>Ga0136612_10000828_pt1 | contig 12240 bp, 10 predicted proteins | sample AntDryUQ224A2306_2_FD_106644 | JGI IMG/M metagenome (GOLD analysis project Ga0136612, IMG submission 106644) | Polar desert sand microbial communities from Dry Valleys, Antarctica - metaG UQ224A (23.06) | ecosystem: Environmental > Terrestrial > Soil > Desert | place: Antarctica: Dry Valley...
GCGGCGTGACGGCGCTCGTCGGCGGCACTCTCATCGACGGATACGGCGGGCCGCCTATTCGCAACAGCGTGATCCTGGTCACGGGAGAGCGCATCACCCGTGTCGGCACGGTAGGGTCGGTCCAGATTCCGGCCGACGCGAAGATCATCTCTACCGAGGGCATGAGCGTGCTTCCCGGACTGTGGGACATGCACGTGCATCTCATGATCAACGGCCACAGCGATTACGCGCACTGGGACCGGACCTACCTGCCGTTGCTCGAGCGCGTCATCATGCCGGCCTCCGCCCGCCAGCTGTTGCTTGCGGGCGTCACGAGCGCGCGCGACCTCGGCGCCCCGCTGGGTCCGAGCATCGCGGTGCGCGATGCGATCAACACCGGCCGTATCCCCGGACCGACGATGTACGTCTCCGGCCCCTTTCTGCAGCACCGCCCGTATCCGGGGACGGAGGCCTTTCGCTGGGGAGTGAACGGGGTCGCGGACGCGAGAGAGAAAGTGCGCGCGCTGGCACGCGGCGGCGTCAACTGCGTGAAGCTCATCGATCAGGACGAGATGACCATGGAAGAGGTGCGCGCCATTGTCGACGAGGCGCACCGTCTCGGCCTGATGGTGGTCGCGCACGCGCACCGACCGGAAGAAATTCGGCGCGGTCTGCTCGCCGGCGTGGACAACTTCGAGCACACCGGTCTGGCTACGTCACCCGAGTTTCCTCCCGACGTGATCGCGCTCCTCCAGGCGCGCACCGCGCGCGGCAACACGGGGCCGTTGTTCTGGACGCCCACGATCGAGGGCCTGTTCAACTACGAGTCTCTGCGCGACGACCCCGAGGCGCTGGACGATCCCTCGTGGCATCTGGGTCTCCCGGATTCCGTGATCGCCGACATCCGCTCGTCGATCGTACACCCCGATCGACTTCCCTATTTCCAGATAACGCCGAGCCGCCGGCCGACGCTCGGCAGGAAATTCCAGCAGCTCAGGGAGTCGGGCGTGGTGCTACTGGTGGGAACCGATGCCGGCATCCCAATGAAGTTTCACAGCCAGGCGACCTGGCGGGAGCTGGAAGTCTGGGTCAACCGGCTGGGCGTGGACCCGATGACGGCGATTCGCGCCGCCACTTATTGGCCCGCCGTCGCCATGAAGGTAGACCGCGATGTGGGAACCGTGAGCGAGGGAAAGTTCGCGGACATCATCGCTGTGCGCGGGGACGTGCTCCGCTACATCAACCTGCTTCAGGATGTGGATCTCGTGGTCAAACGCGGAGTCCGGTACAAATAGAGTCTCCGGCTGTTCCGCTTCGCGGCGCGCCAGCTTTAGCCCGAAAGGCGCTCGTCTGCTGGAGCGCATGTGAGGCCGCCGCTCAGTGATGGGAACGGCATGAACGACGGCTCAACGAGAATCCGAAGCGCCGAAGCCCTCTCAGTTGGCCGAGACTAGCTGGCGTGGTATCTGGCCCGTTCCTCAGGGCTCATTCGAGCGAGCGCCTGCGTCTCCCGGAACTCCCGCGCCTCCGCCAACATCGTGAATGAGGCTTCCGCACCGGTCGCCACGATCTTCTGGCGGAGCCGTTCAAGCGGTACGCGGAAGAACTCCTTTCTGTAGTTCACTTTGTTCAGACGATGATCGTCGAACTCGCGGTGCAGCCGGGCTTCGAGTGCTGGTGCATCGTCGCATGAGATCATCGCGTGAATGTCGAACTCGAAGGGCACAGAGGCATCACCGAGCTCCTTCACCCGATCGGTGGGCTCCAGTCGGCGCGTCATTCCGATCTTGATGACGTCCTCACCGAACGACCCGACGTTCGAGATGATGTAGATAGTGCCTTTCCGGGTTTGCTGCGCCATGGACAGGGCTCGTTGGTTCCTCGCCTCCGCCGCCGCGAGCCTTTCGTTCAGCTCCGCGATGCGGCTTTCCAACCCGGCCCGCTCGTCGGCTGTAGCAAGGGCTGCTTCCTGACGCGCTGTCGCCAACGCCTGCTCGATCGCACGTTCCTCTCGCTGGGCAGCGGCGATGGCCTGCTCGTACTCGCGGCGGGCTCGTTCTTCCTCGCGGATCTGCTCCTTTAGTCGTCGTTGCTCCTCACGTTCCTTCAGTCGCAGTTCCTGCGCAGCGACGGCCCACCGGAGCTCCTCCAGGCGTGCGTCGAGGAACGCCGGAAGGATTCGTGCGCTCCGGAATGCAGTGCCATCGAGGTTCACCAGCGCGAACGCGTCGCGAATCTCCTGTGTCAGTGTCCCGAGGTTGTCGTGCTTCGATCGGCTCAGGATAGCATCCACTCGACCGTTGAACGCACCGATGACGAACCGAGTTGCCGTGTCGCGGCGTTTGGGCTCGGCGTAGTCGCAGGTGGCAGCGTGTCCTTCTTCCACCATTCGCTTCGTCTGCTCGCGTGCCGCGGCCAGGGCCTGGCCAGCATCGGTGTGGCCAAAATCAGCCGCGAGGTCGTCCAGGATGCTACGAGTCGGCACGACGTAGCGATCCCCGTACCCGCCGACGATGTTGCGAATCGCAACGAGCGCTTGTTCGAGCGACTCTTTCTCGCGCAGCGCCGCGTATGCGTCGCCGCCGATTTCCAGGGCTCGCTGGTGCGCGTCCTGCACCAAGCGGCCTGCCTCGCGGGTGGCTCGATCCAGAATGGCATCGGCACTGATTCTTGTCTCGCTGGCCCGGCGGCGCGCCTCGCTCTGCTCCTCCGCGACTGCGTTGCGCGCGGCATCTCGCAGCTCGTGAGCGGCGTGCTTCAATAGCTCAGCCTCCGCGATGGCATCAGCGACCAATCGCGTAGCCGCCCCACCTTCTTCGAGGAGACTCTGATACTTCTGAAGGGCGCCGACCTGCGAGATCGCGTGCGATAGAGCTTCGTCCGCTTCGTCCGTGACTCGACGAGCTTCGGTCTCGAAGTGGCTGCGAATGCGATCGGCTTCGGCCGTCGCGTCTAACAGCTGCTGGTCGACAAGCCGCTGGGCTTCCCGGATCGCTTGCTCCTGGGCCTTCTGGTTGCGCGCTACTGCTTCTTCAAGCGCTCCCTGGTTCCGAGCCGCTTCCTCCTGAGCGTCCTTCGCCGAACGGACCTGTTGCGCGACGATCGCCTGGAGCGCCCGGACTTTGGACTGTCCGACTAGGACGAGCACCAGGAGCACGACGGCTATGGCGCCCACAACCCCAATGAAGACGTTCATTCCTCCTCCGCTCCAGCACTGGTCATGGCTGTGTCGTTTTTGGCAATGGTAGCCAGCTCGTCTTCGAGGCGTTGGCGATGACCACGAGCCTTGGCTACAACGTCCTCGAGAGTTGTCGTGTCAGCTGACGACGCTGGCAAATCACCGCGCGTCAATGGGACAATTGCTACGAACTCCCCGGTCTTCCGGGACGCCTTCACCTCGCCCCGATGGACAAAGGCTTCCACGGTGTCGGACGGATCCAGTGAATTGAAGGGAAGAACAGAAAACCCCGCCCGAGGAAAGATCACGGATAGGACCGCCCGGGTGCCCTGCGGCTCCGCGGCCTCGCGATCAGAGGCGGACACGAAGGCGGTCACCAGCACCGTGTCGAACGGCAGAAGTCCAAAGAGTTCGCGAGCTGCCCGTATCACACAGCTCGCGACGTAGTCCTGGAACATCTCGTGAAAGCGTGCCTTCGGTATCGATTTGACCGAGACCTTACCAGTGGAGGTGAGGGTCTTGCTGTCCGTCGGAAGGACTGCCATCCCTTGGACGAGTAGCTGGACCTCAGCGAGGTGCCGATCATGCACGGCGACGGTGGCGGCTGCGCAAACGTCCGGCACCTCGGCAAAGAGCCGTAGCTCGGCGAGTACTTCCTCGAACGCTTGGGTGTCCCCCGAGAGGACCCGACCAGCAAGCGCTCGCTGTGCAGCCCAGTCGTCGCGTCGAGATGCGTGGAGTTCAAGGGCTCGTTGGTAGTCCTGATCGTCGGTGCTCTGAGCGTCAGTGGCCGCTCCCGAGTATCCAGTGGCGGCGAAACCTGAGAGGCCCGCCGCGGCCAGGATCTCATACTGCTTTGCCCGGAGCTCCCGGTGGCGGCTCCTTGAGGGATCCGCGGGCGGCAGAGATGCGGCGATGCCTCGCCAGTCGATTCCCGCCATCTGATCCTTATGTACGGAAAGGAGCATCGACACGTGTGCTTCGTATATCGCGACCTCGAGGCGCGCCTGTTCCAGGGTCGAGGACTTTGCCAACTCCTTCGCCTGACGCTGAAGCAGACGAAGCTGGGCTTGCTCCTCCCGCTGACGCCGACGGTCCGCAGCGTCGGAAGCGCGCATCATCGCCTGCCAACTCATGCGACGCATTGATCGACGGATGTTGTGGGGGATTGGCGGGCGCGCGACTGGGCGAGACTCGTGAAGCCCTGTTGAAAACGGGATCCGTCGCGGAGGTGGCCGCCAAAGATGCGTTGCGCCGACAAAATGACAAGGACGGCAAGGGTGACGAGACAGGAAGTCGGGACGACAACGTCCGTGCTTCCGAGACACGCCAGTATTGGCGCGCGATGCCTCGATGACAACCAAGATCAAGGGATTCGATTCTGGTCCTGGCTCAAGGGCGAGCCAGTCGTCGAGACGAAACCCACCAAGTTTGCCCAACCGTGAACTTTCCGGTGCTTTCGGCCTAACGGCAGAGTTGAGCTGCGAGCGAATCAAATAGAACGCGCCTGCGCAGCAGGCGCGAGTCCGACAGCCCGCTCGTCAACTCCAACGTTTGTTAGGCTTCGTGCGCGTGCATGTGGAACGTTTGACGCGGAGCGGGTGTCGCGCTGCTGCTTTCGGCCTCTCGAGAGTTCCACCGTTCACGCCAATCGCGGCCGCGACGCGATGTGTCCCGACAGACCGCGGTACATCACGTCGCCCATCCCGAGAGATTCGCCCTCAAGGCTTCAGGTCCGTGACGTCGTAGATCAGGAGCGCCGGGTTGGGAGGGTCCTTGGCGGCAAAGGCGTATCGCCTCCCGCCGATCACCGCGAACGTGGCTGTGTGTACGCCGGTGGGCACCAGCGCTCGCGCGAGGAGCCTCGGCCGGGCGGGATCGGCGAGGTTGTAGAAGTGCAGCCCGATTCCCCCCTCGTCGCTGAACATGAGCAGCTTCCCATCGTCACTCACTTCAACGTCGGTAACGCGGTCAAGTCCGCCGCTCGAGCCCACCACGATCGAATCAATCAGCGTCGGTGCTCCGCTCGCGCCCAGGCGCCACACGTAGAGCGAAGCACGCCTGACTCCCTGGGGGCATCCTCCTTCGCATGTGCGCAGTAGCCCTGTATACGCGAGGCCGCCATGGACCCAGAAATCGGAGCTGGCGCGATCCCGCGGGAGGTTGAAGCCGCCGCCCAGCACCGTGAACGCCGAGCCGGAGAGCCGCAACTGCCAGAGCCCGCTCAGGATGTCGATGGCGTACAGGGAGCCACCGAAGAGCTGGACCCCCCAGGTGGAGGTGGAACTGCTCCCGCCTGGCTGGAGGCGCGCGATCTCTCGACCGGCCAGGTTCCCCGAAAGTGTGCCCGAGACGTCGAGCGCCACGACGCCGGAGTTGTAATAGGCCGCGTACAGAATCTGCGCCGACTCGTCCATCCAGAAGTTGTGCGGCCCGGAGCCAGCGATGTTGAAGTACGCCACCTCGACGGGGTTAGCCAGGTCGGCAACGTCGACGACGTGGATGTCGCCCGAAGGGTACGGCCCCTCCTGGCCGATGAAGACGTAGCGCCGCTCGCCGGTACTGGGGTTGTGGAACCACCACGAGTTGTGCACCCGGGCGCCGGCGACGCCATTACTGTTCGTGACCAGGCGGCTCACGAGCACGGGCGCCGCAGCGGTTCCGCCCCGCACGCCGTTGCCCACGTCGAAGATCATGAGCCCGCTGTTCCAGGCACTCACAAACGCCAGGCCGTCGCGCACGAAGGTGTCGTGAATCCCGTAATTGGGTGGGATCGGCACGGAGGCCAGCAGCACGGCCGTGAGAGCCGGGCCGTCCACCACAAGGCAGCTCACCTGGAACGCGACTGCAGTCGTGCCGCTGCGAGCGACGGTGATCAGGCGCGGGTTGGCACCGCTGACCGCGCAGTTCGAGGCGATCGCTGAAAGTGCCACGCTGTGGGTGCCCGCGCTCAGTCCCGATACGGTCATCGTCCCATTCACGGCGATGGCCCGCCCCGTTCCGCCATCGACGCTGACGATGTAACCGTCGGGGTCAAGGTCTGCGCCGGTCGTCGTGACCAATACTTGAGCGGTGCCGGTGGCGACGCAGCTCACCTCGAATGCGACTGAGGTTGTGTCGCTGCGATTGATGATTGCCGGCCGCGGGTTGGATCCACTGACCGCGCAGTTCGAAGCGACTCCTGCCAGGGACACGCTATGGGTGCCCGCGCTCAGGTCCGAGAAGGTTTTCGTGTCATTTACCCCAAGGGCCCGCGCCGCTCCGGCATCGACGCTCACTACGTAACCGTCGAGGTCAAAGTCTGCGCCAGCCGTCGTAACCATCACTTGAGCGGAGCCGGTTTCCGGACCGGCGGCGCTGTCACATCCCGCCGCCGCCAGCAGTAGCGCGCCGCTAAGGCCTGCAGAGACGAGTGCAGATCGAGAGGTTCGGCGGTCCATATGGCCTCCTTCTCACTCCATCCGGGCCGGGATAGGGCGAGGGTTGTTGGGTCGGTGCAAGACAAACCACGGCCTCGGCACGTTCGTTCTGCAGTGGTCGGTTGAGGCCTGGTACTCGTTCTCTCAGCAGTTTGCACACATTCTGATCAGGGCGCCAGCTCGATGGGCATGGTCCAGGCTCACTGGTAACAGAACAGTCTAGAGACATCGGTAACACTCGTCCATGCTCCTCTTTCCCTGCGAGCTGCGGATGAGGTGCCAAATGCCCTGGCGAGAGACGACTCCGATGGATGAGCGGGTGCAGTTTGTCGCGGACGCGCGCCGCGGCCACGACGGTATGTTGACGCTGTGCCGGCGCTACGACATCAGCCGGAAGACCGGCTACAAGTGGGTCGCGCGCTATGCGGCCGGCGGCGTGAGTGCACTACTCGAGCAGTCGCGGCGACCGCATGACTCGCCTCGTGCACCACGCTCGCGCTGGAGCGCCGCGTGGGTCGTGTACGTCTCGCCGCGCGTCAGCTCCGCCTTCAGCGAGTGGAAGAACGACTCGGCATGGGCATTGTCCCCCGCTCAGAGGCAATGCATACCAGCAGCGGCATGACGGCGGGATAACGGCCGGGTAACAGCCGCGGGATAGCGTCCACGCGACCACATCACCGCGCTTGTCCCTTCCCAGGAGTGCCGATGTCAAAGCTTCGCGTGATCGCCCTCATCGCCTGTCTCGGTCGGCCGGTCGCGGCCCAGGAGGCCACTATTGCACTGCGCGACCGCGCAGTTGTCATCTCGATCGGGCCTGTCGACATCCCAGCGCATCGCCCCTACGACCTGCCCGCTTCCACGCCCCCCGTCCACCTGACGTGGCCAGCGAGCGGATGGGCCCGCGGGTACAGCATCGATCTCGTGGACTCGGCCGGGCGCGTCCTCCCGCGCACGCTCCTCCATCATGCGGCCGTCGCGAACCTCGACCGCCGGCAGCTGCTCAATCCCATGGCGGAGCGCCTGCTGGCCGCCGGGCAGGAAACCGAGGAGGTATCGCTGCCAGGCGCATTGGGCGTACCGCTGACCATCGGTGACCGGCTGCTGGTCTACTATGCGCTTGCCAATCCGGGTGCCGAGGACATCAAAGGCGCCGCACTTCGCCTCACCGTTCCCTGGCAGCCGGCGGGCAGCACCACCGGCACGCGGAGCGTGTTTCCCGTCGAGATCGATGCGCTCCCGCTGGTCGGGCGTTCGAGCACCTTCGACGTTCCGCCGGGACCATTCACCATCGAATCGGAATTCACGGTGCCAACGAGTGGCCGCATCCGCAACGCCGGTGCACACCTCCACCGCTACGGTGTGGAGGTCCGCATCGAGGACGCCGAATCCGGAAAGGTGCTCGTCCGACTCCCGGCGCGTCGGGATCCGGATGGCCGTGTGCTGAGCGTGGCACGCACCGGCGCCAGAGTCCTGGCGCTCGGCGTTCCGCTCACGGCGGGCCGGCGATACCGCGTGGTGGGCGAGTACTTCAACCCGACGTGCGACACGATCTCCGGAGCAATGGCGGGCGTCGGGGCCGTGTTCGAGCCTGACGATGCGCGTGCCTGGCCCCAGGTGGACCGCGAGGATCCCGTGTACCGCCAGGACGTCAGCTGGCTGACGGGCACCGAGGCTGGCCATGGCGCGCACCACACCGATGTCAGCCGCGGCGCCGCGAGCGCTGCGTGCGTCTCGGCGGCGCGCAGCGATGCGCGGAGGTAAGCCGGATGTCTCCCGCAACCCTTGCGACAACGGATGTTATCATCGTGGGCGCCGGAGTCACCGGCATCGCCGTTGCCTACCATCTGCAGGCGCGAAACATCCGCTTCGTCATCCTGGAGGCTGACGAAGACGTCGGAGGTACGTGGCTCCGGAACAAGTGGCACGGCGCGCGAGTGGATTCCGAAGTCGTGCGCTATGCCTTCAGCTTCATGCTGGAAATTCCATGCAAGGAGCTCTGGAACCGGGGTGAAGTGCTCGATTACCTGAAGCGCACCCTCCTGGTCACCGGCATCGACCGGCACCTCATGCTTCGCACGCGTGTGCAGCGCGCGACGTTCGCCACCGACCGCAACATCTGGACGGTGGAGACGCCCCTGGGTAGCTACGAGGCGGGTCATCTCATCAATTGCAACGGCTTTGGCGCCAACGTGCCGAACATTCCCACGTTCGAGGGGATGGAGGCGTTTCGGGGAAAGGTCATTCACGCGTGCGACCTCGACGAGAAGACACGGTTCGATGGCCAGAACGTCGTGCTCGTGGGCAGCGGAGCCACCGCCATCTCGACCGCGCCGGCGTTGTCGGACGTGAGCAAGTCGTTGGTCATTCTCCAGCGCTCTCCCTCGTACATCTACGAAGTGGACAACAGGTTGGGCTGGTTTGCTCGGCTGTGTCGTACCTTGCACGGTGCGGGTGTGCCGTTCGCCGGCGCCACGCTCCGTTGGAAGAACACGGTGGAAGGGGATCTGTACTTCCTGCTCATTCGATGCTTCCCCCGACTGGGTCGAGCTTTTTTCCGATGGCATTGGCGCGACGCGGCTACCGACGCCTACCACGCGGAGTATCTCACGCCTCGGTACCCACCCTACACGCAGCGTATCCCCAAGGCCGTCGGTCTCAAGCAACGACTCCTCACGGGGACAATCGCCTTCCGCAACGGCAGCATCAAACGATTTGGAGACCGTTCCATCGTTCTGGCTTCCGGGGAAGAACTACCCTGCGAGGTGTGCATTCTGGCGACCGGATTCAAGCTTGGCGTGTTCTCCTTCCCGCTGTCGTGTGACGGCCTGCCGATCGACGTGCGCAGCGTGAACTGGTACAAGACGCTGATGATGGGCTCCGTGCCCAACTACTTTCACCCATTCGGCTGCTTTCATTGTTCCTGGACACAACGCGTCGAGCAGCTGGCGCGCCTGATCGCTGACGTGATCGTCCACGTTCGAACGAGGCGGTACAGCCGCGTGTGGGTGGAGCGGAAGGCGGTACCGTTCGACCCCGTCTTCCGGCCCAACTTTCTCATGCGGGAGGAGCATCTGCCGCGTCCCTACGGCTTGTTCGAGCTGCCGACGCTCGATCAGCTGGTGTCTTTCCGCCTGTGCACGAGCCATGAGCTGCGCTTTGCGTGACGCTGCAGCGCTTCGATAGGCGGCCGGCCGACGTGTTGTCCGGTCGAGCGCGCCACAGACACGTGCCTCAGCGAGTCCGAGTGAACACCAGTACCGCGGGTTCAGCGGCGTCCGCCGGGTAGACGGTATAGTGTAGCGTGAGCTGGCGTCCCAGCACCTCGTAGCGTGCGTCGTCAAATATGGTCCCATAGGGATACGGCTCCTCGACCCGCTCCGGCGAAGCGACGCCATAGAATCGATCCCACCAGACCAGTCGCGCTGCCTGGAAGATGAGGCGGTTCCCTTCCGCTCGGTAAGTGCCTTCGGTTCGCTGGTAACCGGACAGCTCGTCGTGGGGCTGCTCTTGGTAGATGCCGTAACTGCGAAACTCCGAAGTGAAGGATCCGGTGGCCTCGAAGGTGAGCGACCGCCGGTACCATCCGGACCCTGTGGGGTTCTCGGCGGCAGCCACCCAAGTGCCGTCAAGCGACGATGGTTCGGATTTCGTAGGGCTCGTGCACGCTATCGTGAACGCTAACGGCAGGACCGACGAGCAAAGACGAAAAGGTCGCATATCTAACCCCCTTCGGAGACGACTTCGCGATGAGAGCTGTGCTGCCCCCAGCGATCCAGCACGACCCGCAACCGCCGTTCCCGGCGAACCTGATTGGGACGGTCGTCTGCTGCAGCGCACGTTAGGCAGTTGGCGCGGCAAATCTGAACGAGACTCAGCGTTCGCGAGATAGCCACCCGATGGAGGCTCCGACGACCGCGCCCACGACCGCGCCGCGCACCGCGTATGACGGCACGTTGCTCCGGCCTTCGCACGATCCGGCCGGACAGAGCTGCTGGCGATCAATGTGTCTCGCCCACAATGCGCCGGCGGCGGCCCCGACCACAACACCGATCGTTGCTCCCGTCCAGGTCCTGCGCGCAGATGAGACAGGCACCAATGACACGCGCGATGGCGGAAGCGCACTGCGTTGTGCGCGCGGTATGCCGGCCGCATCGGACAGCCGTTGGGCGCGCAGCTGTGATTGCGGCGCCAGGAGACCGGCGAGGACGAGGGAAGCTATGAAAATGGCGCGCATACATACCTCCGGTTGTTAACTGCCTAACGCCATAGCTCAGCGGCAAGACTCCGAGCAACGCGAGCGTAGCGACCATCCATAGTAGTCTTGTCAGCTGCAGCACACGTCAGGCCGTCGGGCGTGCCGGGCCTGAGGCTATAGCGTTACGATCCGCACGCGGATGCTGTCCGGGCGCACGACCCCGTCCCGGCCTCGAATCGCATGCCACCAGTACACCAGTGCTTCACGCTCACGCTCTCGGCCGTCGGCAAGGTAGCGCGCCGGGTACGGGGCGTGGCGAGTCTTTCCGGGAGCGAGGGGCGGACAGGACGGAGCCGCGACGCACGGGGCCCAGTTGATCAACTCCGCGGCATTCCGGCCCACGACGAACGTGAAGATTGGCTGTCGCGTCACGTTGGTGATCAAGATGCGCTGCTCGCGTGCGACAGCGTAAATCAAGATGCGCTGCTCGCGTGCGACAGCGTAAATCAAGATGCGCTGCTCGCGTGCGACAGCGTAAATCGTCTCACCGCCCGCGGGGCCGGTGGGCGGTGTGGTCGCGGTCCCGCACCCGCCGGTTGCTCCGAGAAGAAACATGATTGCGGCACAGCGGCGGCGCGCGGTAGTGCAGTGCACGATACGACTCCGTTGAGTGGGTCCATTCTGACACCCCGCGACCCTACCCCGCGTCACATGCCAGCGCGGCCTAACGCATCTAGCTCAGCTGCGAGCGCCATGCGTACAGCGCTCGCGATCTCTTAATCCAAGATACCTGATGCCGAGCGTTCAAAAGGCAGCCCCGAGGGCGCTTGTCTGCTGCAGCGCACGTTAGATGTTCGCACGCGGATACCAACCGTCAACCGTTGGCGCGATAACGACTGGCGGGTCGCGCGGATCCATGAAACTCGTGATGAACGAGAAGCGTTCACCTTGATGCCAGAGATTCCGAAGCGACCGTGGGCCAATAGAACCCACGTGGCGACGCTTATCGCCGATGTCACGGTAAAACGACAGGCGAGGCGTGTCCGATGGCGAATGGCGGACGCCTTCAACTTCGATCGGTGCCCAAAGCTCGACCTGTAATGCGTCCATGATGACTGATCCCTGCGTCGTTAGAGGAAACTTGGCGGCGGTCTGACCCAAGTCCAAGTCATCGTGCGAGTGCAGGCTAGTAATCGTTGCCCAGGAGATCTCGATACCTCCGCTGCCCATCCAGATGAAAATCGAGAGGCCCGCGAGAGCCTTGTGGGGAAGGATGACGATGAACACATCGCGGCCTTCTCCAGTCAGCACGACATCTCCAGGTGCTAGCTGTGGCGGCCTGAGCTCACCGAGCTTTCCGTCGAGCGCTGCAATCAGCGCTCTTTCGCCTTCGCTCGTTGGAAGATTATCGCCGGCGCTGGAAAACCAGTTGGTCAAAACGACAACTCCGGTAGGAACATCTAACGCCC
>Ga0136612_10000829_pt1 | contig 12238 bp, 11 predicted proteins | sample AntDryUQ224A2306_2_FD_106644 | JGI IMG/M metagenome (GOLD analysis project Ga0136612, IMG submission 106644) | Polar desert sand microbial communities from Dry Valleys, Antarctica - metaG UQ224A (23.06) | ecosystem: Environmental > Terrestrial > Soil > Desert | place: Antarctica: Dry Valley...
GCGGTCACACCGCTCGCCCGATCAGGGTGTGCTGAGAGGTCTGACGGCTGGTGGACTGGTCGTGGAGGAAGGTTCGTGTCACGCCATCCACTGTCCCACCGTCGTGGTGCCTCCGGACCCCAAGGAACCGCCACGGTACGACGCGCCCCTCGTCGACCCGCGCCCGGTGCCGGAGTCGCAATCGGACACCTGGACCAAGGACACCGTGCTGAAGTACCGCTGGGGTTCGAATGCTCCTCCCAGCTGGATGCGCCCCGGTATCCATGATGCCGCCGCTGACGTGGCGGAGTCGCGCGCATCGAAGGCGGCACGCTTCGACTATGACGCGGGTGGCGCGGGATATGTGCATCTTGCGGAGTCGATGAGCGGCAACTGTGAGCGCGCGATCGCCTGTGCCACGCGAGATATACCGGAGTACTGGCGCATCGCCCTGAGGCCGCAGGGTGTCCGCGCCGGATCGGTCACGACGCGTTGGTGTCAGGCGTACGACTCACCGCCCGATGGATGCTTCGATCTGGAGCGGACCATGCTTCACGAGTTCGGTCATGTCGAAGGGTTGGCCCACCCCGACGCCCACGGATTTCGTCTCCGGGCGCTAGAGACCGTGATGCATCCCATCATCCCTGCCAAAGGCCAGACCGGATGGCAGCTGCGTCGGTTCGCGAGCTGTGACGTGGCGCGGCTTCAGCGACGCTACGACGTGACGAGCACCAGCGCGCCGTACGCACTGTGCGACCGTGTGGAGACGCGCATGTCCGTGGCGGCGAGCAAGCCCTCGGTCGCATTCCGAGAGCGCGTGACCATCACGGCCACGCTGCGCGTTCGGGATCGCGACAGCTACGGACAGCTGGGCGGCAACTTCGTGAGTGGGCGTGACGTCACCATCCAGCGCCGTCCTCCGGGCGGCAGCTGGGCATCGTTCCATGCGGCCCGCAGCGATTCCGCCGGCCAGTACGAGCTCACCTTCCAGCCATGGACCACCTACGAGTATCGAGCAATCTTTGATCGCCCCTCATCCGAGGGCCTCGTGGGAGACGCCTCGGACATCGTGACGGTCAGGGTCGCGCCATGCACGAGTCAATGTCCGGTGGGGTCACCCCAGCGGAAGGTGCGCGGGATTCACTGATGCGCATCCTCGTCATAAGCATCGCCCTGGCGTCACTTCTCGTCTCAGCCTGCAACGGTGTCGCGGTGACCGCCCCGGGCTCGTCGCCGCCTCCGCTGCTCGACGCGACCCCAACGCCGTCGCCCACCTCGGCGGCAGACCCCACACGGCCGGCCAAGCCCGCCACGCCGGCCAGGCCGGCCAGGCCGGCCGCCAGTGCCACGCCGGCCACGCCGGCCGCCGGTGCCACGCCGGCCGCGACCGCAGCGCCGACTCCTGGCGCGTCACCGACCCCTCCTGAAGAGAGCCCGCCGATGTCGACGGAGGTCGCTGCGGTCCACCTCAGCGGTCCGTTCGGGTCGCTGGAGGGACGCCCTGGCCCAGCAGGGTCGGAGTCACAGCCGAGTGGTCTCCGGGCGCTCGACCAGTACGCTCAGGGCGCGAGGCTGGGTATCGGACTGAAGGACGATCTCCAGTTCTTGCGCTGGACGGTCACCGTCAGCCCCATCGACTCCCGGAGCGACGACCGGTCGGCCGTCCTCTCGGAGGGACCGATGCCCGGGGATCGTACCGACTACATCGGTGTCACCGGGCCGGACACTGGCGAGTGGCTGCTTCGCTTGGACGCAGAGATCTCGGACTCAGCCCCGGCTGCTTATCACTGGCGGCTTGCCGTGCCTCGACGGGAAGTGCCTGAGGACGGCGTCCTGGAAGTCCCCGCTCCCGACCTGATCATCGCGGCCGGCCAGCGAAGCGTCGTGGCCGAGTTCGGAAGTGGTTGCTACGTCTTCACGTGCGGAGACAGCGGCGGGCTGACCCCGGCGCACGACCTCCCGCGCATCAGGGCCGAGAGGCGCTCCCTGGTAATGACGCTCTTGGACGAGTCGGCCTTCGTGGGCTGGCGGATGACTGGCTGGCCGGTCGGCGGCGATCCCGGTGACGAGCGCTCGCTCAGCCGGGCAAGAGTGCCGGAAGGCACGGAACGACAGACCGTGAACCTCCCGCCGGGCGACTGGTACGCGAGGATCCAGCTCACCTTCGATCTGGAACGAGGCGCCCTTTCCTACTACGCGCGCATCACGGTGGACTGAAGAGACACGCCAAACGGGCTGGCCTGCGCGGCCGGCCCGTCGATCCCTTCAGTGGACCCCTCGGTCAGGCGGGGAACGGCTCAGCGAGCGGCGCGCCCTCGGGCGCGGCCGGGAAGACGGATGTCTGCGCACCTTCGGGCAGCATCCCGCCCAGCACCTTCTGAAGGGCAAGGATGTGAGCACAGGTCTGCCAGCTCTGAAAGTAGTGGCAGTTGCACTGCCAGGTCTCGGCGTCGAGGGACACACTGTGCGTGTCGTTGTCGCCGCGAAATGTCACCGATACGCGGTCCATGGAGATCCGGTCGGTCTCGCGGGCGTAGCGATTCGCCTTCTCGATCTTGCCGATGACACTGGAATGCATCAGATCGGACCCTCCTGCCAGGGCCCGCCGGCGGCCGTCGACGAGCCAGTCTTGGCGTCGAGCGACGACTTCGGCGTCGTCGCGACCGACGCTGAACGATGGAACTAGCCTACATCAGCCCCGCAGGGCCGACCATCCCCAAAGTCATCCGCGGCAAGACGCGCGTGGCGCGCGCCGCTCGTCGGCGTGGGTCACTCGTCATCCTCGTCGGCCAGTGACATCCGCCCCTTGACGTAGGCGATGGCCTCCACGGGCGACGGATCCAGTCCGTACAGGAACGCCAGGTACGTGCTGACGTAGTCACCCAGCACGATGCCCGAGACGGCTTGCTGGAAGTGCCCCTCCCCCGCTACGGGTAGGACCTGATGCCCGATCTGACCGGCACCCAGGAGCTCCGCCGAGAGCGAGGCTCGTAGCCGGCTCCGCGGGTGCTCGGAGGGACTCGCCAGGAACACGACATACAGATGATCACGGATCGACTCGGGCTGCGCGTAACCGACCACCGTGTTGTGGGTGGCCTCGGGCAGCTCCTCGGTCACGGCCATCGTCTTGCCGTTCTCGTTGAGCTGCGTCTTCCAGCGTCGCGCGACGGCCACCAGCGGGCCGCTAGCCTCGATGACGGGCAAGCGGTCGACCAGGGTCCAGGCCAGCTGCTTGGCGGGATTCCGCTCGCTGGGCGTGGCCGGGCCGCAGGCCTGGACAGCGGCCGCGGCGGCAGCCACCGCGGCGCGGACCTCCTCGTCGCTGAGTCCCAGCAGCCCGGTTCGCTCCAACAGGCCGGCAAGAAGGGTCAAAGCGTAGCCCACCGCAGCGCGCGGCTGGCCCTCGCCGGGGAACTCCAGGAGCGGCAGACCGGCCTTGCGGGCCACGTCCCTGAGAGGCCCGCCGGTGCTGATGACAGCGACGGGGCAGCGGCGCTCCAACGCCGTGCTCAGGGCACTTATCGTCTCCTCCGTGGCGCCGCTGTAGCTGCTGGCCACGACCAACGTCTCGCGGTCGACCCAGGCGGGTAGCTCGTAGTCACGCACGACGATGAGCGGCGCCTTGAGGCGATCGGCGAAAACGCCCCGCACCAGGTCTCCGCCGATGGCCGAGCCGCCCATCCCCAGCAGTGCCACGGACCGGAGACCCTGGTGGCTTGCCGGTAGCCGAAGGGCGCGCGTCAGCTGCCAGGCGTTGGTCATCTGCTCGGGGATACCGCCGATGGCCTCCAGCATCCCGGCCTGGTCGAAGCGGCGCATCGCGCCGAGGTCATCGAGCAGTCCGCCCACGCCCGCCGCCATCTACGAGTCTCCTCGCACCAGACGCTCACCTTCGGCGAGCATCGTGTCACGGCGTTCCGCGCTGGTGGCCTCCACGTAGATCCGCACCAGCGGCTCCGTGCCGCTGAAGCGGACCAGCAGCCAGGAACCGTCCTCCGTCCACCACTTGAAGCCATCGTTCGTGTCGAGCGCCAGCGAGCGGACCACGTCCTGTCCCGCGATGGCCGAGGGTGCCTGTTCCCGCAGGTCGACCATCAGGCGCTCCTTGCGCTGTGGATACGTGGCGCGATCGGCGTGTACATCGATGCGCAGGTAGAACGAGGGACCGGCCACCGAGTGCAGATGCTCCACGATGCGCGACACAGGCCAGCGGCCGGCCTCGCGCTCGCGTACGAAGAGATCGAGCAGCAACAGATCGGCGTAGATCCCATCGCGCTCTGGGAGGTGCATGCCGAAGCCGTACCCACCGGACTCCTCGCCGCCCATCATGGCGCCCGTCTCGATCATCTTCGGCCCGACGTATTTGAAGCCGACCGGCGTCTCGTGGACATCGACCCCGTAGCGCTCGCCCAAGCGCCCCACCATGGACGTTTCGTTGACGGTGGAGACGACCGGGTCGCGCAGGCCGCGATGCTCGAGCAGGTAGTACATCAGCAGGCCCATGACCTGGAGCTGGTGGATGAAGGTGCCCTGCTCATCGGCCGCGCCGGCGCGGTCCGCGTCACCATCCAGCAACAGCCCCAGGTCGAAGCCGCCACCCGCCAGCAGGCCTAGGGCCTCGTCGATGTGCGGCCGGATGGGCTCGGGGTTGATGCCGCCGAACCAGGGATTGCGCTCGCGGTGGATCTCCTCGACGGCGATGCGTCCGCCTGCCAGCAGCCTCGGGATCCAGCCCGCGCCAGAGCCATACATCGGCTCCACCACGATGCGCATGTCGGCCTGGCGCAGCCGGTCCAGGTCCAGGCTGCGGCGCACGAAACTCTCGTAGCCGGGATAGGGATCGAAGCGCTCGACGAGGCCGGCCGTCTCCGCTTCGGCGAAGGGCCGGGTGGGCGGCCGGTCAGCGGCTCGGTCTCGGATGGTGCCTTCGAGCGCGGCCAGTATCTCCGGACCGGCCGCCGCCCCGGAGGGCGACTTCACCTTGAAGCCGTTGTCCGTCCAGGGATTGTGCGAGGCGGTGATCATCACGGCGCACGCGGCGCCCCGCTCCACGACCTCGTAAGAGGTCATCTGCGTGGGGATGGGGGTCTCGGCGAAGGCCACCCTGATGTCGAAGGCCAGCAACACCTCCGCCGCGGCCTGCGCGAAATACTCGGAGGCGAAGCGACGGTCGTAGCCCACCACGACACCTCGCTCCCGAGTGCCCTGATCGAGGACGTACTGCGCCACTCCCTCCGCGCAACGGCGGACGTTGTCGTACGTGAACTCCTCGGCGATCCGGGCACGCCAGCCGTCCGTACCGAAGACGATGGGTGGCAGCGGGATGGCCGGGCTCATGGTCTCGGTCACGCAGGCAAGCTCCTTGGGCGGTGAAGGAGATGGTAACGCGCGGGTCGTGCCGCTAGACGCCGCCCTTCGTCTGCTAGGCTCGCCGCGCGTTGAGAAGGACTTGGACGGAGTCGCGTTGAGCTTGCCCAGGCGCCTCGTGCGCAGCATCATCCCTTTTGGCATGCGGTCCACGCTGTTACGCCTGCCGACGGCGCTCCGGCTGCGCGGCAACACCTACCGATGTCCCTGCTGCGGCTGGGGCTTCAAGCGGCTCCTGCCCTTCAACGTCCGTCCCAACGCCAAGTGCCCTCGCTGCTGGTCGCAGGAGCGGCATCGCCTCCTGACGCTATACCTTCAGCAGCGCACGACCGTCCTCAGCCAGCCCACGGACGTCCTGCACGTCGCCCCGGAGGATGGCGTCCGGCGTGTGCTGGCGCGAGCGGATGGTGTTCGCGTCGTGGCCGTCGACCTGGACAGTCCACTGACCGACCTGAGGATGGATCTGCGCCACCTCTCGTTCTCGGACGGCAGCTTCGATGTCGCCATCTGTAGCCACGTCCTGAAACACATCCAGGAGGATCGTCAGGCGATGGCGGAGCTGTATCGCGTGCTGCGTCCGGATGGCTTGGCGCTGGTGCTCGTGCCCTATCTGGAGGGTGAGGCCACCACGCGGGAGGATCCGACGGTCGTCGACCCCGCCGAGCGCGAGCGGCTCTTCGGGCAACCCGACCACGTGCGCTTCTACGGGCGTGATCTGATCGACCGGCTGGAGAGCGTGGGCTTCGAGGTCCAGCTCGAGCGTTTCGCTGAGACGCTGCCGGCGGAGGCCGTGACACGCTACGCCCTGAATCACGACCCGATCTTCCGCTGCACCAAGCCCCTTTCGCCTGGCGTGGCTGCGTAGCCCGGCGTGTCGTCGCTGCCGACCGCACCGGTCTTCATCATCGGCTCGGGCCGCTCAGGCACCACGCTCCTGCGCCTGATGATCGACTCTCACCCGCGCATCAGCTGTGGCGAGGAGACCCACTTCCTGCGCGACCTGAGCTCCATCACTGGCGGGTACTGGCATCTGCTGGACGGATACGGTTTCAGCCGGGAGTACTGGATCGAACGCATCCGCGATCTCTACGCTGGGTTCCAGACCGACTATCTACAGCGCCGCGGCAAGGGGCGCTGGGCGGAGAAGGATCCCACCTACACGTTGATGCTGCCCTTCATCGACGAGCTCTTCCCTGATGCGCAATACGTGCACCTGGTGCGTGACGCCTACGACGTGGTCGCCTCCTTTCGCGATCGATGGGGGTATCGCTCGGCGCTCCGCGTGGCGCGCGGCGACTGGGCGCGTTACGTCCGTGCCGGCCGCGACTTCGGGCAGCGGTTGCCGGCCGACCGCTACCACGAGCTGCGCTACGAGGCCCTGGTGGAGGACCCGGAGCCCGCACTACGCTCCCTGTTCCAGTTCCTGGGCGAGGCGTGGGACCCTGCCGTGTTGAGCTTCCAGGACGCTCCGCACGACGCCACCGAGCGCTACACGCGCTTCACGGCCGAGCGTCGGCGCGAGGGCGGCGAGGACGGTGCGGTCTATACCTCGCGGGTGGGCGCGGGGCGGCGCGAGCTGGATCCGGTCCTGCGGGCCGTGGTGCGCAAGGGTGCCGGGCAGCTGCTGCGCGAGCTGGGCTATCGCCCGTGAGGGTGGGCTACCTCCACCTGGGGAAGGCGGGTGGAGGAGTCCCGCGGTACGGCCTGATGATCGCCCAAGCGGCACACGCCCTAGAGGGCCTCGCGGTCCTGGAGGTGGACGGCGGAGAGCGCGAGACCGACCGCCACCGACTGGCTGCAGCTGGGCGGGCGCTCATGGCCGCCGACGTGGTGCATCTCCAGTGGAAACCGGCCGACTGGGGCGGTGGCCTGCGAGCCCTTGGGCGGCTGAGGGCGTTCGTCTCCGCATGCGAGCGACCGCTGGTGGTGACGCTCCACGACGTGTGGGCGCGCGACTCCCTGCGGCGGCGTTGGCTCGACACCGATGTCTGGGCGCTGCGCTGGCTGGGGAGGGCTGTCGGCAGACGAGGCGGGCGCATCGTCGTCCACGCAGAGGAGGAGCGGCGACGACTGGAGGGCCTGGTAGCCGCCGAGCTGATGGCGGTGGTGCCGCACTTCGTCGAGGAGCGCGAGGGGGCGAGCGACGGAGCGGACGCCATGGTCGCCGCCGAGGCAGCTCGCGCGGCACTCGGGCTCACCGGCAAGCGTGTCATCACCATCCTCGGTTTCATGGTCCGACGCAAGGGCTACCGGCTCACCATCGAGGCTCTTCGGTCCCTGCCGGCGGACGTGGTGGCGCTCTTCGCCGGGGGACCCATCGCCGGCCGCGAGGCGCGCGCCGACGAGCTGCGCGCCTACGCCGAGCAGCTGGGCGTCGGCGAGCGGGTGGTCATCACCGGGTACGTTGCCGCGCAGCGGCTGGAGCAGGCGCTGGCCGCCACGCACGTGGCCATCTGCCCCTTCCGCGACATGTCCGCGTCGGGATCCCTCTCGACCTGGATCAGCACCGGGCGGCCCATCGTCACCTCCGACCTGCCGCAGTTCCGCGAGTACGACCAGCTTGAGCCGGGCGCGCTGCGCATCTTCCAGCCGCTCACCGCGGAAGCCTTGGCGGCCGCCGTGCGGAACGTGCTGGACGAGGGCCCGCCGATCCTAGACGCGCGCGTCTGGGCATTGGCCGAGCGTCTCGCCACGCCGCAAGTGGTGGAGCGGTACATCGAGGTGTATCGGCGCTGCGTGACGACTCACGACTAGGGGCCGTCGGGCAGAGTTCCAGTCAGAAGCCCGTGGGGTGGGCACTATCGGAGGACTTCGGCGATCTCTCGCCGACTCGGGGTCGCGAGCGGGGCTCGACATTCCCGGCTGAGCGTGGACGAGGCGACTCCGGCACGTCCGCCGGCATCGAGCGATGCGATCGTCCCGAGTAACGCCCGCCTCCCGAGAATTTGAAGGTAACCGGGGGCCGATGGCCAGATAGTGCCCGTGCCACGGGAATATGAGGGGAAGTTACGCGCCGAGGGGAGGCCAGGCGCCGAGGGGAGCCACGCGCCGCGTGCCGCGTGCCGCGTGCCGCGTGCCGCGTTAGCCGCACAGCTCAGAGTCGGTCGCGGCGTCCCTCGGCAGCGAGCCGGTCCACGATCTTCTTGACGTCCTGTGCTCGGTCGGCGGCGCAGACGAGCAGCGCGTCGGGGGTATCGATGACCACCAGGCCCTGCAACCCGACGGTAGCCACCAGGCGCCCACCGGCGGCATGGACCAGGAGGTCCGTGGAGTCGATGTCGATCGTCGTCGCGTCGCCTGTGGACTGCCCGACCACCGATGATCCGCCCTGCGCCGCAGCGTCCGCCGTGAGCGCATCGAGCAGCGCCGCCCACGAGCCGAGGTCGCTCCAGCCGACATCGGTAGGCACCACGGCCACGCGTCCTTCCAGCGAGGACGGCTCCAAGAGCGCGTAGTCGATGGACGTGGCTCGGACGCTCGCGTATGCCGTTGCCAGGTCGCCGCTCTCCAAGCCGCCACGCACCGCGTCCAGGATGTCGGGCGCATGGCGTTCCAGGCCATCCAGCAGCGCGTCACGACGCCACACGAAGATGCCCGCGTTCCACTGTGCGTGGCCGCCCTCGATGAGCTCTCGGGCGCGCTCCTCCGACGGCTTCTCCAAGAAGCGCTCGACAGGGAACGCGCGCATGCCACTGACCACGCGCGGCTCCCCGCGCGCAAGGACATAGCCGTATCCGGTTTCCGGAGTGTCGGGCTTGATGCCCAGCGTCACCAGCGATCCGTCGGCGGCTACCGCGGCCGCGGCCGCCAGCGCCGCCCGAAAGCCCGCCGCGTCCGTGATGCGGTGATCGGCCGGCAGGACGACCATCACGTCATCACCCGGCCGCTCGATGGCCAGCGCCGCCAGTGTCACGGCGGCGGCCGTATTGCGGCCGATCGGTTCGGTGACCAAGTTGGCGTCTGGAACATCTCCCAACTGCTCCTGGACCAGGCTGGCGTAGCGGCCGTCCGCCACAAGATGCACGTCGGTCGGTTCGATGAGCGGCTGGAGCCTGGTCACGGTGGCCTGCAGCAGCGTCTCGTCACCGGTCAGCGGCAGGAACGGCTTGGGTCGAGCGACACGGCTCAGCGGCCAGAGGCGAGTCCCTCCCCCGCCGGCCAGGATGACTGCATACATGGGGGCCGATTCTACGGTCTCGGCCCGCGTCGGGTCGGTCCGATACCATCGCCCGGCATGACCGCCACCGCCGACCCGGACGCCAAGCCGAAGCAGCGCGGCGCGTGGCCGTCAGGGGTCGGCGGCCTGGATCCGCGACCGACCCCCATCCGGCTCACGAATCTGTGGCGTTGGGCACAGCTGACGTGGCGCGCGGAGCGGCGCTACTACCGGCAGCTGGACCGCCCCGTGCGAGTGACGTCCGGACGCTTGGCCCGTTCGATCCTCCCGGACCTGGACCGGCCGCTCTTCCTCATCGGCGCGGCGCGTTCGGGGACCACCTTCCTGGGTGCCTGCGTGGGACGCATCCCTGAGGTCAGCTACCACCACGAGCCCCCAGCTACCAAGGCTGCCGGCCGGTATGTGCACGACGGCCTGTGGCGATTCCGCCGCAGTCGCTGGTTCTATCGCACGGTCTATGCCTGGCTCATGCGTGCCGAGCTGGACGGCGGCCTGCGCTTCTGCGACAAGACACCTACCAACTCACTCTTGGTACCGTTCCTGGACCGCGCCTTTCCCGAGTCGCAGTTCATCCACATCGTGCGGGACGGGCGGGACGTGGCGGTCTCGCACCTCCAGAAGCCGTGGCTGCTGGCCTCGTCGAAGGGGTCGACGCTGCGTGAGCCGGGCGGCTATCTGCATGGTCCCTACGCGCCTTGGTGGGTGGAGCACGGACGGGAGGCGGAGTTCGAGACCACGAGCGATATCCATCGCATGATCTGGGCTTGGCGGCGCTACGTGGAAGCGGCCCTGCATGACGGGCCGCCGCTGGGCTCGCAGCGGTACCTCGAGATCCGCTATGAGGACCTCATGGCCGAACCGCCCCGGCACGGGGAGCTGATGCTCGACTTCATGGGCATCGATAGGCCGGCGTCGCGGAGGACGTTCGTCGAGGCTCTCTCGCGAGCCGATCCGAGATCCGTCGGCGCTTGGCGCAGGGAGCTCGACCACGCCGACCTGGCCGTGGTCGAGGCAGAGTCGGGAGATCTCCTGCGAAGGTTGGGCTACTCGAAGTAGCCGGGTGTCCCCGACTCGATCGCGGCAGCCGATGCCGGCGTAAGGATCGGTCGTGGTCGTGCGTATTGATGGGTGATGGAACACATGAACGACAGCGATCGCCATCGCGCGGTGGCCGCTGCATACGCCGCCCACTCGGACGATGTCTACCGACTGGCGTACGCCATCCTGCGCGATCCAGATGACGCTGTGGACGCCACGCAGGACGTATTCGTGCGGGCCTTCGAGCGCTGGCATCGCTACGACCCGCAGCGCCCGCTGCGGCCGTGGCTCCACGCCATCACCAGCCGCCTGGCGCTGGACCGGCTGCGACGGCGGCGCGTCCGGCGCCTGGCCATCCCGGCGCTGGCCCGAGAAGTGGCCGCGCAACCCGGCGGCGCATACGCGGGCCGCGATCCGGCGGTCACGGTGCTACGCCACGAGTCCATCGAGGCGGCGCTTGCCGGACTGCAGCCGATACCCCGGGCGGCGGTACTTCTCCGCCATCGCTACGGCTACGACTATGCCGAGATCGGCGCCTTACTGGGCCTGACCACCACGAATGTCGGTGCCGTGCTCTCCCGCGCACGCGCGGCACTGCGGGCACGACTTGCTGATGACTTCCCACCCAGCCAGCGACAGGAGGAACACGCATGAGCGGTCACACCCGCCCAGAGGATGATCGTGACCTGGACATCTGGGTCCAGGAAGTCACCGAGACCTGGCGCATGCCGCGCCTCCGCTCCGATCAGATGTCCTGGCAGGCCCGCGTCGATCGATCGGGGTCGACAGCACGCTTCGCCGGCGTGTCTGCCGCGCGGGTAGTCGGAGCCATGGCCGCCGCGGCAGTCGTCGCACTCGCCAGCGTCATGCTTGTCTCGTCCCTGCCGATCGCGCCAGACCCGGGCACCGGCGGCCGCGGCACGGACGTCGCTGTCAGCCCATCACCGACGGTCGGCGGCGCGCCGCAGGGCGAGGGTAACGATGAGCTGTTCGCCCTCACCATCCAGGCTGATCGTGACCACTACGCCGCGGATGAGCCGATCGAGATCGCCACGACCCTGAGGTACATCGGTGCCGAGCCGACGACCGTGACGAGCTCTGGTGCCGGCCTTGTCGCCTTCGGCATCGAGCAGCTCGATGGTCCGGTCGACGGGGGATGGGCTCGGAATGAGGACTGCGTGCGGTACGTGTACCGGCCCGGCGACACCGAGTCAGTGGAGTTCCGAAAGTCTGGCGGGTATTCCAATGACGACCAGATGGCCGACTTCTGGCGGACGTTCTTCACCGACCCGGAACTCCGCCTGCCGGCCGGGCAGTACCGCATCACCGCGATCGCCGTCTACGGTGCTCCGGAGTGCGGTGACGAACGGATCATCGAGGCGTCCGTCGTCATCGCCGTGGAGTGAACCTCAGCCCGTTACGGCCGCCTCAGCACGCTGAGGCTGGACACCCGCCGCGTCGGCCAGGGCTTCCGCCACGTTCGTCCGCTCCCAGGGCAGGTCCAGTTCCGGACGGCCGAAGTGGCCGTACGCCGCGGTCTGCTGATAGATCGGCCGGCGCAGATCCAGCGCCGCGATGATGGCCGAGGGGCGCAGGTCGAAATGCTCGTTGATGAGCGCCAGGATGCGCTTATCGTCGACCTTGCCCGTGTCGAACGTCTCGATGGAGATGGACAGC
>Ga0136612_10000830_pt1 | contig 12226 bp, 12 predicted proteins | sample AntDryUQ224A2306_2_FD_106644 | JGI IMG/M metagenome (GOLD analysis project Ga0136612, IMG submission 106644) | Polar desert sand microbial communities from Dry Valleys, Antarctica - metaG UQ224A (23.06) | ecosystem: Environmental > Terrestrial > Soil > Desert | place: Antarctica: Dry Valley...
CTCCAGCTCCTCGTTCGTGGCGTAGCCGTCGTCGTCCCAGTCCTCGTCCTCGGCGATGCCGAAGTAGACAAGCGTGCGGTTCCAGACGTCGGAAAATCCCATTTCCAGAAGGATGTTACCCCTGTAAGAGCGCCGATCCCACGCGGATCAGGGTCGCGCCCTCCTCGACGGCGATCCGGTAGTCCTGCGAGGTTCCCATCGAGAGCTCGACCAGGCCGTGCTCCTGCGCAAGTTCGCGCAGACGACGGAAGTACGGTCGAGACGACTCGGGATCGGCGGTCTCCGGCGGCATCGTCATCAGCCCGCGCACCCCAGGATGCTCGCGCAGGAAATCGCCAAGCGCTTCGGGAGCAACACCCGACTTGGTGCCCTCTCCGGAGAGGTTGACCTCGACGAGGGCCGGCACCGTCAACCGCCGTGCGGCCGACTCTGAATCGAGCGAGTGGACGAGCTCGCAGACGCGGTTCACGACCTTCGTCTTGTTCGACTGCAGATGGCCGATGAAATGCCAGCGGAAGGCGTCTCCGTACTCGCCATGCTTGCGCTCCAGGTCCTGAGCGCGGTTCTCCCCCACCACCCCGACTCCCGCCTCGGCCAGGACGGCCATGTCCTCCAGCGAGACGTATTTCGTCGCCACCACGACGGTCACAGACGTTCCCGCCTCGCCCCGCAGGGCTTCGTAGGCGGCGCGGACGTCCTCAGGCGACACGCGCGATCACGCCCTGGACACCGCGCGGCTTCTCTGTCCGCCGGTGCGAGAAGAAGAGCCGTGGGTTGCAGGCCGTGCAGAGGTCGATTCGCTCGATGTGGTCGATCCCGGACTGCTGTAGGGCTCGCTCGGCGGCGGTCCAGAGATCGAGGTAGCGGCCGCGCAGAAGGTCCCTGCCGAACGCGGCCGCGAACGGCTCCGCAACCTCCCCTCCCACCTCGTAGCAGCACGGCCCGATCGCCGGCCCGACGCAGGCCCGCACGCGTCCGCCCAGCGCTTCAATCCCCGACTGCACGATCCCGCCGAGCAGCCCTCTCCAACCCGCGTGCAGCACCGCAACCGCCGGCGCGTCGCCGTCTCTTCGGACAAGGGCGACGGGCAGGCAGTCGGCCGTCATGGCCAGGACGGGTAGATCGAGCTCCGTCGTCCACAAGCCGTCCCCCGGCTCGCCCCGCGCCCCCGCTTCCGCCTCGTGCACGAGCGAGGAGTGCACCTGCCGGTTGAGCGCGAGGCGCTCGGGCAACGTGCCGATCTCGGCGCAGAGACGGCGCCGGTTCTCGTCCACGCGGTCGACCTCGTCGCCCGTCATGCGGCCGAGGTTGAGGGACTCGTAGGGCCCCTCGCTGACCCCACCCACACGCGTCGAGAAGAGAACCTCGTAGGGTCCCGGCGTGTCCCAGCGGATCATGTCAGGAGCTCGCGCGCGGCAGCAAGCTCGGACTCGCGCCCGTTCAGCTCGCCATTCAGCTTCCGCCGTCGCAGCTCAGCGAGGATTTCGCCCACGCGCGGCGATTCCTGGAGGCCGAGCTCGGCCAGGTCGGCGCCGCCGATCTCGAGCCGTACGTCCCGCAAGCGACGGAAGTAGTCACGTAGTTGCTCGAGCTCCGCGAGAGCCAGCGCAAGCAAGGGTGCATCCGGCGCGTAGGGATCGGCGAGAGCGAACAGCTCCGCGGGCGGCAGTGAGCCGGACGAGAGCCGCTCGACGATCCGCGGCGCGACCGTAACGGCACCTGCGACGAGGTCGGCGTCGCGCCGCCTCAGCTTCAGATCGTCCAGCCACCTCACAATCTCATCGGCGGCAAGGTTCCGCGCGAGCACGGCGAGCCCGAGCCGCCATAGAGGTGCCTCGACGGCGAGCTCCGCGCGCAACCCGACCACCCGCTCGTACAGCGCCGCGGCCACGTCGTCAGCGGCCAGGTGCGGATGGATGGCGCGATCGGCGCCGAGCTCGCCGAGGCGCTGGATCGCCTGGCGGGCCTGTCCCTCCTCGAGCAGCGCCTGGAGCTCATCGCGGAGGCGCGAAGTGGAGAGGTCGCGGACAAGGCCCATCTCGATGCAGCTGCGAGCCAGCCGTTCCGAGGCCGCCTCCAGGCGGAGGCCGTACCGGCTCTCGTAGCGCAACGCCCGGAAGATCCGCGTCGGGTCGTCGATAAAGGACAGGTTGTGGAGCACACGCAGCGTTCGCTGTTCGAGATCGCGGCGCCCGCCGAAGGGGTCGACGAGCCGACCGAGATCATGCGGCGCCAGCGAGACCGCCATCGCGTTGAGCGTGAAGTCGCGACGGAAGAGATCCTCGCGGATCGTCGCTCGCTCGACCGTGGGCAGAGCGGCGGGCGCGTCGTAGAACTCGGTACGCGTGGTGACGAGGTCGACGTGGTCACCGTCGCCGTAGCTGATCGTCGCCGTCCCGAACTTCGTGTGAGTGCGGATGCTGCCGCCGAGCGCCCCGGCGAGCGCATGCCCGAACGCGATTGCGTCGCCCTCGACCGCGATGTCGAGGTCGAAGCTCCCCTCCTCGAGCAGAATGTCGCGGACGGTGCCTCCGACGAGGTAGACGCCCTCGGGCCGCTCCCCGAGCGATGCGATCCCCTCCGTCACCGGAGCGAGGAGATCCAGTGACTTCAGCTCCCCCGCCAGCGTTGGCTCACTGGCCGGCTCGCTCGCCTGCGGTCCCTCGAGCGCCTGCAGGAGGTCCCGGCGGGTGACGACGCCGACGAGTCGCTCGCCCGCGACAACGGCGACTCGGCCGTCCTCGGCGTCGAGCACCAGCTGCCGCAGCTCCAGCAAGCGGGTCTCCTCGCCGCACGAGACAACCGTCCCACTCATGATCCCTTTCACCGGAGCGTGGGCGAGCTCGTGGCCGATCGCCTTGTCCAGGTCCTCGCGGCTGACCGAGCCGACAAGCCGGTCATCCTCGACCACGAACATGCCGCTCTGGCCGTGGCGCTGGCAGAGCGTCATCGTGCTTGAGACCGGCTCGACCGGCGACACGAACCGGGCCGGGCGGGACATGACGTCGCGGGCGCGTACAGCTTTCCGGGCTGCATGCGGTAACGCTGCGAGCGCGCGTCGGCGGACGTCGTCTAGGCGCCCGCGCACGATCGCCGAAGCGGCGCCGCGGTGACCTCCACCACCGAGCGAGCGAGCGACGACCTCCGCATCGATGACCTCGCTGCGGCTGCGCACGACGCAGAAGACACGATCCTCCATTTCCACCAGGAGCAGCAGCGCGCGACAATCCGTCAGGTCGACGAGCTTGTGCGCGAGGTTCGAGACGCCGTCGACGTACTCCGGCCAGGTGAGGGCCGCCAACAGCACCTCCTCGCCGTTTGCGTCCAGGGGCTCGAGCGCGTCCGTCAGCGCATGGAGGAGCTCGCGCTCGTTGCGGGCGAGTGGTGTGTGCAGGTAGCCGCCGAGTAGATCCTGACGAGCCCCGTGGCGCAGACACCACACGAGCGCATCGGCATCGCGCTGCGTGGACGTGGGATACGTGAGCGAGCCCGTGTCCTCGTGGATGCCGAGGGCGAACGCCGTCGCCTCGATCGGCGTGGGCACAAGCTCCCGCTCGGCGAGAATCCCGACCATCGTCGTCGTCAGCGCACCGTCATCCGACTGCACCGCGGTTGCGGGATCGGCCCACTCCTCCAGCTCATCCCGGTGGTGGTCGAAGACGATCTTCTCCACCGTTGAATCGCGGGCGACCGGCTCGAGCTCCCCAAGCCTCGTGGCATGAACCGTCTCGACGACGATCAGCCGGCGGATCGCATCCAGCTCGAGCCGGGAGGCGTCGACGAGCCCAAGCTCGTCCGCATGCAGGCTGGCGAACTCGCGGACATTCCGGTTGACGGTCCCGGCGAGCGCGACAGTCGCCTCAGGGTAGAGGCGGCGCGCCGCCAGCATCGAGGCGAAGGCGTCGAAGTCCGTGTTGCCGTGACCGGCGATGACCTCGCTCGCACGCATCGTCTCATTGTGGCTTAGCGCACGCCCTATGGGGTGCGCAATGCGGGTGCCCTAGAGGTGCGCAATCGCCTCGATCTCGACCAGGGCTCCAGAGGGCAACCTCGCAACCTCCACCGTCGAGCGAGCGGGCGGTCTATCGCCGACGTGCTTCGCGTAGACGTCGTTCATGGCGGCGAAGTCGCTGAGATCTTGTAGGAAGACGGTCGTCTTGACGAGCCTGTCGAGGCTGCTGCCGGCCTCCTCGAGGATCGCCCGCAGATTCGTCAGCACCTGCTCGGTCTGCTCGGCGACGGATTCCCCGACCAGCTCCTGCTCGCCCGGCCGCAGGCCGAGCTGCCCCGCGACGAAGACGAGCCCGCCCACGCGGATCGCCTGGTTGTACGGCGCCCCCTGGAACGGCGCCGGCGCCCGCTCGGTTCGAACGATCTCCTTCTCTCCCATCAGTCCTCCTCGTCAGGCTCGGCTGCCCGCCTGTGCGAGGGCGGCTCCGAGCGCCTTGAAGATTGCCTCCAGCACATGCTGCGAGTCCTCGCCGTCGATCAACCTGACGTGCAGGGTCAGACCAGCTGCGTCCGCGAACGACTGCAAGAAGCGAGCTGCGAGATCGGAGCGCAGGCCACCGGCACCCTCGCCGCTCAGATCGACGTTGGACGCAACGAGTGGCTTGCCGGAGGTCTCGAGCGCGACCTGCGCGAGCGCCTCGTCCGCGGGCAGCATCGCGGAGCCATGGCCAACAGCGCCGTCGCCGCGCAGCAACGGCGCGAGCGCCTCGCCCAGGGCCCGTCCGGCCTCGGCGACCTCCGCCTCCGCGTTCGCCGGCACGAGCTCGAGGGTGAGATCGAATCGTCCCGCGCGGGCAAGGAGTCCGAGCAGGTGGTCGAGCACCGGCAGCCCGGTGGTGACGGTCGCCGTGCCGGACCCAGCGGCGATGCGGGCGCTCATCGCCTGATCAGCCTTCGATGCGCTCAATGCTCGCGCCGAGCGCCCGCAACCGCTCGTCGATCCGCTCGTAGCCTCGGTCGATCTCGGCCACGTTTCCGATCGTGGAGGTACCCTCGGCGCAGAGCGCGGCAATCAGCATCGCCATGCCCGCCCTGATATCGGGGCTTGTCAGGCGCTCGCCATAGAGCTTCGCCCGGCCGGTCACGACGACCCTGTGGGGGTCGCAGAGAATGATCCTGGCGCCCATTCCGACGAGCTTGTCGACGAAGAAGAGCCGGCTTTCGAACATCTTCTCGAAGACGAGGACCGTGCCCTGGGCCTGCGTCGCCGTCACGACCGCGATCGAGGTCAGGTCGGCGGGAAAGGCCGGCCAGGGTCCGTCCTGGATCTTCGGGATCTGTTCGCCCAAGTCGTCCAGGATCGCGAGCTCCTGGCCGGGTGGAACGCGCACGCTCGTCTCCCCCACCTCGACATGTACGCCCAGGCGCTCGAACACCGGCAGGATCGCAACGAGGTCGCGCGGCTCGACGTCCTCGATCGTGAGGTCACCGCCGGTCGTCGCGGCGAGGCCAATAAAGCTGCCGACCTCGATGTGCTCCGGCGCAATGCGCCACGCGCCGCCGCCCAGCCGCTCGACCCCCTCGATGCGCAGGACGTTCGACTCGATCCCGTCGATCTGCGCGCCGAGCGAGCGGAGAAAACGGCAGAGGTCCTGCACGTGCGGCTCGCAGGCGGCGTTTCCAATCACGGTCTGGCCCTCCGCAAGAACGGCTGCCATCACCGCGTTCTCCGTCGCCATGACGCTCGGCTCGTCGAGGAAGATGTTCTTGCCGCGGAGACCGCTCGTGCGCATCTCGTAGCGCCCATCGATCTCGATCTCGATCTCGACACCGAGCTCGGCGAGGGCGTGGATATGGGGGTCGAGCCGGCGCCGACCGATCACATCGCCGCCGGGCGGAGGCACGACCGCCCGGCCGAAGCGCGCGAGCAGCGGCCCGGCAAGGAGAAACGACGCCCGGATGCGCCGGCACAACTCCTCGTCGAGGTCCGTCTTGTGGACGCCCCGTGTGTCGAGGCGCAGCTCGCTGCCGGTCCATTCCACATCTGCGCCGATGTCGGCGAGAAGCTCGAGCATCGTCTGCACGTCGCGAATGCGTGGTACGTTCGTTAGCTGGACCGGCTCCGAGGCGAGGACGGTTGCAGCGAGGATCGGCAGCGCGCCGTTCTTGTTGCCCGCGGTACGAACGGTTCCCGAAAGAGGGCGCCCGCCTTCGATCCGGAACGACTGCATGAGCTTCTCTGTGGCGAGCGTAGACGTCATCGCAGGCGGGGTATCGTAGACCTCCCGTGCAATCCACGCGAGAGAACGCCTGGGAGACGCTGACCCGGTACACGCAGAGCGAGTCGCTGCTGCGTCATGCGCTCGCGGTCGAGGCGTCGACCAGGTTCTACGCCCGCCGCCTCGGCCAGGACGAGGAGCTGTGGGGCGTGACGGCGCTCCTGCACGACTTCGACTACGAGATCCACCCGACGCTCGACCAGCATCCACAGGAGGGCGCTCCGATCCTGCGCGAGGAGGGCTATCCGGAGGAGGTTGTCGAGGCCGTCCTCTCCCATGCCGAGCACCTCGGCATGCCCCGCGACACGCCGCTCAAGCGAACACTCTTTGCGTGTGACGAGCTCTCAGGCTTCGTCCAGGCCTGTGGCCTCGTACGACCGACCGGGCTCGAAGGGCTCGAGCCGAAGTCGGTCAAGAAGAAGCTGAAGCAGCCTTCGTTCGCGGCCGGCGTCCACCGCGACGAGGTCTATGCGGGCGCGGAGCTGATCGGGCTCGAGCTCGACGAGCACATTGCGAACGTCGTGGCGGCGCTGCAACCCATCTCCGAGCAGCTCGGCCTCCGCCGCGGGGCAGACGCCGCCTAGGAGCGAAGACCGTCGACCAGGCGCTGGAGATCGTCCTCGCTCGTCCACCAGCCGCACGACACACGCACGAGGCCCGCTTTCGGGATCTCGCGCACTTGGACGTCGCGCTCGGCCAGGTGCTTGACGACGGCGGGCGGGTCCTCGGCCCGGAAGGAGACCAGCGTCGCATCGCCGGCGACGAGCTCCGCGTGCGGTTCGAGGAGTTCCCTGCAACGCGCCGCCTGCCCGGCTGCCCGTTCATAGCACCATCTCGGCGCGATGCCGAGCGCCGCCAGGAGGCCGACGATCGAGGCGGCCGAGAGCCAGTTCGAATCGAAGCGGGCCGCCCCCTCTCGCGGCTCGAAGCGGCCGGTCGGCTCGTAACTCGACTGCGCGAAGTAGCTAGGGCGAGCGACCCGGAGCCGGTCGGGCTCGACGACGACTAGCGCCCCTGTGGAGTCCGGACCGCACAGCCACTTCTGTCCCGAGATCGTGTAGAAGTCGAGCCCCCTCGCATCGACCCGAATTGCCCCGACCGACTGCGCGCCATCGACGAGGATCGGCAAGCCGCTCCGGTCTCTCAGCTCCCGTACGGGCAGCGTGCGACCGCTCGTCCAGAGCACGTGCGAGAGCGCGAGCAGACGTGTCCGGGGCGTGACGGCCGCGAGGATCGCCTCGGGATCGGGGTCGGTCACGACGATGTGCGCGCCGCTCGCTTGTAGCGGCCCGAGCAGGCCGAAGTGCTCTTCGCTCGTCGTGATGACCTCGTCGCCCGGCGCGAGCTCGAGGCCGGCAAGGACGATGTTGCATCCGTCCGTCGTCGAGGAGGTCAGGGCGATCTGAGCGGGCTCGACACCGACGAGCGCGGCCAGCCTCTCGCGTAGCTCGGACCTCTCCGCTAGCACTCGCTCGAAGTACGCGTGCCCGATGCGACCCGATGTGGCGGCGACCTCGAGCTCGGCCTCCATCGCCTGGATCGTCGGCAACGCGAGCGGGCCGAACGTGCCCGCGTTCAGATACGCGATCCGCTCGAGCACGGGAAAGAGTCCCCGCCCCTCCTCGAACGTCAACCGACGCTCACTTCGACCGGCGCGTGATCCGACAGCACGACGCCATTGTGAACGCGATGTTCCCTCGGCCAGACAACCAGCGGCGAGGCGGGAAGGCCGCGTACCAGGACGTGGTCGATCCCAGGGCCGAGCGCTGACCAGCCTGCGAGCTCGCGCAGATGCTCCGCACGCAGGTTGAAGTCTCCCGCGAGCACGCAGGGGAGGTCGCCGGCAACCTGCGCAACAAACGCCTCGGCGCGGACGATCTCGGCGGCCGCGACTTCCGGCCGACCGAAGTCGTTCGTCGCGTGGAGGTTCGCGACCACGAGTCGCTCGAGCCTGATCGCGTGGCAGTAGCGAGGCTCCCGCCGCCGCTCGTCGATCCGCAGGGCCCTGTGCTCGAGAGGCTCGCGGCCGGGCCTCAGCAGAATCGCGTTCGCCTGCCCAGCGAGCGCCGAGCGGAAGAAGCCGTTGTGCAGCCGCGTGACGAGGCCGGCAAGCCAGACCGGCGGCAAGGCTTGTCTCGTTACGGCCCAGTGGACCGTCATGCCGCTCCAGCGCGCCAGGCGCGGCAACGCCCACAGCGGCACTTCCTGCAGGCAGAGAAACTCGGGCTCATCTGCGACGGCGAGCCGGATCATCGATCGCAGGCGGCTCTGGTCATCCGGCGGATGAGCGTTGCCGTGGAAGAGATTCCAGCTGCGCACGAGCACGGCATTAGCCTACGAGGATGCGCGTCGTCATCGCCGACCCGCCGGCGTTCACGCCGCCCTACGACCACGAGCTGGCTGAGGCGTTGTCAGGAGCGGGGGCAGAGGTTCTGCTCGTGACCTCGCGCTTCCGTTTCGGAGCCGCGCCCGCGCCGGCGAACTACCTTCGACGCGAGTTCTTCTACCCTCTCTCGTCCGGCGTCTTCGGCCGCTTCTTCGGCCGCTCGCCGCTGCGGCTGCCGCTGAAAGCTCTGGAGCATCCCTTCGGCCTCGCTCGCCTGCGGGCGACAAGCGCCGACGTCGTTCACGTGCAGTGGCTGGCCGCGCCAGAGGTGGATGTCCGCCTGCTGCGCCACTCTGCGCCGCTCGTCCTGACGGCGCACGACCTGCTGCCCCGACGAACCGCAGCGAAGCGCGATCTCTGGCGACGGCTCTTCGCGCGCTTCGAACGCGTCGTCGTGCACAGCGAGAGCGGGCGAACGTTACTCGCCGAGTTCGGGGTCCCGGATGAGACGCTTCGCGTGATCCGGCACCCCGTCTTCGCGAGCGATCCGGCTCGAACCGATGACGGCCGCACCGTCCTCGCTCTCGGGACGATCCGGCCATACAAGCAAATCGAGCACGCCGCCCAGGCGGCACGAGCGGCGGGAGCACGACTCCTCGTCGCCGGTGCCGAGCTGGGCCGCGGCTACCTCAAGCCAGCGGAGATCGAGCGGGCGCTGGGAGATGCGACCGTCGCCGTCTTCCCCTACCGAGCCGAACTCGATCAGAGCGGTGCCCTCCTCCAGGCGCTTGGGGCAGGCGTTCCCGCCGTCGTCTATGACGTGGGCGGCCTCGGAGAGGTCGTCCGCGACTTCGGTGCGGGCCGGGCGGTGCCTCCCGATGACCTCGCCGGCCTCGGGGCCGCCATCGAGGAGCTGCTCGACGATGCCGACGCGCTCGAGCAGGCGCGTGCCGGGGCTCGCAGAGCCAGGGCGGAGCTCACCTGGCAGGCATCCGCGCAGGCACACCTCGCGCTCTACGAGGAGCTCCTGTGATTTTCCGCCGCCGCAACCGCTTCGACGAGCTCGCCCAGCGGCAGCTCGAGCTCTTCACGGAGGACGAGGCGAACCTCCTCGCTGAGCTGGAGGCCGCGGAACGTGCCTACGACGCCGCCGATCGAGAGGACGCCGAGGACGCATACGCGGAGGTGCAGCTCGTCCTCGACGCCGGCGCGGACCGGCTCGCCGACCTCCGCAACGCGTACGCCGCGACGCTCGACGAGGACTCAGGGGTCGAGTACGAGAACGCCTTCGGGCGGGCCGCAACGAAGCGCTTCCCGAGACTGACCGGATTGCTCTAAGCCGGCAGCGGAGAAGATGCGCTGACGTGCTGATCGAGGATTACGGCCTGATCGGAGATCTCCAGACCGCGGCGCTCGTGGGCCGCAACGGCTCCATCGACTGGCTCTGCTTCCCCCGCTTCGACTCCGGAGCCTGCTTCGCCGCCCTGCTCGGCGACGAGGACAAGGGGCGCTGGCTTCTCGCGCCGGCTGCCGACGCACAGACCGAGCGTCGGTATCGCGAGCGGACGCTCGTGCACGAGCTCGACTTCCAGACCGACGAGGGCAGCGTGCGCGTGATCGATTTCATGCCGCCGCGGGGCGTTGACCCTGACGTCGTGCGCATCGTCGAGGGGTTGACCGGCGAGGTGCGAATGCGCATGCAACTTGCGATTCGCTTCGACTACGGCTCGATCGTCCCGTGGGTGCGCCGGGTTGACAACGGCATGCGAATCGCGGTGGCCGGGCCCGACGCGCTCGCGCTGCAAACGCCAGTGGAGGTCTATGGCGAGAACTACACCACGGTCGCGGAGTTCACGATCTCCGAGGGAGACCGCGTGCCCTTTACATTGACCTGGTTTCCATCTCACCACGACGCGCCGGCACCGATCGACCCGGAGCAAGCGCTCGAGGATACGTGCGTTTTCTGGCGGGACTGGGTCGAGAGGTGCACGTACGGCGGCCGGTGGAGCGATGCGGTCATCCGCTCGCTCATCGTGCTGAAGGCAATGACGTACGGCCCGACCGGCGGGATCGTCGCTGCTCCCACAACCTCGCTCCCGGAGAAAATCGGCGGCGTCCGGAACTGGGACTATCGCTACTGCTGGCTGCGCGACGCGACGTTCGCGCTCGACGCCCTGGTCGTCAACGGCTTCATCGATGAGGCGCGAGCCTGGCGGAGGTGGTTGCTGCGCGCCGTCGCCGGGGATCCTGACGACCTGCAGATCATGTACGGAGCTGCGGGAGAGCGCCGGCTCCTCGAGCTCGAGTTGGACTGGCTCGACGGCTACGAGGGATCGCGGCCCGTGCGGATCGGGAACGGCGCCAGCAAGCAGTTCCAGCTCGACGTCTATGGGGAGGTTCTGGATGTGCTGCACGAAGCGCGCACCCGGAAGCTCGAGCGGGACGAGGACTCCTGGGCCATGCAGCGCAAGCTGCTCGAGAACCTGGAGCGCCGGTGGCGCGAGCCGGACGAGGGAATCTGGGAAGTTCGCGGGCCGCGTCGCCACTTCACGCACTCGAAGGTGATGGCCTGGGTGGCGATGGACCGCGGTGTGAAGGCGATCGAGGACTTCGACCATGAGGGGCCGGTGGAGCACTGGCGGGAGGTTCGCGCCGAGATCCACGCAGAGGTGCTCGAGCGAGGTTTCGACCCGGAGCTCAACTCGTTCGTCCAGTCCTACGACTCGAAGCGGCTCGATGCCTCGCTGCTGACGATCCCGATCGTCGGCTTCCTGCCGCCGGAGGACGCCCGCGTGCGGGGCACGCTCGAGGCGATCCGACGCGAGCTCTACCGCGATGGCTTCGTCCAGCGGTACAGCCACGACGAGGAGTCGGCTGCCGTCGACGGGTTGCCACCGGGCGAAGGAGCGTTCTTCCTCTGCTCGTTCTGGTTCGTCGACAACCTCGCGCTGCTCGGGGAGCTCGACGAGGCATGCGAGCTGTTCGAGCGGCTGCTCTCGCTCCGGAACGAGCTTGGCCTGCTCTCGGAGGAGTACGACCCCGAGCTCGGACGCCTCGTCGGCAACTTCCCGCAGGCGTTCTCGCACATCGGCCTGATCAACACCGTGATGATGCTCGAGCAAGCACACGCCCTCCAGCGGCGGTGATCAAGCTGCCCGGAGCCCTGGATTACCTGTGCCCGAAGTGGTGAGCGGCAGGGAGCGCGGCGCCCACGTCGCGGTCGGAAACCCGGCGGGCAAGCGGGCCAAGGCTCTCGAGCTCGTTGACGACGATGTTGCGGTTCTCTCCCACCCGCTCGTAGCGTCCTCGAGCGAGCAGGAGCGGCTCTCCCCGGACAACCGCGCGGTGCCGCCTGTACACCTCGGGCGCGACGATCAGGTTCACTTGACCGTGCTCGTCCTCGAGCAGCATGAAAACGACGCCCTTGGCGGTCGCGGGACGCTGACGGGCGACCGCAAGGCCGGCGAACTCAACTCTGCTTCGGTGCGGTGCCTCGAGCAGCTCGGGGCTTGTGAGCACCCTGTACGGCAGGTGCGGACGTAAAAGTGTGAGCGGGTGCACGTCGACCGAGACGCTCGTCCCGGCGTAGTCGGCGAGCATTCGCTCCCACTCGGTCAGGTCCGGGAGCTCGGGGGTCGCCGCGGTTGGCTCGAGCGACAGGGTCAGCTGC
>Ga0136612_10000832_pt1 | contig 12214 bp, 10 predicted proteins | sample AntDryUQ224A2306_2_FD_106644 | JGI IMG/M metagenome (GOLD analysis project Ga0136612, IMG submission 106644) | Polar desert sand microbial communities from Dry Valleys, Antarctica - metaG UQ224A (23.06) | ecosystem: Environmental > Terrestrial > Soil > Desert | place: Antarctica: Dry Valley...
CTTAAACGGATAGCAAGCCCGGACCAGCTGCTACTCCCGGCCGTCCTGAAATGATTGACGTGCATGGCGGCCGCCGGAACATCGCCGTGCGGGAGGACCTGAACATGTGGGTATAGGGTGAACGCATCGACGTGGGAGAGCAGGCGGTCAACCCCCACACCAAGATCGTCGCGCAGATCTAATCCATTGTGTTCGTTCTCCCATTGGTTCGGGTTAGGCGGAAGTAACCCACAACCGCTCCTAGCTTTTCTTCGATCTAGTCCTGAACTGATCATGCGCAGCCCTCACCATGGCAACCAACGCCTTCTTGTCTGTCTCAGAAATTCCGGGCAATGCCCTTAAGTGGAGCTCTACGTCGGTCATGCTGGTCGCGGACGGGGTGCGGCTCAGTTCAAAATCAGAAAGACTTTTGTTCAACCACGAAACGCTACGTAGAAGACTCATCGTATCGGGCACGTGTTCTGCCTTCGACCCTTTTAACAGCCTACTAAGTGTTGCCGCGCTACAACCAATCTCTCCTGCTGCCTCGCGGAGCGCTTGGTTATTGACGCGCATCTCTTCGGAGAGTTCTTTCGCGAGCCGGTCGAGATCGATCGTCTCCGCTGCCTCCATATTTCCTCCTTGATGTAAATCAGCTTGACTTATGGGGAACTGTGTTTTATACATGATACAACTGGCCAGGTGCGAAACAAGGGCCAATGCGCATTCCGATGCGTTTTTTTCTGCGGGGAACGTTGCACAGATGGAACAGTGTATTAAGGTGTGAAAATGGAATCCGACGTGATTGATGCTCTCCGGTCGTTTGGTAGGCGCACGGAGAGCCGTATTGGCTCGGCAATCGCCGAGGGAGGATTCGTAGTTGCGAGCGACGCATCCTCCGATCAAACCACGCTCGCGGAGACCAGGTCACATGAGCACCACAGCGCCGAACCGGAAGGAAGAAGGAGCAGACAAGGAGAAGGACAAGGAGCACAAGCCGAAGCCTCCTCACCCTATCAAGCCGCACACGCCCTCGGGCAGTTGATCGTCGAGGGTGCGGCGGGATGGGAACTCGAAGGGCTCCGCGACTACTACCCGGATGTTGAGGTAGTTGGGAGCCCTTCGAGATTCGCGCTCCTGTCCACGACGGCAGGTCTACTTCGAGGGAGCCCTGCCGCTGCCCGGCTGTTTCTGGAGTTGCCACTTTCGCCTTGGGATAGAACGACCAGGATTGACCGAATTGACAGCCAGCTCGGTCGGAGTCAGGCGATCATCGCCCGTCGTGAATTGCCATTCATCCCCATGCCACCACCTGTCCGCGCGTGGGCCTTCTGGCGAGGTGGTCTTGCCGATGGGCTCCCGGTGCGATCACATCACGAAAATCCCGACGGCTCGATCTGCGCGTGTATGGCTCACGAATGGATTCGCGGGGTGCACCGAGTGCTCGACTACGCGGCGTACTGCACCTCGTGGATACTCAAGGTCCTTTATGAGCGCCAATTCAATCACTATCCCGGCACCCAGCACCTGCCTTCCTGGATTCGCCTCGAGCGCCTGCGTTTGGACGAGAACTGCGGCTGCGGCAAGTACGGCGTCTATCGGTCGTGCTGCTGGAATCAAGACCGGAGAATTGGAAGCCAGCTCCTCGCTGAGCAGCGCTTAAAATATACCGCGCAGTACTTTGATCACCTCAAAATGCAAGGCAGGCCTTTCTGGCCGTTGGGCGAGGTATTTCGTCACTTCTAGGTAAAACACTCGCGGTCAATTGGAGGGCCGCTGATAGGGCGCCGGTTCAGGTGTCGGTTCTGGTGTCGGTTGGATGCGGACATCACCGGACATCGGGGCAGGGGTGCACAGGACATTTCGCGGTCCGCCATAGGTAAATGCGGACATCTGGTCCTAATCCCAGCCTATACTTTCCGGCCTGGAAAGTGTGTGTACGTGAAAGCGTACCGTGGGTTCGAATCCCACCCCATCCGTTAAGATGAGTTCCGGTAGGTTCCAAGCAGAGCATGCATCAAGCGGGGCACCCTTCATACCGGGCCGCCCCGCTTGAACAATGCGCGGCCTCCAAAAGGAATCTCGGCGGGTGGCAGCTGGAACTGACAAATTTCAGCGATGGAGCACCGGTAATCGTCGTAACATTCCTATTGGCTCACGAGTTTACCTAGTTCGATTGGGTAGAGAGCCTAAGGGCATCATCGCATCGGGATGGACGGCCTCGGAGGTCTACCCAGATAAACATTGGGATCGCGCAAAACGGGATGCCGGGGAGGAAGCTTATTACGTCGAGTGGTAGGCAGACGTCCTTCTCGATCCGAACAAGACCCCGCCCCTAGATTGGCGCCACCTACCGTCTGGTCCGGCGAGCCGCGTGAACTGGTCCCCATATGCATCCGGGACCCAAATTGATGCTGCTGCGACAGAACAGGTCGAAGAAATCTGGCGAAAATACACAGATTCGCTTTTTGCCAGGCGCGGTCCGCCCGTTCCGGAAATAGGTGCCGTGGAGGGGCGCATTCACGTCCGACTGGTTAAACACCGCTTGCGAGAACGCTCACTCCGGACAGCGAAAATCGTGGAAGCCATTAAGGTGTCCAGCGACGGCAGAATTCGATGCGAAGTTCCAGGGTGCGGGTTTGACTTGAGCTCGATTCCACCGGAATACCCCGATGTACGGCCCTGTTCGTGCTCATGATTCATACCGAAATGCTGCCTCCGCAATCCACTATCTCTCTTTTGTTGGCCCAGATCGACGGGTCGGCAATTGGATTCCAATCATCGGCCGTCCACGGGATACATCGCGCTGTCGCAATCGCCCCACTGCCTGGTGCCCCTGACGTCATCGAAGGGGCAATCAACCTTCGCGGACGAATTGTTCCCGTTCTGGATCTTCGTCGGCTATTCGTGCTTAACCGAGCCGATGTGTCACCGGACCAGTTCCTGATCGTCCTGAGCATCGCTGATAGGCTCATTGCAGTAAGAGTGGACGACGTATTGGATGTCACGGAGGTACCGCGGAAGAGTTTTGAGTCTCCGAGCACAATTTCTCCCGTGCTCAAAAGGCTGGAGGGAGTCGCCGCTACGGAAGCGGGAGCCATAGTCGTATACGATGTGGACGCATTCCTGACGCAGGCAGAGATGGACGCGCTCGATCTCGCCCTTTCGCCGCAAGCTTGAAAGCATTTCTGGAAGGCCGGGCTCGAAAACCAATGGCTCCAGACGGGTTTTCCGATCCTGTCTTCGCGCGCATCGCCGGTCTTGCACACCTCATCGCGGGCCTTTCCTTTCCTGCAAACAGGCAGCCGTCTGCTGAGGCCGGAATGCGCAGGGCGATGTCCGCGCTGCACATTTCCGACCCGCTAAAACTGTTGCATGCCGCCGAGCACCCCGGCGAGGCGCGCGATGTCTTGCTGGCAGAACTGACTGTCGGAGAGAGCTACTTTTTTCGCGATTCTGCGCAGCTCAATCTGCTCGCCACGGAGGTTCTGCCGGGACGCTCGGCTGCGCACGGACCAAGTCACCCTCTTCGTCTCTGGAGCGCAGGCTGTGCGTCAGGCGAGGAACCTTATACGCTGGCAATTCTTCTGAGAGAACTGGGGTGGCCGCACTCAGCACGAATACTTGGCACTGACATAGCGCTGCCTCGCCTCAACGCAGCCAGACGCGGACGCTACACACGTTGGGCACTCCGGGGTGTTTCCGAAGAACGGGTTGATAGATGGTTTCAACGCACAGGGACGCACTACGATCTGGACCGGGGAATTCGCGAATGTGTCGAGTTCCGTGTTCTGAATCTTGTACAGGATGAATACCCGTTCGAAGGCAATTTCGATCTGGTTCTTTGCCGGAACGTCATGATCTATTTTGACCTTCCCACTATCGCCCGAATCGCTATCGGTCTTCTTGAATCCCTTGCGCCCGAAGGATGGCTGGTGCTTGGAGCGTCCGACCCGCCGCTCGCCAACCTGGTGTCCTGCGAGTCTGTCATGACTCCGTTCGGCATAGCCTACCGTCGGCCCGGGCAACAGTCGGCGCAAAGAGCGCGCAAAGTTGACCCAGGCACAATTCCGGTACCGAAAAAGTGGGATTCCGTTGCGGCCGCTCCACCCATTCCGCGAGCTGAAGCTCCCGAGTGGACCGCGGCCGCGGTGCCGGCCGCGGTACAAAGTGTGCCGGTTCCCGTCGATCGTGTCGTTGACATTGACTCCAGCATTCTCTTCGCCTACGAGAAAGCGGATTACGTGACCGCTGAATCCTTGCTGGCGATTGCGCTGGCCGCGGAAGGTGAGGAGGGCAAAACCGTTTGGCTCTGGATCCTCTATATCAGGACGATCGCCAACCAGGGACGCCTCCACGATGCCGGTGAGTTTTGCGCACGCGCACTCGAGGTTCATCCGCTGGCCCCGGAGCTCCACTACCTGCATGCGACTCTCCTCTCCCAGGCGAACTGGCATTCCGACGCCGCAATAGCTGCGCGCCGATCGATCTATCTCGATCGAAAGTTCGTGATGGGACACTTGCAACTGGGAGACGCGCTTACACGTCTGGGTGATTCGGACGGCGCGCGGATTTCTTTCGAGAATGTCATCACCCTGCTCGAAAAGGTGGATGTGACAGACACAATAACTGCAGCTGATGGAATTCCCGCATCTCGCCTGCGCCAGATAGCGACGCTTCGCCTTCGCGGTCTTGACTCACTTCCGAGGTGACCATGGAACGCGAAACCTCAGTGAATCAGGCTATACTGTCGGAACGGGCTCGACTACTTGCGATACCGTTAGTCGAGGACGGCCAGTCCACGGCGGGTGACAATCTCGATATTCTGATTTTCACGATCGGAGATGAGCGTTTGGGCCTGTCACTCTCATCCATCGTCGCCATAGCAGCCGCTGGAGCCGTTACACCACTCCCGCTCGGGGTGGCGCCGGTTTACGGAGTTACCGCGTGGCGTGGGCGTCCGCTCACGGTGCTCGCGCTCGCTGCAATGCGCAGCACTGAAAACACGAACCTGATCGTACTTGGCAATGACCAGCGCGCGGCGGTAGGACTGTTAGTAGATGCAGTGGAAGAAACGCGGCCTGTCGCGCGATCAGGGTTGTCCGCGGCGCATGCCGGACCGCGACGCGAGTTGGCAATTGGCTTGACTGATGACGGGGTTCTGGTGCTCGACGCGGAAAAACTGTTGCACACGCCTCGCCTTGAGTCGTGACTTGATTTCTCTTTGGACGAGGTTTGTATGAATTGGACTGTAGGCAGGCGCATCGCGTTGGCACTCTTCATCGAATTGGTACTTCTTTCGATAGTCGCTATTGTAGGTGCAACGGCGCTCGGAAGAACAACCACTACGTATGAAAACGTATTGGCAGAGCGGCGAGCGTTTGTAGTACCCGCCCTCCTCGCCGAGTCTGACATCAGGGGAGCGAATCTCGAAAGTCTCCGCTTCCTCCTCGATAACAATGGCGCATTCGAACGATCGCGCGACAGTCTTGTTTCGGTCGCGCGCAATTATCTCTTGCAGCTACAGGAAACTGTTGGTACACCGGAGGAACGTGTGCGCTGGACCCGGGCATCGGGACTGCTTGCACAATGGAATGCCGCGATGCTCGCAGCATCTGCAGCGGGCAAGGCTGGCAATGAGGCTGGCTCACTTCAGATTCGACAAACTCGCGTAATTCCATTGCTCGATTCACTCGAGTCGACAGTGCGGGCCGGAAGCATAGCTGCCAGGGAGCGTTCAGATCTGCATGCAGCCGCAGGAAAAAGAACTGCGGATGCTGCTCGAATCGCCGTTCTCGTTGCCGCGCTACTGGCAATTCTTTTTGGAATCGCAGCCGCATATCTCGCAAGTCGGTCGATCACCCGCCCACTGCAGGAGACTGCGAATGTGATTGCGTCGAGCAGCGCGCAGATACTTTCAGCGACAACGGAACAGGCTGCCGGGACGAATGAATCCATGGCCGCCGTCACAGAGACAGTTGCAACTGTCGATGAAGTCGCACAAACCGCCACCCAGTCTACTCAACGTGCAAGGGCTGTCGCGGACGCGGCGCAACGTGCCGCAGAAGGTGGCCGTGCAGGCCAGAAAGCAGTTGACGATGCCGTTGCGGCAATGCGTCTGGTGCAGACCCAGGTTGAAGCGATGGCTACCGCCATTGTGGCGCTCGCTGAGCAAGCGCAGGCAATCGGCGAGATCACGACTGCGGTCAGCGACGTAGCCGAACAGACGAAGCTTCTTGCCTTGAATGCGGCCGTGGAAAGTACGCGTGCAGGAGAACACGGCCGCGGCTTTGCATTGGTCGCAGCGGAGATCAAGACACTCGCCGGTGAAGCCAAGGAGTCGACAGTGCAGGTGCGCCGCCTGCTCAGCGAAATACAGCGCTCAACGAGCGCCGCTGTGATGGCGACGGAACAGGGCACCAAGCAGACTGCTTCCGCCGTTCGTCAGGTAAACCAGGCCGGCGAGGTAATCGCACAGCTTGCGACTGTGGTTGACGAGGCCGCGCAGGCGGCGGAACAGATTGTCGCGTCTGCAGGGCAACAGGCTCTGGGGATGGATCAGATCCGGCAGGCGATCGCCAATATTCACGACGCTACGCAGCAAAACCTGACCGCGACACGCCAGACTGAAACGGCGGCGCAGAATCTCACAGGGCTCGGCTCGCAGTTAGTGGACATGGTAGGAGCTCGAGGCCGCGGGTGATTCTATGTTTCAGCAGCAGCGAGACGTGCGGGAAGTTCCATGAGTGATGACGCTCTGGCCGTACGCCTGCGCAGCATATTCACTGATGAACTGGACGAGCAGATCCAGGAGTTGAACGATCATCTTCTGGCACTCGAGCGAATGCCGGCCGACGCCGACCGGTTGCGCGCTGTTTTCAGGGTCATGCATACATTGAAGGGCGCGTCACGCGCGGCGGGGCTTTCGCTTGTTGAAGAAGTCTGCCATGCGTTGGAAAGCGAACTGAGTCGCGCTCGTGATGGCGGCAGAGCTTTGGGCGCCGAGCAGATTGCGATGTTATTCGCGGCTGTGGACGCGCTTGGGACAACGCGGGACAGTCTTCGGGCCGATATGCCGCTGCCTGATGCTGCGCTCACTGCGCTACTCCAACATGTGCGTGGCCGCGGAAGCGCGGCCCCACTGGTCAGAGCGGGCAAAAGTCCTGAAACCGAATCGCTTCCCGCACCCGCGCCCTCTTCGGCGCCGGTTTTCCATGACCGTCGCGAGGATCAGACTCAATCCGGCGCGCGCGTAAAAGTTGACATGCGGCAGGTCGATGCGATTACCGGCGCAGCCGGGGAAATTGCAGGTCTCGCAGCTACACTCGGAGATCGTGCGGAAGATCTGGCTTCGCTTCGCACATTGCACCGCTCCCGTCGGCGTGGGGGGAAGGAAGATGACGACTGGGACCAGCGCCTGACCGGGCTGCTGCGAAACGCCAACGCTGATGCACGCGCACTCGCAGCGGTAGCGGGAAGGCTCGGTGGGTCGGCGCGTGAACTCCGGCAGCGTCCATTCGCCGAGCTGACGGAAACTTTTCCACGGGTAGCGCGCGACGTTGCGCGCGAAAATGGTAAACAGATTCGCCTCACTGTTTCCGGCGGCGAAATCGAAGCTGACCGCGCGGTCCTGGAGGCTTTGCGCGAGCCACTTCTTCACCTGGTGCGAAATGCAGTAGACCATGGCATCGAACTGCCGGCAGAGCGTGTGGCGAAGGGCAAAGACGCAGAGGGCGAAGTTCGGATAGAGGGATCCCTGCGGGGAGATCGTCTGCAGGTCACAGTGTCCGACGACGGCCACGGACTCGATGTAGCAGCGGTCCGCCGCGGACTACAGCAGCGCGGGCGTCCTCTTCCAACCAGCGAAAAGGATCTTTTTCGAACCATCTTCGAAGAAGGCTTTTCGACGCGGGACACGGCTACGACGCTCTCGGGCCGCGGCGTAGGCATGGGAATCGTGCAGGCAGCCGTGGAGCGGATGGGCGGTACAGTCGAAGTCAGCTCGGTAGCAGGCCTGGGGACCCGGATATCAATCGACGTCCCGGTCAGCGTTGCCACTATGCGTGTAGTGCTCGCGGAGGTCGACGGGATAGTTCTGGGTGTGCCCAGCTCATTTGTAGTGCGTGTCGATCGCGCAAATCCGCGCACTCTCAAACGAGTTGACGGACGGACGATGCTGGTCACCGGCGATCGCCCAATTCCGGTAATGACATTGGCTTCCCTTCTGGGCCCGCCCTTCCAGGAAGTTCCCTCGCCAGCAATGCTGCAGATCGTTGTGCTGGAAACTGGTGATCGACGCCTGGCCGTCGTTGTAGATGACCTCATTGACGAACGCGAGATGGTGTTGCGCCCGCTCGAACACGCTGGTCGCGCATCGACGAATGCAATTGTGGGTACAGCCCTGCTTGGAACTGGTGTTGTTTCACTGGTCCTGAGTGTGCCCGCTCTGCTGGCGCGCAGCGATGGAGGAGGACCATCGACATCACGCGCGTTATCAGACGTGAGCGAAGAGTCACGCGCACCTTCGCGGATTCTCGTCGTCGACGACTCGATTACCTCCAGGACTCTCGAGCAAAGCGTGCTGTCCGCGGCAGGGTACGACGTCACGACAGCAGTTGATGGCAGCGAAGCATGGCGTGCCATCGAGCGCCAGGATTTTGCACTGGTCGTCAGTGACGTAGAGATGCCCCACCTGGATGGATTTGGTCTCTGCGAACGAATTCGCGCGAACGCGCGCACCGCACTGATTCCGGTAATTCTCGTTACATCGCTCGACGAACCGGCGCAGCGCTCCCGGGGGCTCGAAGCTGGTGCCGATGCCTACATTACCAAGTCGAGCTTCGATCAGGATACACTAATTGAAACGGTTCGCATGTTGATCGGCAGAAATACCCGGAGCGTCGAGTGATTCGCGTTCTCGTCGCTGACGACTCCGCTACTTCCCGCGCGCTTCTCTCCGCACTTTTCTCACGCGAGGCCGATTTCACAGTTGTGGGTGAGGCAACCAACGGTCAGGAAGCCGTGACAATGGCGGAGCAGCTCAAGCCGGATCTGGTTACGATGGACGTGCAAATGCCCGTCATGGACGGACTCGAAGCGACTAAGCAGATCATGGTCCGGTCGCCGCGGCCGATAATCATTGTCTCGTACACTGCGCGTCAGAGAGAGGTCGAGCTTTCACTGGAGGCAACCAGAGCGGGAGCGCTCATGGTCCTCCCAAAACCTGACGGGCCGGGATCACCGCGCTTTGCTTCGGATCAGAAACAGCTTGTGAGCATGGCCCGCGCGATGGCACATGTGAAAGTCGTGCGGCACCATGGCAGTCCCTTCGCGCCAACTTCGGCGACCCCGCATGATTCAAGTCCCGGACCCGTTGCCACGGCGGCATCAAGGGGACGCGTACGGCTCGTAGCAATCGCGGCTTCAACGGGAGGCCCCGCCGCCATCCGCACGATCCTCGCCGGGCTGCCTCGATCGTTTCCCGTACCCATCGTGATCGTGCAGCACATTGCACTCGGGTTTACCAGCGGCCTCGCACACTGGTTATCGGGCGACTCGCGGATGCCGGTGAAAGTTGCCGAAACAGGAGAGTTGGCGGCCGCAGGCTGCGTATATATTGCGCCCGACGACCGCCATATCGGTTGTCGGCTCGATGGGGAAGGAAAGATTCGCATTTTGCTCGACAAGTCCCCCGCTTCCGGTGCCTTTCGCCCGTCCGCATCCTTTCTCTTTCGCTCCGTCGCCGAATCGCTGGGCAAAAATGCACTATCGGTGATTCTGACGGGGATGGGAGATGACGGAATTGCAGGATTGCGCGCCGTGAAATCCGCAGGAGGTCGAGTGATCGCGCAGGATGAAGCCTCGTCGGTGATTTTTGGAATGCCGCGGGAAGCGATTCGCGCTGGCGTGGTTGACATGGTGGTCCCGCTCGACGAGATAGCGCAGCGGCTCGCGGAGATCGTCAGGTGACGGGGGGAGAACCTTCGCCTCTGCTTCTCGTAGTCGAGGACAGCGCCACGCAGGCGGCCGCACTCGCGGAATTGCTGGAGAGATCGGGCTTCAGGACAGTGACCGCCAGAAATGCAGAAATGGCACTCGAGCTTCTTGCCAGGCAGAGTGTAGATCTCGTTCTTAGCGATGTTGTGATGCCAGGCATGGACGGCTACGAGCTCGCGAAACGCATTCGCAGCATGCCGGCCCTGAGTGACCAGCCTATCGTGCTGCTCACGAGTCTCACAGATCCGCTGGCCATTGTGCGAGGCCTCGAATCGGGAGCGGATCACTATGTAACCAAACCCTACGAACCATCGGGGCTCCTCGCACGCGTCCGCACCGTGCTGGAGCGGAGGAACGATGTTCGTCTGCGTCCGAAGCCGATCACCATAGAGCTGCTTGGCACACCGTTCGAGATTAGCGCAACCAAGGAGCAGATACTGGAGCTTCTCGTCTCGAGTTACTCCGACCTTATGCGGACGAGTGAGGCCGTGCGCGACGCCGAGCGACGCGCGCGCTTCCTTGCGGAAGCGACTGAGCTGTTGTCATCCACCCTCGACGTGCAAAATGTGCTGAGTGACCTGGCACGGCTCGTTGTCCCACGCATAGCCGACCTGTGCACGGCGGATCTCACCGGGCCAGGCAATGCGACTCGCCGGATCGAGATTGCGCACCGTTTTTCAGACTCGCCGACTGTCGAGACGTTGGAACCGCACACACAGCAGGAGGAGCTCTCCGGAATTGCAAAGCGAGCGATTGAGGATGGGTCTATTCAGCTCGTGCCGATCGCCACTGACGAAATGCTTGCCGACGTGGCTCGCAACCCCGAGCTGCTTGCAGAACTGCGGCAGAAAGGCCCTTTCGGGCTACTCGTGGCGCCTCTCATCGCGGGGCGCGGAGCGATTGGATTTCTGCAGTTCCTCAGCGCAGATCTCAATCGACTTACTGCGCCCGAGTCAATGTTGCTGATCGAAGACTTAGCTCGCCGGGCTGCGCTCGCCGTTGACAATGCCCTGCTGTACGGCGAAGCTCAGCGCGCAACCACTGCGCGAGATGACATGCTTGCAATAGTCTCACACGACCTGCGGAATCCGCTCAATACAATTCATATGAGCACCGCATTCCTGCTCGAGATTCTTGGGACCCCAGGTGATACCACTCCGCTCGTGCCGCAGCTGCAGGTGATTGGTAGAGCGACAGCACGCGCAAACGCGCTCATCCAGGACCTGTTGGACGTTTCAAGGATCGAATCTGGCACGCTGGCAGTTGAAGCATCGTTCACCAGTGCATCAGCGCTTCTGGCTGACGCGGTCGCAGAGCTTGAACCGCTGGTAGCATCGAAAGGCTTGCGTTTCGAGCATAGTTGGATCGGGCCTGATTCCGAAGTTCTCGCGGATCGCGGGAGGGTATCGCAGATATTTTCCAACTTGGTTGGAAACGCGACGAAATTCACGCAGAAATCAGGCGTCGTGTCTCTTACGGGTACCCGCCGAGGCACCAGCGTCGAATACTCGGTTTCCGACTCCGGAATCGGAATCGCTCCCGACCACTTGCCACACCTTTTCAACCGCTTCTGGAAAGCCAGCAAAGGATCGCGGTCCGGAGCCGGCCTTGGCCTTTTCATTGTGAAGGGAATCGTGGAAAGCCACGGAGGCACTTTGAGCGTGGAGAGCGTCCCTGGCTCCGGAACTACATTTCGGTTTACCCTTCCAGGAGCGTCGGACGCCGCATGGCGACCCGACAGTCCCGCCGTGCTTGAAGCATAGGATGGTGGCGCTTAGGTTGGACTGGAAGAGTAAAGGAGCGGTGATCGCCGCTCCTTTTGACTTTGCTCGGGTGGCGAAACGGGTAGACGCGAGGGACTTAAAATCCCTTCCCGGTAACGGGGTCCCAGTACGAATTTGGCGGCCTCGAGGTGATACGTATGCCGAGCCGTAAGGCCAGCGAATCCCTGCGACGACCACTCCGAAATCGTCGACGGCGGCATCCTACTACTACGACGGCTCCAGACACGGTCGGCATGCATTAGGTGTCGGTTCAGGTGTCGGTTGGATGCGGCCATCGCCGGACATTAGGGCAGGGGAGCACAGGACATTTCGCGGTCCGTCATAGGTAAATGAGGAATTCTTGTCCGAATCCCTGCTTATTCCTTACCGCCTGGAAAGTGTGTGTACGTGAAAGCGTACCGTGGGTTCGAATCCCACCCCATCCGTTTGAGAAGATCTTGTCCCGTTAGCGCTTA
>Ga0136612_10000833_pt1 | contig 12212 bp, 7 predicted proteins | sample AntDryUQ224A2306_2_FD_106644 | JGI IMG/M metagenome (GOLD analysis project Ga0136612, IMG submission 106644) | Polar desert sand microbial communities from Dry Valleys, Antarctica - metaG UQ224A (23.06) | ecosystem: Environmental > Terrestrial > Soil > Desert | place: Antarctica: Dry Valley...
CGTAGTCGACGCCGGCGTGGCGGACGATCTCGTGGCCGAGCGTGAAGCGGTGGTTGACCTCGATGATCTTCAGCTGCCCGTCGCGCGCATCGCGCTTGAACTCGACGCAGGCGAGGCCGCGCAACCCGACGAAGGCGTACAGTCGCCGGCCGAGCGGCTCGATCCGCGCCCACTCGCGCTCCAGCGCAGCGCCGTCCTCGATCACGAGCACCTTGTCGGCAAGGCCAAAGTGTCGCTGCCACAGGTGCGCGTGACGCGGCTTGAGCCCGAGCGGAAAGGGGATGCCCGCGGCGCCGCGGCGAGGTCGTCGCCCGGCCCGAGCAGCGCCGTCTTCGGCGCGGGGACGCCGGCTGCGCGCGCGAGCTCGTAGGTGCGGTGCTTGTCGAGCATCGCCAGCAGCACCTCGTCGTCGGCTCCATCGCCTGGTGGCCGGCGGCCTCGATCTGCGGGCGGTTGCGGGCGACGAGCTCGAGTGCGTCGTCGGAGCACGGCAGCAGGATCCCAGCCCGCGCAGTGGCCAGCCACTGCAGCCAGCACTCCTGGACGCCCTCGTGCGCGCCGAGGTCGACGAACTCGTGGCAGGAGCGCGACGACCGTACCGCGTCGACACGATGGCCGAGCGCGATCACCTCGACCCCGCTGCGCGCCAGCGAGCGCGCGACGGACACGGCGATGGGGCCGCCGCCGACGAGGATCGCCGGCGGCAGGTCCCCAGGGCCGCGCGTCACTCGGAGGAGTCCTCCAGCAGCACACCCGCCTCCTTGAGCGTGGCGTCGACCCAGGTGTTGGAGAACTCGCCCCGGGCGACCGCCTCGGTGTAGGCGGCCTCGGCTGCCGAGCGCGCCTGCAGGCGTCCGACGAGCTCCTCGAGGAAGTCGCCCGGCACCACCACGACGCCGTTGAGATCGCCGATGACGACGTCCCCGGGATGGACCACGATGCCGCCGGCGACCACCGGGTGGTTGATCTCGCCGGGCCCGCGGTGCAGCGGTCCGACGGGCGTGACCCCGCGGGCGTAGACCGGCAGGTCGCCGAGCTCCAGGATCCCCGGCAGGTCGCGTATGAGACCGTCGACGACGAAGCCGGCGATCCCGCGATGGCGCGCCTTGGTGGCCACGAGGTCGCCCATGACGGCGGTCCGGCGCGAGTCGTTGGTGTCGATGACGACGATGTCGCCGGGCTGCGCGACGTCCAACGCCTTGTGGACCATGAGGTTGTCGCCCGGATAGCACTTCACCGTCAGCGCCGGGCCGAGGACCTGCAGGTTGGGCCCGGTCAGCCCGCGGATCTCCGCCGTCATCGTGTACAGCCGGTTCATGAGGTCTGAGATCTGCGGAGTCTCGAACGCCCCGAGCGCGGCGATCAGCTCGGCCGGCGGCCGATCGATGTGCGTCCGGATGCGAAATCCGGGTCCGGGATGCATCTCGGCCGTCTTGGGCTTTCCGACTTGGGTGGTCATACGGTCATCCTTTCAGTTGACGCCGAGCACGCACCCGGGCTCGCACCTGCCGGGCCAACGGCAGGCCGTGGCGCCGTAGCGACCACCGACCCGTGCCGGAGGGCCCGCGGGTGTAGCCGAATGCGCGCACGTGGCGGCGCTCGGAGTTTGCGAACTCGAGCTTCCAGCGCTCCAGCGGCGCCCAGCAGCTCGTAGGCCTCGATCGACGGGTCGGCGAAGCAGTGCTCGATCGTCAGCAGGTGGGCGATCAGCCCGGGGGCGAGCTTGGCGTCCTGCTCGGAGGTAGCCGGTCTTGAGCATGTACAGCCTCGGGCCGCGGCGCAGCGTGACATGCAAGGCCGTCGCGCGCCCGTCGACGCGACAGCGTGCCGAGGACGAGCTCTCCGCGTGCGCGGTAGGCGTGGCGATCGCCGTGTAGAACGCAGCGCGTCTCGGGTGCCGACAGGATCGCCGTGCCGGCCTGCGTCTTCCAGCCGCCGGCCTCGATCTCGAAGCCGCGGGCGAGCGCGGCGTCGAGATCCTCGTCGCCGTCGTCGAGCAGCAGCGACACCTCGTGCTCTCGCTCCAGCTTGCGGCGGCGGCGCTTGAGCGTCGATCCAAGGTTCTTCGCATAGTCCTCGAGCGCGCCGGTGGTCTGCACGATCGGCGAGGTGTGCGCCGCCTCGACGAGCAGGCGGCGGTCGCCCGCGGCGCGACGAACGAGGGGCAGCGACGTCTCGGGCAGCGCATGCAGGAATACCTCGGCCTCGGGCCGCGCGAACGCGGCGCGCAGCAGCTCCTCGGCGGCAGCGCCGTCGCCGTCGACCGTGGCGGGCTCGAAGATCGGGGAGTGGTAGTTCGCCAGCGCCGACAGGCGACCGCGGCGTGAGGTCATCGGTAGCGCGGCGGCAAGCACCTGTTCGCGCCCGATGACGCCCACCTGCAGCTCGCCCGCACCGAACGCGTCCCACCATGCCCGGATCCAGGCCTCGTCAGCGAAGGGATGCGCGAGCCGCGGCCCGGCGATCCGGTCGCTCCAGACAACGGTCATCGACGCGACGTCCCCGGCGCCTCCGTACCACCCTCCTGGACCGCCGCCGGACGCATCGGCGCAGAATCGCAGGAACCCGCGCGCTGCGCGGCGCGCAAGTGACACGCATCCGAGGCTGCTTGCGGACACGTCGGAGAGTCGGCTATGTAGCCCGGCTTCAGATTGCTGCCGGACGGGGCGGGCAACGGATCAGCCTAGACACAGGGTAAGGAGACCACTGCAATGATTTCTCATCGGGGCGCAGCGCGACGGATCGCGCTCGGTGTCATCGGCTCGTGCATCATGCTCGTCCGTTCGAGCCGCCGTCGGAGGGCACGCCGTTCCAGCCGATCGATACCGACAGCAACGGCCGCATCGTGTCGCTGTTCGCCGCGGCGCAGACGTTCTCCGGGCTCGCCGAGGCCCCGCTCTCGCAGGCGGCCCAGATCGAGATCGTCAAGAGCCTGCCGCTGGCGAAGAAATGAAGGAATGCATCGCGCGAACGACCGTCACGCTGCGTCTGCGCCGGCCCAAGGGCGTGCGCTTCGACCGGGCGAACATCTACCGCAACGGCAAGTTCTACAAGCGCGTTCGCGGCGCCAAGGTCACGAAGCCGATCACGGTCAGGGCGCCGAAGGCCCGCGGAGCGAAGGTGTCGATCAGGATCGTCATCTACACCACCGGCAAGCGCAAGATCACGATCCGGCGGTCGTATAAGGCCTGCGCGTTCAAGGCGAAGGCCTGACGCTCGGACCAGATCGTCTGGGTGATCACGCTCGCGGTGCGGCGAGCGTGATCACCGCCATCCACGACCAGCGGCGCAAGGGCGGAACCGCCCTGAACATCGCCCGGTCGACGCGCTGCAGCACCGCCGAGGCGCGCGGGAAGACCGAACTGCGACGCACGGCCATCGCCGCGAGCGACAGCAACGCGAAGTGCTCGGACCGCACCGAGGTGAAGTGCTCGCGAGCGGCGGCGATGTCCTGCATGTGCAGGGGATGCTCGTCCGCCGTGCATGGCGGACGCCCGTGTCCCGCAGCGCCACGGCAAGGCTGTTGTCCCCGGGGGTGCCGGTCGTGCAGATCCAGGCCTCGTAGCGCTCCGGCGGCAGGTCGTCGCGATCGCGATCGCCAGACGCTCCGCTCCGCCTCCGCCGAGCGTGAACGTGGGGATCAGCATCACCACCCGGATCCGCGCCTCCCGCGATCGAGCTGCCAACCGGTGTTTGTCGCCGGCCATGTCCATGGCTGGGATTGTGAGCGCTCGCACCGCGCGAGGAGGCGCTCGAGCACGACGGCCGCGACCGGCTCGATCGCCTCGCGGTCGGCTACCAGGTAGTGCTGCATCAAGCCGGGCGTCGTGTTGATCTCGAGCACGATGCCGCCCGCAGCGGCGAGGTCCACCGACGGGTCCGGCGTGATCATCTCGACGCTGGCATAGCTCGAGCCCACGGCCGCCGTGGCCGCGCGGGCAGCGTCGACGATCCCGCCGATGGCAGCGTCAGCGATCGGCAGCGCATGCCCCTCGCGCTCGCTTCCCCGGCTGGACCCTGTGTGAACACGCACCCGCTGGCCGCGGGGCGGGACCGACCGTGGCGCGAGCCCCTGCGAGCGCAGCGTGAACAGCGAGTCGAGGTCGACGTCCAGCAACCACAGGCCGGCGTCACCCCGCGCCGCCACGCGGCGGCGGTTCTCGGCCCGCACGAGCTCGACGATGTCCGAGCGGCCGTCGCCGATGACGTGCGGCGGGTCGCGGCGGACCGCGCCGATCGGCTCTCCGTCGAGCACGAGGACGCGGAACTCGAGCCCCGTCGCCTGGCGCTCGACGAGCAGCCGTTCAGCGTCGTAGCGCAGCGAGGGCAGTCGCGCCCGGACGAAGTCCTGCCGACTCGTCACGAAGCCGGTGATGCCATCGCCGCGTCCGCTTCCACGAGCGGGCTTGACCACGCACGGACCGCCGGCCGCGACGAACTGCGCCGCCGCGTCGACGTCGCCGGCGCCAAGCGCCGCATACTCGGGCACGGGCAGGCCGGCGGCGACGAGCAGCGCGTGCACGAGCGGCTTGTTGCCGGCGAACGCCAGGGTCACCGGGTCGTCACGCGCCACGAGCTGTGCGTACACCCGCGTGATCGCGCCATCGCGCCGGATCTCCAGAAAGCCGTCCGCAAGCTCGACGACGTCGGCCCCGATCGCTGCCGCCGCGTCCTGCCAAATCCGCCCGTAGACGCGCGCGCGCGCCGACGCGGGCATCGTGGCACCGGACGGGCGAAGGCGGCTCCAGGTCATCCGCACGCCCAGCGACCGTGCCATGTCGAGCTCGCGGCCCAGCAGGCCCCCCGGCTTGCCGAAAGCGGCCAACGAGCCGATCGCGGCGGTGACAGGCCCGACTGCTCGGGTCATGCGACGCCCCGGGGTGCCCGTGCGGCGGCTGCGCGCACAGCGACCGGCGCCAGCGCACGTCCCCGGGTGATGCCGACCATGACGCTCGGCCACGGGTCGCGCCACGAGAAGTAGGGCGTCACCTGGCGGCGCATGAGGCTCCGAGTCCATGCGCGGAGCGTCAGCTCGCCACGTCGTCGGTAGGCCCTCATCGTGCGCGCGTCGCGAACCGGGTGCCAGAAGCTCACACCGTCCCGCGCTCGTGGCTGGCGGCTCACCGGTTGGCCGAGGGCACACGCATGGACGACACGCGCCACATCGACCCCCGCCACCCGCCCGGCCTCGTTGCTGTCGATCAGGCGATAGTTGCACTCGATCAGCACCAGGCGGCCGTCGGATGAGCGCCGCTTGAACTCGACCGACGAGAAGCCGATCACGCCGAAGGCTGAGACGAAGTGGCGCCCGGCGTCGGCCACCTCCTGGTCCCACGCGATCGCCTGATAGCAGCCGGTCCCGAAGAGCGGGGGATGCTGGCGGACCTTGTGCTTGGTCAGCTCGAGGACGAGCTCGCCGTCCGGCCGGCGGTAGGACCAGTATTGAAAGAGCTGCTCGTCGGAGCCCTTGACGATCTCGGTGACGATCACCGCGATGCCCAGATCGCTCAGCGCGGAGTACATCGACACGAGCTCGGACACGCCGGACACCACGAAGAGCTTGCCCTTGTAGCCGACCGGCATCCGCGCCTGCGCGCGCCTTGGCTTGAGCGCGCACGGCAGCCCGATGATCTCGATCGCGTCTTCGATCCGGCTGAGCCCCGCGGGGTCGACGGTCCGCGGCGCCTCCACGCCCACCCGGCGCGCCGTCTCGTAGGTGCGCTCCTTGTCGAGTAGGACAAGCGCCAGGTCGTCGTCCATCTCCGGCAGCGTGTAGCCGTGCTGCTCGAGCACCCCGCGGTTGCGCGCGAGCAGTTCGGCGCCGTCGTCCGAGCAGGGGATGAGCACCGCATTCAGGCGAATCTCGAGCAGCCAGTCCAGCCACCGCGGCTGCGCGTCCTTCCCGATTCCCAAGGCCGCGTATCCCGCGATGGCCCGCGAGTACCTGACCGGGCTGTGCTCGTCCCCGACGCCGTGCACGACGACGCCTGCGCGGGAGAGCGTGCGGGCCGCCGAGAGCGCATTGGAGTCGCCACCCAGGACAACCGCATGCTGTCCTGAATCGCTCACAGCGCGGGAATGGTACTGGCGACGGTCAATCGGGCCGCGGCCCGATTGACCGTCGCCAGTACCATTCCCGCGCTGTGAGCGATTCAGGACAGCATGCGGTTGTCCTGGGTGGCGACTCCAATGCGCTCTCGGCGGCCCGCACGCTCTCCCGCGCAGGCGTCGTCGTGCACGGCGTCGGGGACGAGCACAGCCCGGTCAGGTACTCGCGGGCCATCGCGGGATACGCGGCCTTGGGAATCGGGAAGGACGCGCAGCCGCGGTGGCTGGACTGGCTGCTCGAGATTCGCCTGAATGCGGTGCTCATCCCCTGCTCGGACGACGGCGCCGAACTGCTCGCGCGCAACCGCGGGGTGCTCGAGCAGCACGGCTACACGCTGCCGGAGATGGACGACGACCTGGCGCTTGTCCTACTCGACAAGGAGCGCACCTACGAGACGGCGCGCCGGGTGGGCGTGGAGGCGCCGCGGACCGTCGACCCCGCGGGGCTCAGCCGGATCGAAGACGCGATCGAGATCATCGGGCTGCCGTGCGCGCTCAAGCCAAGGCGCGCGCAGGCGCGGATGCCGGTCGGCTACAAGGGCAAGCTCTTCGTGGTGTCCGGCGTGTCCGAGCTCGTGTCGATGTACTCCGCGCTGAGCGATCTGGGCATCGCGGTGATCGTCACCGAGATCGTCAAGGGCTCCGACGAGCAGCTCTTTCAATACTGGTCCTACCGCCGGCCGGACGGCGAGCTCGTCCTCGAGCTGACCAAGCACAAGGTCCGCCAGCATCCCCCGCTCTTCGGGACCGGCTGCTATCAGGCGATCGCGTGGGACCAGGAGGTGGCCGACGCCGGGCGCCACTTCGTCTCAGCCTTCGGCGTGATCGGCTTCTCGTCGGTCGAGTTCAAGCGGCGCTCATCCGACGGCCGCCTGGTGCTGATCGAGTGCAACTATCGCCTGATCGACAGCAACGAGGCCGGGCGGGTGGCGGGGGTCGATGTGGCGCGTGTCGTCCATGCGTGTGCCCTCGGCCAACCGGTGAGCCGCCAGCCACGAGCGCGGGACGGTGTGAGCTTCTGGCACCCGGTTCGCGACGCGCGCACGATGAGGGCCTACCGACGACGTGGCGAGCTGACGCTCCGCGCATGGACTCGGAGCCTCATGCGCCGCCAGGTGACGCCCTACTTCTCGTGGCGCGACCCGTGGCCGAGCGTCATGGTCGGCATCACCCGGGGACGTGCGCTGGCGCCGGTCGCTGTGCGCGCAGCCGCCGCACGGGCACCCCGGGGCGTCGCATGACCCGAGCAGTCGGGCCTGTCACCGCCGCGATCGGCTCGTTGGCCGCTTTCGGCAAGCCGGGGGGCCTGCTGGGCCGCGAGCTCGACATGGCACGGTCGCTGGGCGTGCGGATGACCTGGAGCCGCCTTCGCCCGTCCGGTGCCACGATGCCCGCGTCGGCGCGCGCGCGCGTCTACGGGCGGATTTGGCAGGACGCGGCGGCAGCGATCGGGGCCGACGTCGTCGAGCTTGCGGACGGCTTTCTGGAGATCCGGCGCGATGGCGCGATCACGCGGGTGTACGCACAGCTCGTGGCGCGTGACGACCCGGTGACCCTGGCGTTCGCCGGCAACAAGCCGCTCGTGCACGCGCTGCTCGTCGCCGCCGGCCTGCCCGTGCCCGAGTATGCGGCGCTTGGCGCCGGCGACGTCGACGCGGCGGCGCAGTTCGTCGCGGCCGGCGGTCCGTGCGTGGTCAAGCCCGCTCGTGGAAGCGGACGCGGCGATGGCATCACCGGCTTCGTGACGAGTCGGCAGGACTTCGTCCGGGCGCGACTGCCCTCGCTGCGCTACGACGCTGAACGGCTGCTCGTCGAGCGCCAGGCGACGGGGCTCGAGTTCCGCGTCCTCGTGCTCGACGGAGAGCCGATCGGCGCGGTCCGCCGCGACCCGCCGCACGTCATCGGCGACGGCCGCTCGGACATCGTCGAGCTCGTGCGGGCCGAGAACCGCCGCCGCGTGGCGGCGCGGGGTGACGCCGGCCTGTGGTTGCTGGACGTCGACCTCGACTCGCTGTTCACGCTGCGCTCGCAGGGGCTCGCGCCACGGTCGGTCCCGCCCCGCGGCCAGCGGGTGCGTGTTCACACAGGGTCCAGCCGGGGAAGCGAGCGCGAGGGGCATGCGCTGCCGATCGCTGACGCTGCCATCGGCGGGATCGTCGACGCTGCCCGCGCGGCCACGGCGGCCGTGGGCTCGAGCTATGCCAGCGTCGAGATGATCACGCCGGACCCGTCGGTGGACCTCGCCGCTGCGGGCGGCATCGTGCTCGAGATCAACACGACGCCCGGCTTGATGCAGCACTACCTGGTAGCCGACCGCGAGGCGATCGAGCCGGTCGCGGCCGTCGTGCTCGAGCGCCTCCTCGCGCGGTGCGAGCGCTCACAATCCCAGCCATGGACATGGCCGGCGACAAACACCGGTTGGCAGCTCGATCGCGGGAGGCGCGGATCCGGGTGGTGATGCTGATCCCCACGTTCACGCTCGGCGGAGGCGGAGCGGAGCGTCTGGCGATCGCGATCGCGACGACCTGCCGCCGGAGCGCTACGAGGCCTGGATCTGCACGACCGGCACCCCCGGGGACAACAGCCTTGCCGTGGCGCTGCGGGACACGGGCGTCCGCCATGCACGGCGGACGAGCATCCCCTGCACATGCAGGACATCGCCGCCGCTCGCGAGCACTTCACCTCGGTGCGGTCCGAGCACTTCGCGTTGCTGTCGCTCGCGGCGATGGCCGTGCGTCGCAGTTCGGTCTTCCCGCGCGCCTCGGCGGTGCTGCAGCGCGTCGACCGGGCGATGTTCAGGGCGGTTCCGCCCTTGCGCCGCTGGTCGTGGATGGCGGTGATCACGCTCGCCGCACCGCGAGCGTGATCACCCAGACGATCTGGTCCGAGCGTCAGGCCTTCGCCTTGAACGCGCAGGCCTTATACGACCGCCGGATCGTGATCTTGCGCTTGCCGGTGGTGTAGATGACGATCCTGATCGACACCTTCGCTCCGCGGGCCTTCGGCGCCCTGACCGTGATCGGCTTCGTGACCTTGGCGCCGCGAACGCGCTTGTAGAACTTGCCGTTGCGGTAGATGTTCGCCCGGTCGAAGCGCACGCCCTTGGGCCGGCGCAGACGCAGCGTGACGGTCGTTCGCGCGATGCATTCCTTCATTTCTTCGCCAGCGGCAGGCTCTTGACGATCTCGATCTGGGCCGCCTGCGAGAGCGGGGCCTCGGCGAGCCCGGAGAACGTCTGCGCCGCGGCGAACAGCGACACGATGCGGCCGTTGCTGTCGGTATCGATCGGCTGGAACGGCGTGCCCTCCGACGGCGGCTCGAACGGACGAGCATGATGCACGAGCCGATGACACCGAGCGCGATCCGTCGCGCTGCGCCCCGATGAGAAATCATTGCAGTGGTCTCCTTACCCTGTGTCTAGGCTGATCCGTTGCCCGCCCCGTCCGGCAGCAATCTGAAGCCGGGCTACATAGCCGACTCTCCGACGTGTCCGCAAGCAGCCTCGGATGCGTGTCACTTGCGCGCCGCGCAGCGCGCGGGTTCCTGCGATTCTGCGCCGATGCGTCCGGCGGCGGTCCAGGAGGGTGGTACGGAGGCGCCGGGGACGTCGCGTCGATGACCGTTGTCTGGAGCGACCGGATCGCCGGGCCGCGGCTCGCGCATCCCTTCGCTGACGAGGCCTGGATCCGGGCATGGTGGGACGCGTTCGGTGCGGGCGAGCTGCAGGTGGGCGTCATCGGGCGCGAACAGGTGCTTGCCGCCGCGCTACCGATGACCTCACGCCGCGGTCGCCTGTCGGCGCTGGCGAACTACCACTCCCCGATCTTCGAGCCCGCCACGGTCGACGGCGACGGCGCTGCCGCCGAGGAGCTGCTGCGCGCCGCGTTCGCGCGGCCCGAGGCCGAGGTATTCCTGCATGCGCTGCCCGAGACGTCGCTGCCCCTCGTTCGTCGCGCCGCGGGCGACCGCCGCCTGCTCGTCGAGGCGGCGCACACCTCGCCGATCGTGCAGACCACCGGCGCGCTCGAGGACTATGCGAAGAACCTTGGATCGACGCTCAAGCGCCGCCGCCGCAAGCTGGAGCGAGAGCACGAGGTGTCGCTGCTGCTCGACGACGGCGACGAGGATCTCGACGCCGCGCTCGCCCGCGGCTTCGAGATCGAGGCCGGCGGCTGGAAGACGCAGGCCGGCACGGCGATCCTGTCGGCACCCGAGACGCGCTGCGTTCTACACGGCGATCGCCACGCCTACCGCGCACGCGGAGAGCTCGTCCTCGGCACGCTGTCGCGTCGACGGGCGCGCGACGGCCTTGCATGTCACGCTGCGCCGCGGCCCGAGGCTGTACATGCTCAAGACCGGCTACCTCCGAGCAGGACGCCAAGCTCGCCCCCGGGCTGATCGCCCACCTGCTGACGATCGAGCACTGCTTCGCCGACCCGTCGATCGAGGCCTACGAGCTGCTGGGCGCCGCTGGAGCGCTGGAAGCTCGAGTTCGCAAACTCCGAGCGCCGCCACGTGCGCGCATTCGGCTACACCCGCGGGCCCTCCGGCACGGGTCGGTGGTCGCTACGGCGCCACGGCCTGCCGTTGGCCCGGCAGGTGCGAGCCCGGGTGCGTGCTCGGCGTCAACTGAAAGGATGACCGTATGACCACCCAAGTCGGAAAGCCCAAGACGGCCGAGATGCATCCCGGACCCGGATTTCGCATCCGGACGCACATCGATCGGCCGCCGGCCGAGCTGATCGCCGCGCTCGGGGCGTTCGAGACTCCGCAGATCTCAGACCTCATGAACCGGCTGTACACGATGACGGCGGAGATCCGCGGGCTGACCGGGCCCAACCTGCAGGTCCTCGGCCCGGCGCTGACGGTGAAGTGCTATCCGGGCGACAACCTCATGGTCCACAAGGCGTTGGACGTCGCGCAGCCCGGCGACATCGTCGTCATCGACACCAACGACTCGCGCCGGACCGCCGTCATGGGCGACCTCGTGGCCACCAAGGCGCGCCATCGCGGGATCGCCGGCTTCGTCGTCGACGGTCTCATACGCGACCTGCCGGGGATCCTGGAGCTCGGCGACCTGCCGGTCTACGCCCGCGGGGTCACGCCCGTCGGACCGCTGCACCGCGGGCCCGGCGAGATCAACCACCCGGTGGTCGCCGGCGGCATCGTGGTCCATCCCGGGGACGTCGTCATCGGCGATCTCAACGGCGTCGTGGTGGTGCCGGGCGACTTCCTCGAGGAGCTCGTCGGACGCCTGCAGGCGCGCTCGGCAGCCGAGGCCGCCTACACCGAGGCGGTCGCCCGGGGCGAGTTCTCCAACACCTGGGTCGACGCCACGCTCAAGGAGGCGGGTGTGCTGCTGGAGGACTCCTCCGAGTGACGCGCGGCCCTGGGGACCTGCCGCCGGCGATCCTCGTCGGCGGCGGCCCCATCGCCGTGTCCGTCGCGCGCTCGCTGGCGCGCAGCGGGGTCGAGGTGATCGCGCTCGGCCATCGTGTCGACGCGGTACGGTCGTCGCGCTCCTGCCACGAGTTCGTCGACCTCGGCGCGCACGAGGGCGTCCAGGAGTGCTGGCTGCAGTGGCTGGCCACTGCGCGGGCTGGGATCCTGCTGCCGTGCTCCGACGACGCACTCGAGCTCGTCGCCCGCAACCGCCCGCAGATCGAGGCCGCCGGCCACCAGGCGATGGAGCCGACGACGAGGTGCTGCTGGCGATGCTCGACAAGCACCGCACCTACGAGCTCGCGCGCGCAGCCGGCGTCCCCGCGCCGAAGACGGCGCTGCTCGGGCCGGGCGACGACCTCGCCGCGGCGCCGCGGGCATCCCCTTTCCGCTCGGGCTCAAGCCGCGTCACGCGCACCTGTGGCAGCGACACTTTGGCCTTGCCGACAAGGTGCTCGTGATCGAGGACGGCGCTGCGCTGGAGCGCGAGTGGGCGCGGATCGAGCCGCTCGGCCGGCGACTGTACGCCTTCGTCGGGTTGCGCGGCCTCGCCTGCGTCGAGTTCAAGCGCGATGCGCGCGACGGGCAGCTGAAGATCATCGAGGTCAACCACCGCTTCACGCTCGGCCACGAGATCGTCCGCCACGCCGGCGTCGACTACG
>Ga0136612_10000835_pt1 | contig 12205 bp, 10 predicted proteins | sample AntDryUQ224A2306_2_FD_106644 | JGI IMG/M metagenome (GOLD analysis project Ga0136612, IMG submission 106644) | Polar desert sand microbial communities from Dry Valleys, Antarctica - metaG UQ224A (23.06) | ecosystem: Environmental > Terrestrial > Soil > Desert | place: Antarctica: Dry Valley...
CCGATGACGACGACACCGAGGGCCACGGCGTGACCGCCCGCAAGGCCACCGATGACGACGACACCGAGGGCCACGGCGTGACCGCCCGCAAGGCCACCGATGACGACGACACCGAGGGCCACGCTTCCTTGAGGAATCTGCGGTAGGAAGGCTACGACACGTGGCCAACCAACAGACTGAAGCCGCGCTCGCCGCACTCGTCGCGGCGGCGCGGCGTTCTGCGATCGGGCGCCGGCTTCAGGGCGATATCGAGACGCGTCTGCTCCAGAGCATCGTGGATGCGACCGTGCGGCTCTTCGACGCGGAGGCCGCATCGATTGCACTCTTCGAGCTTGACCCCGATCGGCTGGAGTTCCGCGTCGCTGCTGGTGAGCAGGGTGCAGGGGCCGTCGGGTTGACCGTTCCACCCACGCAGGGCATTGCAGGGTTCGTGTACTCCACCGGCCAGGCGCTGTCACTCTCCGACGTCGCGAACGATCCTCGGTTCAACCGTGACGCGGCCGAGCAGACGGGCTACGTGCCCCGATCGATCGCCGCCGCTCCGCTCCTCGACGAGCAGGGCACGGTCGGGGTGCTCCAGGTGCTCGACAAGCGCGGATCCCCGACCTTCTCGCTGCGAGACATGGAGCTACTCGCTGTTTTCGCGGCGCAGGCGACCGTCGCCATCGGTGCGACGCGCGTGCAGCGCGACACCGAGCGCCTGCTTCGCACGGTGCTCGCGCGGGTCGGTCCCGACCTCGACGAGTCGCAGCTCGATGAGCTGGTGGCAGCCGCCACCACCAACCTGGATGTCGACGACGAGGCACCGTTCTGGCGGCTCGTTGACCAGGTTGCCCGTCTGCGTTCACTGACCGACCGTGAGACGGCGCTCTTGACGGACATCCTGGACGTGGTGGCGGCGCACGCCGAGCGTGCCAGGCGTTCCCGAGCGGGGCGGTGACCGATCAGCTGCCGGCGTGGTCGGAGCCGTTCGCGGATCCCAAGCACGCATTGCGCCGCGCCCTTCGACTCCGCGGCCTGACTCGCGAATGGGCGTGGGGCGGAGCCACCGGGAAAGGCGTGCGGGTCGGGATCATCGACTCAGGGCTGGAGAATGATCATCCGCAGCTCTACGGCCGGGTCGTGGAGAACGTGACCGTCGAGATCAGCGGTGACGAGCCTATCGTCGTTCCGGACGAACGGGCCGACATGTTCGGACACGGCACCGCCTGCGGCGCGATCATCGTGGGCCTCGCGCCCGAGGTCGAGATCGTCTCCATCCGTGTGCTCGGGGCGGACCTGCGGGGCAAGGGAACCGCGTTCGCCACCGGCCTCGAGTGGGCGATCGACCAGGGCCTCCAGGTCTGCAACCTGAGCCTGTCATCGAAGAGCGAGTCTCTCTACCCGGTCTTTCACGATCTCGCCGATCGCGCCTACTTTCGTGGCACAGCGCTCGTCAGCGCGGCGAACAATGTCCCGGCACCGAGCTATCCCTCCCTCTTCTCGTCGGTCTTCTCGGTCGCGGCGCATGCCGAGCCCGATCCCTGGCGGCTCTACTACAACCCGGCGCCGCCGGTCGAGTTCGGCGCGTGGGGCGTGGACGTGCCGATCGCCTGGAAGGATGGCGGCAGCACAGTCGCCACCGGCAACAGTTTCGCGGCGCCACACGTGGCAGGCCTGGTTGCCCTGATCCTGTCCAAGCATCCCGGCCTCAGCCCGTTCGAGGTCAAGGCGATCCTCGCCAGCGTCGCCGATAACCCCGGCCGCCGCCGGCCACGCGGACGACGGGACCGCCCGGCGTGAGCCTCCTGCGAGTCTATGTGGAGCTCTTCCGGCGCAATCGGGCACTGGCCCGGCTGCTGGCAGGGGAGTTCATCTCCGGCATCGGCGACTGGCTGTACCTGGTTGCGGTCCTGGTGGTCGTCTACGCCGAGAGCCAGTCCGCTGTGCTGCTCGGGATCGTCGGGGCCGCGCGCATCCTGCCGTACATACTGCTTTCGGTACCGGCCGGAATCGTGGCCGACCGCTTTGATCGGCGCTTGGTCCTGCTCGTCACCGATGTGGCGCGCGGCCTCCTCATGCTGATCCTGGTGGCGGCCGTCCTGGTGAATGCGCCGACGATCGCGATCGTCGTACTCGCGATCGTGGCGGCCTGCTTCTCCACGTTCTTTGGCCCAGCGATCGCCGCGCTCCTGCCGATGCTCGTTGATGAACGCGATCTCGGCCCGGCCAATAGTGCCTGGGCCACCCTTGACAATGTCGCCTTCATCCTTGGGCCTGCAATCGCCGGGGTGCTGCTGGCCAGCGGGGGGCTGGAGATCGCGTTTCTCCTCAACGCGATCTCGTTCGGCATCGTTGCCGTCATCCTGTGGCGCCTTCCCGTCCCGCGCGTCCCCGCACCCGTGACGAGGCCTGATGACGGCTCGCCGTCTCCAGCGGCCGGGTGGCGTCAGCTCGTTCGGCCGCTGGCGGGGCCATTTGTGCTGGACTCCACCACCAGCATCGTCGGTGGCGGCGTCGGGGTCCTGACGGTCGTTATCGCGGTCGACGTCCTGAACGCCGGTGAGGCCGGTACCGGCTATCTGAATGCCGCGACCGGCGTCGGTGGTGTGGTGGCGGGGATCGCCGGGGGCGCATTGCTCGCGCGGCGCTTGGGCGTGCCTCTCATCCTCGGCGGCGTCGTCGGGGGGATCGGCTTGGCCTGGCTGGCGTTGGCGGGCGATCTCGTCACCGCCATGATCGCCATCGCGGCGGCGGTCGCCGGCATGCTCCTGCTCGATGTGGTGAACACCACGTTGATCCAGCGCATCGTGCCCGACGAGTTGCGCGGGCGCGCGATGGGTGTCCTCCAAGCGACCTCGGCCATTCTCTATTCGCTTGGATCGTTGGTGATGCCGGTCCTCGCCAGCATCCACGGCGTCGGTCCGGTGCTCATCGGCTCTGCGGTCATCACCGCGCTGGGCGTCGTGATTGCCCTGGCGCTATCGAGCGCTGAATCCAGGCCGACCGAGCTGGATCCGGCGCGCGCGCGCCTGCTGGAGCATGCCATCTTCAGCGGGCTGCCCGCGGCACGGCTGGAGGTGGCGGCCCGTCAGCTGGTGGAGGTGCCGATGGTAGCCGGCGCGGCGATCGTTCGACAAGGAGAGGCGGCCGACCGCTTTTACATCATCGGTGAAGGAAATGTGACCGTGACGCAGGCAGCAGATGCCGGCGGCGAGGTCCACATGCGGGACCTTGGCCCAGGCGATGTGTTCGGCGAAATCGGTCTGCTGCGTCGTAGCCCTCGCACGGCGACGGTGACCGCAACCACGCCAGGCGTGTTGCTGACGCTCGAGGCTGATGCCTTCCGCGACCTCGTCAGCTCCGGTCCCGGCTTGAGCTCACGGCTCTTGGACCTGTACCGCGGCGCGCTCGCCCGGTAGGCGTCCAGCTGTTGAGGGGCGGGCGCCGTTACCCGGGTGCGGCGGCTCGGAGAGCTGAACCCGAGCTCCGAATGCGGTGTATGGCTACTGCACATGCACCGAAGACGACGCCCCGCGGCCCTGGTCCTCGCCATTGCCTTCGCCGCATGCAGCGGGCAGGTCGCACCGCCACCTCCGTCGGCGCCTGCTGAAGGAGCTCCGTTTCCGGATCTCAGATGGCGGGCGGACACCGAGCGCCTGCGGAGCGACCTGATGGAGCTCGCGTCGATTGCGGACAGCAGCGGCGGGATCCGCGCGTCGGGAACGCCCGGCTACGACCTGTCGATCGACTTCGTCGCCCGCACCCTGGATGACATCGGGTTCGCTGTCGAGACGCCCGAGGCGGCCTTCACGACCTTCCGTGAGATGCCCGGCACGATGCTCGAGATCGGCGACGAGCGATTCGCCGGCGACAACGAGCTCCGGGCTCTCATCTACTCGCCGAGTGGCGACGCGGGCGGTCCGATCGCGGTGCTCGAGGAGAGCGGATGCGAAACCGATCACTTCGTCGGCGTGCCGCAGGGTGCGATCGTCGTCATCGTCGAGCGTGGCTGCCTGCGGCTCGACCAGGCGCTCAATGCTCAGGCCGCCGGCGCGGCGGCCATGCTCGTGACCTCCGGCGAGCAGGGTCCCGGGGAGGTCCTGCGGCCGACGTTGATCGATCCCGACGCAATCGAGATCCCGGTCCTGAGCGTGACGGCCGAGGCTGCCGAGGTTCTGCGCGTATCGGCCGGCGACGAGGCGCACGTGGTGGTGCAGACCGAGGGGGAAGTGACGATGCTGCGGAGCGTCGTCGCCCAGTTCGGAGACGGCGATCGCATCGTCATGCTCGGCGCCCATCTCGACTCCGTACTCGATGGCCCCGGCATCAACGACAACGGATCGGACGTTGCAGCACTCCTCGAGGTCGCGCGCGGCGTGGCGGAGCGTGGTGTGCCGCCGGGCACGGCGGTCCGCATCGGTCTATGGGGTGGTGAGGAGTTCGGCAGCGTCGGCTCACGTGCCTACGCTGCGGGCCTCCAGGAGGACGAACTGGTGGCGTATCTCAACCTCGACATGGCGGGATCGCGGAACGGTGCGAACCTCGTCTACGCTGAAGCCCAGGCGGCTGCCGGCTCCGATCGCGTCACGCGTGCATTCGAGGCGTGGTTCGCCGAGCGTGAGCTGCCGTCCGACACCATCGATCTGAGTGGATCAAGCGACCATTTCGGGTTCGCCATGGCCGGCATCCCGACCGGCGGACTATTTGCCGGCGCCAGCGAGCCGCTCACCGACGCGCAGGCGGAAATGTTCGGAGGTACCGCAGGCATCGAGGCGGATCGATGCTACCACCTGGAATGCGACGACCTCGATAACGTGGATCTCGCCCGCGTCGCCACATTCGCCGATGCAACCATTTCGGTTGCGCTGCGCCTCGCCGAGGCGCCCTGACCGCTCACCCGGCACCCCCGGTTGCCAGGCGCCGGTAGGAGTCGTACCGCTGCCCCGAGATGGCTCCCGACTCGGCGGCCGCCCGCAGCCCGCAGCGCGGCTCATGAAGGTGGGTGCAGTCGTTGAAAGCGCAGGCGCCCAGGAACGGGCGAAACTCAGGGAAGCAGGAGGCGAGCTCGGTCGGCGGGATCTGCCACAGCCCGAGCTCGCGAATCCCGGGTGTGTCGGCGACGTAGCCGCCAGCCGGTCCGTCGACGGGGTGCAGCTCGGCGTGCGTGGTCGTGTGCTTGCCCTTGCCGCTGAGCACTTCGGAGACCTCGCCGGTCGCGAGCCGCAGCCCAGGCTGCAACGCGTTCAGCAAGGTGGACTTGCCGACGCCCGATGGGCCGGTCACGATCGCCAGCTTGCCGGCCAAGCGCCCCCGCAGCTCCTCCAGGCCGATTCCGCCCTTCGCACTGGCATACACGACGTCGTAGCCGATGCGCTCATACTGGCTGAACAGCCCTCTGGCGGCATCCCGGCCGACGAGGTCCACCTTGTTCGCCACCAGCAGCGCGGGCACCTCGTTGTACTCGGCGACGACGAGGAATCGGTCGATCAGGCGCGGGTTGGGTGGTGGGCGATCGCAGGCGAAGACGACGGCCACGAGGTCGGCATTGGCCACGATCACGTCCTCCCGCCACGAGCCGCGTGGACCCGGCTGGCGGCGGCTGAAGCGCCGCTCCCTGGGCTCGACCGCAGTGATCGCTCCGCTGCCGTCGGCCAGCCGCTCGAGTGTGACCCGATCACCGATGACCGCCAGGTCGGATGCCTGCCGCGCTTTCTTCATGCGACCGCGCAGCCGCGCTTCGACCAGGTCTCCTTCGGCCGTCGCGATCGTGTAGAACCCCGAGAGCGCCCGCAGCACGAGCCCGGTCGTGGTGCTCTCGTCGGGTAGCGGCATCGGAGCGAGTCTACCCGCGCAAGTAGCATGGTGGCGTGCGACGCGCTGATCGGACGGTCGATGTCCTGCTGGTCGGTGGCGGCGTGGCGTCCGTTCGGTGTGGCCGATCCCTGCGCCGACATGGGTTCGAGGGGTCCATCCTGCTCGTCGGCGCGGAGGATCGCGCTCCCTACAATCGGCCGCCGTTGAGCAAGGAGCTGCTGCGACACGACCTGCCCGACGAGCTGCTGGATGCGGAGCCACCCGCCTGGTACGCGAGGCGTCGGATCGAGCTTCGCACCGGCGTGAGGGTGACGACCATTAATCCGGAATCGCGCCGGGCGACACTCGACGACGGCTCGACGGTCGTGTTCGATCGGTGCGTGCTGGCCACCGGCGCCCGGCTTCGTCGGCTCCCGATTCCCGGCGCCGAACGTGCGCTCATGTTGCGCACCGCCTCGGACGCGCGACGTTTGCGCGCAACCGCCACCGCTATCCCGCGCGGGGCGCCGGCCGTCGTCGTTGGCGGCGGATTCATCGGGCTCGAGGTCGCGTCCGCGCTGGCCGGTCTCGGGCTGCGGCCGGCGGTCGTCGAGATGGCTCCAGGGCTGTGGGGCGGCTCTCTCGGCACACGTCTCGCCGCGTGGGCCGCTCGAAGGCTCGCCTCGATCGGGGTCGAGCTGAGGCTCGCATCGTCCGTGACACGCCTGGACGACGGTGCCGCCTGGGTCGGCCGTGAGCGGCTGGCCGCCGCCTTTGTCGTGGCAGGGATCGGCGTTGTGCCTCGCGAAGAGCTGGCCGTAGGAGCGGGCATCGCGACCGCCGACGGCATCGTGGTCGATAGTGAGCAACGGACGAGCCATCCGGACATCTGGGCAGCCGGCGACGTCGCGCGAACGGACGCCCGTCGTGTCGAGCACTGGCACGCGGCGCGCGAATCCGGGGAGCGGGCGGCACTCTCCATGCTCGATCTCCCAGTTCCCGTGCCACCGCCCGCGTGGGTCTTCTCGGAGATCGCCGGAGAGGCCCTGGACGTCATCGGCTCGATCGAGGGCTGGGAAACCGATGCCTGGGTGGCGCCCGATCGGCTCCTCGCGTACATGCGTGGCGGGCGCGTGGTCGGGCTCGCGAGCATTGGCGGCACGCTCGCCGCCGAGCGGGCTCGCGCACTCATCGCCAACGGCGCGTCGCTGTCGCAGGTCGGGGCCGAAATCGAATGACCATCCGCCACCAGCAAGGTGACCACGGGTCATGCGCCGCTGCTCGAGGCTCTGCTAGCCTCGACCTGTCATCACCCCATTGCCATTGAGGGCCCTGTTGCCGAGCGCCCGTCGAGCCAGCCTCCCGAGGATTGCCCTGGCCCTTGCCCTCGTCGCAACCGCGCTCGGTGCACGCCCCGCATCGGCCGCCACGGATCGGTTGCCCGATCTGCAGATGGCGAGCCTCTCGACCTTCTACACCGAGAACTCCGGTGGCGAGCGTCGCCTGCGGTTCACGACCATCATGACGAACCAGGGTGCCGGACCGCTCGAGGTTCGCGGCTATCGCGCGAATCTCAGCGAGGCCCACCCGCGCACCCGCCAGGCCATCTACAACACCGATGGTGGCGTACGCCTGGTCGACAATCGTGCGTTGATGGAGTACGCCGTCGACGGGCACGACCACTGGCACATCCAGGGCGTGATGCTCTACCAGCTCTGGTCAGCCGACGGGGTGGTGCGGCGCGGGACGAAGGTCGGCTTCTGCTTCCTCGACAGTCGACGCATGACCGGATCATCGTCGGCGGTCTACGGCGAGCAGGTCTGCGGCGACCGCGGCGATCTCACGAACCGGATGGGACTCTCGGTGGGCTGGGGAGACCTATATCCCGCCAATTTCGCGTACCAGTGGATCGACATCTCCACCCTCCCGCCAGGTGACTACACGGTGCAGGCTCGCGCCGACGAGCAGAACTGGTACGTCGAGTCGAACGACACGAATAACTGCGCGTATGCCCGGGTGCGGATCGCTGCCACGAACGGCGGCGTGAGCGTGCTCGGCAGCGGACAGACATGCCAGACACCTCCGGGATCCACGGCGAAGGTCGAGCGTCAGTACGGCAACAATCGGCACGAGACGGCCGCCGCCGCCTCCGAGGACGCCTTCGCTCCCGGCAGGCCGGTCGCGTACGTCACCACGGGCGCCAACTTCCCTGATGCGCTCGCAGCGGGAGTGGCCGCCGGCTATGGCCACGGGCCGGTCATCCTGGTCGAGCGGGACCGACTCCCGGCACTTGCGACGACCGAGCTCGAGCGTCTCAACCCTCAGCGCATTGTGATCGTTGGTGGTGGATCCTCGGTTTCCTCGTACGTTGCCGGCCTGGTGACTCGCTACCAGACCGGCGGAGGCGCGACGCGCATCGCGGGCACAGACAGATATGGGACCGCCGCCGCGATATCGGCGGCGACCTTCGCGCCCGGAGTGGCGACCGCATACGTCGCAAGCGGCACGAGCTGGCCGGACGCACTGGCCGTCGTCCCGCACGCCGCTCGGGCTGGCGGCCCCTTGCTCCTGACGAAAGCAACGTCGCTGCCGGACTCGCTCAAGAGCGAGCTCACGCGGCTGCAGCCGGGTCGCATCATCGTGGTCGGCGGCACGAGCGTGGTCTCACCAGCCGTGGCGCAGGCGCTCGACGAACACACCGCTGGGACGGTGACTCGCCTGGCGGGGCCGGATCGGTTCGCGACAGCTGCCCAGATCTCATCGTTCCACCTGCCGTCGGGCGCTCCGATCGTATACGTCACGACCGGCGAGAACTTCCCCGATGCACTGGCGGCCGGTCCAGCCGCCGCGGTCCGCGGCGCTCCCACCATCCTCGTCCAGGAAACGGCGATACCCTCCCCCAGCGTGGCCGAGCTCAATCGGCTCAACCCCTCTCGGATCGTGCTTCTGGGTGGAGTCAGCGTCATCTCGAGAGCGACCGAGGGCGGCCTCCTCCGCTACACCACGAACTGACTTCATCGCTCGCACTGATCGGAGCGAGGGCGGTTGACCCGCCGAGCTGCCTGCAGGACAATGTCTCCTAACACCGACCATTTCAGTCGGGATTCGCGTGCAGGCGATCCCGGCGTGAGTCCCGCGAGGAGCGCACATGGCCCTTCCGAATCCAGCCCTGTCCCAGATCCCCGACGGCTACAAGTTCGGCTGGCACGACAGCGAGCAGCCGCGAACGACCTTCGAGAAGGGAATCAGCGCCGAGGTCGTGGCCGAGATCAGCCGCATCAAGGACGAGCCAACGTGGATGACCGATCTGCGCCTCAAGGCGTATCGGCACTTCGAGGCGCGCCCGATGCCGAAGTGGGGCGCTGACCTGGCCGGGATCGACTTCCAGGACATCTACTACTACGTCACCGGCAATTCCGACGGCGCCGCACAGTCGTGGGACGACGTGCCCGACTACATCCGGCGCACGTACGACAAGCTCGGCATCCCGGAGGCGGAGAAGAAGTACCTCGCCGGTGTCGGCGGCCAGTACGACTCCGAGGTCATCTACCACAATATCCGCGAGGACCTCGAGAAGCAGGGCGTCATCTTCATGGGCACCGATCAGGCGCTCAAGGAGCACCCCGACCTCTTCCGCGAGCACTTCGGAACAGTCATTCCCGCCAATGACAACAAGCTGGCGGCGCTGAATACCGCGGTCTGGTCGGGTGGCTCGTTCATCTACGTGCCGAAGGACGTGCACGTCGAGCTTCCCCTGCAGGCCTACTTCCGCATCAACACCCAGAACATGGGCCAATTCGAGCGCACCCTGATCATCGCCGACGAGGGGAGCAGCGTTCACTACGTCGAGGGCTGCACCGCCCCGACCTACTCGACCGCCAGCCTGCACAGCGCGGTGGTCGAGATCATCGTCAAGAAGGGCGCGCGAGTGCGCTACACGACGATCCAGAACTGGAGTTCGAACGTCTACAACCTCGTCACCAAGCGCGCGGTCGCGCACGAGGATGCGGTGATGGAGTGGGTGGACGGCAACCTCGGCTCGAAGGTGACCATGAAGTACCCGTCCATCTACCTGCTCGGCGAGCGCGCGCATGGCGAGGTGCTCAGCATCGCCTTCGCGGGCGACGGTCAGCACCAGGACGCCGGCGGCAAGATCATCCACGCCGCCCCGAACACGACGTCGCTCATCACCAGCAAGTCGATCAGCAAGGGGACCGGGCGCACCTCCTACCGGGGTCTGATCAAGGTCTATCCGGGCTGTGAGAAGTCCAAGTCGACCGTGCGCTGCGACGCGCTCATCCTTTCCGACGAGGCGCGATCCGACACATATCCATACATGGAAATCGACGAGGAGGACGTGACGATCGGTCACGAGGCGACCGTCAGCAAGGTCGGCTCTGAGCAGCTCTTCTACCTGATGAGCCGCGGCCTGTCGGAGGCGGAGGCCTCCGCAATGATCGTCAACGGCTTCATCGAACCGATCGTGAAGGAGCTGCCGATGGAGTACGCGGTCGAGATGAACCGCCTCATCCAGCTCCAGATGGAAGGCGCGGTCGGCTGAGCCGATGACCCTCACGCAGACCGCCTCGGCGCTCGACGCCGAAGCGATCGGGCGCATCAGCGACCGCCACGACGAGCCCGCTTGGCTGCGCGCGCTTCGCGCCCGATGGTGGCAGGCGGCCGAACAGACTCCGCCGCCGACCGGGCAGGAGGAGGAGTGGCGCCGCACCTCGCTCGACAATCTGCCACGCGACGCCGGGCTGCTCCTCGACGCCCCACAGCTCGAGACCCATCTTCCCTCCGATGCAGCGCAGGCGGGTGTCATCCTGACCGACCTGCGCACGGCGATTCGTGAGCACTCCCAGCTCGTCGAGCGCTACCTGGGCCGGGTGAGTGGGCCGGCGTCACACGCGCACTTCTGGGCGCTCGCGCAGGCGGCCTGGACGGGCGGCCTCTTCTGCTACGTGCCCCGAGGGGTCAGCGTGGACGGCACCCTGGTTGCCCGCCAGACGATGGCGCGCGCGGACATCAACTTTCACCCCGTCTCACTGGTCGTGGCCGAGGAGGGCAGCAGCGTGACGCTGCTCGAGGAGGTCGTCTCACCCGACGGAGCGACAGGCTGGTACGGCGGTATCGTCGACGTGCAAGCCGCGCAGGGAGCCCGCGTGCGCTACGCCAACCTCCAGCAGCTCGGTGATGGCGTCTGGCGGGTGGGCGCCGAGCGCGTCGTGGTCGGCCAGGATGCGGTGGTGATCACGCTCAACGCGGAGGTCGGCTCGAAGGTCACGAAGCTTGGCCTCGACGTCCTGATGACCGGCAAGGGCGGCACGTCCAAGGTGCTCGGATTGCTTGCCGCCGGGGATGATCAGCAGATCGACATCAACACGGTGCAGGACCTGGCCGCCGATCACACCACCAGCGACCTCCTGTACCTGTCTGCCCTCTACGACCGCGCGCACGCATCGTTCTACGGAGTCACGAACGTGCGGCACGGCACCAAGCAGACGAGCAGCTACCAGGAGTGCCGCAATCTGCTCCTCAGCCCGCAGGCCGGCGCCGAGCCGATCCCGGTGCTCGAGATCGCGGCGAATGACATCCTGCGCTGCGGACACGGGGCGACGGCTGGTGCCATCGATCCGACCACGCTCTTCTACGCTCAGAGCCGCGGCCTCGATGCGGACGCCGCCGAGCGGATGATCGTGCGCGGCTTCTTCGAGCAGGTGGTCGCCAAGGTCGAGGACGAAACGATCCGCGAGCGTATCCTTGCCGCACTTGCGCGGCGCATCGGCTCAACCGAGGCCAACTCGTGACAACGCTTGAGCAGACCGCCAGCGGCTTCGTGACGGTCGCGCGCGTCGGGGACGTCGAGCCCGGCGCTGTTCGCGTCGTCGAGATCGACGGCCGCTCGCTCTGCATCGGCCTGACCGAGGACGGCGAGTGGGGCGCCATCGACAATGTATGCACCCATGACGGCGGCACCCTTGGTGAGGGCGAGCTCGATGACAGCGGCGTCGAGTGTCCACGCCACGGCGGCCGGTTCGACCTGTTCAGCGGTCGAGTCCTGGCGCTTCCCCCGGTCCGGCCAGTGGAGGCCTACGAGACCGTCGTCGACGGCGACGAGATCCGGGTCAGGCTATGAGCCGATGAAGATCAGCACCCGCACCGAGTACGGCATCAGGGTCCTCGTCACGCTGGCGCGCACGGGCGCCGACGGCGCCTGTCTGTCGCTGACGGAGATCGCCAAGCGTGAAAAGCTGCCACACGCGTATCTCGAGCAGCTGGTCGGTGACCTGCGGCGCGCGGGGCTCGTCAGCGCGACGCGCGGCCAGTCGGGCGGCTATCGCCTGGCGCGACCGGCGGCTGAGATCGGCATGGCCGACGCCATCCGCGCGCTCGAAGGCCCGCTACTCGAGATGCCGTGCGCCGGCGC
>Ga0136612_10000836_pt1 | contig 12193 bp, 11 predicted proteins | sample AntDryUQ224A2306_2_FD_106644 | JGI IMG/M metagenome (GOLD analysis project Ga0136612, IMG submission 106644) | Polar desert sand microbial communities from Dry Valleys, Antarctica - metaG UQ224A (23.06) | ecosystem: Environmental > Terrestrial > Soil > Desert | place: Antarctica: Dry Valley...
CCTCACGGTGTGCGACCCGGGCCTGCGCGCCGAGCTCGCGCGCCGCGGCGAGCGCCGGCTCGAGCGCCATACGCCGGAGCGCACCACCGCGGCGCTGCGGGGCTTCGTGGAGCCGCATCTGGGCTGAGGGCGCCGGCTGACCCCCTGTCCAGGACGCTTCGGCGGCTTGGCCGTTTCGCGCTGCGTTTCGCTCGCTCAGCGAGACGAATGCGGCACGAAACCCTTTCGGCCCGCCCGCGCCGCTACCCCAGCGGCACCCTCGTGACCGACTCGATCGTGTCGCGCGAGGACGTGTCGAAGCCCGGAATGTCGCGCGGCATGCGATACAGCGTCCACAGCACGTTGGAGTGCACCGGCGGGGACTTGGCAGAGCGGGGCGGCGGCTCGCCGGTCTCGCGCAGGACGAAGTCGCCCTTGGTCCCCGGGTTGGGGAAGGGGAAGAAGCCGATGAGCGGGCGGGTCGAGGAGACCGGATGGGGCTCGAGCAGGTACCAGGCCCACAGCTGGTACCCGTTCGGGTTGACGTCGATCCGGACGGTGGCGCCCGGCGGCAGCTCCCGGCCCCAGTCGCGCAGGTCGAGCACGGGCTGCGAGGCGTAGGCGTAGGTCACCGACAGCTCGCGCCGCGCGTTCAGGGCCACGGTGGTCGCGAGGACGGCGAGCAGCGCCATTGCGGCCACCAGCGCCGCCCGGCCCCGGCGGGCGAGCGCCACGATGCCGGCCACCGCGAGCCCGAGGGCCATGGGCCCCGTGAAGCCGAGGACCTTGAAGTAGAAGAGCTCGGCGTTGTCGCGCAGCTTGAACATGAGCGCGAAGGCCAGCGCCCCGGCGATCATCACGCCGAGGGCCACGGCCGCCTCGCGCGGGGCCTCGCGCAGGCCGTAGGCGGCGAGGGCGAGCAGGGCTAGGACCGCGAGCCAGACGAGGGCGCCCGGGTCGAGGAGGCCGAAGTAGCGGTGGAAGGGGAACTCGGCCACGGTCTGTGCCGACCAGCCGGACAGGTCGCCGCCGGGCGCAAGGGCCCGCGTGGCGGAGATCGTCTTCTCGCCGACGCCGCGGATCAGGACGGCCGAGACCGCCAGCGTCGCGAGCCCGAGCGGGATCACGGCCAGGCGCGAGCGTGGCGCCCGTGGCAGCCGCAGCGCGCGGATCCACCCGGGCGAGCGTCCAGCCGCGCGCTCCCGGCGCCACAGCCCCAGGCCGGCGACCAGGAGGAAGACGGCCGAGAAGGCCAGCATGAGCGGATAGGCGAACGTCCCCGCCAGGCTGAACAGGGCGAAGAGCCCGAAGGTCCGGCGGGACGGCCGGCGGAGGAAGCGCCAGCCCGTGAGGAGCATGAACGGAAGCGCGAGCGAGCCCCAGAGCTGGTTGTAATACGTGTGCATCTCGACGTGCAGGAGCATCCGGTTCAGCGGCACGAGGGCCATGACCGCGACCGCTCCCAGCCAGCCTGTGCGCAGGAGGTGGAAGGCGAGCAGGAAGAAGCCCAGCGCGACGAAGGCCAGGAGCACGGCATTGAGGAGGGGGAACGTCTGGAGGGTGTCGAGCCCGGCGATGGTCGAGACCGCCGCCAGCGAGTAGAAGATCGGGTACTTCGAGCGCCAGACCAGCGGGATGCGGTCGAGCGGCAGCTCGGGGCGCTCTGCGCTGGGGGGCGCATGCTTGACCAGCTCCGCACTGCCTACGGCCAGGACCGCGTCGCCGTTCTGGCCCAGGACCGTGGTGATCCCCTCGCGCAGCACCGGGATGAGCGCGACGGCGATGACCAGGCCGGCGATCCAGGCGGGAAGGGCGACGCGGCCGATCCATCCGCCCGCCGCGGCGGAGCGCTCCGGGTCCACGCGAGCCGGGCCCAGCCGCACGCGCACGGCGACGGTGGAGACCAGCCCGGCGGCGAGCACAATCGCCAGCCCGGCCCCGTAGGGGACGTGCAGCAGCCCGAGCACGGTGAGCGCGAGCGCGGAGGCGATCGCCCCGATCGGGAACGTGAGCGCCCAGCGGTGGACGTCGAGGGAGCCGGTGACCAGCAGGCGGGCGAGTGCCGAGCCGCACAGCCCGAACAGCAGCAGCGCCGCGCCGACGCCGCAGCCGATGTCGGAGACCGCCTTGAAGTTGATCGCGCCCTGCTCGCGCGCCAGCCAGACCGCCAGCACGCCGAGCCCGGCGGCCGCGGCGACGAGCCCGAGCTGGGCTCGGCTCGGCGGGGGCGGCGCGGTCACCCCGCGTCGCGGGCCGGGGACGGTGACGCTCACCGCCGCCTCAGCTCCCGCGTGCGCGCCGCTCGCTGTAGATCCGCGAGAGGAACGCCGGGTTGCCGAGCAGGTAGCGCCGCCACATGCGGTGGGGCTCGACGGCCAGGCGGAAGATCCACTCCGCGCCGTTGTCGGCGATCCAGCGCGGCGCGCGGGGGACCCGCCCGGCGATGTAGTCCAGGAGCGCGCCGACCGACCACAGCACGTCGACGTCGAGCCGGTCGGAGTGGCGCTCGATCCACAGCTCCTGCTTCGGCGTGCCCATCCCGACGAGCACGATGTCGGGCCGGCGCGTGTTGATGTCCTCGATGACGCGCTCGTTGTGCGGGGAGCCGAGCTCGAAGTAGCCGTGGTGCGAGCCCACGACGTCCAGCTGCGGGTACCACCGCTGTAGCTTCCCGGCGGCCTCGGCGGCCACCGGCGGGTCGGAGCCCAGCAGGTAGATCGACTGGCCCGCGGCCTCGGCCAGCGCGGCCAGGCCCCACACCCAGTCGGCGCCGGTCATGCGGTGGGGGACCTTCATGTCCAGCGCCTTGGCGGCGAGGCGGACGCCGTAGCCGTCGCAGTAGACGAGGTCGGCCTCACGCAGCGCGTCGCGCAGCTGGGGGAGCGCGCGTGTCTGGTTGATGACGTGGGCGTTGACGTACATCACGTGGCGCGTCTGGTCGCCGCCGACCCACCCGGTGATGGTGCGCAGCATGTCGGCCGGCTGGGCCAGCTCGATCGGAATGTCGAAGACGCGGGAGGTCGCGCGCTCGCCTGCCGCGCCGTTGGCGGCGGGAGCAGCGCCGAGCGGGGCAACGGTGGCCGGCTCGGCGGGGACCGCGGGCACGGCCGTGAGATGACGCTGGCGTCGGGACATCGCTGGCGTGAGGGGATGCTACGGGGTCGCCGGGCGCCCGGCGCCTGAGGGCGGCGCCTTCCCCCAGCCCCGCCAGCGTAGCCTTGCCCGCGTGCCTGCCCGCGTGCCGACCGTCGCCATCGACGCCACGGAGGCGTCAGCGCCATCCCCGAGGGGCTGGGGGCGCTACGTCTCCGAGCTGACCGAGGCCCTCGCCCAGGGCGGGCACGGCTTTGACTACCGGCTCCTCCAGGGCGGTGGGAGCGGGCTGGAGGTCCTGTGGGAGCAGATCAAGCTGCCCCGGCTCCTGCGGGCCGACCCGCCCGCGCTCGTGCACGCCCCGAACTGCTTCCTCCCGCTCCGCCGGCCGTGCCCCGGGGTCGTGACGATCCACGACCTCGCCTTCGAGGCCCACCCCGCGGACTTCGGGCGGCGCACGGGGCTCAAGTACCGGTGGTTCACCCGCCGCGCGGCACGCTCGGCCGAGCGGGTGATCGTCGATGCCGCCTTCACCCGCGACGATCTCGTCGCGCGCTACGGCATCGACGCCGGCAAGGTGCGCGTCGTCCCGCTCGCCCCCTCGCTGCCGCTGGGTGAGGACCCGCTCCCCGCCTCCGGCCCCTACCTGCTCGCGGTGGGCGACCTGCGCGCCAAGAAGAACCTCGGCCGGCTGGTGGCGGCGTTTCGCGCGCTGCGCGCGCAGGGCCTCGCCCACCGCCTGGTGCTCGCGGGCGCCGATGGCGGCGAGGCGGCGGCGCTGCGCGCCGCGGCCGGCGATGCTCCGCTCGAGATCACGGGCTACGTGAGCGACGGGCGCCTCGACGCGCTCATGCGCGGTGCCGGCGCGCTCGTTCACCCCTCGCTGTACGAGGGCTTCGGGCTACCGCTGCTCGAGGCGATGGCGCGCGGCGTGCCCGTCGTCGCCGCCCGCGCCACCTCGCTGCCCGAGGCCGCCGGCGGCGCGGCGCACCTGTTCGACCCGCTGGACGTCTCCGACATCGCCCGGGCCATCGGCGAGGTCGCCGGCGACGAGGCCCTGCGCGCGCGGCTGACGGCGGCCGGCCGCGCGCGGGCCGGCGAGCTGAGCTGGGAGCGCACCGCGCGCGAGACCGCGGCTGTCTACTCAGAGCTCGTATGACCGTCACCGTGCTCGTCCTCAGCGTCGACGAGGCCCACCGCCTCGAGCACTGCCTGCCGGCCGCCGCGGCCCAGCCGGGCGCGGAGGTCGTGGTGATCGACAACGCGTGCACCGACCAGAGCGCCGCGGTGGCCAAGGCCCACGGAGCCCGGGTCGTGGCGCTTCCCGAGCGCCTGAGCTATGCGGCGGCGCTGAACGCCGGGCTGCGTGCGACCGGCCCCGACGAGGCGGTCCTGCTGCTCAACGCCGACTGCGTGCTGGATGCGGGCTTCCTCGCCGCCGCGCTGCCCCGGCTGCGCGCGACGGGGGTGGGCTCGGTCGCACCCCGGCTGCTGCGTGCGCGCGGGCTGGCGGCCGACGAGCGCCTCGAGGAGATCGACGCCGCCGGCCTGGTGGTCGACCGCCGGCGCAAGAACACGCTGGTCGGCCACGGGGCGCCCGCGAGCGCCTACGCGCGGCCCGGCGAGGCCTTCGGCGCCGACGGGGCGGCCGCGCTGTATCGCCGCGACACGCTCGAGGACTGCGCCGTCGCCGGCGAGGTGCTCGACGAGGACATGGCGCTGTGGGCCTCCGACGTGGACCTTGCTTGGCGGGCGCGCCTGCTGGGATGGACCTGCGCCTACGAGCCGGGCGCGGTGGCCTGGCACGTGCGCACCTACTCGCCGTCCACGCGCGGCGACGTGTCGGCCGCCGACCGTCGGCTCCAGTTTCGCAACCGCTATCTGATGAGCGCGAAGAACGACACGTGGCGCGACCGGCTCGCAGATGCGCCCCCGATCGCGCTCTACGAGGTGCTCGCGCTCGGCCATGCCCTGCTGCGCGAGCGCACGCTGCTGGCCGGCTACGGGGAGGCGCGGCGCCTGCGCGCCGGCGCCCGGCGGCGCGGTCGCGCGGTGCAGAGCCGCCGGCGCGTGCGACGGGTGCCGTTCGGGCTCACGCCGGAGCGGTAGGCGGCCCCCCCTCACCGGCGCAGAGCGCCCAACGGCCTCATCGAGGGGAGCTCGGGAGGGGGTGTGGTCTGAAACGGGACCATATGTCCCGTTCTGGACCACACCCCTTGCCACGCTGCCGGCCCGGCCTTCATTGATGCTGTTCTCAGCCCTCGGAAACGCCGTTCCCCGACCGCGGAGCGGCCGCTCCCCGGAAGCTCGCGGCGCGCTCGTAGGTCTCCCAGGTCGCGGCGGCGGCGTCGTCCCACGACCACGCCGGTGGCGCGGGCGCCGGGCGGGTGGCGCCCTCGGCCGCTGCCACGAGCCCCGCGAGGTCGTCGGCGGCGACGAGCGTCGCGCGGCCGTCGAGCACCTCGCGTACCGCCGGCACGTCGCAGGCGGCGACGGGGGTCCCGCAGGCCAGTGCCTCCACCGGAGGCAGGCCGAATCCCTCTTCGTCGGAGGGGAAGACGAGCGCGTGGGCTCCGGTGTAGATCGCGGCGAGGTCAGAGTCGGGTACGTAGCCGGTGAGAGTGACGTTCGGGAGGTCGCGGGCCCACGACCGGTACTTGCCGACGAGGACGAGCGGCAGTCGGCGCGGGGCGGCTGCCAGCGCGGCGACTCGCTTGCGCGGATCCGGATGCTCTAGCCCTCCGACCCAGAGCAGATAGCGCTCGGGGAGCCCGTAGCGCTGCCGCACCGCGGCGACGGCGTCGGGGCCGGCCGCCGCGAGGGCCGGGGAGGACGCCTCGGCGATCACGTCCAGCCGGTCGCGTGGGAGGCCCAGCAGCGATACGGCGTCCTCGGCCACGGCCGCGGTGGGCACGATCACGCGCGCCGCCCGTGACACGGCGAGGTAGCGGATGCGAAAGCGCACACCGCTGCGCAGGTACTCGCTGCGCCGCTTGAGCGGCACGACGTCGTGCAGGGTCACGACCATCGGGCAGGGCGAGCGCAGGAGCGCGCCGTCCAGCCAGGGTGAATGGAACACGTCGTGGCGGCGCGGCCGGTGCGTCTCGGTCACCTCGCGGCCACCGGCTTCCAGCGCGGCGAGAAGACAGCGCGCGTAGCGCCCGATGCCACGGGTGTCGGCCGTGGGCCGTGCGTCGAAGGCGACCCTCACGTGATCAGCGCCTCCACCCGGTCGGCGTAGGCGCCCGTGTGAAAGCGCCGCGCGCTGCGCTGCGCCGCGATCCCCAGCTCGTCACGACGGCCGAGCACGTCCAGTACGGCGGCGGCCAGCGCGGGCGGGTCGCCGGGCGCGACCAGCCGCCCGGTCACCCCGTCCTCGACGACCTCGGGCAGGCCGCCGACGCGCGTGGCGACAACCGGGGTCCCAACCGCCATCGCCTCGGCGAGCACGGTGCCGAAGGGCTCCTGGCGGGAGGGCAGGACGAGCACGTCGAGGTGGCGCATCAGCCCCGCCGCGTCGGGCACCCAGGGGTGGACCGCGACGTCCTGGGCGGCCGCGGCGCGGGCCACGCGGGCGGCGTAGCCGGGATCGGAATCGAACGGGTCACCGCCCACCAGCACGACGCGGGCCGCGGGCGCCCCCGCCCGGATGGCCGCGGCGGCCTCGACGAGGTCCAGCGGCGCCTTGCGGGGCTCGAGGCGCCCGACGAAGCCGATGACGGGGCCTGCGGGCGCCTCGTCCCAGGGCGCCTCGGCCGGGGGCGGCTCGGCCTCGACCGGGCAGAAGACGACAGCTGCGGAGAGTCCGCCGAGGGCGCCCGCAACCGCCGCGGAGTCGGCCAGGACGACGTCGGCGCCCCGCCACATCCGCGGCACCCGTTCGACGATGTCGTGGACGTGGAGCACGGTGCGCGCCCCGAGGCCGCGCAGGGCCGGGAGGACCCGGCCGCAGACGGTGCCGTTGAGGTAGACGACGTCGGCGTCGCCCGCCAGCGCCCGGGCCCGCGGCCAGGAGACCAGCGCGCGCAGGCCGGCGCGCCGGGCCAGGCCGCCGAGCGCCAGCGTTGTCACGCTGTGGCCGTCGGCGGCCGCGCGCTCGAGCAGCGGCCCGTGCGCGGGGGCGGTGACGGTCGCCTCCCAGCCCCGCGTCCGCAGCACGCGCAGGAGGCGCAGGAGACCGATCTCCGCTCCACCCGGGTGCGCCACGGGGTTGACCGCGAGCACCCTCATCGGCGCTGACGATAGTGCGGCGCGTTGTCGCCGAGCCGGCCCAGCTCGAAGGCCCACAGCGCCGGGGGGTCGAGCAGACCGACGAGCGCCGCGTCGCGGTCCCCGCGCGCGGCGGCCCGCGCGGCGCGAACCCAGGTGCGCGCGCCGTAGGCCAGCAGGCCCGGACCGAGACGCGCGGGGAAGGACCCGGGCCAGCGCCGGTCGACCCAGGCGATCGCGGCGCCGTGCGCGGCGATCTGGCCCAGCAGGCTGGAGATCGTGGGCCGGGTGCGGTGAACGACCGCGGCCGCCTCGCGGCGCTCGAGCTCCCAGCCGGCGGCGCGCAGCCGGAACCAGAGGTCGGCGTCCTCGCCGGTGAAGATCCCCTCCTCGAAGCCCCCCATGGCCTCGAAGGCCTCGCGGCTCACCGCGAGGTTCGCGGTGAGCGGGAATCCCCACGCGCCGTGACCCAGCGTGGAGTCCTGGCCCATCATGCCCTTGAGGTGCGCGTAGCGGATGGCAGCGGGGGCGCGACCGTCGCCGGGGACCTCGTCGCGGACCGCGCCGGCGAGCAGGGCCGTCCGGTCGGCGGGCGGAGGCGTGAACAGCGCGGCGACGAGGTCCGGGGGCGCGCTGACGTCGGAGTCGAGGAGGACGAGCCAGGGGTTCGAACCCGGTTCGGCCCCGCGATTGCGCGCAAAGGCCGGCGAGCCCTCACCGGCGGCGTCGATCACCCGCGGCCGGCCGGCGTCGGCGGCACACGGCCGGGCCTGGCGGCGGTTGTCGGCCACGAGGATCGTGTCGCCGGGCTCGAGCTCGAGCGCGGCGAGGCGCAGGCGCAGCGCCTCCAGGGCGGCCTGCGAGCCGGCAAAGGGGACGATGACGTCGACGAGAGGACGGCTCACGCCCGGAAGGCTAGACCGCGCCACCGCGCACCGGGCCTCTGACCCTGGGCGGCCGGGGCTAGGCTCCGGCCCGTGTCCGTCGGCGTCATCGTCCCCGTCCGGGCCCCCGCGCCGTGGCTAGGCGAGGCCCTGGCGGCGATCCGGGCCCAGGAGCCCGCGCCCGACCGCGTGGTGGTCGTCGACGACGGCTCCGAGCCCGCGCTGGTCGTCGCGGGCCCCGTCGAGCTCATCCGCCGCGACCGCTCCGGTGGACCCGCCACCGCCCGTCAGGCCGGGCTCGACGCGCTCGGCGAGGGCGTCGAGCTCATCGCTCTCTGCGACGCCGACGACCGCTGGTGTCCCGGCAAGCTCGCCGCCCAGCTCGCGGCGCTCGACGCCCACCCCGACGCCGCACTGTGCGTCGGCCGCGCGCGCGTCGTCGGGTCCGCCGGGGCCCCGACCGGCGAGGCCTGGGAGCCGCTGGCCCCCGGCCGCCACGAGCCGAGCCGGCTGGCCCGCACGGTCTATGAGTGCAACCCGGTTGCGACCTCCGCGGTCGTCGTGCGCGCGGAGGCGCTGCGGGCCGTCGGTGGCTTTCAGACGGACGTTCCGCCACCGTGTGAGGACGCCGACACGTGGCTGCGCCTGCTGGCGGCCGGTCACCCCGCGGTGAGCGAGCCTGCCGCCGAGGTCGCCTACCGCCGTCACCCGGGAGGCCTCACCGCCGACATCGCCGCGCTCGCGGAGGCGCAGCTGGCGCTGCACGAACGCCACGCGGGCCTGGTCGACGCGGGGACCCGTGTGCAGGCCGAGGCCCGCGACCTGCGCGCCCTGGCCCGCGGGCGGGCCAGCCAGCGCCGCTACGGCGAGGCCCGGGAGGCGCTGCGCCGTGCGGCCGGTGTCTCGGCGCCCTCGCCGGCCGACCGCGCCTACGCCGTTGCCCTCGCGCTGCCGGGCCTGCGCGCGGCCCTGGGCCGGCGCGCCCCCTACCGGGCATGAGGGAGTTCTACGAGGACGTCTGGGAGCAGCTTCCCGAGGCGCTGGAGCCCTACGCGCTCGAGCGCCGGCGGGCATTCCTCCTGCCCCGCGTGGCCGCGGGGGAGCGTGTGCTCGACCTCGGCTGCGGGGACGGCGTCCTCACGGGCGCGCTCGCCGGGGCCGGGGCCGACCCGGTCGGCGCCGAGATCGCCGAGGGAGCGCTGCGCCGCGCGCGCGAGCGCCACCCGGGACCGCGCTACGAGCTCGTGCCGCCGCACGGGCCGCTCCCCTTCGCCGACCACGCCTTCGACGTCGTCTGGGCCTCCGAGGTGATCGAGCACGTGGCCGACACCGAGCGCTGGCTCGGGGAGGTCCGGCGGGTGCTGCGCCGTGGCGGCCGTCTGCTCCTGACCACGCCCTACCATGGCCGCGTGAAGAACCTCGCCATCGCGGCGACGCGCTTCGAGGCCCACGCCGATCCGCGCGGCCAGCATCTGCGCTTCTACACCCGCCGCTCGCTGCGCGAGGTCCTGGACGCCTTCGGCTTCGAGGCGATCGAGCTGCGCACGGCGGGCGGGCCGCCACTGCTGCGCGAGACGCTGCTGGCCGCCGCGCGCCTGCCGTGAGGGTGCTCCTCGACACGACGTTCGCGCGCCGGGGGCACAGCGGCACCGGGGTCTACCTCGCGGCGCTCGTGCCGGCCCTGCGGGCGGCCGGGGTGGACGTCGTCGAGGCGGCCAACCACGCGCGCCGTCCCCCCGCCGGTGGGGGGATCGGGTCGGTCCGCAACGCCCTGGGCGACCGGGTCTGGACCCGCGTCGAGCTCCCCCGCCGGGCGCGCGCCGCGGGCGCCGACGTCCTGCATCACCCGCTGCCGGCCCACTCGCCCGGCGTGGAGGCCGGCCAGGTGATCACCCTTCACGACCTCGCCGTCGAGCGCCTGCCGGGCGCCTTTGACCCGCGGTTTGGAGCCTGGGCCCGGCGCGCCCAGCGTGCCGCCGCACGCGCGGCCGGCGCGGTCCTCTGCCCGTCGGAGACGACCGCCCGCGACGCGACGGCCCGGTGGGGGGTCGACCCGGCCCGGATCGTCGTCGCCCCCCACGGTCCCGGCCAGGCGCCCCATGGCGCCGGCGCGCGCGCCACCGGCCGGCCCGGCCACTTTCTCTACGTGGGCGACGACGAGCCGCGCAAGAACCTCGCGCTGCTCCTGGGCGCCTACGCCCGCTACCGCGAGCAGAGCGCCGCCCCGCTGGACCTGGTCCTGGCCGGGAGCGCCGCGGCCCGGGGCGACGGGATCCGCGCCGAGGCGGCGCCGAGCAGCGGGCGCCTGGCCGAGCTGTACGCGGGCGCTGCGGCCCTCGTGCACCCTTCGCTGCACGAGGGCTTCGGCCTGACGGTGCTCGAGGCGATGGCTGCGGGGGTGCCTGTCCTCGCCGCCCGGGCACCCGGCCTGGCCGAGACGGCCGGGGACGCCGCGCTCTACTTCGACCCGCGGGACCCCGCCGCGCTGACCGCGGCCATGGCCGGCGTGGAGGCCGATCCGCAGCTGCGTGCCCGCCTGGTGCAGGCGGGCATGGATCACGTCAGAGCTTTTTCATGGGAGGCTTCGGCGCGTGCCCACATCGATGCCTATACCTTGAGCCTCTCGCACCGATGAAGGTCGCCATTCTCGGCACGCGCGGGATTCCCGCCTCCTACAGCGGCTTCGAGACGGCCGCTGAGCAGCTCGCCGCCCGGCTCACCGAGCGCGGGCACGAGGTGGTGGTCTACTGCCGCCCGCACGTCGTGGACCGCTCGCTGACCGAGCATCGCGGGGCACGGCTCGTGCACCTGCCCACCGTGCGCAACAAGTACCTCGACACGTTCGTCCACACGTTCCTCTCGGCGGTCCACGCCGCGCGTGTGCTCAAGCCCGACGCCGCGCTCTTCTTCATCGCCGGCAACTCGCCCATGTGCCTCATCACCCGCGGCGCCGACATCCCGACGGTCATCAACGTGGACGGCCTGGACTCCGACCGGCGCAAGTGGCCCAAGCTGGCCAAGCGCTACCTGCGCCTGGCCGAGCGCACCGCGCCGCGCTGGGCCCATGAGGCGATCACCGACTCCCAGGCCGTGGCCGAGGTCTTCGAGAATCGCTACGGGGAGCGGATCGGCGTGATCCCCTACGGCGTCGACGATCCGGGCTACGAGGGCAACTCGACACTCGAGCAGCTCGGGCTCGAGCCCGGGAAGTACATCCTCTTTGTCGGGCGTCTGGAGCCCGAGAACAACCCGCACCTGCTGGTCGAGGCCTTCGCCCGCATCGACGCGGCGCGGGCACGCGACATGAAGGTCGTGATCGTCGGTGGCGCCCCGTATGCCGACGAGTACATCCGCTCCGTGATGCGCTCGGCTGATCCGCGCGTGGTCTTCCCCGGCTACGTGTTCGGCCGTGGCTACTGGGAGCTCCAGCGCCACGCCTACCTGTTCTGCGCCCCGACGGAGGTCGGCGGCACCCACCCGGTGATTCTCGAGGCGCTGGCGGCGGGCAACTGCGTGCTGGTCAACGACCACGCGCCCAACGCCGAGACGGTGGGCGATGCGGGCTTCTACTTCTCCGGCCGGGAGGGCGTGCCCGCGCTGGCCGCCCAGCTCGAGCGCCTGCTCGACGATCCCGAGCTCGTCGCCTCCTATCGCGAGCGCGCCCGCGAGCGCGCCAAGCGCTACTCCTGGGAGGCGGTCGCCGACCAGTACGAGCAGCTGCTCCTCGAAGTGTGCGCCCGCAGCGGTCCCGGCTTCCTGCCCCCGGCGCTGCTCGACGACTCCGACGCCGCGCCCGACGTGCGCGCCGCCGTGGCCTAGCGTCGGCGCTAGCGGACGACGACGTCGGCGACGCGGCTGAAGATGACCTGGCCGGTGGCCGGGTTGCGCCAGCGCATCCGGACGCGTCCCGTGCGGGGGATGCGCACCCGTACCGAGACGTAGCCGCGCTGGTTGCGCGTCACGACGGTCTTCACCGTGCTGTAGGTCCCGCGCCGCGGCGCGAACTGCACCTGGATGACCTGCCGGGC
>Ga0136612_10000837_pt1 | contig 12181 bp, 12 predicted proteins | sample AntDryUQ224A2306_2_FD_106644 | JGI IMG/M metagenome (GOLD analysis project Ga0136612, IMG submission 106644) | Polar desert sand microbial communities from Dry Valleys, Antarctica - metaG UQ224A (23.06) | ecosystem: Environmental > Terrestrial > Soil > Desert | place: Antarctica: Dry Valley...
ACCCGAGGCCCTTCTGGTCGGCGTAGTGGAAGACGAGTCCCAGGCTCTGCTCCTGGGTCTCGTTGGCCTCGAGCACCTTGCCCAGCAGCTGCGGCCCGAAGTCAGAGACCGTGGCCCGGACGGGGACGCCGGGGCCGATCCCACCCAGGGAGAGGAACTCGACCGGGAAGCCGGCCGGGGCGAAGGGCAGCCCGAGCTCCTGCATCCGCTTCTCCGCGCCGCCGCCGGCCTCACCGGGGACCGACAGGCCCGAGACGTCGCCCTTGACGTCGGCCACGAAGACGGGCACGCCGGCGTCGGAGAGCTGCTCGGCCAGGCCCTGCAGGGTCTTGGTCTTGCCCGTACCGGTCGCGCCGGCGACCAGCCCGTGGCGGTTCATCATGGCCAGCGGCACCCGCACCACGGCCTCGGGCACGACCGCGCCCTGGTGGACGGCGCGGCCCAAGTCGATCGTCGGCCCCTCGGCGGCGTAGGCCGCGGCGATCGTGCTGGCGAAGTCCGTCACCGGCGCGGCCACGACGCGAGCGTAGCGGCCATCGCCAGGTCCCGGACGGAAGTGCACTTCTCCGCCATATAGGCGGAGAAGTGCACGCGCGTCAGGCCGAGCGGGCGATCCGCGCCTCCCGAGGCCCACCCCGCTTCGTCTCCGCCCCGGCACCGCCTCGGTGCGTGTTCACCCCGACGGCCACCCGGAGCAGGCCCATGCGCCGAAGCCTGCCTGCCGCTACAGCCCGTAGGAGCGCCCGATCACGTCGAGCATGACCTCGTCGGTGCCGGCGCCGATCCGGTTCAGGCGCATGTCGCGCCAGACCCGCTCGACCCCGTACTCGCGCATGTAGCCGGCGCCGCCGTGGATCTGGATGCACTCGTCGGCGACCTCGACCGCGATCCGCGAGGCGTGCAGCTTGGCCATCGAGATCTCGCGCACCGGGTACTCGCCGTTGTGGTGGCGCCAGGCCGTGGTGTAGACCATCTGGCGGGCCGACTCGATCTTGGTCGCCATCTCGGCGAACTTGTGCCGGGTGACCTGGAACTTGGAGATCGGGCGCCCGAACGCGGTCCGCTCCTGGGCGAACGCGAGCGTCTTCTCGAACACCTTCTGGGCGCCCGCGACGCAGCCGGCGGCGCCGATCAGGCGCTCGCCCTGGAGCTCCCACATGATGTGGTAGAAGCCCTTGCCGACCTGGCCCAGGACCGCGCTGGCCGGCACGCGCATGTCGCTGAAGGCCAGCAGCGCCGTGTCGGAGGCGTGCATGCCGAGCTTCTCCAGCTTGTTCTCGACGATGTAGCCGGGCGTGTCGGTGTCGACCAGGAAGAGCGTGAAGCCGTCGTAGCCGGCGTCGGGGTCGGTCTTGGTCACCAGCACGATGAAGTCCGCGCGGGTGCCGTTGGTGATGTAGGTCTTGGAGCCGTTGATCACGTACTCGTCGCCGTCGCGCACGGCGCGGGTCTTGATCCCCGAGACGTCAGAGCCGGCGTCGGGCTCGGTGATGCCCAGGCAGGAGATCTTCTCGCCCTTGATCGCCGGGACCAGGTAGTTCTGCTTCTGCTCCTCGGTCCCGAACAGGTGGATCGGCGGCGTGGCCATGTCGGTGTGGACGGCGATGCCCATGGCCAGCCCGCCCGAGTTGGCGTGCACGATCTCCTCGGCCAGGACCAGGTTGGAGTAGTAGTCGCCGCCCTGGCCGCCGTACTGCTCCGGGTAGGAGAGCCCGAGGAAGCCGAGTTCGCCCATGCGCTTGAAGACCCAGTCCAGGAACGTCGTCTGCTCCCACTCCTCGGCGTGGGGGGCCAGCTCGCGCTGGGCGAAGGTGCGGATCGACTCGCGCAGCTGGTCGTGGTGGTCCTCGAAGATGAAGTGACGCCGCTTGGTGGCGAAGTCGGGCTTCAGGACCGAGTCGGGCGCGGCGGCGTCGACGGGGGCGGAGACAGGGCTGCTCATGGCGCGAGGGCTCCCACGGGAAGAGGACGGTGCCGGGCCACGGTAGCCCAGGCGCACGTTGAAGTAAACAGTGGAACGTGCTACTTCTGCCGGAAGGGGCGGCCGCGGCAGTGGAGGCGCACGCCGACGCGGTCGCCGCGCCGCAGCCGGATCAGCCGCCGTTCGAGCAGGCGGCCGCTGCGCGCGCGGCAATCCAGCGCCCACGGCGCCCCCGGCGCCGCCTCGTACGGGCGCCGCGAGGGCAGCACGTGCCAGCGGAAGCTGCCCGACGGCCCGACCGCGAGCCTGGAGGAGTGGGTCTCCGTCAGGGTCTGGGCCGGCTGCGTCGCGCCCTGGTCATCGGGGCCGCCGCTGGTGCGCGACGTGAAGGACCGGTGCAGGCGCAGCTCGCGCCCCGGGGGCGCCCGCCCGACCAACAGCGCGTGCGAGTCGGCGCCGAGGGTGGCCAGTCCGGCCAGGGTGAAGGCCTCGCGCAGCCCGCCCAGCCTGCGCCCCGTCGGGCGGCCGGCCGCGTCGAGCTCGTCGCGGCCGTCGTACTCGGGCAGGAAGCCGGTGGAGTAGGCCGGGTGGAAGTTGTAGCGGCCGATCTCCGGGACGAAGGCCAGCGAACCCAGGCCCTCGTAGGCCCAGTCCTCGGCCGTCCCGGTGGTGTCGTAGAGGATGTAGCCCGGGACCGAGGCGTAGCCCGTCTGGGCGGCCATGGCGTCTCCGAGCGCCTTCAGCCGCTGCTCGTCGGGGGCCGTTCCGGCGGTGCGCAGCCCGGGCGGGCGCAGGACCAGGCCGGTGAAGGTGTGGTTGGAGATGGAGACCACCGGCTGCAACCCGCGGAGCCAGCGGCGCAGGCTCTGGGTCTCGGGCTCTGAGAACGGGCCGGCGCCGGCGTAGTTGTCGAGCGCGGGGATCCCGGTGCTGGTGCCCAGGCCGCCCCAGTGGGTCGCGAAGTTGCGATTGAGGTCGACGCCCGGGTCGGGGCTGGTCGCGCCCCGCGCTGGACACGGCACGGCCGCCTGCTCCGGGGTCTGCGTGCGGCAGTTCTTGCGCTTGTATGCGCCGCGCCCGAGGATCGAGTCGACCGTGGTCTGGGCCTCGTCGAGGTTCGCGGCCGAGTCGTCGCCGGAGCGGATCGAGGCGTCGAAGCCGTCCGGGTTGACCACGGGGATCACAAACGTGCGCGCCCGCCGCACGATCCGGGTCAGGCGCGCGTCGCGCCGGTAGCCGTTGACGAGGTCCAGGGCCCACTCCATCGTGGCCTCTCCGGCCGGCCATTCGCGTGCGTGGATGAGGCCGAACACGACGAGCACGGGGCGCCCGTCGTCGGGCCGGCCGACGCCGGAGGCGATCTCGATCCCCTCGAGCGGCCGCCCCTCGAGCGAGCGGCCGGGAAGCGTGACCCTGCGCACGAGCCGTGGGTGTCTCGCGGCCAGCCGCTTGAGCTCCTGCTGGTACTCGGGCAGCGTGCGGTAGGTCGTGCGGCCGCCGACCGTGGCCGCCCGTGCCCCGGCGCGCGCCGAGCGCGAGCGGGTGGCGCGGCGCTCGGCCGCGCGCTCGGACCGGTCGCGGGCCACCAGGTCGTCGACCAGCACCCGGTGGGGCAGCCCGGCGGCGGCCAGGCGCGCCGATTCGCCCGGGCCGTAGAGGACGGCGTCGAAGGTCCCGGGTGTGCTGTGCTCGACCAGGTCGAGCCCGAGACGGCGCAGCCGCGCCCGGGCGAGCGCATCGACGGCGGTCACGCGCACGAGGCGAACGCTGCTCGGGATGCCCGGCGGCCTCGGAGCGACCGCGAACGTCCGCGCCTCGAGCCGGGCCGCGCGGCCTCGCCCCGACCGGCGACAAGCCTGCAGGACGACGGCCTGTCCGCCCGTGAGCCGGGCGGTCCCGATCTCGTCGGCCCCGAAGGACGCCGACCCGGCCATCAGGCGACCGGTGTCGGCGTCGAGCACGGCCAGGTCCCAATCGGACCCTCGCGGACCGTGCAAGGTCGCCCGCAGCTCCCCGTCCCCCTGGGCCCGAAACCCGCGCCGGGCCACGCCGGGCCCATCGGCGGAGTGCGTCGCGCACGACCCGGCGGTGCCCGAGGGCGGCGTCACGGACCATGAGCGGGCCGACGCCGCCGGCACGACGGCCAGCAGGGCGCCCAACACGAGCGTGCCGGCGATGCTCGCGGGGCGACGCGCCACCATCGAGACGACGCTAGCGTGGCCCGCCGGGGTGGTCAACCAGACGTCGCCTTGACGGAGGCGGTGGGGACCGTCAAGGTGGGCAGTGGCACGTCCCACTTGCCGCCGAGCACCTTGGCCTACGAGACCCTCCGCTACGACGTCGCGCCCCACGGGGTGGCCACGATCACGCTCGACCAGCCCGAGACGCGCAACGCGCTCTCCGACGCGCTCCTGGGCGAGCTGATCGAGGCCCTGGAGGCCGCCCGCGACGACGCCGCCGTGCGCTGCGTGGTCCTGACCTCCTCGCACGAGCGCGTCTTCTCCAGCGGCGGCAACCTGGCCGGCTTCGCCGCGGACGTGCCGCTGGTCCACAAGCACCTGGGCTCGGAGCGCTTCCCGCGCCTGTTCCGGCTGCTGGGCGAGCTGGGCAAGCCGTCGATCTGCGCGGCCAACGGCCACGTGCTGGCCGGGGCGCTGGGGGTGGCGCTGGCCTGCGACCTGGTCGTGGCCTCCGAGGACGCCCGCTTCGGCACGCCCGAGATCAACGTCGGGCTGTTCCCGTTCATGATCATGGCCCTGATCTACCGCAACGTGCCGCGCAAGCGCACGACCGAGCTGCTGCTGCTGGGCGAGCAGCTCTCGGCGGCCGACGCGCTCGCCGCCGGGCTGGTCAACCGCGTCGTCCCAGCGGCTGAGCTCGACGCCGCCGTCGAGGAGTGGGCCGGAAAGCTGGCGGCCAAGTCGCCGCTGCTGATGAGGCTGGGCAAGGACGCCATGTTCCGCCAGCAGGACATGGCCTTCCTCGACGCCCTGGACTACCTGCGCGCCCAGCTCTCGCTGGCGCTGTCGACCGAGGACGTGGTCGAGGGGGTCAAGGCCTTCTTCGAGAAGCGCGAGCCGGTGTGGGCGGGGCGATGAGCACGGAAGCCGCCGCCGCGAGGCCGGGCTCGCTGCTGCGGCCGCTGATCGAGGACCTGCACGCCCGCCGCGTCCACGCGCGGCTGGGCGGCGGCGAGGAGAAGGTGGCCCGCCAGCACGCCCAGGACAAGCTGACCGCGCGCGAGCGCGTCGCCCTGCTGGTCGACGAGGGGACGTTCACCGAGCTCGGGATCCACGGGCGCCCGCACTTCTCCCAGCGGGCCATGGACGGCCGCGAGGCGCCGGCCGACGGGGTCATCACCGGCTACGGACGCATCGACGGCCGCCTGGCCTGCGTCTGCGCCTACGACTTCACGGTCATGGCCGGTTCCATGGGCATGACCGGCGAGACCAAGGTCACGCGCCTGCGCGAGATCGCGCTGACCAAGCGGATGCCGTTCGTGTGGCTGCTGGACTCGGCCGGGGCGCGCATCCAGGAGGCGGTCGGGTCGCTCTTCGCCGGCTCGGGCCACCTGTTCCGCGAGGAGGTGGTCATGAGCGGCGTGATCCCGCAGGTCGCGGCGCTGATGGGGCCCTGTGCGGCGGGCACGGCCTACATCCCGGGGCTGGCCGACTTCGTGCCGATGGTCAAGGGCCGCGGTTCGATGGCCCTGGCCGGCCCGCACCTGGTCCGCGCCGCCGTCGGCGAGGACGTCACCCAGGAGGAGCTGGGCGGCTCGCGCGTGCACTGCCGGCGCTCGGGCGTGGGCGACCTCGAGGTCGGCTCGGACCAGGAGTGCGTGCAGGCGATCAAGGACTACCTCTCCTTCTTCCCTCAGCACTGCGAGCAGTCCCCGCCGCTGCGGCCGGTGAGCGACCCGGTCGACCGCATGGACGAGGAGCTGGCCGACGTCCTGCCCGAGTCCAACCGCAAGCCGTACGACATGTACGACGTGATCTCCCGGATCGTCGACGACGGGCAGTGGTTCGACCTCAAGCCCCAGTGGGCCCGGTCGATCATCACCTGCCTGGCCCGGATGGGCGGGCGCCCGGCCGGGATCGTGGCCAACCAGCCGCGCCAGCTCGGCGGCATCCTCGACAACGACTCCGCCGACAAGGCGGCGCGCTTCGTGAACCTGTGCAACGCCTACGGACTGCCGCTGCTGTTCCTGCAGGACGTCCCCGGCTTCATGGTCGGGACCAAGGTCGAGCAGGCCGGGATCATCCGCCACGGGGCCAAGATGCTCTACGCGGTGGCCAATGCCACCGTGCCCAAGATCACCGTGATCATCCGCAAGGCCTACGGCGCGGGCTACTACGTGATGTGCGGGCGCGCCTACGAACCCGACCTGATCGTGGCCTGGCCGAGCGCGGAGATCTCGGTCATGGGGGCCGAGGGGGCGGTGGAGATCGTCTTCCGCCGCCAGGTGCAGGAGGCGGAGGACCCTGTGGCCGAGAAGGCGCGCCTGATCGCCGAGTACCGCAAGCTGATCGACGTCTACATCGCCGCCGGCAACGACATGGTCGACGACGTGATCGACCCGCGCGAGACGCGCCCGACGGTGATCCGCGCGCTGGAGATGGCCGAGGGCAAGCGCGTGCCGCGCCCGTGGAAGCGCAGTGGGGTGGTGCCGGTCTGAGCGTCGCGGACCCCGCGGTCATCACCTGCTCGATCTCGGGCGCGGTGGCCAACCGCGAGCAGTGCCCGGCGATCCCCTACACGCCGGCCGAGTACGCGGCCGAGGCGCGGCGGATCGTCGACGAGGGCGGGGTGATGATCCACATCCACGCGCGCACGCCCGAGGGCGTCCCGTCCTACGCGATCGAGGACTTCCGGGCCATCACCGAGGCGATCCGGGGCGAGGTCGACGACGTCATCGTCAACTACTCCACGGGCGCGATCGGCGTCCCCCTGGAGCAGCGCCTGGCCTACCTGCGTGCGCTGGAACCCGACGTGGCCGCGCTGAACATGGGTTCGATGAACTACGCCAAGTACTCGGCCCGGCGGCGCGAGTTCGTGTTCAAGGCGGTCTTTCAGAACTCCTTCGACGACATCATCGCCTTCCTGGAGACGATGAACGAGCACGGCATCCGCCCCGAGCACGAGTGCTTCGACGCCGGCCACGTGGCCAACCTCGACCCGCTGATCGACATGGGGCTGCTGCGCGAGCCGCTGCAGATCTCCTGCGTGATGGGGGTGACCGGGGGCATCCGCCCCAACGCGCGCAACCTGGCCCACATGTCCGAGCAGGTGCCCGGCGGGCCCGACGGGCCCAACAACTGGGGCGTGATCGGGATCTCGCGCCAGCAGTGGCTGCTGGTCGCCGCGGCCCTGACCCTGGGCGGCAACGTGCGCGTCGGCCTGGAGGACAACTTCTACCTGCCCGACGGCGCGATGGCGCGCTCCAACGGCGAGCTGGTGGCCAAGGCCCGCCAGATGGCGCAGGACGTCGGGCGCCGGCCGGCCACCGTGGCCGAGGCGCGCGAGCGGCTGGGCGCGCCCCGGCGCCCGGCGCCGTGAGCGCCCAGGCCCTGGAGGGAGTGCGCGTGCTCGACCTCTCGCGGCTGCTGCCGGGAGGGTTCTGCTCGCTGCTGCTGGCCGACTTCGGGGCCGACGTGCTCAAGGTCGAGGACACGGGTCTGGGCGACTACGTGCGCTGGGCCGCCCCGCACGTGGAGGGCGTTCCCCCGAGCGCGGGCTCGGCCCTGTTCCTGGCCCTGAACCGCAACAAGCGCTCTCTGCGCGTGAACCTCAAGAGCGAGCCGGGGCGCGAGCTGCTGCTGCGCCTGGCCCGCGAGCACGACGTGCTGCTCGAGTCCTTCCGCCCGGGCGTGATGGAGCGCCTCGGCGTCGGCTACGAGCGCCTGCACCAGGAGAACCCGCGGCTCGTCTACTGCGCGATCACGGGCTACGGCCAGGACGGCCCCTACCGAGACCGCTCGGGGCACGACATGAACTATCTGGGGCTGGTCGGGCTGCTGGGGCTCAGCGGCGACGCCGACGGGCCGCCGACCCAGGCCGCCGGGCAGATCGCCGACCTGGGCGGCGGCGCGCTGATGGCCGCGTTCGGCATCCTGGCCGCGCTGCGCGAGCGCGAGCGCTCGGGCCAGGGCCAGCTCGTCGACGTCTCGATGGCCGACGGGGCCCTCTCCTGGCTGGGGATGGTCGCGGCGCGGACCTTCGCCGAGGGCTGCGCGCCGGCCCGGGGCGGGCTCGAGCTGGCCGGCTCGCTGGTCTGCTACCGCCCCTACGAGTGCGCCGACGGCTGGGTCACGCTCGGCGCGCTGGAGCCGAAGTTCTGGCGAACCTGGTGTGAGGGCGTGGAGCGCGAGGACCTGCTCGAGCGCCAGTTCGACGCGCCCGGCTCGGCCACCCACGACGAGGTCAGGGCGATCTTCGCCGGCCGCACGCGCGAGCAGTGGCAGCGCTTCGCCTCCGAGCACGACTGCTGCCTGGAGCCGGTGCTCGACCTCGACGAGGCGCTCGCGTCAGAGCTGGTGCGCGCCCGCGAGATGGTGGTCGAGCTCGAGCAGCCCGGTGCCACCGGTCCCGTGCGCCTGCTCGGGGTGCCGGTCAAGCTCTCGCGCACCCCGGGCCAGCCCGTGCGCGCGCCGGGCCCCGTCCTGGGCGAGCACACCGACGCCGTGCTGGCCGCGGCCGGCTACGGCCCGGACGAGATCGACGGGCTCAAGGCCTCGGGCGCGGTGGCGGGGCCGCACGAGGGCGCCGCGGGCTCGTTCCTGGCATGAGCGCGGACCCGGGCCAGCCGGGCCGCCCGGGGGAGGGGCTGCTGAAGATGAGCGAGCTGGCCGAGAGCTCGGGCGTCTCCACGGGCACGATCAAGCACTACCTGCGCGAGGGGCTGCTGCCCGAGCCGGTCAAGACCTCGCGCAACATGGCTTACTACCCGCCCGACTTCGTCGAGCGCATCCGCCTGATCAAGCGCCTGCAGGAGCAGCGTTTCCTGCCCCTGAAGCGGATCAAGGCGATCCTGGCCGCGGCCGGCGACGGGGAGCGCCCGCGCTTGTCGCGGGCCGAGGCGGCCCGCCGCCACAACGTGCCGCGGCGCGTGCTGGAGCGTCTGGAGGAGATCGGGGTGCTATCGGGCGACCGCGGCGGCTACGAGCCCGATGACGTGCAGATCGTGCAGGCCATCGCCGGCTTCCGCTCGGGCGGCTGGGACGAGGCCATCGGCTTCACCGTCTACGACACCCTGCGCTACCGCGAGGCGCTCGAGCCTCTGGTCCGCGAGGAGGTCCGGCTGCTGCTCGAGCGCCTGCCCGCCGACGTCGATGCCGAGCGCGCGCTCGGGCTCGTGGCCTCCGGGCGCGAGCCGCTGCGCGAGCTGCTGGGCGCGATGCACTCCAAGCTGCTGCTGGCCGAGCTGCGGCGCCAGGCGGGGGGCGTGTAGGGGACGACAGCGGGTTTCGTGCCGGCGCCCCTCACCACCGCGCCACGTGACGCTCCATCACGCCGAAGCCCTCGCGCAGGTCGCCCACGCCCGGCAGCGAACCGGTGAACGTGCCGAACGGCTGCACGTAGTCCGAGTGCAGCACGAGCAGCGCGTCGCGGCGCGCGCGGGTGGCCTCGGCCGCGAAGTGCAGCGCGCCGCCCTCGCCGAAGAAGACGGCCGACAGGTCCGAGGCGAAGCCGACGGGCCCGACCTGCCGCGGCTCGCCGTCGATCCAGAGGCTGCGCTCCGAGGCGCCCGGCGCGTCGTGGACGCCGTCGACCAGGTTCCAGGCCACGCGGCGGCCGTCGGCCGCCATGCCCACCCCGGCCGACCAGCGCCAGGCCGTGTGGCGGGCGTGGTAGCCCGCGCTCTCGTCGATCACGGCGAGCGCGTCGAGCCGGTGCTCGGTCGCGCCCAGGGTCACCGTCCCCGAGGCCGGCACCCCACCCTGCTTGCGCGTCCAGATGTGCTGGGCGCCGTGGGGCGAGACCGTCTCCACGCCCCCGTCCTCCGTCAGGGCCAGGTCGATCCGCACGTCGCCGTCGTGCACGCGCACGCGGCCGGGCTCGAAGCGCACCCGGCCGCGCGGCCACAGGTGCGTGCGCTCGTGCAGGCGCCCGCCGGCGCGGTCCCACACGGCCCAGAACTCCTGCCGGGCCACGCCGATCTGGACCACCCCGGCGCAGACCATCAGCTCGGACCCGTAGACGCCGACGTAGCGCCAGCGCTTGAGCGGGCGCCCGCCGCGCTGCAGCGGCATCGGGCCGGGCGGCAGCGGCAGGTGCGAGGGCCGCCCGGGAGCGGGGCTGCGCCACGGGGCCGGCGGGGCCATGGCCAGCGACGGTACTAGGATCAGGCGCTTGCGCGCCGCCGTGGTCCAGCTCACCTCGACCCCCGATCGGGACCGCAACCTCCAGACCGCCGACCGCCTCGTGCGCGCGGCCGCCGCCGCGGGCGCCGAGCTGGTCGTGCTGCCGGAGAAGTGGCCCGCGCTGGGCACGGCCGAGCAGACCGCGGCGGCGGCCGAGCCGCTCGACGGCCCCGCCCTGAGCTGGGCGTCGCAGACGGCCCACGAGCTCGGCCTGGACCTGGTCGCGGGCTCGATCGTCGAGCACCTGCCCGACGACGAGCGCAACGCCAACACCAGCGTCCACCTCGGGCCCGACGGCGGCGTGCGCGCCGTCTACCGCAAGCTGCACATGTTCGACGTCGAGGTCGACGGCCACGTTTACCGCGAGTCCGCGCGCGAGCGCCCCGGGGACGAGCTCGTGCTCTCGGCCGCCGCGGGCGGCGTCGAGCTGGGCCTGAGCGTCTGCTACGACCTGCGCTTCCCCGAGCTCTACCGGGCGCTGACCCTGGGCGGGGCACGGGTGCTGCTCGTGCCCGCGGCCTTCACCCTGGCCACCACGCGCGAGCACTGGGAGGTGCTGCTGCGCGCGCGGGCGATCGAGAACCAGGCCTTCGTGCTCGCGGCCAACCAGATCGGCGAGCACGCCCCCGGCCTGCGCTCCGGCGGGCGCTCGATGATCGTCGACCCCTGGGGCGTGGTCCTGGCCCAGGTCCCCGACGCCGAGGGCTTCGCCGTGGCCGAGCTCGACCTGGCCGCGCTCCAGCGGGTGCGCGAGCGGATGCCGGCCCTGGCCCACCGGCGCCCCGAGGTCTACGCCGGGGCGCTGGGCTGATGGCCGGCCGGGCGCCCGCGGCGGACAAGCGGCGCACGATCCTGGACGCCGCCGTGCGCGTCTTCGCCCGCCAGGGCTTCCACGCCACACGCGTCGCGGACATCGCCGATGAGGCCGGGGTGGCCTATGGGCTCGTCTACCACTACTTCGGCTCCAAGGACGAGGTGCTCGACACCATCTTCCTGGAGCGCTGGGACGTGATGCTGGCGGCCATCGCCGAGATCGACGCGCGCGCGGGCGCGTCGGCCCGCGACAAGCTGCACGAGATCGCCTCCTTCATCGTCGAGTCCTACCGCCACGAGCCCGACGTGATGAAGGTGATCATCGTCGAGGTCACGCGCGCGGCCAACTCCTTCGGCCAGACCCATCTGGCCAAGATCCGCGAGGCCTACCAGCAGATCGCGGGCATCGTGCGCGAGGCTCAGGGCACGGGCGCGTTCCGCGCCGACATCACTGCGGAGTTCGCGGCGATGGCCTTCTACGGGTGCATCGAGCAGCTCCTGACCGGCTGGATCTTCGGGTTGCTGGAGGAGAACGAGGACGGCTACGAGCAGGCCAAGCGCTTCGTGGTCGAGACCGTGTGCGACGGGCTCGAGGCCGATCCGAGCGGCCCGCGCACCGCGAACGCCTCGGGCCGGAGCCTGTGATGTACTGCCGCCCCTCATGAACGACGCCCTGACCAAGAGGTTGATGTGGTCCGGCCTGCTGGCCGGGCTCGGGGCGCTGGCCTCGATCGCCACCGCCCGCCTGGCCCACTTGATCTGGGTGCGCGCCTTCGACGAGGATCCGCCCGAGTGAGCTCCGCCTCCGCCTCCGACGCCGCCGACGAAGGCGGCGTCGTCCTGGCCCGACTGCTGAGGCTCCTTGGCCCCTCCTGACCGCACCCCTCCGTCCTCGATCGCCGCGGCGGTCCAGGAGGTCTCCGAGAAGGCCCAGCTCCTGGTCCGCGAGGAGATCGAGGACGGAGGGGTGCGGTCAGGAGGGGCCAAGGAGCCTCAGCAGTCGGGCCAGGACGACGCCGCCGACGAAGGCGGCGCCGGAGGCGGAGGCGGAGCTCACTCGGGCGGATCCTCGTCGAAGGCGCGC
>Ga0136612_10000838_pt1 | contig 12176 bp, 19 predicted proteins | sample AntDryUQ224A2306_2_FD_106644 | JGI IMG/M metagenome (GOLD analysis project Ga0136612, IMG submission 106644) | Polar desert sand microbial communities from Dry Valleys, Antarctica - metaG UQ224A (23.06) | ecosystem: Environmental > Terrestrial > Soil > Desert | place: Antarctica: Dry Valley...
ACGGAACGCTTCGAGCGCATCCACCATGCGCTCTATGTTGAGATGCGGGAGAATGCGGGGCGCGAGGCGACAGGAAGCCCAACTTCCCGGAACGGCTCTTAGACGCGTGGCATGTTCGTAGGACTGAGGGCCTTGTGCAAAGATCAACACATCCGCAAAGGGCTACTCGATCACCTCGTCGGCGCGGGCGAGGAGCGACTGCGGGATTTGGAGCCCGAGTGTCTTGGCGGTCTTCAGGTTGACCACCAGGTCGTATTTGGTCGGTTGCTCCACGGCTCTCGTCGCCCCGTCTACAGCCTCCTCGAGGTCGCGCCGGAACTCTACGCCGAACTCGGGTCGCCTGATACCGGAGAGCGGCTGTGCGCTAATCAACAGGTCCGCACAGGCTACTCAATCACCTCGTCGGCGCGGGCGAGGAGAGTGGGCGGAATTGTGATGCCGAGCGCCTTTGCGGTTGCTGTGTTGACCACGAGCTCGAAGCCGGTCGGCTGCTCGATGGGCAAGTCCCTGGGCGAGGCGCCCTTCAAGATCGCGCCGACGTAGCGGGCCAAGCGTATCCACATGTCGCGGTAGCTCGGGCCATAACTGAGCAAGCAGCCCTGTTCGGCCATTTCGCGCCATTGGCAAACCGTCGGCAGGCCCGCGTCGACCGCAAGCTTGCTGAGATGGGCCGCATCGCTGTTGAACTGAGGGTCCGCCGCGATGGCCAAGGCGGACGCGCCCCCGGCCTTCATCCTTGCGAAGGCTGTCGGATAGTCGGCTCGCCCGGCTGCTTCGACGACCAAGAGCTCCGTTCCAGCCTTCTCGGCCACGTTGCTCATCTCGCGCCGGCTTGCGCCGACGCCCGGCGCCCGCGGATTGACGAGCGTCGCGATACGCCGCGCGCTCGGCAAAGCCTCCTGGATGAGCTCCAGGCGCTTTCCGTCGAGCTCGCGCACCAGGATCACCACCCCGGTCACGTTGCTGGCCGGGCGCGACATGCTTTGCGAGAACCCTAAGTCGACGGGGTTCGCTCCGAAGGTCACGATTGGGACCGTCGTCGTCGCTAAGGAGGCGGACGCAAGGGCGACGCCCCCGGTCGAGACGAGCACCTTCGGCTTTAGCTGGAGAAGCTCCCGCGCCAAGCCGGGCAACGCTTCCGGCGCGCCGCCTCGTACGTCGAGGGCTAGGTTCTTGCCTTCGGAAAAGCCTTGCTTCTCCAACTCGGGGAGGAGAGCGGCCCTTATGGCGTCGAGCGCTCGCATGTTCTGGAGCAGCAGGGCCACGCGGTGGACCTGCTGGCCTTCGGCAACCGCAGGGGTGCACGTAAGCAGGCCGCCGAGCGCGCAGAGCGCCAGAAACCACGTCACAACCCGCGGCGATGTCGCGGCGAGAGCGTAACGTCGGGCGTGATGCACGCGTTTGCCCCGCCGCCTTGTACGTCGCGAAAGGAGCATGCTCATTCGATCACCCGCGTCGGCGCGGACGAGGATGGTGGCGGGAGCGCCAACCCTAGAGCGCGAGCTGCTCCAATTTAGAGCAAACTCAAGGTATTGCATTCGTCCCAACGTCGGGGCGACCGGTCGAACCACTACTCTGCACCTTCAACGATGCGGATATCTCGAACGACTGTGTCGCCCAATAGCTTTCGTGCGGTCTGATAGTCGGGGCTTTCGTATGCCGCGATTGCGCTCGCGACGCTGTCGAACTCAATGACGACAGTGCGCAGGTCCATCCCCGCCTCAAGCGTTTTGGCTGGCGATCCTCGAACCAGATTGCGTCCACCCGCCGCCCATATCGCCGGACCAGCTAGCTTGGCGTACGCCGCAAGAGCTTCCGGGTCATTGATCTCGCGGTAGGTTGCAATCCAGTAAGCGTTGGCCATCAGTTCCTCCCGGCTGAGTTCTCCTCGAAGCTTGTAGAAGACAACCGAAAGGCCTCGTGGTCCAGCACTCCCCACGGGCGGATAAATCAAGAGTCTCCGCACACGGCTACTCGATCACCTCGTCGGCCCAGGCGAGAAGCATAGGCGGGATGTGGTCCCGTCGTGGCAGCCAGGACGGCAGTGGTCGGGACCGCCCTCGTGCGCGTAGACCATGTCAGAGGTGGCCTCCCCAGAACGGTGCCAGCGAGCGGTGTCGCCGACTGGTAGGCGCTACTCCTGGCCGCCATCCCTCGCGTAGGGCGATGCTATTTGTGCTAAGCTTAGCCTTAACGGCGTTGCCTCGCGCGCGTTGGGTGATGGGAAAAGGGGGAAGCGTAGCAGTTCTCGGTCAGTCACGACGTTTGAGCGGGAGCCGATGTAGCGCTACAGCGCGCGGCGGCCTCAGACGGCTACTCGATCACCTCGTCGGCGCGGGCGAGGAGGGCGGGCGGGATCGTGAGGCCAAGCGCTTTCGCGGTCGCAACATTGACTACGAGCGCGAAGCGGGTCGATTGCACGACGGGTAAATCAGCGGGCTTTTCTCCTCTCAGAATGCGGCCGCTATAAACCCCGGCTTCTCGGTAAGCAGCCGCGAGGCTGGCACCGTAGCTAAGGAGACCGCCGGCTTCGGCGAACTCGCGGAATGCATAAATCGATGGCAGTCTGGCCTGGGCTGCGAGTGCTACGATCTGGCCCTGCCGTGCTAAGAAAAACGGATCGGCTTCAACAGAGACTGCGTCTACGTTCTCACGAGTGAATGTTTCGAAGGCTTGGTCAATCTCGCGCTCAATTGTGGCTTCGAGCACAACGAGCTTAAGTCCGAGCGCCCGTGCGGCCTCCTGTGCATCTCGTTCCTGGGTATGCGCGGTCGGGTTAGTCGAATTCACGAGCACGCCTACCAAGCGGACTGGTGTTAGCTCGCTAAGTACTTGAAGGCGCTTCGAGACCAGCAGGTTGGGCAGAAAACTTACTCCGGTCAGGTTGCCGCCGGGACGGCTCAGGCTTGCAACGAAACCGCTCGTGACTGCGTCACCTCCCGTAACGAACACAATGGGGATCGTTGCCGTACCCGCTTTCGCGGCCAGGATTGGCGCATCGCCACCGATGGTCGTGATGATCCTAACCCCAATCTTGACCAGCTCGGACACCAGCTTCGGCAGTCGCCCACTTTGGTTTTCAGCCCATCGATATTCGATCCGGACGGTCTGGCCTTCTACAAAGCCGAGTTCCTTTAGGCCGTCGCGGAATGCGGCAAGTTGGTCGCGGCGAGCTTCGAACGGCACGCTGCTGAGAAGTCCGATAACTGCCGTGGGCTGCGCTGCGGACCTTAGAGGCCATGCTACAGCCCCCAAGCCGAATGCCCCAATGAGCTGCCGCCGCCTCATTGTTATCTCGCCGACCAGCTGGGACATCGCCAGCCTCCGCTTGAGGTCGCGGAGGAACCTTAAGCCGAAGTCCGGGTCGCCGATACCGCGAGCGGCTGTGCGTAAATCAAGATTTGCGCACGAACTTTCGGCACCAATGATTTCAACGGCTTAGGCTGTGCAGATTATACGTGCGAAAAGAAGGCCAATTTTGATGTCCGTCTACGGCTACGCGCGGGTTTCGACAGACGGTCAGACCCTGATCAGAGAAGACGTCAAAGCCGTGCTTCGACCGCGTGCTGACCTGCGCGCTATGGCGCGGGAGTGCCTTCAACCGCATAGATGCGAAATTTTGCATATTTCTCACCAAGTTTGGCAGCATCCTGGAATTCAGCCGAAGCAAACGCCGCTTCCGCTTTGTCGAAATTCTCGAACGTGAACAGAACGATGCGTTTGGGCGGCTCGCCCTTAATCGAAGTAGTCTTACTGCCGCGCGCCAGATATTTAGCGCCTCGTTCGAGAAGTGCTTTTGAACTTGGCGGCAGGTATTCCTTTGCGTAACGCTCCTGGTCCATGACGTCGATTTCAGCGATGACGTAGGCAGGAGGCTTTACTTGGGCATTAAGGCCCTGGATGGCGCCGACTCCAATTGCAATACCTGCGACTAGCGATAGCACCACTGCGTATCCGATCTTCATGTACTGTCCTCGGGTTAGAGTGCATTTCCGACAAGGAAAAAGCCGTGCACCTTATCGAACAACTACGTGCGGGTCTCGACGGATGGGCAGACGCTCGCTCAGATCGGCCGCCGAGGGACATCCTCGCCTACGCCCGCTCTCAGGAATAGGGGACAGAGACACGGGTTAATCGTATGGCAGCGCAAGGGAAAGAACGACAGGCTGTCGCATACTTGCGGACCTCAAGTGCCGCGAACATCGGGGCGGACAAGGACAGCGACCGGCGTCAGCGCGAGGCCATTCAGGGGTTCGCTCGGCGCGCCGGGATCGAGGTCGTGGACGAGTTCTACGATGCGGCGGTGAGCGGCGGTGACCCCGTCGAGAGCCGCCCCGGCTTCGCCGCCATGCTGGAGCGGATCGAGGGCAACGGCGTCCGCACGGTCATCGTGGAGACGGCAAGCCGGTTCGCCCGTGACCTGATGGTCCAGGAGGTCGGTTACGCCATGCTCAAGGAGCGCGGCATCGAGTTGATCGCCGCCGACAGTCCTCAGTCGTTCATCGACGACACGCCGACGGCCAGGATGGTCAGGCAGTTGCTCGGAGTGATCTCCGAGTTCGAGAAGGCCATGACGGTCGCCAAGCTGCGGGGCGCTCGGGACCGCAAGCGCAAGGCCGGTGCGACCCGGACCCGGATGGACGGCGGGGCGAAGGTCGAGGGCCGCCCGAGCCACCTCGAACTGCGTCCCGAGGTCGTTGCGGAGGCGAAGCGGCTACGGCGCAAGCGGCCCAAGGGTGGCCAGAGGTCTTACCGGCAGATCGCCACCGAACTCTTCCAGATGGGCTACCGGAACTCCAAGGGCGCTCCGTTCTCGCCCTCCTCCATCCAATCAATGATCGAAGCGAAAGGTTAGACCGATGAAGCTCACGTTCTGCGTCGCCTGCGGCGGCGAGGCATGACGACTCCCGAACCGTCCTACGATCCTTGGGCCAAAGACCCCGATCCGCCGGACTACATGACCACCGAGGAGATCAAGCGCATGGCCGAAGGCCTTGGCCGTCTCTTCGAGAAGGCGATTGCTGACGGCACTGCAGCGGATTGAGATGCCCTGAGTTTCCAAGGCATCTATCTCGACGCCTGACGACGCCTGACCTGAAGCTCTGGCCGATCCGGCCTTGCTCGGAGGTGTCCTGGAGGGCCCATCGTGGGCCGCTTGGCGTGTTCTGTTGATCGCGGCCAATGGCGAGGCCCTCACCAACCAGGAGAGGATCACCTTCCGGACCCTCACAGGTCGTGAGCATGAGCCCGGCGTCCCCGTGGACGAGCTATGGGTCTGTGCGGGCCGACGCGCAGGGAAGAGCCGAGCGATCAGCGTCTTGGCGAGCTACGTCAGCGCCCTCTGTGCTCATCTGGCTCTCGCTCCCGGAGAGCGGGGTACTGTGGCCGTCCTAGCAGGGACACGGGAACAGGCGGCAAACGTCTTCGGCTACATCGGCGCGATCTTCGCGAAGACGCCCTTCTCCGGGCTCAAGGTCTCCGAGACGAACGAAAGCATCAGCCTGAGCAACGGCGTCGACATCAGCGTCAAGACCGCGAACCCGCGCACAGTGAGAGGTATATCCGCTCTGCTAGTCGTGTGCGACGAGATCGCGGCGTGGTCCGCCAGCGATGAGACCTCAGACGATGCGATCCTGAGCGCTCTCCGTCCTGCGCTGGCGACAACGAACGGCTTACTCGTCGCGATCAGTTCGCCGAGGGATATGCGGGGCGCTCTCTGGGAGACCCATCAACGTCACCACGGACCGACCGGTGATTTTCGCAAAGATGATGCTGCGGCGCGGCATGACCGTCGACCGAGAGACGTATATCGGCCTAGCGCACATGGGCACGCCGCCGGAGCCGTGGACCTTTGAGGACGAATCCTCCCTTCCTGACGAACTTCAGGACTGGTCGAGGTTCCATGAGAGCGAAGGCGGCATCGTTCTGAAGCCCGGCGTCGGGCAAGCGGCGTAAGGGGTCGCGCCCGCGGGCGTCACCCCGCCCGTCGCCACGACCACCATCGCCATCCCGAAACCTACTGACGGAGCACTTGATCGGGGCCCTCAAGATGCCCGGCGATGGCGGCCGCTTCCTCGGCCGAGAACCCGCCTTCGACCGTGAGCGCGTCTACAAGGCTTTGGCCGTCCTCAGGCTCGATCTCGACCGGCGAGCCTGCCGGATCGTCTTTCGGCGTTGCCACGACGCGGACATCGCCGTCGTCATCCTCCTGTACCGCTACCTCGCGACCGCTGGACGTGATGCCTTGCCAGATGTCTCGCCACGCCATGATCGCTTCCTTTCAGGATCGGGTGCAACCGAACGCACTCGCGAGGGCAAAGGGTCCGCCTCCACCACCACGACCGTCGCTCCGGCTCAGGCAGGGCGATGCGCTCGGCCTGGGCGTGCCACCGGTCGCGCTCGACCCGCAGTTCCTCGCCCGGAGACCGGCCTGGAGAAACCCAAGGCTGGAGCGGGTTCGGCTACTTCAGCGAACTTCGAACGGACACCATCACGTCCTTCGCCCCGACGCCAGGAGCGCGTGGTCAATGCCTGACCGTCTGAAACAGTGGGCGCGGTCGCTCAAGGGTGACGTGATCGCCCTCTACTTCGCTGCGCGCGATCCTCGCGTGCCGTGGTACGCCAAGGCGCTGGCGATCTGCGTGGCCGGGTACGCCCTGTCGCCAATCGACCTTATTCCCGACTTCGTGCCGTTCCTTGGATACCTAGACGACGTGGTGATTGTGCCTCTTGGGATACTCGCCGTCGTGAAGCTCATCCCGCCCGAGATAATGGCTGAGCACCGGGCCTCAGCGGCTCGGGTTTCCGAGAGGCCCGTGAGCCGCACCGCCGCAGCCGTGATCGTCCTGATCTGGATAGTGTCTATCGGCCTTGTGACATGGTGGGCGTATCGCTACTTCGCCTAAGGCGTAAGCGACCAGACATGGAAAGCCCGGCGCTCACCCCGCCCGCCGCCACGACCACCATCGCCTCGCGGCCAGTCGGTCTCGTTCGGCACGTAGGTCCGCTATCCGGCTGCGGTCGCTTTCGAGCGCGCCCTTCAGCGCGGCAATCGTGTCCCGCAAGGCGGGCGCGACCGCAGCCTCCGCCTGAACCCGGGCGCTCTCCCGCTTGGCTACCTCTAGCTCCTGTTCTAAGCGCTGGATGTGCCGCTCAAAGGCCGCGATGAGGGTACCCTCGGCGATACCCTCGGCGGTAGCCTCGACGCTCCCCTCAGCGGGGCCCTCAGCGGTCTCAACGCCACCTTTGGCGGTGCCCTCGGAGGTAGCCTCAGCGGCACCCTTGGCGGTGCCCTCGACGGCGCCGTCGGCGGTACCCTCAGCCGGGGGCGCTTTGTCCGCCAGATAGTCTAAGGGGACCTCTACCCTCGCCATCCCGTCGTTGCCCGGCTTTCGCTGCCATCGGTGCCGCCGAGCCAAGTTGCGCGCGCTCTTCACCGTGATGCCAAGGGCGTCGGCGACCTCGGCGTAGGTCATCAGCTTGGCGTCCAATGAGGCCTCCTCAGCGGCACCCTCAGCGGTGCCCTCGGCGCTACCCTCGGAGGTGCCCTCAGCGGTGCCGCCAGCGGAGCCCTCACAGGCCGCGCGGCTGCCATCGCTCGGCGGTACCCTCAGCGGTGCCGTCGAGGGTGCATCCCGTATAGTTAGCGGGCCGTTAAAGCCCGCCTCCGCCAGAGCGGCTTAGAAGGCACCCGTCACTGCAGAGACACGGCGCAACCCTCAGAGATCGTTGCACTCTGTCTCTCGCGATCAGGGTCTCGGCGCCTGCGATGCAGTCCCGAACACAACATAGGTTAAGGGCGGCTGAGCGTATACGTATTGACCCCTGGTGGTGGCCGTTTCGCCGCGCCGGGCTACAAGGACCGAGACGAGCTTCATCGACGCGCGAGCACCGTGGCGGGTCTTTGCATTCCAAGAGGCATTCCCGTGCGCCAAGCCACGGGGCTAGGAGGAGGCCGCAATGCCGGATGATGTGAGGGAAGCCGCCCGTAAGGCGAAGGCTGATGCCGATGCGTTCCATGCCGAACTGGCGAAGCGGCAGTCGTCGGCAACGGAGCGCACCAGCGCTCAAGTGCTTCGGGACCTTGCCGCTGTAGTCGAGCGATTGTCCCAGGTCGTCGACGACTTAGAGAGCCGTGGTAGCGGGGGCCGGTAGTGACCGCAGGGCGCTAGCTGGCCCCGAGTTGGAGCGAACGCAATGCACTTGGGCCGCTTCTCACTTCTAGCGCTTGCGACGGTGTTCGCGAGCGACGTGGCAGTTGCCTTTGAGTACGGCGGGTACCGAAGTGGGATGGGGCGCGATGCAGTCGAAGCCCAATCGAAGAGAGATAAGTGGGTGCTCGCGCCCACGTCTGGCTCTAGTTTCATGCAGTTCCGAGAGCGCGGCTCGCCGAGGCCGGAGTCAGGCTTCGTCTTCAGTTTCTGCAATGACCGTCTCACTGCCGTCAGCGACAACTTGAGCGGCGGCTTCCCCGCGTTCGCGGCAACGGTGACCCAGTACGTCACGTCACTTGGGCCGGGTACCGTGAAGGCTCAGTCCCAACACACAGGTCAGGGCCTGTTCTCGAAGGTAGAGGTCGAGTGGGATCAGTCCGGTGATCGCTATTCCGTATCAATGACACGGCTCGGGGAGACGAACGAGACCGTCGCAAAGAGTGTGTGGTCTAGCGAAGTGGCCGCACCCTGTAGGGCTCGGTGATACTAAGCAGGGTAGGGCCGACGATGACCGCAGGGACCCTGAACATCATCGGATTGGTATCCAACCTGTTCGGCGTAGTTCTCCTGTTCCGCTATGGCATGCCCTACCGCGTTCGACGAGGCGGCGCGTCTTACTTCCGACGAGAGCAAGATGACGAAGACGAGAAACGCGCTGAAGCGCGCTACGACGCTTTCGGCTGGGTAGGGATCGCCCTCATAGTCCTCGGGACGGGGTTCCAGGTCGCGGCAAACGTGAGGTGAGCGTGCTCCGCGCCCACGCTGCCGTCGCGTGGTCAGACTACTTCGAGCATGTTGCCGTGAAGAGGCTCCCCTTCGTGACCCTCGCAAGCAACCCGTTCTTGACCGCCGCCCAGATGACGGTTCCGCGCCCGCTTTGGTCCAGGGTGAACTGATACATCTCGGTCACGGGGAGTGGATACACGACGACGAGCGTGAAGCGTTGGTCATCATCGCCGTCGACCTTGAACACCTTTGCGCCGTCGCCCTTCGCACTAAAGGAACTTCCCGCATCTTTGATGACGAGGTCGTACTGTCCCGCTGCGTCGCGGAGGATCGTGAGCGCGCCGTTAGCAATGCCGTCGGTCGACCATCCGGTACGGGGTTCGAGGTAGTAGCCGTACCCCGACGATGCTCCGCAAGTCGTGACAACTTGTTGCGCTGCAACGTCGGTGACAGCGAGGGCGAACGCCAGAAGCGCGCCCAAGAGCCGAACGCTGAGCCTCATCCGGCGCCCTCCGCTCCGCCTTGACGGGACTCCGCGAAGCACGGCGTCGTGGTGACGGCGCGTCGTGCGCCGAGTCGAGGGTTCTGAACCTAGACACCTGAAACACGAAACCCGCCTCGGGGGCGGGTCACGTTCCGGCAGGGCCGGGGAAGAGTCAGTCTCGCAAACCGACCTTCCCCTAAGAGCCTGAGCCTCGTCAAGCGGGAAACTACGGTTTCTCGCAACGGCGGAGCCTTGCCTGACGTGCGCCACCCCTCGCCGGGTCGAGAGGGAAGCCATGTCTTTCGCTGCATCGATGCGGCGCGCCGTCGAGGCTGCGCCAAGGGTGAAGCTTGCCGAGTTATCCACAGGTCTCTGGAAGGCGTGGGGAGCGGGCGGCCTGTCCGACGACGAGGCGCAAAGCCTCTCGGACCTGATCGCCGCCAGGAAGGCCCTGCCGCCCACACAGAAGCCCGTACAGCGGCGTGTCGGCTCTCGGCCTAGAACGGCCGCCTCAATGGAGAGACGCCGCTCCTGGGCCGCCTGTGGGCATCTCCCGCCGAAGATCGCAGCGAGGTTCACGATGGGCGAGATCGCGGTGTTGAGCGTGGTCGCCGTCGAGGTCCGCAAGCACGGGCGCTGTACGTTGCACAACGGGCACCTCGCGGCGCTCGCCGGCGTGGGCGTCACGGTGGCGAAGAACGCGATCCGCGAGGCCCGCGAACTCGGGCTCCTCCACGTCCAGGAACGCCGCCTCACCGCGTGGCGCAACGACAGCAACGTCATCACGGTGCGCGATCCGGCCTGGAACGCATGGCTCAGGCTTCGGCGACGGGGGGTGGGGTCAGATCAGCGACCGGCACGCATACAAAAAGGAAAGAAGGGCGCGCCTGCGGCGCAAAGGGTTGCCGATGAAGAAGGGGTCGGCGAGGTCCGGGGCGAGCGCCGACGGCTCTAGCGGGCTTACGCGCTCGGCGCTCGTTTCGGATAGGGCTTCATCAGGTGGGCGACAGCCGCTCGGAGCGTCCTCTGTTCCACCTTGCTGCCTAGGAAGGCGAAGTACCGACCGCGCCGCGCGACAGGCATCGCCTCGATCCCGAGGGAGCGGAGCGCGTGCACGCTCTCAGTCCCGAAGCGGCGGCGAGCTTGTCGTCCCGACACGGACCGGCCCACATGATCGCGGACCAGAACGCGCCCGCCCGCCGTCATGGTGCCGACGTAGTCGAACCCCGCCGCCTGATAGATCGTCCCGACCTCGCCAGCGTCCCGGTCGACCGTCGCGGTCACGACCTTGAAGCGCTCCGACAGGAGCCGCATCGAACGCCGGATGAGCTTGCTCGCGGAGTGTGGATGCGCCCACGGCAGGCAGGCGCCGCGCGCCAGCGTGATGATCCGGCCCTCATAGCCGTAGCGGTCCCATGAGCCGAGGTTCTCGCCGGGCTCATGTGCGTAGACGACCACGCCTCCGAGGTGCTCGCCGAAGAAGAGGCCGAAGCAGAACCGGGCCACGGCGGGCATCGAGGCGAGGTACTCGAACCGCTCGATGACCTGACGCGCCGCCGCGTAGCTGATCGCGCGGACCTCGGCCTTGCCGATGTCGAGCGCAGCGGGCGGCGTAGGAGCTTCGCCCGCAAGCCGTTCACGGACGACGCGCTGGTGCGCCTTCGCAGGCAGCGGCCTGTAGCATGGTCGACGAGCCGTCGTGCGAGCCGGCGAGAGGCGACGGCGATAGGCGAACTGCCGACACGCGGACGAGCAGTAGACCGCATCCGCCCTGCTCGGCTCGAACGCCTCGCGGCAGGCAGAGCAGCGAGCGAGTGGTCGCGTGCGCTGGCGACGATCCCGCCGCAAGCGCCGAGCGCAGGCGTCGGAGCAGCAGGTCAAAGGTCCGGTCGGGGAGCGGACCCGGTGTAGGCGAGGCGGCGCGGACGATGGCTCGCAGCCGCAATGAAAAGCCGTTCGGGACGTACGCATTGCCGTAACGGCCTATCATCCGACAAGCCGCTCCACCAACGACCTCCTGCGGTCGCGGCGGAGATCGATCCGGCTGCCAGGGCCACGACGGCGGCTTCGGTGTCGCCTCCGGTGTCGATAACGCACCCGGAAACAGCCTCTCGCTGAGTAGAGCGTATGTAAAGGATTGCTACGCTCGGTCCTCCGCAAAGAATCTTCACAAGGGCTATAGACACTTCCGCGAGACTCTCCGTACCGTTAGGAAGCAAACGGAATGACGAGAGAGAGCGATGAGCAAGCGCAACACTACGACGATCTCGGTCGGGGAAGCTGCCAAGCGGCTCTGCGTCTGCGAGAAGACGGCCTACACGTACGTCCACACCGGCTTGATCCCGTCCATCCGTATAGGATGCAGGATCGTCATCCCGGTGCGTCTCTTCGAGGAGCGGCTGCTGGGCATCGGCGGCGGCGACAAGGCCGCATGACGCTGCCGCTACTGACGACAATCCCTCAAGGAGAACAACCGAGCGAATAGCATCCAGCGCACGCCCCGTAATGCGTGCCGTACGCAACACATCCTAAGTGAAGAGGTTTACCAATGAACGCTCTTGTGACCATCAACGACGCCGCTGACGATGCCGCCCTTTCTTCGGCTCTAGCCAAGTATGCGAGTGAGATACACGGAACGCTTCGAGCGCATCCACCATGCGCTCTATGTTGAGATGCGGGAGAATGCGGGGCGCGAGGCGACAGGAAGCCCAACTTCCCGGAACGGCTCTTAGACGCGTGGCATGTTCGTAGGA
>Ga0136612_10000839_pt1 | contig 12171 bp, 13 predicted proteins | sample AntDryUQ224A2306_2_FD_106644 | JGI IMG/M metagenome (GOLD analysis project Ga0136612, IMG submission 106644) | Polar desert sand microbial communities from Dry Valleys, Antarctica - metaG UQ224A (23.06) | ecosystem: Environmental > Terrestrial > Soil > Desert | place: Antarctica: Dry Valley...
CGTGGCGTAGGTCGAGAACTTGAAGCCCTTGCGATAGTCGAACTTCTCGGCGGCCCGGATCAGGCCGAGCGTGCCCTCCTGGATCAGGTCCAGCAGCGACATGCCGTGATCGGCGCGCTGATGGGTCTTGGCCACGTGCACCACGAGGCGCAGGTTGGCCTCGACCATCCGGTCCTTGGCCGCGAGGTCACCGCGCTCGACGCGCTTGGCCAGCTCGACCTCCTCACGGGCGGTCAGCAGAGGCGTGCGCCCGATCTGGGCCAGGAAGAGCGATAGTCCGTCGTCTGGTGGAGCGAGCATGAGCGCCACTCTGGCGCCCGTTCCTCAAGCGCGGGCCAAGCGAGTCTCAAGATCTGGTCAACGCCTGCGACCCGTCGCCACGGTCCGCGGGGTTGCCGCTACAGGACCGCGGCGGTCTCCAAGAGCTCTGGATCAACCAGCTTGGGCTCCGCCATGGCCTCGGCCAACCCGGCCAGCACGATCTCGCTTCCCCGCAGCGCGACTATCGTCCCGAACGTGCCGGCCCCCACCGCGTCGGCCGCGCGGACCCCGAAGCGAGTGGCCAGGATGCGGTCGTACGCCGTCGGGGTGCCGCCACGCTGCACGTGCCCGAGGATCGTCGTGCGCGTCTCGAAGCCGGTGCGGGCCTCGATCTCGCGCTCCAGCCCGACCGTCACGCCGCCAAGGCGGGCGTGCCCGAACGCGTCGGTACGGGCGCCCGCGGTCACCTCGGCGCCGCCCGCGGGCTTGGCGCCCTCGGACACGACCACGATCGAGAACGTGCGCCCGCCCGCGTGGCGGCGACGCAGACGCTCGCAGACCTCGTCGACGTCGAAGGGCCGTTCGGGGACCAGGATCACGTCGGCCCCGCCGGCGATGCCGGCGTACAGGGCGATCCAGCCGGCGTGGCGGCCCATGACCTCGACCACGATCACCCGGTTGTGGGACTCGGCGGTGGTGTGCAGGCGATCGATGGCGTCGGTGGCGATCTGCACCGCGGTGTGGAAGCCGACGGTGACGTCGGTCCCCGCGATGTCGTTGTCGATCGTCTTGGGCACGCCCACGACGGCGACGCCCTCCTGGGCCAGCCGGCTGGCCACGCCCAGCGTGTCCTCACCGCCGATCGGGATCAGGGCGTCGACCCCCTCGCGCTCCAGCACGGCGCGCACGTCGGCGGTGCCGTCGGCGCCGTCGCGGTAGGGGTTCGTGCGCGATGTGCCCAGGATGGTCCCGCCGCGATGCAGGATCCCGGCCGTGCTCTGCGGGGTCAGCGGGATGGTCGAGCCTTCGAGCACGCCGGCCCAGCCGTGGCGGAAGCCGACGAGCTCGAGCCCATGCCGGTGCACCCCGGCCCGGACCACGGCGCGGATGACCGCGTTGAGGCCGGGGCAGTCGCCACCTCCGGTGAGCACGCCCACGCGGGTCATGAACGCGAGCCTAGCGGCGATCAGAGGTGAGCGACGGGACTCGAACCCGCGACCGCCTGGACCACAACCAGGAGCTCTACCAACTGAGCTACGCCCACCGCGAGGCAGCGAATCTAGCAAGGGCGATCGGGCGTTTCGGGGCCTGGGCGCCGGGTAGGCCGGTACCCATGTCGCTTCACGACGAAGAACCTCAGAGCAGCGAACCCGAGCCCCGCGACCAGGCGCGCTCGGAGACGGGCCTCAGCAAGGATCCGTCCCAGAACACCAGCCCTCCGTCGAACCCGCCTATCGAGCAGGATGCGCTCGACGCGGGCAGGGAGAAGCTGGAGCGCATCGTCAACTGGTAGCGCCCGCCGCGCACCAGGGCGCCGGCCCGGCTGACGGCGGGCGGCGCGAGTGGCGGGGTTGAGCGCTAGCCTGCGGCCGCGTGAGCACTGACGCAGCGCCCTTGGGACGCCTGGCCTCGCGCGGCTCCTGGCGCGACATCTCGGTTCGCCTGGCGGTCGGGCTGGCCTTCGCCGACGCCTCGATCGTGGTGCTGGCCCTGCCGCAGATCGTCGGTCAGTTCGACACCACGATCTCGAAGGTCGTGTGGGTGATCATGGCCTACAACATCGCCGTCGTCCTCGGCGTGGTCGCCTTCCTGCCCTTCGCCAACCGCATCGGCGCGCGCGTGGCGCTGCTGGCCGGCCTCGGTCTCTTCGGCCTGGCGTCGATCGGCTGCGGGGTGGCCGAGAGCCTGCGCGTGCTCGTGGCCTTCCGCGGCCTGCAGGGGCTCGGCGGCGCGCTGCTGCTGTGCGCCTCGCTGCCGGTGCTGGCCGCGTCCTCGAAGCCCGGGCTGCATCCCACCGCGACCTGGGCGGCCGCCGCCGCCCTGGGCGCGGCCATCGGCCCGGCGGCGGGCGGGGTGCTCACGCAGCTCTTCGACTGGCGGGCGATCTTCCTGGCCCAGGCCCCGGCGGCGGCGCTGGCCGCCGCCGCGGTGTGGGCGGCCCACGTCGACTCGTCGCACCCCGTGCTGGAGCACGACGCGCCGCGTCGCGGCAGCCTGCGGGTCGGCGCGGCCAACGTGGCCCTGGCCCTGCTGTCGGCCGGCTTGATCGGCGCGCTGTTCCTGGTCGTGATCCTGCTCATCGACGTGTGGCAGCTCGACCCGCTCGGGGCCGCGGGCGTGGTCAGCGCGATCCCGATCGCCACCTACCTCGTCGAACGGGCCGCGCGCGGGCGCTCGCCGATCGACCTCGGCGCCGCGGGAGCGGTCCTGCTCGCGCTCGGGCTGGGCGTCATCGCCCTGCTGCCCGACCGCCAGGTCGTCTGGATGCTGCTGGCCCTGCTGGTCTGCGGCGCGGGTCTGGGGCTGGCCTTCCCCACCCTCAGCGCCGCCGCCCTGAACGCCAGCGGCTCGCCGACCGTGCGCGCCGGCCGGACGGTGGCGGCGCGCGAGACCGGCCTGGTCATCGGACTGCTCGTGCTCACGCCGATCTTCGTCCACGATCTCGAGGCCGTGCCCAAGAAAGCGATCCCCGAGGTCGCCGGGGCGATCTTCGGAACGCCCCTGCCCACGCCGCTCAAGGTCGAGCTGGGCGCGCGCCTGCTGGCCACCTACGACCAGACGCCACAGGCACAGCTGCCGGACCTGGGGCCTCCGTTCTCCGCGGTCAGCGCCAAGGCGAGCGCGCCTGAGCGGGCCCAGCTGGCCGCGCTGCGGACGAACCTGGACTCCACGGTCGAGACCAAGGTGACGCGGTCCTTCCGGCGCTCGCTGGTGGTCAGCGCGCTCTTCGCCCTGCTGGTCCTCCCGGTGCTGGCGCTGGAGCTGGCCCAGCGGCGCCGGCGCCCGGCCGGCACCGATGACGCCGCCGGACGATCGCCCGAGCCCGAGTTCGGCTGACCCCGCCGCAGTGCCCCCGGGAGGACTCGAACCTCCGACCCGCGGCTTAGAAGGCCGCCGCTCTATCCAGCTGAGCTACGGGGGCGCAGGGCGACAGCGTAGGGCGGCCGGGCGCGCTCGTATGTTGCGTCTCTGCGCAATCCGTCCTCATGCTCGTCCGCCCGCGCGACCATCTAGACCATGCGGCTTTGCTCGCGATGCGGTAGGTCCCAGCCCCTAACCAACTTCCACAGGTGGAAGCGCGGCGACGGCCACCAGCCCTGGTGCAAGGCTTGCCGCAAGCAGTACGACGCGGACCGCTACAAGGCGACTCGCGAGCATCGCCGAGCGCTCAGGCGCGATCGTCGTCCGGTGTTTCTAGCCTGGTACGCAGTCGTGTGCTTGAGGAGATCGAGAAGTGCCAGTTGGTGTGCGCGAACTTGCATGCGGTCCGTACAGTTGCCCGAAGGACTTCCGGGGCGTAGCTCAGCCTGGTAGAGCGCCGCGTTTGGGACGCGGAGGTTTCGCCGGTTCGAATCCGGCCGCCCCGACTTACCGCTGCTTCTTCCTGCTCGCCTTGAAGGTGATCGAGCGGGTGTAGGCCGTCGCCGTGCCGGCCAGCGTGCCCGGGCCGGGCACCTTGATAGGGATCGAGACGCTGCCCTGCTTCGAGGACCGCGCCGCGCCCTGGAAGCCGAGGGTGTTGTTCGGCACCACCCGGATCGTGTGGACGGCCGAGTAGAAGTTCGGGCCGTTGGGGCCGCCATCGGTGCAGCGGAAGCCCGCTCGGAACTGCCAGGTCCAACGCCGTAGCCGCGAGAGATCTCGAGCGTGTCCTCGGTGCCTTGGAGCACGTTGACGAAGTCGGGGAAGGGTCCGCCCTTCTGCTGGAAGTAGAAGAGGCCGGCGAATCTGGCCGGGACGGCAGGGCAGCCTGACTTGTCGCGAGTCGCCGTTGGACGGAGTGCTCACAGTGCCCCTGGTCTGGGATACGTCGGGCGGAGCATGTACGTGGCGCGGTCGGGCGGGGACGTCACCGTCACCGAGCCAGCCAGGGCGCCGCCCGGGAGCGCCAGGCAACCGACCAGAGCCGCGGCCAGCACGGACGGGCGAGCGAGGGAACGCACCGCGTCCAACCTCACCGAAGGGGCTCAAGGCACAGGGGGGCGTGGCCGATAACCGGGTCAGCTTCGCCTCCCGAAAAAGGCAAACCGGCCGCGAGGCCGGGACGCAAAGTCACGGGGCTCGATCAGGAGCCGGCCGGACTGCCGAAGGAGCCATGGACTCGGGCCGGGCGAGTGAGACGTCGTCAATACGCCGTTCCGGAGGTCCATCAGCCGTGTTCCGCAGTGCTCGCAGCGCCCTCACCGTCGCCCTCGTGGCGACCGGGCTCGTGCTCGCCCCCGCGGCCGAGGCCGGCGGGTTGCGCGGCAAGGTCGTGTCCACGACGACCACCACCTCGTCGGCCGGGACATCGCCCGCGCCCAAGCGCGCCGTCGCCGCCCAGGACGGGGTCTGCCGCAACGCCGACCTGCAGCCCAGCGCTCAGGACCAGGACGCCGTCCGTGCCGCCGTGCTGTGCCTGCTCAACCGCGAGCGCACCCGCCGCGGCCTGGGCGAGCTGCGCCAGCACCCCCGGCTCCATGCGGCCGCGCTGGCGCATTCGGCCGACATGGCCGCGCGCGACTTCTTCGAGCACACCACCCCGGGCGGCAGCAGCATGGTCGACCGCATCCTCGGGGCCCGCTACGTGCGCCGCTCCGAGGGCTGGTCGCTGGGCGAGAACCTGGCCTGGGGCACGGGTACGCTCTCCACTCCGGACAAGATCGTCAAGGCCTGGATGCAGTCCGCCGGGCACCGGGCCAACGTGCTGCGCGGCGCCTTCCGCGAGATCGGGATCGGCGTCGTGCCGAACCTGCCCTTCAGGAGCACGCGCCCGGGCGCCACCTACACGACCGACTTCGGCCTGCGTCGCTGAGCGGCGGGCCGGGGGAACGGCCTGACGCGGCTGTAGCCTGAGCCGCCCGATGGCCGACGTACAGCCCCTGCGCGCACTGCACTACGACCTCGGGCGGGTCGGACCGCTGCAGGCGCTCGCCTCTCCGCCCTACGACGTCATCGACGCCGCCGGCCGGGCCGAGCTGGCCGCGCGCTCGCCCCACAACGCCGTCCACCTGGACCTACCCGAGGCACCGGCCGGCGAGGACCACTACGCGGTCGCCGCGCGCCTGCTGGCGAGCTGGCGCCGTGACGGAGTGCTGACCCGGGACCCCGAGCCGGCGCTCTGGGCCCTGCGCCAGGACTACACCGGGCCCGACGGCCGTGCCCTGAGCCGGCGCGGGGTCCTCTGCCGCGTGCGCGTCGAGGACTACGGCGCCGGGCGCATCCGCCCGCACGAACGCACCCACCCCGGGCCCAGGGAGGACCGCCTGCGCCTGACCCGGGCCACGCGCATGAACCTGTCGCCGATCTTCTCGCTCTTCGACGACCCGCGCGGCGCCGTGCAGCGCGCGCTGGAGCCGCAAACGACGACTGACCCCTGGGGCTCGGTGCGCGACGAGGACGACACGCTGCACACCGTCTGGCGGGTGGCCGACCCGGGTGCGGTCGCGGCCGTGGGCGAGGCGCTGGTCGGTGTCGAGCTGCTGATCGCCGACGGCCACCACCGCTACGAGACGGCGCGGGTCTACGCGCACGAGCAGGAGGTCCTGGGCACCCCGGGCGACGGGCACCGTTTCGTGCTCATGTGCCTGATCGCCCTGCAGGACCCGGGCCTGACCGTCTTTCCCACCCACCGCCTGCTGCAGGGCCTGGACGACCGCCGGCGCGCTGCCCTGCGCGACGCGATCACGCGCGACTTCACCGTGGAGGAGGTCGACGCCGCCGCGCTCGAGCCGACCGGCGAGGGCCCCGTGCGCTTCGGCTACCTGGACGCCTTCCACCGACGCCCGCTGATGCTGACCCTGCGCGACCCCTCGGTCGCCGCCGCGGCCCTGCCCGGCAAGCCGGCGGCCTACCGGGCCCTGGACACCGCCGTGCTCGAGGCGATCCTGCTGCGTGGAGCGCTGGGCATGACCGAGGACGACATCTCGCACCTGCGCGGCCTCGACTACGCGCGCTCGACCGCGCAGGCTCGCGCGCAGGTGGAGGGCGGCGAGCGCCAGGTGGCCTTCTTCATGCGCGCGACGCCCGTGACCCAGGTGCGCGACGTCGCCGCCGCCGGTGAGACGATGCCCCCGAAGTCGACCTACTTCTTCCCCAAGTTGCTGACCGGACTGCTTTTCAACCCGCTTCAGGAGGACTGAGCCCATGGCCACCCGGACGATCGGCGGCATGCGAGCCAGCGCCCGCCGCACCGGCACCTACACGCACGACATCAGCGTCCGCGACCACCTGCTGCGCTCCGACGAGCCGCGCGAGCAGGGCGGTGCGGACCTGGCGCCCAGCCCGCAGGAGCTGCTGGCCGCCTCGCTGGCCTCGTGCACGGCGATCACCATGGAGATGTACGCCGAGCGCAAGGGCTGGGACCTGGGCCACGTCACCGTGGACTGCGAGTTCAGGGTGGCCGAGCGCGGCTCGCCGACCCGCTTCGACCTGACCCTGCGGCTGCCCGACCACCTCTCGCCCGAGCAGGTGCAGCGCCTGCAGACGATCGCGGCCAAGTGCCCGGTGCACCGGACGCTGGACGGCGAGGTCATGTTCGAGGAGCGCGTCGAGCTGGTCCCCTCGCCCTGACCGGCGCCGAGCTGGCCGGCGCCCTGCGCGGGCTGCTGCTCGAGCCCTCCGTGGCCACGGGGCTGTCGGTGCACGGCGGCACCCGGGCGGCGGTCCTGGTCGCGCTCTATCCGGACCCGGACGGGCTGCACGCCGTCTTCACCCGCCGCCGCGACGACCTGCGCAGTCACGCCGGGGAGATCTCGTTCCCGGGCGGGCGCCAGGACGAGGGCGAGGAGCTCGAGACGACCGCCCTGCGCGAGGCCGAGGAGGAGGTCGGCCTGCCGCGCGACGCGGTCCGGGTGCTGGGGGCTCTGCCCCCCACCCCGACGATCGTGACCGGCTACGCCGTCTATCCCTTCGTCGGGCTGATCGAGCCCGGGCGCCGCTGGCTGCCCTCGGCCACCGAGGTGGCCGAGGTCATGGAGCTGCCCCTGCGCGAGCTGCGCGACGGGCACGACCGCCAGCGCCTGGTGCACCGCGGCGTGCCCTTCCGCAGCGACACCTACGCGGTCGGTGGCCACCTCATCTGGGGGGCCACGGCCCGCATCGTGCGCGACCTGCTCGAGCGCCTGGCGCCCGTGCTCTAGGCGCCCTTCTCGATCGGCACGTCGACCAGGTTGCCCCACTCGGTCCACGAGCCGTCGTAGTTCTTGACCTGCTGCTTGCCCAGCAGCTCGTGCAGCACGAACCAGGTGTGAGCCGAGCGCTCGCCGATGCGGCAGTAGGCGATCACCTCGGCGCCGTTGGTCACGCCCTTGGACCCGTAGAGCGCGGAGAGCTCGTCGGCCGACTTGAACGTCCCGTCCTCGCGCACGGCCTGGGCCCACGGCACCGACGCCGCCCCGGGGATGTGCCCGCCACGCTGGGCGCCCTCCTGCTCGTAGCCGGGCATGGCGATCAGCTCGCCGGAGAACTCCTGGGGCGAGCGCACGTCGACCAGCTTGACCTGCCCGTCGAGGGCGGCGAAGACCTCGTCGCGCTTGGCCCGGATCGAGTCGTCGCCCGTCTGCGCGGTGAAGCTGGCCGCGGGATGGCCGGGCAGCTCGGTCGTGGTCGGGCGGCCCTCGGCGATCCACTTCTCGCGCGGGCCGTTGACCAGCTTGACCTTGGTGTGGCCGTAGTAGCGCAGGTACCAGTAGGTGTAGGCCGCGAACCAGTTGTTGCGGTCGCCGTAGAGCACGATCGTGTGGTCGCCCGAGATCCCGCGCGAGCCGAACAGCGCGCCGAAGGCCTCCGGCGCGAGGAAGTCGCGCTTGACCTGGTCCTGCAGGTCGGCCTTCCAGTCGAAGCCGATGGCCCCGGGGATGTGGGCCTCCGCGTACAGGGCCGGGTTCTCGTCGACCTCGACGATGCGGATCGAGTCGTCGTCGAGGTGGTCCTGCACCCACTGGGTGTCGACGAGGACATCGTTGGCGTACTCGCTCACGCGCTCCTCCTGAAATCCGGTCGGGAATCGGTGTATTCGAGTCTAGCGGAGCCGCGCCACCGCCACCGGAGAGAGCAGCTCCGCCACGGCCGCCTCGGCCTCGGCCAGCCAGGCGGCGCGATCGGCGGGGCCGGCCTCGAGCACGGCGACAGGTATGCGCCAGGTCCCGTGAGCCCGGGCGAGCACGTCCCGGCCGCGGTCGGTCACGGCTCGCGGCACGCTGCCGCCGGTCTCGTAGAGCACTCCGCGCACCGGCGTATCGACCACCTTCTCCAGCAGCATCCGCAGCCGGCCGTCGTGCAGGTCGGCCACCCGCCGCGCCGGGCCCGAGGCGCTGCCCAGCAGCCAGGCGACCACGCCCACCCCCTCGAGCGCGCCCATCAGCGTTCCGATGCGATCGGGGTCGCAGACGTGGCCGCGGGCGCCCGCGGCCTCGATCGCGGCGATCCGCCGCGGGTCGCGCGTGGTGCCGGCCACGGCGTGCCCGCCCGTCACCAGCCGGCGCGACAGCGCCTGCCCCCGGCCCCCGCAGCCGACGAGCAGGACGCGCGCCATCAGCGCTCCAGGTCGCCGGGCGCCCCGGGCCGGCGGTCGCGGTACTCGGCGGCGCGAGCATCGAGCTCGGCCTGCTCGCGAGCGACGTCGGCCCGCAGCCCGTGCTCGGTCAGCTCGGCCTGGCCGCGCCGGCGGCGGCGGGCGTTCTGGGCCTCGAGCATCTGGTCGATGTCGTCGAGCTCGAGCTCGATCTCGGTCTCGGGCGAGCGCGTCGGGCGCCAGTCGAGGATCTCGGCCCCCGACTTGGGGTGGTACAGGCCCAGCAGCAGGACCGCGACCAGCAACAGGAGCAGGGCGCCGCCGACGATGAGCCCGAACGGATCCACCGCGGCGAGTCTAGCCCGGCCCGCGCCGCCGCCCCGCGCGGGCGCCTGCTTTGGAGTAAGACCCGACCGGCCGGGGTACGGCCCGAGAATGCTTGGTTCGCTGCTGCGCACGCTCTTCACCCGTCGCCTGGCCCGCGTCCTGCCGGGCGGGTGGTTCACCCTGCTGCTGCTGAGCCCGGCCGTCCGGCGCGCCGCGGGCAGCGGGCTCCGGCGCGTGCGCGCCCGCCGCGCGAGCGCGCGAGCGGCCTAGTCCGCGATCACGAGCCCGTCGAGACCCTCGGCGGGCTCGGGGTACTGCGGGTCCATCTGCTCGAGCGTGGCCACGATCGCGCGCGCGAGCACCAGGTCACGGAACCACTTGTGGTTGGCCGGAACCACGTACCAGGGCGCGTGCCGGGTCGAGCACTGCGACAGGGCGTCCTGAAACGCGGCCTGGTAGTCGTCCCAGCGCTTGCGCTCCTCGAGGTCGAGGGGGTCGAACTTCCAGCGCTTCTGAGGGTCCTGCAGCCGCTTCTGCAAGCGCTCCTTCTGCTCGGCCTTGGAGATGTGCAGGTAGAACTTCACGACCTTCACGCCGCTCTGGGCGAGCAGCTCCTCCCAGGCGTTGATCTGGCCGTAGCGGCGACGCCAGACGCGCTTGGGGACCAGCTTCTTGACCCGCACCACGAGCACGTCCTCGTAGTGGGAGCGGTTGAAGACACCGACCATCCCCTTGCCCGGGACCTGCTGGTGGTAGCGCCACAGGAAGTCGTGGTCGAGCTCCTCCTCGGTCGGGCGCTTGAACGAGGAGACCTCGCAGCCCTGTGGGTTCATCCCGGAGAAGACGCGCCTGATGGCGCCGTCCTTGCCGCCCGCGTCGATGGCCTGCAGCACGATCAGCAGGGCCTGCTCGTGCTCGGCGTAGAGCCGGCCCTGCAGCTCGGTCATGCGCTCGCGCAGTTGCTCGAGCTCCTCGGCGACCTCGTCGGCGCCGGCGAAGCCCCCGCTGTAGGCGGGGTCGACGTCGGCCAGGGCCACGCGCGCACCCGGCTTGACCCGGTGGCGGCTGAGCTTGGGGCTCACCGCCCGGACGCTACCCGAGCGCGCCGGCGCCCCGTGCCATACGGAGGGCGAGAGCGGGTATCAGGAGGCCGTGGCGCTCGTCGGCATCCACTGCTCGCACGAGCAGATCGCCCCCAGCGCCCTCCTCGAGGCGGTCACTGCGGCCGAGCAGGCCGGCTTCGCCGCGGCCATGTCCTCCGACCACTTCTCGCCTTGGAGCCAGCGCCAGGGCGAGTCGGGCTTCGCCTGGTCCTGGCTGGGCGCGGCGCTGCAGGCCACGACGCTGCCCTTCGGGGTGGTCAACGCCCCGGGCCAGCGCTATCACCCGGCGATCATCGCCCAGGCCGCCGCCACCCTGGCCGAGATGTTCCCCGGCCGCTTCTGGATCGCGGTCGGCACGGGCGAGGCCTCCAACGAGCACATCACCGGCGCGCCGTGGCCGCCCAAGGGCGTTCGCAACGCGCGCCTGGCCGAGTGCGTGGAGGTCATGCGGGCGCTGTGGGCCGGCGAGACGGTCGACCACGACGGTCTCGTGCGCGTGGACCGGGCCACGCTCTACACCCGGCCGGCGCAGCCGCCGCCGGTGATCGGGGCCGCGATCAGCGTCGAGACCGCGGGCTGGGTCGGCGGCTGGGCCGACGGCCTGATCACGGTCAACCAGCCCCACGACCGGCTGCGCGAGATGATCGACGCCTTCCGCACCGGCGGCGGCGAGGGCAAGCCGCTCTACCTGCAGGTCCACGTCAGCTGGGCGCCCGACGAGCAGGAGGCCCTGGCCATCGCCCACGACCAGTGGCGCACGAACGTCTTCGACCCGCCGGTCTGCTGGGACCTCGAGCTGGCCGAGCAGTTCGACGCCCGCGCGGACGCGGTGCAGCCGCAGGACGTGCGCAGGTCGGTGCTGGTCTCCTCCGACCTGGCCCGGCACGCGGCCTGGCTGTCCGAGTTCGGCGAGCTCGGCTTCGACGGGATCTGGGTCCACCACGTCGGCCAGGTTCAGCGGCCGTTCATCGAGGCCTTCGGGGAGCATGTGCTGCCCGCGCTGACCGGCTCGCCGGCCGTGAGCCCATGACCCTCGACGTGACCAGCGACCTGTGGTGGAAGAACGCGGTCCTCTACTGCCTGGACGTGGAGACCTTCCTGGACTCCGACGGCGACGGCTGCGGTGACTTCGCCGGCCTGACCGAGCGCCTGGACTACCTGGCCGGGCTGGGTGTGACCTGCCTGTGGCTGATGCCCTTCTACCCCTCCGCCAACCGCGACGACGGCTACGACATCACCGACTTCTTCGGCATCCACGCCAGGCTGGGCACCCCCGGGGACTTCGTCGAGTTCGTGCGCACCGCCCGTGACCGCGGCATGCGCGTGATCGTCGACCTGGTGGTCAACCACACCTCCGACCAGCACCCGTGGTTCCAGGCGGCGCGCGCCGACCGCGACTCACCGCGGCGCCCGTTCTACGTCTGGAAGGACGAGCGGCCGCCCGAGAAGCCGGGCGACGTCGTCTTCCCCGACCAGGAGAGCTCGTGCTGGGCCTACGACCAGAAGGCCGGCCAGTATTACCTGCACCGCTTCTACTCCCACCAGCCCGACGTCAACATCGCCCATCCGCCGGTGCGCGACGAGATCGCCAAGGTGGTCGGCTACTGGCTGGCGCAGGGGCTGTCGGGCTTCCGCGTCGACGCGGTCCCGTTCCTGCTCGGGTCGGAGGGTATCGCCGAGCACATCGACGTCGACCCGCACGAGTACCTGCGCGACCTGCGCTCCTTCATGGGCCGCCGCCAAGGCGAGGCGGTGCTGCTGGGCGAG
>Ga0136612_10000840_pt1 | contig 12165 bp, 10 predicted proteins | sample AntDryUQ224A2306_2_FD_106644 | JGI IMG/M metagenome (GOLD analysis project Ga0136612, IMG submission 106644) | Polar desert sand microbial communities from Dry Valleys, Antarctica - metaG UQ224A (23.06) | ecosystem: Environmental > Terrestrial > Soil > Desert | place: Antarctica: Dry Valley...
CCGACGCCCTGGTCGCCGACTTCGAGGCCGGGGACGTCCAGTTCGACGAGGAGTCGGGCGAGGGTGACACCCTGAACATCGAACGTGAGCGGGATCTCGCTCTTTCGGCCCAGGCTCGACAGGCGGTGGATGAGATCAACCACGCCCTGGCCAAGTTCGCCGAAGGCACCTACGGGATCTGTGAGATCTCGGGGGATCCCATCCCCGTCGAGCGGCTCGAGGCGATCGCCTGGGCCCGTGAACGGGTCGAGTACAAGACGGGCGGGCTCGGCCGTCGCTGAGGGGGATCGTGCCCGACCGGCCGAGATGATCGCACCAGCGCCGCCACCGGCCCCACAGCCAGCGGATACGGGACGGCGCTACGGGGTGTTCGTCGCTACCGCCGTGGTCCTCGTGGTGATCGACCAGCTCTCGAAGCAGTGGGCGATCGAACGTCTCTCCGACGGCCGGATCATCGACTCGGTCGGTTCCCTGCAGCTCCAGCTCGTCTTCAACTCCGGTGCTGCGTTCAGCGTCGGGAGTGGCAGCGGTCTGGGCCCGTTCATCGCCGTGCTGGCTCTGGTCGTGGTGGCGCTCCTGCTCTTCACCGGCCACAGCGCCCGGACCAGGCTCGGCGCCGTCGCTGTGGGACTGATCGCCGGCGGAGCCCTCGGCAACCTCGTCGACCGTTCCTTCCGGCGGGGCAGCTCGGGCCTCCTGGGCGGGTACGTCGTCGACTTCATCGACCTGCAGTGGTGGCCGGCGTTCAACACGGCCGATGCCGCCATCTGCGTCGGGGCTGTCGCCCTGATGCTGCTCGGTCTGCGCGCCGAGCCCCGTACGCACCATCGGTGAGCGCCATTCGAGAGCAGGTTCCCCAGGCGCTGGCCGGCGAACGCATCGACCGCGTGGTCGCCATGGTCACCGGTGTGAGCCGCGCCGCGGCCACGGCCATGATCGCCGCAGGCGACGTGCGGGTCGACGATGTGATCGTCACCAGCCGAGCCGAGCGCATCGATGTGGGCGCCACCATCGAGGTCGAGCTGGAGGATGACGGGATGTCGTCCGGACCGGCCACCCGGTCCGACGCCGACGTCGACGTGGTGGTGGTGCATCTCGACGAGCACCTGGTGGTCGTGGACAAGCCCGCCGGCCTGGTCGTCCACCCCGGTTCCGGCAATCGTGGAGGGACGCTCGTGCAGGGTCTCCTGGCGCGCTACCCCGACATCGCCGACGTCGGTGATCCCAGCCGGCCCGGCATCGTGCACCGCCTGGACAAGGGCACGTCCGGTCTGCTGGTGGTGGCCCGCACCGACGCCGGCCACGCGGGCCTGGTCACCCAGTTCTCGGCCCGGACGGTGGCGCGGCAGTACCTGGCGCTCGTCCACGGCCACCCATCGTCACCCGCCGGCATGGTCGATGCGCCGATCGGTCGTTCGGCCCGGGAGCCGACCCGTATGGCGGTGTCGGCCCGAGGTCGCGAGGCCCGCACCCGCTACGAGGTCGAGGCTGTCTTCCACGGTCCCATCGACGTGGCGCTGGTGCGGTGTCGACTCGACACGGGGCGAACCCATCAGATCCGGGTGCACCTCGCTGCCATCGGTCACGCCGTGGTGGGGGACCCTCGCTATGGAGCAAAGCGTTCGACCCTCGGACTCGACCGGCCGTTCCTGCACGCCGCAACGCTCGGCTTCACCCACCCTGTGACCGGCGATCCCCTGTACTTCTCATCGGAGCTCCCGGCCGAACTGGAGGCTGTTCTGGCTGGCCTCGGATGACGCTCACCCCTGGTCGTGCTCCGACCGGTCAGGGACCCTTGCGCAGGGGAGCGGGATCGGGCCAGTCGGCTTCACCTCGGGCGATGGCCGAGACGTCGGCGAGGGTCGACGCTTCCAGGAGACGTCGCATCTGTGAACCCACGTCGGCCCAGATGGCCAGGAGCACGCACTGACCCTCGTGGTCACAGGCCCCGTTCTGGTGGGGTTCGCCGAAGTCGCCGACGGCGATCGGACCGTCGACCGCACTCACGATCTGGGCCAACGTGATCTCCGCCGGGGACCGGGCCAGCACGTAACCGCCACCGACCCCGCGCTTCGAGCTCACCAAGCCGGCGCCCTTCAGCGCCAGCAGGATCTGTTCCAGGTAGGGCTGCGGAAGCGCCGTACGTTCGGCGATGTCGCGCACAGAGGTCGGGGCACCGCATGGGTGCAGGGCCAGCGACAGCAGCGCACGACACGCGTAGTCACCCCGGGTGGACACCTTCATCGTCGACCATCGTAAGGAGCCGAGCCGATGGGCGAGGCGACCCGACAGGCACTGCGCCGGTTGTGAGCAAGCCGCACGGCTCCCGGCGACCAGGCGGGAGCTATCCGCTCGAACTGGGAGGCGTCGACCCGGAGGCTGATCGTTCGCCGTCGTCGGCGAACCTCGGCGGTTGCGGACGGTGTCCGGTGCGACCCGGGCGAGCCTCGAGGGGCCGCTTCGGTGAACCCCCTGGAGTTCCTCCGCCACAGGTGGGGAGCGGCCGAGCCCAGCCGATAGGTTGACCGCCGATCATCCGGTGGAGCGTGCTCAGCGGCGAGTGCAGGAACGGAAAGGACTGTCTGTGGGCGACCATCCGACGCTTCCCGACTATGCCGGCGCCTGCATCTCCAACGTCGTCCCGGCGTTGCTCGAGCCGACCGACGCCCCGACGCCATGGATCCCGTCGGCCGCCCTGGAGGCCGACCAGGTCGTGCTGCTGGTCCTCGACGGCCTCGGGTGGGAGCAGTTGGAGAGCCGCCGTCACCTCGCCCCGGCCCTGTCGGCCATGACCGGCGGGCCCATCTCGAGCGTGGTGCCGTCGACCACTGCGACCGCCCTCACCTCGATCGCCACCGGCCTCACGCCGGGCGAGCACGGGGTCGTGGGCTACCGGCTCGCGGTCGACGGAGAGGTGCTCAACGTGCTCCGGTGGTCCACCCCGTCGGGTGACGCCCGACGACACATCGACCCCGACACCTTCCAGCCCTGCCGCGCGTTCTGCGGGCAGCGGCCCCCGATCGTGACCAAGGCGGAGTTCATCAGATCCGGGTTCAGCGGCGCCCACCTGTCAGAGGTGCGCTTCAACGGGTACCGGATGACGTCGACGCTCGTCACCGAGCTGCGGCGCCAGCTGCGAGCGGGTGAGCCGTTCGTGTACGGGTACTACGACGGTGTCGACAAGGTCGCCCACGAATACGGTCTCGGCGAGTTCTACGACGCCGAGCTGGTCGCCGCCGACCGCCTCGTCGCCGACATCCTCGGCGTGCTTCCGGCGGGCGCAGCCCTGCTGGTCACCGCCGACCACGGTCAGGTCGATGTCGGCGATGCCCTCGTGTCCCTGCACCCCGAGGTGGGGATCCACGTGTCGTACCAGTCGGGTGAGGGCCGATTCCGGTGGCTGCACGCACGGCCGGGCCGCACCGCGGCCCTGCACGCTGCGGCCGTCGCCCACCACGGTGACCAGGCCTGGGTACGGACCGTCGACGAGACCGTCGACGAGGGTTGGTGGGGGGCTACCATCACCGCCACGGCTCGGGCCCGGCTTGGTGATGTCGCCCTCGTCGCATGCGACGACATCTCGTTCAGCGACCCGCTCGACACCGGCCCGTTCGCGCTCATCGGGCGTCACGGATCCCTGACGCCCGCTGAGATGTGGGTGCCGCTGCTCGCCGGCACGACCTGACCCCCGACCACCGACCGGAGACCCGCCCGTGACCGATAGCACCTCAGACACCTCCGAGCCCATCGTCGCCCGCGGTGAGCTCGTCACTCCCGCCGACGAGGCCGGCGCCCCACCCGTAGCCGAGCGTCGCGAGGCGGTCGAAGAGCCGGCCAAGGTGATGCGCATCGGCTCCATGATCAAGCAGTTGTTGGAGGAGGTGCGCACCGCCTCCCTCGATGAGGCGGCCCGGGATCGCCTCCGGGAGATCTACGAGACGTCGCTGCTGGAACTGGGCTCCGCCCTCTCGCCCGACCTGCAGGCGGAGCTGGCTCGGGTCACCAACCCCTTCGGTGATGGTGAGCGTCCGTCCGAGGCCGAGCTACGGGTCGTCCAGGCCCAACTCGTCGGCTGGTTGGAGGGACTTTTCCACGGCATCCAGGCCACCCTCTTCACCCAGCAGATGGCGGCTCGGGCCCAGCTCGAACAGATGCAGCGCCAGCTCCCGCCCGGCCAGGCACCGCCCTCGGGGACGGATACGGGAGAACCGGACCGGGCCGGCACCTACCTGTAGCCCTGCCGCCGCGACGACGGGAGCCAGCAGGGCGCGAGGTGCGGACCGGTGAGCCACACCCCGGTGTCGTCGGCGGGCGTGGTACCGTCCGAATCACAGCCGTGTGATTCATCCACAGGTGGTGGATAAGTGCTGTGGAGCAGCTGTGGACCGCACCGGTGAGGAGTCGAGGTGGGCAGGAGCTTTTCGCACCTCCATGTGCATACGGAGTACTCGATGCTCGACGGTGCGGCGCGCGTCGCCGACGTGGTGGCGGCGGCTGCCGCTGACGGCCAGCCTGCCATCGCCATCACCGACCACGGCAACATGTACGGCGTCCTGCCCTTCTACACGGCCGCCAAATCGGCCGGCATCAAACCCATCGTGGGCAGCGAGCTCTACATGGCCCACGACCACCGCTCCGAGCGGATCAACGTCCGCGGTCGCGTCGACGACACCGGAGGCGAGGGCGAGGGCGGCCGCAAGCCGTACTACCACCTCACCACGTTGGCCGAGAACAGCACCGGCTACCGCAACCTCATCCAACTCTCCAGCCGGGCCTACCTCGAGGGCTACTACCGCAAGCCCAAGGTCGACTGGGAGCTCCTGGACGAGCACAGCGACGGGATCATCGCCACGACCGGCTGCCTCGGCGGCCACGTCCTGCAGGAGCTCGTGCGCCCTGACCGCAACGCCGACGAGAGCTTCGACGCCGGCCTGAAGAAGGCCGGTCGCCTCCAGGACATCTTCGGACGCGACAACCTGTTCGTGGAACTGCAGGACCACGGCATCCCGTCCCAGCGTCGAACCAACCCCCTGCTGTTGGAGATCGCCCGCAAGCTGGGTGCCCCGCTGCTGGCCACCAACGACAGCCACTACACCAACCGTTGCGACGCCGAGGCCCACGACGCCCTCCTCTGCGTGCAGACCGGCTCCCTGATGAGCGACGAGGGCCGGCTCAAGTTCTCCGGTGACGACCACTACCTGAAATCGGCGTTCGAGATGCGCGACCTGTTCCGTGAGGTCGAGGTGGCGTGCGACAACTCGTTGTGGATCGCCGAGCGGGCCAACGTGGAGATCGAGTTCGGCAAGCCCCTCCTACCCGACTTCCCGCTGCCCGAGGGCTTCGTCGACGCAGCGGCCTACCTCGCCCACCTCACCTTCGAAGGAGCGCGTCGACGGTGGGGTGACAACCTCGCCGACGAGGTGGTCGAGCGGCTGGCGTTCGAGCTCCAGGTCATCGGCGACATGGGTTTCTCGTCCTACTTCCTGATCGTCTGGGACCTCATCCGCCACGCCCGCGATCACGACATCCGGGTGGGGCCCGGACGCGGTTCGGCCGCAGGGTGCGCCGTTGCGTACTGCCTGCAGATCACCGACCTCGACCCGATCCGCTACGACCTCCTCTTCGAACGGTTCCTCAACCCAAGCCGCCAGTCGATGCCCGACATCGACATGGACTTCGACTCCCGATACCGCGACGAGATGATCCGCTACGCGGCCGAGAAGTACGGGCGCGACCGCGTCGCCCAGGTCGTCACCTTCTCCACCATCAAGGCTCGCGCCGCCGTGCGCGACGCCGCCCGGGTGCTCGGGTACCCGTACGTCGTCGGGGACAAGGTGGCCAAGGCGATGCCACCGCTCGTGATGGGACGCGACACCCCGCTGTACGCCTGCCTCGACCAGCACGAGAAGTACCTCGGCGGGTACCAGATGGCGTCCGAGCTGCGCCAGATGTACTACGAGGATCCTGACGCCCAGCGGGTCATCGACGTGGCCAAGGGGTTGGAGGGGCTCCGTCGCCAGGACGGCATCCACGCCGCCGCCGTCGTGATCACCAAGGACCGCCTCACCGAGTACCTGCCGATCCAGCGCAAGCCCGAAGCGGGCCAGGACCCCGAGAACGCCCCGATCGTCACCCAGTACGAGATGGGCGGGGTCGACGCGCTCGGGCTGCTCAAGATGGACTTCCTCGGCCTGCGCAACCTCGACGTCATCTCCGAGACCGTGAAAGCCGTGAAGGCCTTCCGGGGCGAGGACGTCGACATCGACTCCGTGGCCCTCGACGACGATGCCACCCTGGCCCTGCTCCGGCGGGGTGACTCGATGGGGGTGTTCCAGCTCGAAGGCGCTCCCATGCGCTCGCTGATGCGTTCCCTCGCGCCGACCAGCTTCACCGACGTCGCCGCCCTCGTCGCGTTGTACCGGCCTGGTCCGATGGCGGCGAACATGCACAACGACTACGCCGATCGCAAGAACGGTCGCAAGCAGGTCGAGTACTTCCACCCCGACGCCGAGGAGCTCCTGGCCGACACCTACGGCCTGATGATCTTCCAGGAATCGATGATGCGGGTGGCGCAGCGGTTCGCCGGATACTCCCTGGCCGAGGCGGACAACCTGCGCAAGGCCTGCAGCAAGAAGAAGCGCGACCTGATGATGGTCGAGCGGGAGAAGTTCGTGGCCGGCAGCGAGGCCACCGGGTACGGCGCCGATCTGGGGACGCACCTGTTCGACATCATCGAGGCGTTCGCGGACTACGCGTTCCCGAAGAGCCACTCCTACGGCTACGGGTTCGTGGCCTACCAGACCGCGTACCTCAAGGCGCACTTCCCCGTCGAGTACCTCGCCGCCCTGCTCACCAGCGTGAAGGCCAACCTCGACAAGGCGGCGATCTACCTCAACGAGTGCCGCCAGATGGGGATCGCCGTGCTCGTCCCCGACGTCAACCTGTCCCGGCGCGACTTCTTCCCCGTGCGCCTCGACGACGGTGCCGAGGTCATCCCGTTCGGGCTCTCGGCCGTCCGCAACGTCGGTTCGGCACTGGTCGAGCAGCTGATCGCCGAACGTGACGCCAACGGGCCCTTCCGATCCTTCGTCGACTTCTGCGACCGGGTGCCGCTCGGGGTCCTCAACAAGAAGACCCTCGAGTCACTCATCAAGGCCGGTGCCTTCGACTCGCTCGACCATCCTCGTCGAGGCCTGCTCGCCGTGTTCGAGACGATCGTCGACCGCACCCTGGCTCGTCGGCGCGAGGCCGACATGGGCGTTCTGACCCTCTTCGGTGAGCTCGCGCCCGACGAGGTCGCCTATGACGACCGGCCCCAGATCCCGGAGCTCGCCTTCGCCAAGGCCGAGAAGCTGCGTTACGAGAAGGAGATGCTCGGCCTCTACGTGTCCGATCACCCCTTGATGGGCGCGGAGGTCGCCCTGCGCCGCCGCACCGACGGCACCATCGCCGACCTGGCCGAGATCGAAGACGGCTGCGTCAAGGTGTGCGGTGGCGTGGTCACCGGCTTGCAGAAGAAGTGGACCCGCAAAGGTGACCTCATGGCGCTGTTCACGCTGGAGGACCTCCAGGGCACGATCGAGGTCATGGTCTTCCCGCGCACCATGCAGGACGTCGGGCACAAGCTGGCAGAGGACACCGTGGTCTGCGTGAAGGGCCGCCTCGACCGTCGTGAGGAACAACTCAAGTTGATCGCCATCGAGGTCGACGTGTTCGAGCCGGTGCTCGACGGAGCACCTCCGCTGCGGCTCAACCTGCCGACCAACGCCGTCGGTGACGTCCTGCTGCACCAGCTCAAGGATCTGCTCGGCCGATTCGCCGGTGAGTCGCCCGTGTTCCTCCACCTCGGCGACCGCAAGATCCTGCGGCTGACCGACGCCTGGTGCGTCCACGTCTCCTCTCCACTGTTGGCCGAGCTCCGGGTGCTGCTCGGCCCTGCTGCCATCCTGTGACCACCTCGGCGGGACCGCCCGTTCCCGGGCGAACGGCGACCCGATTCGAGTCGGCAGCCGCATCGAGTTGCGCTGAGGCCCGGCGCACGATGGACTAGAGACCGGTACGGACGGCTATCTCGGGGGTTCGAGGCACGCATGGCGATCGACGTCGAGACCAAGGATTGCACGGCACTCGGTGATGCGGAGCTGGCTGAGATGGCCGACCTGTGCGCCGACGGACCGAGCCGCTACGAAGTCGGCCTGCTCTCGAAGCAGGCCGAAGCCTGGGTTCTGATCACGCTGGTACGCGACAACGCGAAGCTGAAAGGCTTCTGCTTCAGCACCCTCGAGCGCATCGGGGGCACACCGGCGGTGATCCTCGGTCTGTCCTCGGTGAAGCGCACCGCCCGGCGCGACGCCGTGCTCAAGGCGATGATGAACGACCAGTTGCGCCGAGCCGTGATGGCCTTCCCGGACGAGGACGTTCTGGTCGGCACCCGGTTCTCCTCCGACGCCGGGTACGAGGCGTTCAAGGCACTGGCCGACATCGTGCCCCGACCGGGGTACGTGGCCACCGGCGAGGAGCGGGCCTGGGGGCGACGACTGGCCAAGCGCTTCGGGATCGAGAACGGCACCTACGACGAACGTACCTTCGTGGTGAAGGGCGATGAGTCGTTCCCACTCGTGTTCGACCACGACAGCCTGAAACCCGACAAGGCCGATCCCGGTCTCCGCGACATCTTCGCTCAGGTCGATGCGAGCAAGGGTGACTCCCTCATCGCCTTCGGTTGGGCCCTCGCCGACGACCTGGTGAAGCTCGCGTAGCGTCGCTGCCGAACCATAGGTTCGGCGGCGGGGAGCTCCTGCGGAGCATCTGCCCCTGCGCCCGGCTGGCCGCTGCCCCGCCGTCTCCTCATGCCGGCCTCGCCGCTTGCCGCTTCCTCAGCGGAGTGAGGGGGCTGGTTGCAGGGGGCCCATGTCGGTGCTCCACATCTGGTCGGCGAGGGCAAGGGCGGCTGCGACCCGAGGCGCTACCGACGGCCCCGACGGTGTGCGATGGGGGTACAGGGTGAGCCGCACGAACCCTCCTTCGGCCCCGGGGCCCCGCACCAGTTCACCGTCGGCGACCTCGCCACGGGCGACGCTCCGGCACAGGTCTCCGTCGAACAGGACGGGCTCGGTCTGCGTCCGGTCGAACGGGACGGCGACGGTCGCCCAACCACCACCCCAGCGAGTGTCATCGGCCGCCGGGAGCAACAGCGCCTCGACATCGGCGGCGGTGATCTCGGCGCCGTCGCCGGCCACGACCAGGTGGTGGATGAGGTCGAAGGGCAGGTCCGGGTACAGCACGTTCGTGTACCCGAGCCCGCCCCCGAAACGAGGGTTGACCTCGGTCGGGAGCCAGCCGTCGGCGCCGAGGATGCCGTCCACGGTGAACGCGCCTCGGAGGTCGTGGTGGGAGGAGAGGTGACGGCCGACCCGGTGGGCCGCCCTACGCATCTCCGCCCGATCCACCGCCGGCGGATCGAAGTAGGTGGCGGCGCCGGCGTACTGGAAGCGAGCGCCCCGTGGGCGACGCAGGTTCACCATCTCCACCGGACGCAGGACGGCGACGCCGTCGGCACACACGAACCCGTGGATCGAACAGGGTACGCCGTCGACGAAAGGCGCCACCCGAACACGATCGCACTGCGTCGCGAACCGAGACGTCGCCTCGTCGACGTCCTCGCCCGGAGCGTCGCTGCGGATCCAGCGCACGAGGACCCCACCGCCGTTGAACCCTTCGCGTGCATCGCCGGCCCAGACCGTCCCCTGACCGCGATCGAGCCGGGCGGCGCTTGCGAGGAGGGCGGACCTGCGGGCAGCAACCACCTCTGACGGAGGCCTCCGCACCGCAGCGGCGTCGAAGATGGCGTCGCCGATGGTCTTGTCCTCGAGCGTCACCCACTCCGGCCGTCGTGCGCCGTAGCAGGGACGATCTCCGAGCCAGGCCGAGGCGGCGTACGGTGCGGTCAGCACCAGGGCGCACCGGTCGGGGTCGAACGCCTCGATGACCCTGCGCACCTCTGCCGGAGGGTCGGCGAGCAGGCGCTCGAGCTGGCGGAACTCGTCGATGATGTCGCGCGCCGGCGTCGGCACGATCACATGATCCGCGTCGACCGGATCGGGCAGGTCGCCGGTTCCCAGGCCGTTGGCCACGACGAGGCAACGGTCACTGCCGAGCGCGCGCAGCTGGGCGATCCGCCGGGTGGAGCCGGCCAGTGGTACACCGGCGAGGATCACCCGACGACCATCGATCAGGTCACGAACCCGTGCCACGAAGCGCTCGGCGATGTCCATGGTCAATGGTCCTCCGTGCTCGCCAGGCCGGCCCAGCGGTTATCGCAGGAGGGGAGGGCGCCGACGGCCAGAATCAGGGGATGGAGCTCCGCGACGCCCTCGCCCGGCGACGCATGGTCCGGTCCTTCACCGAGGAAGCGGTGCCGCCGGTTCTGGTCGACGAGCTGCTCGACCGAGCTCGGCGCGCCCCGTCGGCGGGCAACACGCAGACGACGGCCTTCCTCGTCCTCGAAGGCCGGGGGGAGACGGACCGGTACTGGGATGTCACCTTGGCGCCGGCGCGGCGTGCCGGTTTCCGGTGGCCGGAGCTCCTACGGGCACCGGTCCTGGTGATCGTGTGGTGCTCGCCTGGGTCCTACGTTGCCCGGTACGCCGAGCGTGACAAGGCGCGTACCGGCCTGGGCCGCAGCGTCGACGCCTGGAACACGCCGTACTGGTACGTGGACGGCGGGATGGTGATCCAGAACCTCCTGCTGGGCGCCGTCGATGCCGGCCTGGGGGCGTGTCTGTTCGGGTTGTTCGAGCACGAGCAGCCGGTGCGCGAGGCCTTCGCGGTCCCCGACGGCTGGCGCCCGCTCGGCACCGTCGCCCTCGGTCACCCGGCACCTGACGATCCAGGTCGATCGGCCAACCGGCCCCGACCGGCACTCGACCAGGTGGTCCATCGCGGGCGCTGGTGACGCTGCGATCAGAACGGCGTACATGAGTTGCACCGGGTGGAACTCATGGACGCCATTTGGATCAGGTCGTGGTCCCCGTCCAGGTGCGGGCGGCGTCGGCCAGTGCGTCGATCAGGGCGTCGGTGTCAGGGCAGAGCTCCTGGGTGCATCGGAAGGGGGCGCCGTCCCAGAACGATCCGATCCCACGCACGCGGGGCGGCAACTCGAGCTGCACACCGCCGTTCGGCGCCAGGTTCACCGGGTTGTCGGGGTGCACGCCTCGCAGCAACCTGGGTATCCGCTCGAGATCGTCGGCGACCTCGTAGCCGGGTAGGGCGCCACGGAGACGGCCGGCCACGTGCTGGGCCAGGGTGCGGTTGCCGCCTCCGGCCAGGAGGGTCGTCCAGTAGCCGTGGCGTCCGTAGCCGTGCACGGCCAGGACCACGTCCACGTGGCCGAGGAAGCGGGACAGGCGGTCGGACGCCGAAGGGGACACGGCGATGGACGGGACGTGCCAGCGCAGGTCCGGCGGCTGCCGGACGCTGTACAACGAGCCGCCGCTGGCACGTGCCGCGGCTGAAGCGACGACGTCGGTGACCGCCTCGAGGTTGCCACCGTGGAAGGCCATGAACCCGAACCGTCCCCGGAGCACGACGTCTTCCTCGACCCCCGGATGGGCCAGCATCCGGGCGAACGTCGATTCCGACCGTTCGGGGGGTGGCATCGGGCGGGACGGTATCGGCTGTTCGGCTGCGTACATCGGCTGCGCTCGACCCCATGCGAGGCGGTGTGTCCGATTTCACATTGCGATAATGTTACGAATGGGTTGCGGTTCGGGCATGATGTCTGCCGTCCGCAGTTGCAGTCGGCCTTCGCGGAGTTGGCCTTCTCCCGTGGACGACGCACACCCGCGGACCGAGGAGTCCCCCCATGTCGATCCACATGTCAGCACGCGCGTTGCCGAGGCCGCTTCGCATCATCGCCCTGCTCGGTTTGGCCAACCTGGCCATCGTCGGCAGCCTGCCGGTGGCGGCGGCAGCCCGAGCCGCGGACCCCGGGGCCCTCGGCTCGGTCGTGGTCGATCACGCCACGACCGTCACCGTCGCCCACCAGCTCCGACAGGGTGCCGCCGCCGCACCCACCGTTTTCCTCCCCGCACCGGTGAGCAGGAACGTGCCGCCGCCCTCGGACCATCCGCCCCTGACGACCACCACGGCACCGCCGACGACACC
>Ga0136612_10000841_pt1 | contig 12162 bp, 11 predicted proteins | sample AntDryUQ224A2306_2_FD_106644 | JGI IMG/M metagenome (GOLD analysis project Ga0136612, IMG submission 106644) | Polar desert sand microbial communities from Dry Valleys, Antarctica - metaG UQ224A (23.06) | ecosystem: Environmental > Terrestrial > Soil > Desert | place: Antarctica: Dry Valley...
CAGCCGGCGCTGGCGAACTTCCGGGCCATCTCTCACGGTCTCGAGCAGCGTTTCGGCTTCCGCCGGACCTGGATCCCGTTCCTCGGCATGGCTCGGGTTGCCGTCCGTTCCATCCACCCGAGCGGAGTGCACGATTTTCAGCTCGCGGTTTACGAGCATGCGCCGAAAGCAGACCCGCTCGAGATCGAGAAGATGATCGGCTCGCGCATCGAGAAAGGGTTCCAGACTCTGGTCCGCATCCGCTCGGCCCGCTCGAACGAGTGGACGTTCGTCTACGCGCGGCCGACGAAAGATGAGCGGGTCATGGAGATGATCGTCCTCGCTCACGACAACAGCGAGACCGTGCTGGTGCGCCTCACTGCTGACATGGAAAAAGTGATGCGCGAGCTCGGTGACTCCGGGAAGATCAAGCAGATGGCGCAGAGGTGATGAGGCGGTTGTCGGTTGTCGGTAGTTAGTTGTCATAGAATCCGGGCCATCAAACCACCATGGCCCGGTTCGAACAGCGGGATGACTCGAACGATCTTCTGAACCATTATCTGCAGGAGATCTCGAGGATTCCCCGCCTCACCCCCGAGCGTGAGAAAGAGCTCGGCCGGCGTGTTCAGCAGAACGACAACGACAAGCAGGCGCTCGAGGAGCTGGTCAAGGCCAACCTCCGGTTCGTGGTCTCGTACGCGAAGCGCTACCGCAACTCCCATGTTCTCTTCCTCGACCTGATCAACGAAGGGAACATCGGCCTGATGCATGCGGCCAAAAAGTACGACCCGGAGAAGAACGTCAAGTTCATCACCTACGCGGTGTGGTGGATCCGCCAGTCCATTCTGCACGCGCTCTCTGAGCAGGGGAGCGCGTTCCGGCTTCCGCCGAAGCGCGCCAATCTGATGTATCGGCTGGAGAGAGCCATCGGCGCCGCGATCACCCAGGGCGATCGCATCCCCACACCGGACGAGCTGGCCGTGGAGCTGGGCGTCACCGTCAAGGAAGTGCAGACCCTCATGCAGGCCAGCAGCGACAACTTCTCGCTGAACGCGGAGTTGAGCGACGAGTCCCACACCGAGCTCGCGGACGTCATCGAACAGACCACCATTCCGTCAGCCGAGGACGAGATGCAGGGGCGCTCCCGTCGTCAGGAGCTCCTCAATCAGATGTCTGTGCTCTCGCCGAAGGAACGGCTGGTTCTCAGTCTCCGCCATGGAGTGACTGACAATTTCCCAAAACGTCTCTCCGAGATCGCCGACTTTCTCAACCGGCCCGCCGACATCGTCACCACAGTCCTGCGCTCGGCGAAGAAGAAGATCTGCGACAAGCTAACGATCAGCGAGAGTGAGTTGGCGGCGCTGCTGCTTTACACGAACCCGAACGAAGAGGCCAGCAGCTGGTTCTGGGACAGGCTCGACGACCATGCCCCTGGTCTCACGTTCCAGATCGACGCCCGTCACCTGCCGCACCTCCTGCAACTCAGGCAGCAGGGTCTGGTTCAACGGGCCGTGGAAGATCTGCCCCTCGAGGAGAAGACCATTCTCAAGCTCCGCTACGGAGTTCTCCAGGATGAAGAATTGACGCTTCGCGACATCGGCGAGATCCTCGGCCTGTCGCGCGAACGCGTTCGTCAGATTGAATCGCGCGCCGAGGCCAAGTGCCGGCGGGCCGTGAAACGGAGCTGATGTGGAAGAACCAGCAAACCCTCCCATGGGACGCCTCGATGCGTTCGACGTCGGCCCGAAGAAGCTGACGGTCCAGACTGAATTCTTCCCGCGGCCGGCTTGGCACATCGAGACGAAGGTGTACCTGGCGGGCGAGTTAAAAAAAGTTTACAACGAGGATCTGAGCGCGACGCCTGAGGCCGACCTGCAGCGTGTCGTGAACGAGTTCCACCAGCAGAAGATCGACGACATTGCCGAGGGACTGCGCGCCCGCAAGCAGTAGGATGCCGGCCGGCACCCGATGCGGCTCGAGCACCTGACAGCGGAGGAAGAAGATCACTGGCGCGGAGAGTTCGCGCAGATGAACTGGATTTTTGGCGCACTTTCTCTGAGCGTTACCCTTCCCGAGTTTGCCGGAGGCGTACCCGCGTTGCGAACCATGCACTTCGGCTACTACCTGCAGCCGCTGCATCTCAATGCCGATGACCGCGAGGATCTGCCGCGCAAACTGGCGCATGTGCTCGCCCGCCGCCGTCCTCCGCTCGACTTTCTCGAGCTGAGCGGAGCCGGGGTCCGCATCCCGCACTGCTTCCCGACCGGCTTCACCCTCGGCTCGGTTCTCCGGATCACGCTGCAGGAGATGAAGAAGCTCCCGCTCCGAGAGCCACTTTAAAAGCTTCACCACAGAGACACAGAGATACACAGAGTCGTCTCTGTGAACCTCTGTGCTCTCTGTGTCTCTGTGGTGAAATGCGGGACGCAATGACCCCCACGCGACGTCTCCTTCACTACTTCCGCCGCTACCGGCGGCCGTTGACCGCGGGGGCGTTGTGTGTGGTCGGGTCAGCGGCATTCAAGCTCATGCAGCCGCTGATCATCGGCGGCGCGGTCAATGAGCTGGTGACCGCCGTCTCGCGCGGGTCCCTGATCCGGTTTGCACTGCTGCTCGTGGGGGCGGCTGCGGTGGAAGGGATATTTCTTTACCTTCAACGCTCGATCATCATCGGTACCTCACGGCGCATCGAGTACGACATGCGCAACGACCTGTACGTCCACCTGCAGCGGCTTCCGCTCAGCTACTACCAGGACCAGCGGACGGGCGATCTGATGTCGCGCGCCACGAACGACCTCTCGTCCGTACGCATGCTGATCGGTCCGGCCGTCATGCATGCGTTCTCGTCGCTGCTGGTCGTAGCCGGCGCGTTCGTGATGATGCTGCGCATCGAACTGGGAATGGCGCTCATCTCGCTGGTGGCCGTCCCGATCGTGGCCGGAATGGTCAGTTACTTCGGCGCGAAGATTCATGTGCATTTCCGTTCCGTCCAGGACTACTTCGGCGACATTTCTGCGCGTGTTCAGGAGAATCTCTCCGGAGTGCGTGTGGTCCGCGCATTCGCGCAGGAGTTCAACGAGGTCGAAACCTTCAAACGGATGAACCGGGAGTACGTCGAACGCAATCGCTCGCTGATCCGGCTCACCGCTCTTTTCTATCCCGCGCTGCACGCCGTGATTGGATTGATGTTCGTCCTGATCTTCTTCCTCGGGACGAGGCGGATCATTTCCGGTGAGCTGACCATCGGCTCCTTCGTCGCCTTCCAGTTCTACCTGGGACGGATGATCTGGCCGCTGATCGCCCTCGGATGGGTCATCAACCTTTTCCAGCGTGGCATGGCCTCGATGCAGCGACTGCATGAGGTCTGGAGCGTCCCCGCAAACGTTCAGGCAGATCGACCCGCCGCAGGTGGCCTGACCCCGGCAAAGCTGCGCGGAGATCTCGATATCAGGAATCTGACCTTCTCCTACGATGGAAGAGCGGTTCTTCGCGACTTCAACCTCTCCGTCCCGCATGGCCAGACCGTCGGGATCGTTGGACCTACCGGGAGCGGAAAGACGACCCTCCTGAATCTGATCACCCGGACGTTCGAGCCTCCGCCGGTCTCGATCTTTCTCGACGGCATCCCGATCGAGGCTTTCCCCGTCCGTGAGCTTCGTGAGCTGATCGGAATGGTTCCTCAGGAGAGCTTCCTTTTCTCCGAGTCGATCGCAGAGAACATCCGCTTCGGGAAGGCTGAGGCGAAAGACGAGGAGATCGGGCACTCGGCGGAGCTGGCCGGCCTGTCGGGCGACGTTTCCGCGTTCCCGCAGGGGTTGCACACCATGATCGGAGAACGCGGCATCACCCTCTCCGGCGGTCAGAAGCAGCGTACCGCCATCGCCCGGGCTTTGGTGCGGGAGCCGGTGATCCTGATCCTCGACGACTCGCTGAGCGCCGTCGACACCGCCACTGAGGAGCGGATCCTCAACTCGCTTCGACAGGTGCGGGAGGGGCGGACGGTTCTGATCGTCTCCCACCGCGTTTCATCGGTGAAAGATGCGGATCACATCGTCGTTCTCGAAGAGGGAGCGATGGTGGAGCAGGGGAGTCACGACGAACTGATCTCGAAGGACGGCTACTACGCGAATCTATACCGGCGCCAGACCATCGAGGCCGAGCTCGAGGAGATCGCCTGAGCGGCGGTGAGTCCTGCCATGGCTGACAACGAACGACAGGAAGACGAGGGCGCGAAGGCTTTCGATCCGCATCTGACCCGCCGCCTTCTGCGGTATCTCCGTCCATACCGGCTGCGCGCCGGCGCGTCGGTGGCCCTGGTGATCCTCTCGTCGCTCATGGAGATTGCCGGGCCGGCCATCACCGCCATCGCCATCGATCTTTTCGTGAGGCCGAACGGATCGAGTCCGGTCGGTGTCAGTGCCCGCGTCGGCGCGTGGCTCGAGGCGCAGGGAATGACGTTCGACCCGATGACCGGCATCAATGTGGCGGCTGGTCTTTACCTGCTCACGCTGGTGGCGGGGTTCGGCATTCTCTACACGCAGATGGTGCTGATGAACCAGATGGGTCAGTACATCATGTACGACCTGCGGAAGCAGATCTTCGGACATCTGCAGCGGCTCAGCGTCCAGTTTTTCGACCGCAACCCGGTCGGTCGGTTGATGACGCGGGTCACCACGGACGTCGACGCCCTCAACGAGCTCTTCACCGCCGGCTTCGTCGCCATTTTCGGGGACATCTTCGTGCTGGTCGGAATCGTCGGCGTGCTGTTCTGGATGAACTGGAAGCTGGCGCTGGTCCTCTTCTCGATCACGCCGTTCATCATCCTGGTCTCGATCTGGTTCCGGAAGGGCGCCCGCATCACCTACCGGCAGGTGCGGGCCCGGATCGCTGCGATCAATGCGTTCCTGCAGGAGCACATCTCGGGAATGGCCACGGTGCAGCTCTTCAATCGTGAGGGGCATGAGGCTGAAAAGTTCGATTCGCTGAATGCTCGTCACCGCGACGCGAACGTCGATTCGATCTTCTATTACGCCATCTTCTATCCGGTCATCGAGCTGATTCAGACGATCGGCATCGCGCTGATCGTCTGGTACGGCGGCGGGCAGGTAATCCAGGGAGCGCTCTCGATCGGCGCTCTGGTAGCGTTCTTTCAGTACGCGCAGCGCTTCTACGAGCCGATCTCGGACCTCTCCGAAAAGTACAACATCCTCCAGGCGGCCATGGCCGCCAGCGAACGAATCTTCAAACTGCTCGACACACCCGTTGCCATCGCCGACGAAGGGACGATCGAAGCGAAGGAGTTCCAGTCGCTCGAGCTCCGCAACGTCTGGTTCGCCTACAACGCCGAGGAGTGGGTGCTGAAGAATGTGTCGTTCCGGGTCGAGCGGGGGCAGCGCATCGCGGTGGTCGGTCATACCGGAGCGGGAAAGACCACCGTGACAGCGCTGCTGCTGCGTTTCTATGAAGTGCAGAAGGGGGAGGTCCTTCTCAACGGGATCGACATCCGCTCTTACACCCTGGCCTCGCTGCGCCGGATGTTCGCCATCGTCCAGCAGGACTTTTTCCTCTTCAGCGGGAACATCACCCAGAACATCTCCCTCGGCGACCCGTCCGTCACGGAGGCTGCGGTCCGTTCCGCCGCCAGCCGGGTGCAGGCAGACCGTTTCATTTCCCGGCTCCCGGAGGGCTACGAAGCGCAGGTCCGTGAGCGTGGCGCCGGCTTTTCGGTGGGGGAGAAACAACTCCTCTCCTTCGCGAGAGCCCTCGCCTTCGATCCGCCGGTCCTGATCCTCGACGAAGCCACTTCGTCCATCGACACGGAGACCGAACGGCTCATCCAGGAAGCGATCGAAACGCTGCTTTCAGGTCGCAGCTCCATCGTGATCGCTCACCGCCTGTCCACCATCCGATCGGCAGACCTGATTCTGGTCTTCCATCACGGCGAGATCCGGGAGCGTGGAAATCACGACGAGCTGATGCGTAATGACGGGCTGTATCGAAAGCTTTACGAGATTCAGTACCGGGAGGCGGGGATCGGGGCCCTGATTATTTGACATCCGGAAACATCGGGCATACCGTTGCCAGTCACCCGGAAGCGAGTTCAAGGGGGGAAGGGAGGGGAAGACGGGATATGACCGTGAAGTTTTTCCCCGGCAGTAAAGCGCAGAAAACAAGGCTGATCGCAGGTTTGCTCAGCCAGTTCAAAGTCCAGCACGAGCTGGTCCGTTCGGGAGGGTACAGACACACCTTCCATCTGGGAACAGACCCCGCCGTTGAAGTGGATGGCAGGCTGTTCGTGGATCCGAACGTCGACGCTCTGAAAAAGATCCTGGACATCAAGTAAACGCCGCCGTCACCGGCGGCGTTTCCGTTTCAGGCGGTTCGGAACATCGACGACGCCTCGCGCTCGACAGTCTGCTTGATCTTCGACTCGAACGGTTTCGCCAGGAATGGCAGCTTTCCGTCGATGACGACGTCGGTCTCGGTGATCTCGAGCGTCCCTTTCAGCGCAAAGCCCTTTGCCTTGCCGGAGACGTGGAGCGTGTCGCCCTGCCACTCGTGGGTCACATCGCTGGCCTTGTCGCCGTACTGCTTCTCGAAGCCCTTCAGCTTCTGCTCGACGATCGCTCTCGCTCTACTCCTGGTGGTGTTGTGGGGGATGGCAATCCGCATTTTCGCTCTCTCCTCTGCTGTACAGAAGCCTTAGCTTGTCCCGTGCCCGTACCCGAGGTAGCCTCGGTGCGGGACTTCCGCAGGGTCGCATCCCGCCATGCTCGCAAAAGTATGGAGTGCAGCGACACTCGGAATTGATGCAGTTCGGATCGTCATCGAAGTAGATGTTAGCGGTTACTCCGCCCAGCCGGGGTTTGTCCTGGTGGGGTTGCCGGATGCCGCGGTGAGGGAAGCGCTCTCCCGGGTACGGTCTGCCCTTCACAACTGCGGCCTTTACCTCCCGCCCCGGCACATCACGGTGAACCTCTCGCCGGCCGACGTTCGTAAAGCCGGGTCCGGCTTCGATCTTCCGATCGCGATTGGAATGCTCCAGGCGTTGGAGTTCCTGCGCGAAGAGGAGGTCAGCGGCCGGGTTTTTGTCGGTGAGCTGTCGCTCGATGGAGCGCTCACCGCAGTGCGAGGGACACTTTCCATCGCCGCTGCTCTGGCCGGCGATACGTCCATCAAAGAGCTCATTGTTCCGGCGGCGAACGCGAACGAGGCCGCGGCAGTTCATGTCACGCGGGTGGTCGGACCGACGCATCTACTGACGCTGATCGCTCATCTGAAGGGCGATACTCCCATCGCGCCTGCCGTCTCCTCGCCCTCATCCGAAGCGCCGATCGACGGAGCCGACTACGCAGAAGTGCGGGGACAGGCGCAGGCCCGCCGCGCTCTCGAGGTGACGGCAGCAGGCGGTCACAACGTCATGATGATCGGCCCTCCCGGCTCGGGGAAAACGATGCTGGCAAAGCGCCTCTCCACCATCCTGCCAGGGCTGTCACTTCAGGAATCGATCGTGACGACGAAGATTCACTCGGTAGCGGGAACTCTCCCGCACGGCAGCGGCCTCCTGGCACGAAGACCGTTCCGCTCTCCGCACCACACCATCTCCACCGCCGGCCTGGCAGGTGGTGGGACGCCTTTGCGGCCGGGAGAGGTGAGCCTAGCCCATCACGGCGTCCTGTTTCTCGATGAGTTGCCCGAGTTCAGACGGGAGACGCTCGAAGTCATGCGTCAGCCGATGGAAGACGGATCAGTTACGATCGTTCGCGCCTCCCGGAGCGTGACCTACCCCTGCCGCTTCACGCTGGCGGCCGCGCTCAATCCCTGCCCGTGCGGCTTTTTCAACGATAGCAGGCGTGAGTGTATCTGCACGGCAACTCAGATCTCCCGCTACCTGGCCAAGGTTTCCGGGCCGCTTCTCGATCGGATCGATCTGCAGGTCGAGGTTCCCGCGCTGACCAGCGAGGAGGTGACGTCGACGGAAGCGGGGGAGTCATCGTCGGCAATTCGAGCGCGGGTCGAGGCGGCGCGCGAGATTCAGCGCGATCGGTTTCGACGGACGCACATCGACTGCAATGCCGCCATGACCTCACGTTTGCTGCGGCGGCATTGCGAGCTCGACGCGAATTCACGCCGGCTGCTCACCGCGGCCATAGAGCGCCTCGGCCTCTCCGCCAGGGCTCATGACCGGATCCTCAAAGTGGCCCGGACCATCGCCGACCTGGCCGGTCTGGAGCGGATCGAGAGCTCCCATGTAGCCGAAGCCGTACAGTACCGGGCCTTGGACAGAGCCTATTTCAGGGGGAGCGCCTGACGACAAGTCCAATTAAAGCAATAACTTGAGGCACATCAAATACGAGTACTTCACAATAACTAAGAATAAGAAAGACCCCCCTTACAGTTTTCCGTGGGGCGAAACGAGTGCGATTAATCGTTGACAAAATGGTTCTGGAATTTATGATCGTCATCACGTACGCCAGTACGGCCTGGGATGGGTGAGGAGTCGGAGAATGGCTTTTGAGAAATGGGAGCCGCAGCCGGAGTTTGAACGATTCCCTGCATCGGCAACCATTGTTCAGTCCCGGCTGATCCGACTTCCCGACCAGGTCGCCTCCATGCTTCGCCTTCGCGGCAAGACCAGCGCCACGCTTTTCTACGACAAGAAGCGCAAGGTCATCGGAATCCGGGCCTCCGACAAAAAGGACGAAGGAGCCGCGAAGATCCGGCAGTCCGACAAATCGACCTCGCTACACGTCCCCAGCTTTTTTCGCTTTTACGAGATCGACGTTCCGGGCATCAAACGTTTTCACTGCTGGTACGACGAGAAGGAACGGATGGCCATGATCGATATCTCACGGCCGTCGCCGAGAGGGCGGCCGGCGGGGACTTAAGTTCTGGTAGCTACCAGCTACCTGCTCATGAAGGCGCTCTCCACCATTGTCCTGACACTCCTGCTGCTGCCATCGGCGCACGCCGGAATGGGCTACGACTTTCGAAGCATCAGCACCGGCCTTTCGAAGCAGACCGTCTCCGGGTCGGTGCGTGCCGAAGGGGGAGGCATGCGCGTCGACTTTACGACTGGCGACGACCTTCTCTTCCGCGGTGGAACGTACGCCCTGGCCACCGCCGGGCGCAAGGTTCTGACCGTGGTCGACCCGGCAGCGAAGACGTTCTACGAGCTCGACACGGATCGCATCCTTGGGAACGCCGACGCGATGCTCAAGCAGTTCGGTGGAAGGTTCACAGTGAGCAATCCGAAAGCTCGCACCATCGACGGAGGCGATGCTGGCAGAATCGCAGGGTTCCCCGCACGGCGATCGAAAGTGGAAAGCTCCTTCGACGTCGCAGTCCAGGCCCTCGGTCAGAACATGAAGATTCAGATGCAGAACACCACCGATGTGTGGTGGACGCGCAGCATCGGAGCCGAGTACACCAGCTTTCTTCAGAAAAGCGGATTCAAAACAGGCATCGAGGCGGTTGACAAGCTGCTGGCCGCCCAGACGTCGACCGCGGCGAATGGATTCCCTCTGCGGCAGATCACGACGACAAAAATAGTCCTCAACGGAAACGCGATGACGTCCACGACCACCTCCGAGGTGAGCAAGGTGCGGCAGATGAAGGTCGCGCCGTCGCTGTTCGTAGTGCCCGCGGGCTTCGTGAAAGTCTCGAGTCCGCTCGAGAAGATGCTGAACTCGCGGTAGACCCCTGAGAAGCCTTTGGACTCAACTTCCCAGCAGCTCGCGCAAAACGCTGTTCGCGACCTCCGCGTTCGCTTTTCCGCGCATGTCCTTCATCAGCTGCCCGACCAGGAAGCCGAAGACCTTGTCTTTGCCGGCCCGGTACTCTTCGACCTGCGACGCGTTCCGGTCCAGCACCTTCTGCGCAGCTTCGCGGATCAGCGCCGGGTCCGAGACCTGCGACAGGCCCTTCTTCTGCACAATGGCCTGGGGGTCATCGCCGCTCACAGCCATCTCCTCGAACACCTCCTTCGCCGCTTTGCCGCCGATGGCTCCCGTATCGATCATCCGAATCAACGCGCCGAGAGATTCGGGGGTGATGCGACCGTAGTCGACGCGCAGGACGTCGTTGCGAACCCAGTTCGCAGCGGACTTTGAATTGCCGGAGCTGGCCGCGGTGGCCTCGAAGAACTCTGCCAGCTCGCGGGTCGTCGTCAAAACATCTGCATCGGCGGGCGAGAGGCCCAGATCGCGCTGGTAGCGCTCGGAACGGGCAACAGGAAGTTCCGGCACAGTCCCGCGGATTTCATCAATCCAGCCGCTGTCGATTTGCAACGTGGTCAGATCAGGTTCGGGAAAGTACCGGTAGTCGTGCGCTTCTTCCTTGGAACGCATCGAACGGGTCTCGCCGGCCACAGGATCGAACAGCCGCGTCTCCTGCACAATTTTCCCGCCGCCTTCGAGCACTCCGATCTGACGTTCGACCTCGAATTCGATGGCCTGCTTGAGGTAGCGGAACGAGTTGAGGTTCTTGACCTCGGCGCGGGTTCCGAGGGGAGACCCGATGCGGCGAACCGAAACGTTCGCGTCGCAGCGCAGCGATCCTTCCTCCATGTTGCCGTCGCAAGCCTCGGCATACATCAGGATCTGGCGAAGACGGGTGAAGTAACTGGCTGCCTGCGACGAAGAGCGGATGTCCGGCTCGGAGACGATTTCAATCAGCGGCGTTCCGGCTCGGTTGAGATCGACGAGGGATCGGTCCCGTTCATGAATCAGCTTTCCGGCGTCTTCCTCGATGTGGATGCGCGTCAGCCGGACCCCGTCCACCATGCCGCCGGTGGCGATCGGCTCCTCGAACTGCGAGATCTGGTAGCCCTTGGGCAGGTCGGGATAAAAATAGTTCTTCCGCGCGAAGACCGATCGCGGATGAACCTCGCAACCGGTGGCGAGCCCCATCCGGATCGCCAGCTCGACCGCCCGCCGGTTGAGGACGGGCAGCGCGCCGGGGTAAGCCAGGCACACAGGGCAGACCTGCGAATTCGGCTCGGCACCGAATGCGGTCGAGCACCCGCAGAAGAGTTTCGACCGGGTCTGCAGCCGCGCGTGCACTTCGAGACCGATCACGGTCTCCCATTCAGACATCGCCCGGATTATGCCAGTCGTGTAGGCTGCGCGAATGCGTTTCCTTCTTCCTCTTCTTCTCGTCGCTTCCGCGGTCACGGCCCAGACTCTCGATGAGCGGGTGCAGCGTGAGCTCCCCTCGCTCCTCTCCACATACAGGACTCTTCATGCGAACCCCGAGCTGTCGATGAAAGAGAAGAACACCGCCGCACTGATCGCTTCTCAGTTGCGGGCCATGGGGTACGAGGTCACGGAGCGCGTCGGCAAGTACGTGGACGGCGATGCGGGGGAAACCTGCTACGGAGTGGTCGCGGTGATGCGCAACGGAGAGGGCCCGGTGGTTCTGGTGCGTTCCGATATGGATGCCTTGCCTGTCACCGAGGCGACAAATCTGCCGTACGCGAGCAAAAACACCGGCGTGATGCATGCCTGCGGTCATGACATCCACATGACCACTCTTCTAGGGGCGGCGAAGGTGCTCGCCGGCACAAAAGCCCAGTGGCGGGGGACGGTCGTCCTGGTCGGTCAGCCGGCGGAGGAAGGGGTGCGGGGAGCGGCGGCGATGCTGCGCGACGGTATGTACGAGCGGTTCCCGAAGCCGGACTACGCGATCGCTCTGCATGACTGGGCACTGCTCGAAGCGGGCAAGGTTGGTTATCGCCCCGGCTTCGTCATGGCCGGCAGCGACTCGGTCGACATCACCGTTCGCGGATCCGGTGGCCACGGCGCCGCGCCCGAAAAATCAAAGGATCCCATCGTGGTCGCGGCGGAGATCATCATGTCGCTTCAAACCGTCGTCAGCCGCCAGACCTCGGCGTTCGACCCGGTCGTGGTCACGGTTGGTCAGATCCATGGAGGCACGCGCCGGAACATCATTCCGGACGAAGTGAAGATGGACCTGACGGTCCGGACCTACAAACCTGAGATCCGCCGGCAGGTGCTCGAAGCGATCGAGCGGACCGCGCGCGGCATCGCCATCGCAGCCGGTATGCCGTCGGACCGGCCGCCCGTGGTGGAGCAGCGTCCGAGTGAATCTGTCCCGCCCACCTATAACGATCCGAAGCTGACCAACCGGCTCGCTGAAGCGGTTCGAAAAGAGCTCGGCGAC
>Ga0136612_10000842_pt1 | contig 12150 bp, 9 predicted proteins | sample AntDryUQ224A2306_2_FD_106644 | JGI IMG/M metagenome (GOLD analysis project Ga0136612, IMG submission 106644) | Polar desert sand microbial communities from Dry Valleys, Antarctica - metaG UQ224A (23.06) | ecosystem: Environmental > Terrestrial > Soil > Desert | place: Antarctica: Dry Valley...
CAGGCACCGCGGCCGCAGCACTGGCAAGCGAGCCATCGGAAACCCGCAAGGCGATCGGGCTTCCCAGCGGCGGCGAGCTGCCCGGGGCAGGATCCTGTGCGAGCACTTCACCGGTCGGAGCGGCGCTCGCCACTTCGACGCGTTCAACCGTGAACTCGGGCAACACAGTGGCCGCCGCTCCACAGCTCGACCCTTCAACGGCGCCCGTGCAAAACGATCGGGTGGCTAGCGCGTTTATCGGCGAGATCGCGAGCAACGTCGTGGGCGCGCTGGTCGCCGGTGTATTGCTCGGCCTGCTGCTTGGCGCCGTGTTAATGCGTCGAGGGCTTTTAGTCCGCAGTCGCGCCGTCGATACAGCGCCCGCAGAACACGTGGATGTTGCGACGACTGAAATCGACAGCAGCGAGGCGGCTGCCGAAGTCCACAGCGTCGCGGCAATCGAGCCGGCTCCCGAAATCAAATTTACCGCTCGGCTCGATCCGGGCGAACCAACAATCAAATTCACCAAGCTGCCGGAGAACGAAGAAGCAGCGATCGAATTTTTAAGGGATCAGTCTACGGAGCAGCAGAGTGCCTCGCAGCGGTAGACGCTGGCTCGGCAGGTGCCGGACGTGAAACCACGAGAAATACTTGACCACAACGACAGCGGCGATCTGTGGCCAGTGCGCGACGGCCCTGCGTTCAGCGATCTGCAATCCGCCTACGGCCAAGCACTCGCCGTGCGGCGTCTGCGCATCACACGCGGTGAGGTTCCCGTGGGTTACAAGGTCGGCTTCACGAACCGCACCATCTGGTCCCGCTACAACGTGTACGCACCCATCTGGGGCTTCGTCTGGAACACGACGATCTCGTATTGCGAGGGTGCCACGGACATGTCCCTCGCTCGTCTGTGCCAACCGCGCATTGAACCAGAAGCGGTGTTCGGCTTCAGGGCAACGCCGCGGAACCCTGCCACGCTCGAAGACCTGCTTGATGCACTGGATTGGGTGGCACCTGGTTTTGAGATCGTCCAGTCACACTCGCCCGGCTGGAAATTCATTGCACCTGAAACGGTGGCAGACGGCGGTTTGCACGGCCGACTGCTGGTCGGGCCAAAAATACCAATCGCGCAACTAGCAGGTGACGGCGATCAACTGCATCGGATCTTGGCCAGCGCCCGCGTCCGTTTGCATAGAAACGGCGAACTCGTGGACGAAGGTTCAGGCGCTAATGTGCTGAGCAGCCCATTGCAAGCGCTGATGCACTTCGTGACGGAGTTGCGATCGTGCCCAGGCGCGCCAGACCTGGCGACCAATGACGTGGTCACAACGGGCACCTGGACAGACGCCTGGCCAGTTGCCGCTCAAGAAAGATGGAGCGCGCAATTTGACGCATTGCCTGCGCTTGAGATCAAGTTCGAGTGAGAAGTTGCCGTTTCGCTAAAGAGCGCACAAGCCGATCACGCGTGCTCTTTGGAGTGGTGGCCGAGCGAAACCTCCGGCTCTGAATTGCCCAACTTGTCCGACGCAAGCGCACGGGCGGCAAGCTTGCGTGGCTGATTTACATTTTGCCGAATTACCTTGTTGCTCGAGTGCAGAACGTAACGCCCACCAAGTATCCGCTTGGCCTGCTCTAGCCTCTGCTGGTTACGGAGCGCAAGATCCTCCTCGGGTTCGACAATCAGCGTCTGGACTATTGGCGGGTCCGATTCGGAATGAAACCAGCGCAAAACAGTCGTCGCAGGCATGACAATCTTCCTCTCTCTAATTTGGGCCCGCTGCTGACCCGTGCGGACATGTTTCAGAGTACCGACCAGCGCACGCAGTGGCGATGCCACTCTTTGGGGTTATCTGATTGCGTCGCCCTCATCCGCGGGATGGACACCGAACTCGCAGCGGACCGACGCTGTATCGCCGTTTAGGTGCGCGGCGACGGCGACGTGGTTCGCCGTGAAAGCGTGGTGCGGATGTCGTTGAACTGGATTTCCTGCGCGTGCGGCGAACGGCCGCTGGTCTGGCAGTGGTACTTCAACTTTTGGCTACGCTCGTTCGCGCCGTACTTGTCACGCATCGCCACCGCCCAGATGCGGCGCGCGACGCGCGACGCGGCCCATCACCGTGTACTCGGGGTCCATGCCATTGCTGAAGAAGAAGTTCAGGTTTGGCGCAAATTCATCGATGTGCATGCCGCGCGCCATGTACGCCTCGATTCGTCGCGGCAAACGGGCAGCATTAGTCTGGCTATCCGCGTAACTGGTCTTCAGCCCATCGCGCGAAGGCGTCGAGTTCCGCAAGCAGATTCATGGCCTCTGCATAACGGATCGCGCGTGCGCCGTATTGCGCCTCATCCTTGGTGCCGAGCAGTTGCCTCAGGCGCCTCTCTTGTTCGTTGGGAAGTGCATTGCCGAAGGCCTCGCGTAGAAGAGTCGACGCGGTTCGATGATCCTGTTGGTTTATCTCCCCACGCCTGGACGCAGTCAGCGTGTCACCGTACGCAATCGCGGCGGTGACCATCGTGCCGACGGCCGGAGAGCAGTTGTTGCCCTTGTCGGCCAAGACCATCTGATCCTGCGCGGCCTTGTGGAAGTCGCGCGCATTCCGCAGCCGTCCGGCTATGTATTCGCTTCCGACTTTCTTCCGAGGCCCTCTTTTCATTTGCCGGCCAAATGTTCAGGACGAACACCTTTGAGCGGCAACGCGTCGCGGGTGACGTTGGCCCACCACACATCGCCACTACGGAATTTCTTTTTGACTTCGGCGAGCGTGTTGGCGACAAGGGAAAGATTGAAGCCAAGCTTCTCCTGGCTCTCTTGCAGGCCTTCTCGATATTGATTGAGAACTTGCGATGGATCTTCGTGAGTGATCAGCACAAGGTCAATGTCGCTGCCCGCCCGGTCCTCACCCCGGGCCACGCTGCCGTAGACATATGCCGCGACGATGCGCTTGTCGTTACGGATACTTTTTTCGAGTGTGCTGCGGATCGACTCCCACCATGCGCGCTCGGAATCGAAAAGCGCCAGCAGCGCGGCGGCGATTGGGTGTTCGAGGTTCAGGGCATAAAAGCGATCGCGGCCGGGAAAGCTCTTCAGGATCCCGGTCGCCTGCAGATTATCCAGCGTCCGACGGATGCCGCTAAGGTTCAGCTTGGTCGCTTTTGCGAGCTGAACCGTACTCAACGGGCTGGTCGCGGCCAGCTCGCGGAGCGAGCGAACATTCGCCTGCGTGCCGAGAAGATCATTCAGCGGCCGGCGAATAAAGCTGAGAGACGCAGGTTTTCTCACGTGCGAATAGGGACGTTTAAACTTGGGATACTAAAGTATCTCTGAGAATATTTCAATACTCCACAAGATACTTTTATATCGACTACAAGCGAAGCGTGACGCGGTTCTCACGAAACGTGGATGCAAAACATGGATAAGAAATACTTTGATCAATTAATCAAAGGCGTTCGTGAAATGAAGCGCCATATAGCCGGTAAATCAGTGCGTGGTGTACGGACCGAACTTGCCGAGCCGGACGTGCGAGCCGTCAGAGAGGCAACGAAGATCAGTCAGGCTCAATTCGCGAGGCTAATCGGCGTAAATCTCCGCACCCTGCAAAACTGGGAGCAGCACCGCACGCGACCAACCGGCCCTGCGCGCGCTCTGCTGAAAATCGTGGCGTTGAATCCAAAGTCTGCGGTTGAGCGTCACATGCCTAGTGAGACACCAGGATTTGCACAAAATTGAGACCGCTGGTCGCGCTAAAGGTTTAGGTACTAGGGCAACGACGTAGGAAACGCTACTTGGAAAGAGTTGGATCGAAGACGATTTGTTTCCCTAGTTCACTTGTGCCATCTTCTTGAACTGAAATCCAAGAATGACATTGCCCGTCCTTCATTACTCCACGGACGTAGTATGTTTTTTCGACTTCAAGATTGACCTCGTATGCCGTTATCGTGAAGCGTGATTGCCCGAGAAACGAAGGTGGGCCTTCATGCCACATGCACAAAATGGCTACGCTGCGGAGACCGGCTGCAGCTCGATTAGTCGATCCCATGAGACTTGGTACAGCTTTATTGTCTATTCGGATCAGAGCCGCCCGACAAATACGATCTGCGCCCGGAATTTGACACAACGTAGTCGATCCACCCACAGATCCCTGATTACTGATCGTCGCAGCCGGTTGGCTTTCGGCGATCTCTGGATATCTCGACTCCGGTGGGACAGAAGCGCAGCCACTTATAAAAGCGACTGCAACTCCGACAAGCATTGCAGTTCGCACGGCGACAGCCCGTTGCGCCCCCCATTCGCGCACCGGCTCCACTACATATTCCTTCGATACTGCCCACCCACCTCGAACAGCGCATTCGTGATCTGCCCGAGCGAGCAGACCCGCACTGCATCCATCAGCACTTCGAACACGTTCCCGTTCTCGATCACAGTTCGCTGAAGGCGCTGCAACATCGCCGGCGTCTGCTTCGCATTGCGCTGCTGAAAATCCTGCAGCCGCTTCAGCTGGCTCTGCTTTTCTTCTTCGGTCGACCGCTGCAGCTCGACGTGATCGGGGACGTGATCGCCGTTCGGATTGCGGAAGGTGTTGACGCCGATAATCGGGTACTCGCCGGTGTGCTTCAGGTGTTCGTAGTGCAGTGATTCTTCCTGGATCTTGCCGCGCTGGTAACCAAGCTCCATCGCGCCGAGCACGCCGCCGCGCTCGCTGATCGCCTCGAACTCTTTCAGCACCGCTTCTTCGACCAGCTCGGTCAGCTCGTCGACGATGAAGCTGCCCTGATTCGGGTTCTCGTTCTTCGCCAGGCCCCATTCACGGTTGATGATCATCTGGATCGCCACCGCGCGCCGCACCGATTCGCCGGTCGGCGTGGTGATCGCCTCGTCGAACGCGTTGGTGTGCAGGCTGTTGGCATTGTCGTAGGTGGCGATCAGCGCCTGCAGCGTGGTGCGGATGTCGTTGAACTGGATTTCCTGCGCGTGCAGCGAGCGGCCGCTGGTCTGGCAGTGGTACTTCAGCTTCTGGCTGCGCTCGTTGGCGCCGTACTTGTCTCGCATCGCTACGGCCCAGATGCGGCGCGCGACGCGGCCCATCACCGTGTACTCGGGGTCCATGCCGTTGCTGAAAAAGAAGCTCAGGTTCGGCGCAAATTCATCGATGTGCATGCCGCGCGCCTGGTACGCCTCGACGAACGTGAAGCCGTTGCTCAGCGTAAACGCGAGCTGGCTGATCGGGTTCGCGCCGGCTTCGGCGATGTGATAGCCGCTGATGCTGACCGAGTAGAAGTTCTTTACCTTGTTGTGGACGAAGTACTGCTGGATATCTCCCATCACCTTTAGCGAAAACTCGGTCGAGAAGATGCACGTGTTCTGGCCCTGGTCTTCTTTCAGGATGTCGGCCTGCACGGTGCCGCGCACGTTCTCCAGCACCCATGCCCTGATCTTCGCCGCTTCGTCGTCGGTCGGCTCGCGCTTGTTCTCCTGCTTGAACTTGTCCAGGTTCTGATCGATCGCGGTGTTCATGAACATCGCGAGAATCGTCGGCGCAGGCCCGTTGATCGTCATCGAGACAGATGTGTTCGGTGCAGTCAGATCGAAACCCGAATACAGCACCTTGATGTCGTCGAGCGTGGCGATGCTGACGCCGCTGTTGCCGACCTTGCCGTAGATGTCAGGCCGCGTTGCCGGGTCGTTGCCATACAGCGTGACGCTGTCGAACGCTGTCGATAGCCGCTTGGCCGGCATGCCTTCGCTCAGCAACTTGAAGCGCGTATTGGTCTTGAAGGGATCGCCTTCGCCGGCGAACATGCGTGTCGGATCCTCATTCTCACGCTTGAACGCGAACACGCCGGCGGTGTAAGGAAAACTGCCGGGAACGTTTTCAAGCAGCAGCCAACGCAGCAACTCGCCGTGGTCTTCGTACTTCGGTAGAGCGACCTTGCGGATCTTGCTGCCAGAGAGCGACGTGTGCGTCAACGCCGTGCGCACTTCACGATTGCGAATCTTGACGACGTACTCGTCGCCCGCGTAAGCCTGCTGCATCTGCGGCCACATCTCGAGCAGCTTCCTGCTGCGCTTGTCGAGCGTGGCTTCGCGCTGCTGCGCGAGGCGATCGAGCGCTTCGGACACGACCAACGAATCGAAGCCCTTCTCGCCGCTTTCCATGTTCAGCTGGCGTACCGCGCCGTGCTGCGAGTCGCCCTTCATCAACATTTCTTTGGACGCGTGCAGTTGCTGCATCTCGCGCGCGAGGCGCGCCTGTTTCACCGCGTTGAGCTTGTAGCTGCGCACCGTCTCGGCTATTTCCGCCAGGTAGCGCGCGCGCTGCGGCGGAACGATCGGGGTCTGATGCGTCGAGTGCCGCGTCTCGGCGCGCGGCAGCACGCCGGTGGTCGTGTGCAGGCCGAGCTCGTTCAGCTTCGGCAGAATCCTCTGATACAGCGCGGTGACGCCGTCGTCGTTGAAGCGCGCGGCTTGCGTGCCGAACACCAGCATGTCGCTCGGCTTCTTGCTGAAATCGCCCTTGTTGCGCTGAACCTGTTTGCTGACGTCGCGCAGCGCATCGGCTGCACCCTTGCGATCGAACTTGTTGATCGCAACGAAATCGGCGAAGTCGAGCATGTCGATCTTCTCGAGCTGGCTCGCAGCGCCGTATTCGGGCGTCATCACGTACAGCGTCGTGTCGACGTGTTGCACGATCGCGGCATCGCCCTGCCCGATGCCAGAAGTCTCGACGATCACCAGATCGAAGCCGGCGACCTTGCACGCGGCAATCGCTTCGGGCAGTGCGTTCGATACCTCTTTGCCGGCCTCGCGGGTGGCGAGTGACCGCATGTAAACCTTCGGCCCATCGGCCCAAGGATTGATTGCGTTCATGCGGATGCGATCGCCGAGCAACGCCCCGCCGCTCTTGCGGCGTGAGGGATCGATTGAGATCACCGCGATTTGCAGCTTGTCGCCCTGGTCGAGACGGATACGTCGCACCAGCTCGTCGCACAAGCTCGATTTGCCAGCGCCGCCGGTGCCGGTGATGCCGAGTGTCGGCACCTTCGCTGCGTCGGCGGCTTTGTGCAGCGATTCGCGGAATTTCGGATTCGCTTCACCGAGTTCCAATGCGGTGATTGCGCGCGCGAGTGCGCGCCACCGCTTGTTCAGGTCTTTGTCTTTAAGCGCATCGAGCGATGTGGGCGCAAGCGGCGATAAATCGACGTCGCACTCGACGACCATCGAGCCGATCATTCCCTGCAGACCGAGTTTTTGTCCGTCCTCCGGCGAGAAGATCCGCGCGACACCGTAGTCGTGCAGCTCCTTGATCTCGGGCGCGACGATCACACCGCCGCCGCCGCCATAGACCCGAATGTTTTCACCGCCGCGCTCGCGCAGCAGATCGATCATGTACTTGAAGAACTCGACGTGGCCGCCCTGGTACGAGCTGATCGCGATGCCCTGCACGTCTTCCTGCAGCGCGGCGGTGACGATCTGCTCGACGGATCGATCGTGACCCAGATGAATCACTTCGACGCCCATGCTTTGCAGAATGCGCCGCATGATGTTGATCGACGCGTCGTGGCCATCGAAGAGCGACGCCGCAGTGACGAAGCGGACCTTGTGCGTCGGGCGGTATTCGGCGAGCTTCTTGATTTCGGAGAGATCGGTCATCGCGCTTCGCCCATGCAGCCTGGGTGAAAATCATAGACGCACTTGGTGCCCACGAGAAAAGCAGCGAGCGCGATCATCTAGAATCGCGACTCGCCGCGCGCATAGTGCACCCCGGTTCCGAAAACGGTCTTAGCTACGCCCGAGATACCGCTTCGCATTGGTCACTTCAGGGCGCGGGCTATCTGCGGCGGCCGCCAGCTCCAGCACTTTTGCATAGTGCAGACGTGCCTTTTGCGCATCCCCGCTTCGTTCAGCTGCAAGCGCCGCGCCGGCAGTCGCCCGCAAGCGGTTCGGTTCCTTGGTCAGCACCGCCTCGTACTCACGGACCGCGTCCGCCGACTTGCCAGCATCGAGCAACGCACCCGCCAGCACCTCGCGTGCCGGTAGCAGAGGTCCCGGCGTCACAACATGCTTTTCGGTCGCGTCCTCGCGCGCAGCCGCTTGACGCAAAATTTCGATCCCTTCATCGGCCTTCCCCTCTGCGATTGTTGCCAGTCCGCGGACAACGTCGGCTTGAATTTCAATCTGCCCGGGCCAGTAAGGAAGCTTCAGCGCGTTCGCCGCATCGCGTAGCTGTAGCAGCCGCGCCAACTCCGCACGAGCCTGAGCGGCATCCTTGCTCGACGCGGCGCCAACTCCGCGCGCAAACACGGTCACTGCCTCGGCGTGCGGATACTTGTTCCACGCAAAGGCACTTGGCGCAGGTGTGAGTTCGAGCTTGGCAGCTTCAGCCCATGCGCCGCGTTCCAGAGCGAACCTCGCTGGCATCGCCCCATAGGCATAGGCCAGCGGGAAGTTGTCAACCTTTGTGGGAATGCTCTGTGCCTCCCTAATGATTTGGCGTGCGGCCGCTTCCTGCGCGAGCTGCAGGTGTGCATAAACCATGTAGTCGTACGCGTGCCATTTGTCGAAGGTCTTATCACTGCCTGCTTTGGCGGAAACGGCATTGGCTTCGATCGACTCGCGCCAGGCGCCGACGCGCGTAAAGATGTGCGACGGCATATGGAGTGCATGCGGCGCGTCGGCGGCGAGCGTGCGTGCGACACATGTATCGGGCGACAGCGAAACGCGGCACAACAGCTTCAGCACGGCCGAGCCATAGCGGCGGCCGGCTGCAAACCAGGCCGCGTTGCCGATCGTCATTGCGACGACGATCGCAAGCACCAGCAACACAGGATTCACGCCAGCGGTCACCGCGCGCGCGCCGGCGACCAGCGCGGTCGGCGTCATCGGCACCGGCACTCCCAGCTCATGCAACAGCGTGTTGAGCCAGAGAATCCAATAAACGTTCTGATCGTTCAACAGTGCTTCGGTCATTACAGACGCTCGTTTGCAGCAACTCGCCGCGGCGGATTCACGCGCAGGCCGGCGATGTAGGTGTCGATCAACTGCGGCCCCGCGGCCTTCAAGTCGAACGTGTCAGGCGCTTCGACCCAATCGCGCATTAGCCCGCCGACGAATGCAAACGCGCCGTGCGCCGCCAGATGCGTATCGGTATCGGCCGGCAACTGCCCCTTGGCGACCGCCTGATCGAGCACCGCCTGGCACTTGGCCATGCATTGAAGACGATCCTGCACCTGCTGCACGCCGACAGGCGCCAGCTCGTCCGTGTACTCGCAGCGCAGATACAAGACTTCGAAAATATTCTGGATCTGCGGCGAGCTGTACAGATGCTCGAGCACCTGCAGCCCTTGCTGGCGAAACATTGCAAGCGGGTCCGCGATGTCCTGATTCTCGAAATCTTCGAATGCCGTGTCGATCGGCATTTCGGCGCGCGCCATCAGCGCCTGGAACAGCTCCGCTTTGCTGGCGAAGTGGTGGTAGACCGCGCCGCGCGTTACGCCAGCCGCGTCTGCCACTTCGGCGAGCGACGCGTGCCCGACGCCCCGCTCGCGAAACACCTGCACCGCGGCGTCGAGCAACTGTTCGCGTGTTTCGAGCGCTTCTTCTTTTGTGCGCCTAACCATTTGATGTCATTTTGAAATAGTCCTAAAACTTCAGTGAAATACAAACATACATGAATGTATGTATTATGCGGCATTGCACGAAAACCTCCAACTCGCGAGTAAATCAATGAAGCAACGAATCGCCAGGGCTGAATCTGCGCTTGATGTCTCCGAACGGTGGAACAACGGATGCGAGCGCTTACTCTAGTCATAACCATTGCAGTGACTGCCGTTGTGTTAACCGCGTGCGGGCGCGCCGGGAGCGAAGACAAGGGCGGCAAAGGTGGTTTCCCGCCTGCGCCCGTCAGCGTTCAGGAAGTCAAGACGACCACAGTGCCGATCCGTTTCGAATACGTCGGGCAGACGGCGGGATCGAAAGAGGCCGAAGTTCGCGCCCGCGTGCAAGGCATTATGGAAAAGCGAACGTATCAGGAAGGCAGCAAGGTCACCGCGGGCCAAACGTTATTCATCCTCGACTCCCGCGCCTACGCGGCGCAGGCACAGGCGGCCGAAGCTGACCTGTCGCGCGCGCAGGCGCAGTACTCACAGGCGAAGCGCAACTTCGATCGCGTCAAACCGCTGGCAGGAAGCAATGCACTGAGCCAGCGCGAGCTCGACGAAGCGACTTCGGGCGATGAAGTCGGTGCCGCCGCGGTCAAGCAAGCGCAGGCGCGATTGACCGAAGCGCGATTGAATCTTGGCTACACGCGAGTAACGGCGCCGGTCAGTGGCTTCGCGGGCCGCGCGCAGAAATCCGAAGGGTCGCTGGTGTCACCCGGCGCGGAAAGTTTGCTGGCGACAATTTCGCAGATCGATCCTTTATATGTGAACTTCAGCGTGTCCGAAGCGGAACGGTTGCGGCTGAACCGACTGATGAACAGCGGCGAACTGAAAGCGCCGAGCGCAAATGGCGCGGCGATGAAAAACGGTGAAAAGTCCGGCGCCGCTAAATCGGCAGATGACAAGTCAGCGCTGTCCGGCTATTCAGTGGCGCTGAAGTTGTCGGACGGCAGCATTTATGACCGCAAAGGCCGTCTCGCCTTCGTCGACCCGGCCATCAACACCAGCACCGGCTCGTTCGATGCGCGCGCAGAGTTGCCCAATGCTGACGCCGCGTTGCGACCCGGGCAGTTCGTGCGCGTAATCGTCGAAGGCGCAACGCGGCCGAACACGATCGTCGTGCCACAGCGTGCGGTGATGGACGGGCCGCAAGGCAAGTTCGTCTTCGTCACCGGCAAGGGCGGGCAGGACGGCAAGACAGACGTCGCGCTGCCACGCCCGGTCACCGTCGGTGAGTGGGTCGAAGTCGATGGTCAGCAGCAATGGATCGTCGAGTCGGGACTGAAGCCGGGTGACGTTGTCATTATCGAAGGCACCGCGAAGCTGTTCCCGATTCCGGGCGGCGCACCGATCATGCTCGGACCTCCGCCAGGAATGGAAGGCAAAGGCGCGCCTGGAATGGACAAAGGCGGCGGTAAAGGCGAAGTCAAGAAAGTAGACGCGAAGAAGTAAGCGCGGCAGTACCCGCTTGACTCCGATTACTGCTCATCGATCACCGATCACGAGGTTCTAAATGTTCTCCCGTTTCTTTATCGATCGGCCGATCTTTGCCGCGGTGCTATCGATTTTCATCATCATCGCCGGCCTCGCCGCGATGCGCACGCTGCCGATCGCGCAGTATCCGGAGATCGCGCCTCCCGTTGTCAGCGTGCGTGCGATCTATCCCGGCGCGTCGGCCACCGTGCTCGAACAGACTGTTGCCGCACCGCTCGAGAACGCCATTAACGGCGTCGAAGACATGCTGTACATGAGCTCGAACTCGTCGAGCAACGGCGCGGTCGAGATTCAGGTCACGTTCAACATCGGCACCAACGTCGACCAGGCAGCGCTCAACGTCAACAACCGCGTCAAGCAGGCCGAAGCGCGGCTGCCGCAGGAAGTGCGCCGCCAGGGCGTGAACGTCGAGAAAGGCTCGTCGGCGTTCCTGCAGGTGCTGGCGTTTTACTCGCCCGACGGCACGGTCGACGATTTGTTTACGTCGAACTACGTCACGCTCAACGTGCTCGATCAGTTGAAGCGGCTGCCCGGCACGACCAACGTGCAGATTTTCGGCGCCAAGGATTACGCAATGCGCATCTGGCTGCGGCCAGATCGGCTCGCGCAACTAAAGCTCACCACCGGCGACGTCGTGCGCGCCATTAACGAGCAGAACGCGCAGTTTGCGGCAGGCAAGGTGGGGCAGGCGCCGTACGCATCGGACAAGCCCGGCTCGCAGGAGCTCGTGTACACGATCACGACACAGGGTCGGCTCGCCGATCCGAAACAGTTCGAGAATGTAATCGTGCGCAGCAGCGCCGATGGCTCGACCGTTCGCGTGCGCGACGTGGCGCGCGTTGAACTCGGCTCGCGCGACTATGACTTCATCGGCCGCTACAACGGCCAGAACGCGACACTGGTCGGCATTTTCCTGCAACCGGGCGCCAACGCGCTTGAAGTTGCGAAGAGCGTCACGACCACGGTGGACAAGCTCGCGCCGAGTTTCCCCGCAGGCTTGAAGTACGCGGTGCCGTATGACAC
>Ga0136612_10000843_pt1 | contig 12147 bp, 9 predicted proteins | sample AntDryUQ224A2306_2_FD_106644 | JGI IMG/M metagenome (GOLD analysis project Ga0136612, IMG submission 106644) | Polar desert sand microbial communities from Dry Valleys, Antarctica - metaG UQ224A (23.06) | ecosystem: Environmental > Terrestrial > Soil > Desert | place: Antarctica: Dry Valley...
ATGCGAGGTTTATGACATGAGAGCGCTCGTCACCGGCGGCGCCGGCTTCATCGGCTCGCACCTCGCCGCGCGGCTCGTCGCCGATGGCCACGAGGTCCGGGTGCTGGACAACTTCGCCACTGGCCGACGCTCGAACATCGAGGCGATCGGCGGTGACGTGGAGCTCGTCGAGGGCGACATCCAGAGCTACGAGCGCGCACACAAGGCCGTGCGCGACTGCGAGATCGTCTTTCACCAGGCCGCGCTGCCGTCCGTGCCGCGCTCGATCCAGGACCCGCTGACGAGCAACGCGACGAACGTCATCGGCACGCTGAACGTGCTGCTCGCTGCGCGCGACGAGGGCGTGCGGCGCGTGGTGTGCGCGTCCTCGTCATCGGTCTACGGCGCCAACCCGACGCTCCCCAAGCGCGAGGACATGCCGGCGGTGCCGATCTCCCCGTACGCGACGGCCAAGCTCGCGGGCGAGGGCTACTGCCGCTCGTTCGGCATCGGCTACGGCCTGGAGACTGTCGCGTTGCGCTACTTCAATGTCTTCGGCGCGCGCCAGGATCCGACGTCACAGTACGCAGCGGTCATCCCGAACTTCATCAACGCACTGCTCGTCAACCAGCCCGTGACGATCTTCGGCGACGGGGAGCAGTCGCGCGACTTCACCCACGTCGACAACGTCGTTCAGGCCAACCTGCTGGCCATGGACGCCGCGAACGTCTCGGGCAAGGTCTACAACATCGCCTGCGGCAGCAAGGTCACGCTGAACGAGTTGGTGACGGAGCTGCAGGAGCTCGTCGGCGCCGACGCCGAGACGGTCTACGCCCCAAAGCGCGCGGGTGACGTGCCGCACTCGCTGGCGAGCCTCGACCGTGCCCGTGCCGAGCTCGGATACGAGCCGAAGGTCGACCTGCGGGAAGGGCTGAGCAGGACGATCGCGCACTACCGCGAGCAGCGCGCGTCGGCCGCGCTGCCGACCGCGTGACGGCGTCCGGCGCCGCGGCCGGCCGGGAGCTCGGGGCGCCGCGCAGGGTCCGCGTCCTGCGGATCATCGCCCGGCTCAACGTCGGCGGGCCGGCGCATCACGTCAGCATCCTCTCGGGCCGGCTGGACCCCGAGCGCTACGAGACGCTCCTGCTCGCGGGGCGACTCGGGCCGGGAGAGGGCTCCGCGGAGGATCTGGCCGCGCGCCACGGCGCGGTGATGCAACACGTCGACGGCCTCGGGCCCGAGGTCGATCCGGCTGCCGACGGCCGCGCACTGCGCTCGCTTGTTGAGACGATGCGCAGCTTCCGGCCCCACATCGTCCACACGCACACCGCAAAGGCAGGCACGCTCGGGCGGCTGGCTGCGCGGCTCGCACTGGGACCGCGGCCGATCGTCATCCACACGTACCACGGGCACGTCCTCACGGGCTATTTCGGCCCCGCGAGGACGGCGTTGTTCCGCAGCATCGAGCGCGCGCTCGGGCCGATGACCGACCGCCTGATCGGCGTGAGCGCGGCCACCGTCGACGAGCTCGTCGCGCTGCGGATCGCCAGGCGCAGCCGCTTCAGCGTGATCCCGATCGGCTTGGATCTGGACGCGTTCCTCCAAGTCGGCGCGACCGATGGCGCCGCGTTCCGTGACGAGGCCGGCGCCGGGCCGGAGCACGTGCTCGCGGTCTTCGTCGGCCGGCTCGCCCCGGTCAAGCGCGTCGATCTCCTGCTCCAAGCGATGGCGATCGCGCGCGAGCAGGCGCCCGCGCTGCGGTTGGCGGTCGTCGGCGACGGAGAGCTGCGCGGGGAGCTCGAGGCACAGGCGACCGCGCTCGGGATCGCCGACGTGGTGACGTTCTGTGGCTTTCGCACCGAGCTGCCGAGCATCACGTCGGCGTGTGACGTCGCCGTCCTGTCGTCGGACAACGAGGGAACGCCCGTGGCGCTGATCGAGGCCGCCGCCGCCGGACGGCCCGCGGTGAGCACGAACGTCGGCGGGGTCGCGGACATTGTGCGACCCGACACCGGCGCCGTGGTCGCGCCCGGGGACGCCGCCGGCCTGGGCGCAGCGCTCGTACGCCTCGCGGCTGATCAGGGTGTACGCGAGCGTATGGGAGGCGCGGCGCGGGCTCACGTGCGCGAGCGCTACGACGCCCAGCGCCTCGTGCGTGACATCGACGATCTCTATGCCAAGCTCCTATCCCGGCGCCGAGGCTGATCGTCATGTGCGGGATCTGCGGCTGGATCGGCGCGAGCGCCACGGCGGAGCCTTCGGAGCGAGGACGCGCAATCGCGGTTGAGATGGCGTCGGCGATCGCGCACCGCGGCCCGGACGGTCACGGCGCCCACCAGATCGGCGGCGAGCACGGCGCCGGCTGGTTCGGGCACCGGCGCCTGCGCATCCTCGACCTCTCGGAAGCCGCCGCGCAGCCGATGGTGAGTGAGCGCACGGGGGCCGTCCTCGTCTTCAACGGAGAGATCTACAACTTCCGCGAGCTGCGCCGGCAGCTGGCCGGCGAAGGCTTCGAGATCCGCTCGACGGGTGACACCGAGGTCGTGTTGCGCGCCTACGACGCCTGGGGCCCGGACTTCGTCAAGCACCTCGACGGCATGTTCGCGCTCGCCGTCTGGGACATGCGCCGCGAGGAGTTGCTCCTGGCGCGGGACCGGAGCGGGAAGAAGCCGCTGTTCTACACGCAGCGCGACGACCGCCTCGTCTTCGCATCCGAAATAAAGGCGCTTGCACGCGTTCCGGGATTGTCACTCCAACCCGATCACACTGCATTCGCCGAGTTCTTAACTTTTGGATACGTCACCGCACCGAGAACGATCTACCGTGACATCGCTCAGCTCGAGCCGGCGATGACACTGCGGTTCACACCGCGCAACCGCGATGTCACAGCGCATCGCTGGTGGTCGCCGGGTCCGGCAGGTCCTCCGCGCCCGCTCGACGAGCCGTTGCTCGACGAGCTGCGGCGTTCGGTGAGCGTGGCGGTCGACCGGCGTCTGGTGGCGGACGTACCGGTCGGAGTTCTGCTGTCGGGCGGGATCGACTCGTCCGTCGTCACGGCGCTCATGTGTAAGCACGCGGCCGGGCGGGTCCGCAGCTTTTCGGCCGGTCTCGCCGACCAAGCGAGCTTCGACGAGCGCTCGCACGCCCGTCAGGTCGCAGAGCATCTCGGCACCGACCACACGGAGTTCGCGGTGAGCGCGGACGCCGCCGCGCTGCTAGACCGCCTGATCTGGTTGCACGACGGCCCCTTCGCCGACTCTTCGGCCGTGCCGACCTACCTTGTCTGCGCCGCCGCGCGTGACCAGGTGACGGTCGTGCTCACGGGCGACGGCGGCGACGAGGTTTTCGCCGGCTACCAGCGATTTGTGGCTGCCGCGCTGAGTCGTCTGGTCCGCCCGGAGGTCGCGCGGCTGGCGCTGCGCGCGTTGCCGCTCGACGGCGACGGTCCCGGTTATCACAATCCGCGCCGGGCGCTGCGCCGGTTTCTGAGCGCCTGTACGCGCGCGTCAGACGACCGCTACCGGCAATGGATCAGCGTGTTCGGCGACGACGATGTCCGCGCGCTCGTCGGAACGGACGCGGACGGTGCGACGTCGGCGTTCGAGGCTGCCTTGCGCGAAGCCGACGGGCTGCCCCCGATCGACCGGCTCATCCACGCGAACTTCGTGACGTACCTTCCGGGCGACCTGCACGTAAAGGTCGATCGATGCTCGATGGCGCACGCGCTCGAGGCGCGGTCGCCGCTGCTGGACACGGCCGTCGTAGAACTCATGGCCCGCGTCCGGGCCCGCGACAAGGTCGGCCTGCGCCATCCCAAGCCCTTGCTGCGCAAGGCCTTCGAGCAGATCGTCCCGGCGGCCGTTTGGACGCGCCCGAAGCACGGCTTCGGCGTGCCGATGGACACGTGGTTCGACGGCGAGCTCGGCGCCGTCTATGCCGACGAGGTGCTGCATCGCGACGCGCGTCTCGGAGCGTGGCTGCGACCCGAGCCGCTCGCGCGCCTGTGGTCTGAGCACACGTCGGGCGCGGCGCGCCACGGTGCGAGGATGTGGACGCTGCTGACGATGGAGCGCTGGCTCCGCGGGCTCGAGGATCCGTCGCCGTTGCGCGAGCCGCCGCCTGCGGTCACCGACGCCGCGGTCCGCTAGAGGCGCGACAGTACCTGCGGCCCTGCCTTGACGGCGCTCGCGCACCAGTACGGCGGGTCTCGGCTGACCTGGACGTCCACGAGCCCGGCGGCCTCGAGCATGGCGACGATCTGCGTTCTGGTAAACCGCTGCTCCAAGCGCGTGCCGAAGCGATCGAGAGCGTCGGTGCGCATCGTGTAGAGGCTGCGGTCCCGGTAGAAAGATAGCGGCCACGAGTCCACGTCGCGCCCAACACGCTCGCCGAGCTTCGCCGCTCGAGCGAGCGGAAGATAGACGACGACGGCGATCGCGTTCGTCGCGACGAGCTTGCGCCTGTGCGGCCACCGCGACACGCGCTGACGCAACGCGCTCACGACCCCGAACAGGGCGCGAAACCACGCCGGCCGCCCGTCGAGCGCGTAGTACAGGTACACGAGGAACGGCGCGCCGACACGCAAGCGCGAGACGCACTCGCGCAGCGCACGTTCGGTGTCAGGCACGTGGTGCAGGACACCCAGCGAGTACCCGAAGTCCATCGACCCTGCCGCGAGCGGAAGATCGGAGACCGAGGCGACGTGAAACTCGACGTTGCCGCAATCCGCAAGAGATCGCCGCGCAACCTCCACCGCCTCGGCACTCGCATCGATGCAGTGCAGACGCCCGAAGCGCGGCGCCACGAATCGTGCCCATCTGCCGCTTCCGCAGCCGGCGTCGAAGCCGACAGCGTCGCGCGCAACGAGGTCCCAGGGAAAGACCGAGAAGTAGCCCGCGAACTGCCGCGCGAGCTCCTCCGGCGGAACCTCCGACTGATCGAACGACTGCCATTCGCGGCCGAAGTCCGCCACGACGAGATCGTCGACATTGCGGCTGCTCATCCAGCCAGCCTACGGCGGCGCCAGAGTCAACGGGTCATCATCAGTGCATGGTTGATGCCATAGCCACAGGAGCGCAGGGTCCGCAGGGCCCCAGCCTACGTGTCAGGCTGATGATCCCTGCGCTGCACTTGCGCGCCCGCGACGTGAACCTGATGGCGATGCCGCTCTTCACGTCGGGCGAGGCCGACACGGTACATACGGGCTCCACGGCTTCGCGCGTGCGGATCGCGCTCGCCGCACGCCGCCGCTTCCGCCACGCGCTGCGCGACGTGGAGGCAGACGTCGTCGTGGTGCAGCGGCAAGTCGACCCGCTACCAGGCCGCGGCCTCGAGCGCGCGGTCATGCGCGGTCGCGCGCTGATCCTGGACGTCGACGACGCCGTGTGGCTCCCCGAGCCTGGAAGCCATCCGCTGACGCGGCTGCGGCGCAACCCGCAGAAGCTCAAGTGGCTTGCCGCGAAAGCGGACCGCGTCATCGCCGGCAACGACTACCTCGCGGACTGGCTCAGCCGGCACTCGCGCGACGTCACCGTCGTTCCCTCGCTCGTGGACACCGACAAGATGACCCCCCGAGTGCACCACGACTCGCAGGAGCTTGTGCTCGGCTGGATCGGGTCTTCTTCGACAGCGCACTACCTTCGCGACGTGACCGCTCCGCTTGCGGCATTCGCCGCGTCGCGCCCGGAGCTGACCGTGAAGCTGCTGACGGTCGGCGGTCCGGCGCCCGCAATCACGGGCGTGCGATCCGAGCAGTGGCGGTGGAGCGAGGCGCACGAGTCTGCGGCGCTGGAGCAGATGGATGTCGGCCTCATGCCGCTGCCCGACAACGCTTGGACCCGCGGCAAGTGCGCTTACAAGGCCCTGCAATACATGTCGGCCGGGGTGCCGGTGCTCGCCGACGACGTCGGCATCACGGCGCAGGTCGTTGGCGACAGCTCGGCAGGGATCGTCGCCGGGACCACCGCCGATTGGCAGGAAGGGCTGGATCGGCTCGCCGGGAACGCCGCGCTGCGGCAGCGGATGGGCACGACCGGCAGGGCGCGGGTGGAGGAGGACTACTCCGTCCGGGCCTGGGCGCCGAGGCTCGCGTCGCTGATCTCGGGCGCGGCCTGACCACGTGCTCGAAGCCGGACCCAACGCCGCGCCACCCGTCAGCGACCGGCGGCGCGTCGCCGGCTCGGTGGCCGCGCTCGCGGCCGGAGATCTCGTCAACAAGGCGGCGCGCTTCGCCGCGGTGGTCGTGCTCACCCACGCGCTGCCGCTCGATCAATACGGCCTGCTGAACGTCGGAGTGGCGCTCGGCGGCATCGCCGTCGTACTCACGCGCCTGGGATTGCCCGATCTCGGGGCGCGCGAGGCAGCAATCGCTCCGCAAGACCGCGACACCCTCGCCGGACGCATCATCACGCCGCAGGCGGCGTCCTTCGGGGCTCTCACGTGCGCGGCCTGCTGCGTCGTGCTGCTCATCAAACCCGGCGCGGTGCCGTTCGTCCTGCTCAGCGCCGCGAGCACACTGGGGCTGATCCTGTCGGCCGACTGGCTGCTGCGCGGCATGGAGCGCATGGTGCCGCTGGCTCTCGCCACGGCGGCCGGCGGCATCGTGACGCTCGCCGGTTCGCTGATCGTCGCGGCGGCGTCGAACAGTGCTCTCGCGGGACTTGCAGCGCTTGCGGCGGGCGAACTGATCGCGGCAATCTGGACGGTGCGCTCGGCACAGCTCGCCCGAATCCCGCGACCGAGCCTGCGCGGCGCTCGCGGGCTGCTGCGCGAGTCATGGCCGCTCGCGGTTGCGGGAGCGGTCACGTACGCCTACTACGCCAACATCGACACGGTGCTGCTCGCGGCCACTCGCTCGGTTGAAGAGGCAGGGCTCTACAGCGGTCCGTATAGGCTGTTCCTCGCCCTGAATACGACGGGGATCTTTGCGGCGTACGCGATCCTGCCGCTCGCGGCGAGGGCGCTCGAGGCCCGTGCGCCGCAGCAGGCACAAGCGCTCATCCTCGGGCTTCTGCCGGCGCTGGCGGGGTTCGGCCTACTGTGCCTGGGCGTGGCCGAGGTGCTCGGTGGGCGCCTGCTCGAGGTCGTGTTCGGCGAGCCGTTTGGGGCGATGGCGACGACGTTCGTGATCCTTTGTGCCGCAGTGCCCTGGTACGCCGTCGGGTATCCCGTCGGCTACTCAGCGATCGCTAGCGGGCACCACCGCCGGCTGCTCACCGGCGCTGCCGTGGCCGCGGTCTTGAACCTCGTGCTCAACGCAGCCCTCATCCCCCCGCTCGGGCCCGAGGGCGCGGGGATTGCGACCACCGTGGCGATGGTCGCGGCAGCGCTGACATGGCTGCACGTGCAGCAGATGCTCGCCGGGGTGCGCCCCCTCGTTGTGCTCATGTCGCTGTCGACGCTCGCGGCCGTCGGCGCTGCGCTGGCCGACGACGTCCGCGTCGAGATCGGGGTCCTGACGCTCCTGGCCGGGACCGGGCTTCTCGCGTGGGGCAGCGCCGGAGGCCGCAGATTCCTGCGCGCGCGACCGCCGGCGGCCCGGTGAGTCACGCGCCTGGTGCGCGGCATCGCGCACGTTAGGCTGGCTCGATGGTGGCGATCGGACTTGCGGCCGCGCTCGTGGGCCTCGCGGGCTGGTCGATGATGCGGCTGGCGTTCATGCATCCGCTCCAGCTGTGGAGCGTGCCGTGGGCGCTGGCGACGAGCCTGTTCGCGTTTCACCTGCTCCCGTACCGACCGCTCAGCGCCTCTACCGCGCTGCTAATCGGCGCGTGCACCACGGCTTTTGCCGCGGGCTGCACGGTCGCCGCCCGCTGGCTCGATCGCCGCCGGTCAGATCGGGTGCCGGTCATCGACAGCGCGCGTGGCTCCCACGATCACGTCACCGTGGCAGCGCTGGTCAGCGTCGTGCTCACAGGCGCCGGGCTGATGCTGTACCTCGTCGAGCTGTCGCTCAGCCATGGCCTGCGGGACACGCTTGTCACGTCGCCGCAGGTCCGTCTGGCACTGGCGGACGGGGCGGCGGCGGTCACGATCAAGTACCTGTACGTCGCATATGCCAGTGCCGCGCTCTGCGGGCTCGCCGCCGCGCGCGCCCCTTCGGCACACGGCCGGATCCTATGGCTCGGCCTCGGAGCTGCCGTAGTCGGCTCGCAGTACTTCACGACAGGACGGTCGAACATCGTGCTCGCCCTTTGCGTTCTGGCGGCTGCCGAGGCGCTCGGCCGTCGCCGGCAGCCGTCGATGCGGACGCTGGTGGCCGCTGGTGCGGCTCTGGCCGCGTTCGTCCTGGCGGTGTTCACGGCCGGCGGCGCGATCATCGGAAAGACGCTCGACAACAACCCGCTCGCGAGCGTGTCCAGCCCGCTGACCGAGGAGCGGCTGTTGCGGCCCCTTGCGCTTCCGTACCAGTACGCGTCGGCGCCGATCGCTGGGCTCGAGGTCCAGTCGGGCGTCGCGGATGCGATCCCTGACGCTCTGGGTTGCGCATCTTTTGCGATGGTCTGTCAGATCGGTCGCGGTGCGGGTTTCGACATGGCGCCGGAGCCGCTCGTCCGGCCTTTCACGCAGGCTCCGCTGCCATGGAACACCTACACGGCGCTCGATCTACCGTTGGTCGACGGCGGTCCGTTGTTCGCCATTTTGTACTTCGCGTTGCTCGGCTGCCTTGCTGGCGCGTTGTGGCGCGTTGCTCGCAAGGGAAGCACAGTCGCAGTGGCGGCGTACGCCATCTACGCGTCGGCGTTGCTGTATTCGGCGACGCAGAACAACTTCTTCGCACCTCACATCGTCGGCGCATGTGTGATCGCGGCGCTGCTGCTGGCCGGCGCCCGGCTCGTCAGGCGCCGGGGCAGCCTCGGCTCACGCCCGCGCCCGCGTCTGCTGCCGTTGCGTTCATCCTGAGTGAGCCGACCGCTACGGAGCAGCAGCCTCCGGCGAATCGGCGTTCGCGGGGGCGGCGAGATACTCGGCTTGGAGCTCCGCCGCACGCTCGCCGGCGCGTACCGCCCGCGGATCCAGATCCTGGGCACCCGGGCGGAAGTTGATCTGCGCTCTGCTCTGGGCGGCGTTTCTCAGCTCGCCGTCGAGCGAGGCGTGATACCGGATGCGCCACACGCCCGAAGCCCTCGTCCACGTCGTCGAGAGCGGCACGACGGCGGACCCGCTCGCCTGTGTGGTGGCGAAGTATCGCACGACCGCAGTCTTTCCCCGTACGTCGATCTCGTCGATGCGCGGCCGCTGCCGGCGATAGACATCACTCGCGTTGCGGATCGCCAGCACGAGCAGCTGCGTGCCGATCGTTTTACGCAAGCCGTCCTCGTACGTGTCCACGGCGCGCTGCGCGTCGCCGTACTGGACGGCTCTCCAGTACGAGAGAAACGCCCGATCAACTGAGCCGAGACGCATGCGAGCGACCTCTCGCGGCGCCACCAGGTGCTCACGCAGGGCGCTGACTTGGTCCGAGATCGAGTGCTGCGCCAGAGGTTCCGCCGACGTGCCGCCGCCACAGCCCGCCAGGGGCACCGCTGCCGCGACGAGCGCGAGCGCTGCAGCCATCTTCACCATCGGCAGTCGTTTGCGACCCACAGCGCCGTGAGGCTACTTCACGTGCGCCGCCGCGTAGTCTTGCGGTACGTGAACCTGACCGCCGCCCGCGCACGTGACAGCTCCCTGGGCGCCTGTCCCGCGTGCCTCGAGGAGCGGCGCCGCCCGTGGTTTAGTCATCCGCGACTCACGCTATGGCTGTGCGGTCGCTGCGGGCTGGGCTACAGCGACCCGCAGCCGCGCGGTTTCGTCGAGCAGCGGTACCTCCACGAATACGACCTCGCTGCGCATTTCGGAAAGCTCGAGGCGCGCAAAAACACGCTCATCGAACGTCGTCTGGACGAGTTGGCGCCGCCGAGCGGCCGGCGTCGCCTGCTGGACGTCGGATGTGCCGACGGCCAGTTCGCAGCGGCGGCTCAGGCACGTGGCTGGCACCCGGCCGGCGTCGAACTCAATCCGCCCGCGGCACGGCGCGCCCGAGAACGCGGCGTCGAAGTGAGCGAGGGACACCTCGAGGACGTCGCACTCGGAGACGGCGCTTTCGACCTCATCACCGCGTGGGACGTGATCGAGCACGTGCCCGAGCCGCGGGAGTTCGCTCAGAAGATCACGCGGCTGCTCGCCCGTGACGGTCGTGCCGTCGTCACGACGCTGAACCGCCGCGCACTTGTCGCGCAGGTCTTTCGCGGCCGCTGGACGATGGTTGTCGAAGACCACTTCACCTACTGGCACGAGCGCTCCCTGCACTCCCTCTTCGCGTCAAGCGGTCTGGAGTCGGTTCACAGCTCGAGCTTCGGGCTCGGGCGGGACTTCGTCGCGTGGCTGGACCGACCGCCGGTCGCGCGGGCCGGCGAGCCGCAAGTCGGCGATCGCAGCGGCGTGCGAGCAAGATGGGACACGCGGCCGGTCGTCCTAGCGGCGGAGAATGCGCTGAACCGGGCGCTCGACGTGACCGCGCTCGGCGTCGGGATCCAAGTGTCCTTCCGCCACCGCCGCTAACCGGCGTCAGCCTCGCGCTCGGCCTTCTCCGCTGCGGCCTCCAGCGCCCGCGCCACCTTCCTGATGTAGCTCACATCGTCGACCTTCCAGGTGCTCTCGACGCGCCGCATCGAGAACGAAAGGGGTGATCGCGAGGTCTCTTCGCCGCGAGCGTCGTAGTACACGACGAACCCGCGCACGCTCACACGCTCCCCGCCCGTGCTCGCGCGATCGGCGAGCTGCAGGTTCGGCAGCCTGTCGCCGACGACCCGCACGGCGTCGCGCAACACTGCGGCACCGCCTATGCGCTGCATCGCCTGCTGCGTTGCGAGTCCCTGCGCCGTGTCGGCGTCCCGGAACTGGACCGCGCGCCACCAGCTCAGCAGCGCGCGCTCCGGACTGCCCTCCTGCTCGCTCTGCACCTGCTCGATGCCCACAAGGTTCGGCGGGCCCGTAGTCGTCTGCGTCGTCGTCGCGCCGTCTTCGTCGCCGCATCCCCCCAGCGCGGCGCCGATCGCAAGCACGCCGGCGAGCACGCACGCGGGGCCCGGGCTGAAATGCAGCATCTGCCCGACACTATCGTCTCGGCTCGCACGGTCGCGCCGACGTGACGCAGCTCACACCACCGCCGCGTGTGCCTGCTGGAAGCTGATCACATCGATGAGGATCTCGTCCAGGGTCCGCGTCGGCTTCCAGCCGGTGGCGGACTCGATCTTGCTGATCTGCGGGTAGCGCCGCGGCATGTCCTCGAAGCCCGCCTCGTAGGCCTCGTCGTACGGCACCACAACGATGTCGGATTCCGATCCGGTCAACTCCCGCACGCGCTCGGCGAGCCCGAGGATCGAGATCTCCTCCTGTGAGCCGATGTTGAAGACCTCGCCGTAGGCCTGCTCGCCGAGCTGCATGAGATCGACCAGCGCCTGCACGACGTCGCTGACGTGACAGAAGCAGCGCGTCTGGGTGCCGTCGCCGAAGACGGTCAGCGGGCGCCCCGAGAGAGCAGCACTGACGAACTTCGGCACGACCATCCCGTAGCGCCCAGTCTGCCGCGGGCCGACGGTGTTGAACAGCCGCGCCACGACCGTCGGCAGCTTGCGCTCCTTCCAGTACGCCAGCGCGAGGAACTCGTCGATCGCCTTCGAGCAGGCGTAGGACCAGCGGCCCGTCGTGGAAGGCCCCATGACGAGGTCACCATCCTCGCGGAACGGGAACGAGGTCGACTTGCCGTAGACCTCGCTCGTCGAGGCGATCAACACGGGCTTGCGCTTCTTGGAGGCCTGGGCGAGCACGACCTCCGTGCAGTGCACGTTGGTCTCGATCGTGCGCACGGGGCTCTCGACGACGAGGTCGACGCCGACGGCCGCTGCCAGGTGGTAGACGATGTCCGCCGTGTCGACGAGCTCCGCGACGAGCGACGCGTTCGCGCACGTCTCGATCGTGTAGCTGAACCGCGGGTCGGCCTTGAGATGGCGGACGTTGTCGATCGAGCCCGTCGACAGGTCGTCGAGGATGTGGACGCGGTGACCGCGCGCGAGGAGCTCTTCGGCGAGGTGAGACCCGATGAAGCCCGCGCCGCCGGTGATGAGGAACCGCAATGCCTTGCCTTTCATGGTGGTTGCGCGCCCGATTCCGCGCGCGGTTGCCTTC
>Ga0136612_10000845_pt1 | contig 12141 bp, 17 predicted proteins | sample AntDryUQ224A2306_2_FD_106644 | JGI IMG/M metagenome (GOLD analysis project Ga0136612, IMG submission 106644) | Polar desert sand microbial communities from Dry Valleys, Antarctica - metaG UQ224A (23.06) | ecosystem: Environmental > Terrestrial > Soil > Desert | place: Antarctica: Dry Valley...
AGCACCAATGGTGCGAGGGACACTAACGACGATTCGTACGCTTACTTGTCTGGATTCGCGCCAGACCAGCAGGCGGAGGCAGTTGTCCACGTTGATCCGAATCTGATCGGCACCCCGCACCAGGTCCACATGCTTTTGCGATGGGCAGACTCGGCGCAAAATGCACGCGGCTACGAGTGCCAGTTCGACCATCAGGGCGGCGTACAGATTATTCGATGGGGCGGTCCTTTTGGAGACTTGACTGATGTTCCCGGGGCCGGATTCAGAACATTGGGCCGAAACTTCGTCAGCGGAGATATTGTCAAGGCGAATGTTATCGGTAACACCATCACGCTTTACATCAACGGGTTACCGCTTTATCAAGCCATCGATTCAACCTGGACTACTGGTCAGCCCGGCATCGGCTTTTTCAAGAGGGCTGCCGGACTGAATACAGACTTTGCCATTACAAGCTTCACGGCATCGTCTTTCTAAGTACTAAAGGGAACAGCCTTGCCAGCGGTCGAATAAAGTTTCGACCGCTGGCCTAGACATCGACGCGGATGCCCCGAACGGCCGTTGAGCAATTCGCAACGGCTCTTACACTCGCACGAATCGACGGAGAGTCCACATCTTAAATCCGCCCCCGACAACGTGGTACGGTACGTGGAGTGGCAGGTTGATGCACGGCGGTAAGCGCGCTGTGCGATTCCAGCAATCGACACAACACCTACTTAGCGCGTCTCCAGCGCAAAAAAATGGCAGAAGATATCCAGGCCCACCGGCCATCGATAAAATTTAACCGCCGCGACTTCTTGATCGCCGCGAGTGCGTCAGTTGGCACACTGACAATCACTGGCTGCGGGGGATCGGACAGTTCCGATGCCTTGGAATCGCCGAACGCCGCGGCGCCTGCGGCCGACGCTTCCGTGCTGTTACAGCCTACGGGCGCGTTCTATTCAACCAATTTTCCCCGTTTTGAGAATCCGATATCCGAAGCAGGGGTGTGGTTCAACAGGAGTCAACTCTGGACCAAGGTGCGAACCTACAACGGGCTGGCGTTTGGCACCAATGGCGACAGGAATAGCTATGACGACTCGTATGCCTACTTGTCTGGCTTCGGGGCGGACCAGCAAGGACAAGCCGTTATCTACGTCGACCCCTACCTCACCGGTGATCCGCATGAAGTCGAACTACTTTTGCGATGCGCTGACTCGGCCCAAAGTACACGCTGCTATGAGTGCCTGTTTAGCTACTATGGCGGGGTACAAATCGTTCGGTGGAACGGGCCCTTCGGGGACTTCACCGTACTTTCTGGCACTGGACCAAGTTATTTTGGCCGCGCTCTGGTCACGGGCGATGTCGTCAAGGCCACCATTATCGGTAACACGATCAGCGCTTACATCAACGGTGCGCTGATGTTGGAAGCAACCGATTCGAGGTGGACCGACGGTCAGCCCGGCATCGGCTTCTTCAAGCGAACCGCCGGCCAAAATTGGGACCTCGCGATTTCCAGCTATACCGCGTCTTCCGCGCTGCCAGGGCCAGCGCCGGCGCCAGCACCACCTCCGCCGGGACTTGTCTACGCAACCAGCTTTACGCTCAGCGAGAACCCGATATCGGAAGGCGGGGTGTGGTTCAACAGAAGTCAAATCTGGACGAAGGTGCGGACGGACAACCGATTAGCCATGGGCACCAACGGCTCCAGGGAAACGTATGACGATTCGTACGCCTACTTGTCCGGCTTTGGGCCGAACCAGCAGGCCGAGGCCGTGGTCTACGTGGACCGCTACCTCAGTGGCGATCCTCACGAATTCCTACTGCTTCTGCGCTGCGCGGACTCGGCGCAAAGCACTCGATGCTACGAGTGCATGTTCAATCATCGAGGCGGCATGCAAATTATGCGGTGGAACGGGCCGTTTGGAGACTTCACCCAACTTGACGCCAGACAGCTGGGCTATTTCGGGCGCAACCTAGTCGAGGGCGACGTGGTCAAGGCCACCATTATTGGTAACACGATCACTTCTTATATCAACGGTGTGCCAATGCTGGAGGCAACCGATTCGGTGTGGACCGATGGTCAGCCAGGCATCGGCTTCTTCAAACGAACTTACGGCACGAATTGGGACCTTGCAATCACTAGCTACACTGCAACGTCTTTGTAGCCGGAGTTGGCACGGTGATGGTCGCGAAGCCACGGGGTGACCAGTAATTGGACGGATACAACTTGAGGGTGGCCGTTTAGCATGAAGCGCAAATTGGGTCGCACGGCGCTGGCGCTCACGCTGGCAAACGGTCTCGCAGTGTTGTCGGGTTGCGGCGGCTCGGACGATCCTGCCGTCGCGGTAGCGGCGCCTGCCCCTGAAAGTGGAAGCGGGATTCCAGTGACACCTGGACCCGCTCCCGCTCCCGCCCCGTCGCCACCGCCTGCGCCGACTCCGCCGCCACCGCCCACGCCGGCTCCGCCGCCACCACCTCCCCCGACTTACTCAGCGACAGTGTCTTGGTCAGTTCCCCTACTGAACACAGACGGAACATCGCTTACGGGTGTCACCGGCTACCGCATTTATTACGGCCCGAGCCCCGCTAATTTGCCGGATTCGATACTCGTCCCTGGGGCCGGTGCTACAAGTCACGTGATAAGCGGCCTCACGCCGGGCACTCATTACTTCGCCGTGGCCACGTTAAATTCAGTGGGCGTCGCAAGTGATCTGTCCAATGCCGCTGCGAAAACCGTTCCGTAGCGAGGACTGAGCAAATAAATTGAAACGAAGAGACTTCATTTTAGGTTCCACGAGCATGGTCGGCGTCATGATTCCAGGCTTGGGATGGGCTGCTGAGCCGTGTCCGCCGCCCCGAGTCAGCCTGAGCGGGGGCAGTTCGGTATCAACGACATGCGGGACGACTAGTGGTCGGAGCTACTCCACGAATTTTGACCTCACCGAGAACCCTATCTCGGAGGGAGGGGTGTGGTTCAACACCAGTCAGCTCTGGACCAAGGTGCGAACGGCAAACGGACTGGCGTTTGGCACCAACGGTGCCAACGAAGCCTACGACGATTCGTACGCTTACCTGTCAGGCTTCGCACCGAACCAGCAAGGCGCGGCGGTCATCTACGTCGATCCCAACCTTACCGGCGATCCACACGAAGTCGAAATACTTTTGCGTTGCGCGGACTCCGCATTCACTGCACGCTGCTACGAGTGCCTGTTTAACCATCAGGGCGGCGTACAGATAGTTCGGTGGAATGGTCCGTTTGGAAACTTCACCGTGCTTTCTGGCAGCGGGCCAAGCTCCCTGGGCCGCAATTTGGTCACTGGCGATGTGGTAAGGGCAAGCGTCATCGGTAACACGATTCGTGCTTACATCAACGGTGCGCTGATGCTAGAAGCTAACGATTCGGTGTGGACCAATGGGCAGCCGGGCATCAGCTTTTTCAAGCGCACCAGCGGCCTAAATTCAGACTTGGCAATCACAAGCTTCACGGCGACCTCTTTGTAGTCGGGCCGTGTCGAAAATCAAAGGATGCGAGCATCCTTGGCGAAGCGCTCGTTAACGAGAACACAGTCAAATTCGATCAAACGCCGTGATTGATCATGGTTGACGGGGAACATAGCGCTCAAAACAAATCCTCGATTCATCAAGAAGTCGAGCACCTCTCGGAAATCTGGCATGCCTTCATAAATCGGCCGGACCGACGCTTCGAACTGCACGGCTCGCACCGACTCCAGAGTTTTCTCAGCGCCCCTTAGAACTTCTAAGTCAAAGCCTTGAGTGTCTATCTTCAGGAACGTTGGCCCGGGGAGCGTCCCGCCATCAAGCCGGCGCACAAAATTATCTAGCGTATCCACCGCTACGGGTTGACGCTCCAAAATGGCGCTTCTCTCCCAAAAATCCTTAACGGCTTCGCTCGTCGGAGACAGGAACGAACTCAGACCGGGGGACTGGGTCACGTTGATGTCAATCTGTTCTTGCCTGCTACCAAGTGCTATTTGATGGATCTTCCACGCGTCATCACGGCTGGTTTTCTGTTTCAGCTGCTGAACGAATTGATTTACCGGCTCGAACGAGTGAATCATTCCTCGGAATCTAAGCTTATGTCTAACCACATCGCCAAATTGCCCAACGTTCGCTCCCACATCCAACACGCATTGAATTTGATAAGTCTCAAACAGTGGTTTCAGGTGGCGAACGATGACCCTTTCGTCAAACTCCCAATTGGGGAAAAAAGTGTAGTCCCGCGAGTTGGCCAGGGCGACTAGTGCACGTCGAATAGACCTTTTGACTAGTGGTTCCGCATGCGGAGCTCGTTGCGAAGATTGGGGCCAGAACGGGATTAGGCGTCGAGAAAACATTAGGTATTTAACGCCGCCTGGGTGAGTAAGACTCACCAAATGATTAGCCCAAGCCATCCGCAAATCGTTGTCATTCAAATAGTCTTCTGCGATGGAGTGGTGCGCCTCTGAGAGTCGTACGCGTAGCCTATGAGCGACTTGAGCGGGAACCGGCAGCTGAAGCGCGGCTTTTAGCGCCGTGACCGATCCAATCCGATAGTCAACGCTCTTCGAAAGTGAATCGTGGGAGTCGTGCACGCGAAACGTTGGTTGATCCAGGAACAACATCCTTTGCGTCGAGGCGAGCTTCAAACCGAGGTAAGTCCATTCCAAGAAGCGCGGCAAACTGGCAAACGATTCGACATCGACCAAATTCGTACGATAGAGACCGCCGCAGGATGCAAGCCAACACTCGTGCGTCATCGCCAAAAGAGGTTCGGCGGCGACCATGTCTGAATTGGTTATTACGACTTCATCTGTGCCGTTGTTTCGAAAATAGCCATTGGTGGCCACGAAAGCCGCCTCCGGTCGCTTAGACAAAGCCTGTAACCGAACCGCCAGCCCGTTTGACAAGATCTCGTCATCGTCATCGAGGAAACAAAAAAACTCGGTTTCGACAAGTTGCCGGCCCGCGCAACGCGCACCCCGTACATCCGCCTCGTGGAGCCTTAATACTTGAATGTCTTTGCGCGAACGAAGCAAATCTAAAAGCGCCGAGTCGAATTGCTGACCATTGACAACCACGACAATCCTAGTGAACACACCGCTATGTTCGCCGGCGCTATGAATCGCTCTTAAAAGCGAGGCTTGCCGATCAGCCGACGCTGTCGTGGCAATAATTACGGTTATGGAAGCGGGTTCGATCGTTTTCAAACTCGGATTGAAGGGTGCCGACAACTCAAGCACGGTGCGCCATCGCCCACTGTCGTTAGGTTCGTCGGTCACAGCGAACTCGGGGGCGGCGCGCATTTCACAAGTTCCTGTGTTTATTACCGCAAAGTGCGTCGTCAAAATCTGGCTCTAGATCGCACTATCCTACTCAAGCGTAGGGCAGATGCTGCAAGCTTGGGCCAAAGGTAGCACGCTAAAGGAAGGTCGGCCCCCACAAACCACACATGCGGCTATTAAAACTCCCAAGCTCGACAAGCGCAGCGCAGTCGAAAGTTAGAGGGCCGCGCTCGCGGAGATCATCGAATATTGAAGAAATTTGCGTCCGGCCTCGGACCCGGTGGCAGCTAGAGTTGTAGTCGCAACTGGCCGGCAGATCCGAAACTACCCTTCCACACGCCTAAAAAAGGCAAAATGCGTCAGTGGCTAAGTACTTTGGCGCTCAGGCGGCAGCACGCGCCTCGGCAAACTGCACCGGCGTATGTAGCTCAGTGAGCTCAGCGGTCGTTCATTGTTGTATTCGATACGCCAGGCTTCGATTGCACTTGCGCATGCACAAGCGTCAGGAACCAGTGCTCGTTCGGGCACTCGTCGCGCAGCCGGCCGTTGAAGCTCTCAACGTAGGCGTTCTCGTTCGGCTTGCCGGGCCGAATGAAAGCGAGGGGCACTCTGCATTAATAGGCCCACGCATCCAGCGCCTGGCTCTCAAACTCTGGCCCGTGATCGACTGTGATCGACCGCGGCAGCCCGCGCGATTCGGCTAACCGGTCAAGCACGGCGATCATACGCAAGTCCGGCAGCGATGTGTCGACCTCGATTGCCAAGCTCTCACGCGTGTAGTCATCAACCAGCGTCAGGCAGCGCAAGCGCCGCCCGTTAGCCAAGCCGTCGGCCACGAAGTCCATCGACCAGCTCTGGTTGGCAGCGGTCGGCTTGGGCAGAGGCCGCCGTTCTACTGGCCCGATGCTTTGCGTTGCGCGACGTACCGTCAAGCCAGCAATCGCGATACAGCCGGTACGTGCGCTTGCGGTTGATCCGATGGCCTTCACGGCGCAACAAAACATGCAGCCGCCGATAGCCGTAGCGGCGCTTCTGGCCCGCCAGCTCGATCAGCCGCGCTGTGACTGCATCGTTGCCGCTGCGCTTGGCTCGATAGCCAAACAATGCGCGCGAGATGCCAACCAGCCCACAAGCCCGCGTCACGCCCAGTGGATGCGCTTGCATCACCTGCCGTGCCGCTTCGCGCTTGGCTTGCGGGCTTACCACTTTCGGCTCAGCAGATCCTTCAGCGCCGCTTGTCCAACTCGGCTTCGGCCAGCAGTCGCTTGAGTTTGCTGTTCTCGCCTTCCAACTCTTTCAGCCGCCGCAGCTCGGCCACGCTCATGCCGGCGTACTTGGCGTTCCAGTTGTAGTAGGTCGCTTCTGAGATGCCGTGCTTGCGACATAGCTCGCTCACCTTCGCACCGGCCGCGCTTTCTCGAATGGACCTACCTGGGCCTGAAACTCGCCTCGCCTCGAAGAATGTTTTCGATCAACCTATGTTTCGTGTGCACGACTCCGTCGACTCGCTTTCGAAGAGCCGGGATTACCGGGCCGGGGCGGTAGCGGCGCTGCAGACCGCACTCGAACTGGACCTTCCGCCTCGAATCGCACGCAGAGTGCGCGCACGGCTGTCAGAGGCGCATCATGACGTCGCTGAAGACTATATGAATGACAACAACTTGCGACGCGCCTGGGCGCATCACCTTGCGAGTCTCGCTGAGCCGGGGGGCACCAAGTACCTGTTGTTCTCGAGGCGGCTGTTTCCCTTTTGGCATCGATCGTCGCGTCGAGGCCTTCAGTGAACGACGGGTCCGCGACGACCTACTACCAGAAGCGGTGGCGAGAGGAACAAAAGGCGAACGCGTGGGCAATGCACAGAGCTGCGCGCATTCTGTCCGAACTGTCGGCGCTCGGTGTGACGAACCCGCGCGTGCTGGATTTGGGATGCGGCAGCGGATGGATGACAGAAATCCTGTCCCAGTTTGGCAGCGCCGAGGGCGTTGATCTTGCGCCTGAGCCTGCAAGTCAGCTCCACCCTCACCTTACTTTTCATCCCGTGGGCTTCGCTCGATATTTCGGACACTTTTGATAGGTGCAATGATGCTATCGGAGGTGTTGTATGGGAAGAAGGCGATTTACAGCGGAGTTCAAGCGCGAGGCAGTAAAGGCGGCGTTGCAGCCTGGGGTGGCGGTTAGTCGGACAGCGGCGGATCTTGGACTGCATGCCAACGTCCTGCGCAAGTGGGTTAAAGAGTTTGCAGCGGGACGGTGGGAAGGCAAGCCTGGCCTGCCATTAAAGAGCGAACAGCAGGCCGAGCTGGAGCGGCTGCGACGCGACCTGAAGCGTGTCAGCATGGAGCGCGACATCTTAAAAAAGGCGGTGGCCTACTTCGCGAAGGAACCGCAGTGAAGTACGGCTTTATAGAACGGCAGCGGTCAGTATGGCCGGTGCGCAGCATGTGCCGGTTGTTGAAGGTCTCGCACGGCGGGTTCTATACATGGGCAGGACGTGCTGCCAGTCATCGTGCATTGGCCAATGAGCGGCTGCTCGGATTGATTCGGCAAAGCTTTGCGCAGAGTGATCGCACCTATGGCAGTCCGCGCGTGTGGCGCGATCTGCTCGCCTGGGGCGAAGCGGTCGGTGAGAATCGAGTGGCGCGCCTGATGCATCGAGCGCAGCTGCAAGCACGTCCCAAGCGCCGGCGGCTGCCGTGCGATCACGGGATGCGTTGGGCGCATTGCATCGCAACCAACGTTCTGGCTCGGCAGTTTGCAGCACCTGCGGCCAACCGCACGTGGGCAGCCGACTTTACTATCTGTGGACCACCGAAGGCTGGTTGTATGTGGCTGTGGTGATCGATTTGTACAGCCGCAAAGTGATCGGCTGGTCATCGACGCCTTGACGATGGCGCTGTGGCGCAGAGGCAAGCCCGGTGCGCTGCTGCATCACTCGGATCAAGGCAGTCAATATGCGAGCGAAGACTTCCAGCGCTTGCTCAGCGCTGAAGGAATTGTTTGCAGCATGAGCAGAAAAGGTGACTGTTGGGACAATGCCGCGATCGAGAGTTTCTTCTCGTCGTTGAAGACCGAAAGGACACGCAGGAGAAATTATGTGACGCGCGACCAGGCTCGGGCGGACGTGTTCGACTACATCGAGCGCTTCTACAATCCGCGCCGACGTCACTCGACGCTTGGCTACGTCAGCCCAGATCAGTTTGAAAACCAATTATGTGAGCTTCGGTGAGTGTCCGAAGAAATGAGCGAAGGCCACCGTCAGCGGGGTCCCGCCCGGGACGTTTGATGGCGTCGTGAGCCAGGAGGTGTAGAGCGGCGCGGCGGGGTTTACCAACAACCGTCTCCATCGAGCAAGTCTCAGCAAATGAGAGGCCTCGGGCTTAGCCGCGGAAAAGCCTGAACAGCTATAAAAAGCGGAGCGCGAGACGTTCACACATACGCGCACGAGAATAGCCAAGCAGGTTTTCGTGTGCTCTTGGTATCCGTTCCGTCTTCCCCGCGCGTTGTGAGTGGGCTACCCTGTAACCTTTAACACAAAGTCAAAAATGAACTTAGCGTTATCGGCCCACCGCTCTGACCCCCACCGGACGAGATTTCGCGGTCTGGCGGCAGCGTCGACGTTTCTCTGCGCTCTGCGCACTCCTCGTTCAGCCTGCCCTCGCTGCTACCCGAGTGCGAGCCCTTCACCTGGCAGGAGGAGCGTTTGAACTATACCGCCGCGAAGGATCAGCTCCGTATTTCTCAGGTCGAAGGCCATCACTTCGATGCGGATACAGAGAGTTTGATTCGGGGGATTTCCGGTGGGATCGGCGCAGACATCGATTTTCTGGTGCGCTACTCGCCCAATCATCATCGGGTTTAGCGGCGCTCGTGAGATTGGCGATCAAGGATAAGACGCCGCAACCAGCCGGCGTGAAGATTCCGGTGGAGTGCTACCTGCTGCGCGGGCTCGAATTCGCGCCGTCGGACCCCGAAGTTATGAAAATTTATGCCACCTATCTGTCGCGGCTTGGCCGCAACGCCGAAGCAATGGCAATGTTCGAGCAGGCAGAAAAGCTCGTCCCCGACGATCCGATCATCGCCTACAACATGGGACTGCTACTGACTGAAAAACGCGACTTCGAGCGGGCTCGGATATACGCAAAGAAAGCCTACGAAGGCGGGCTGCAATTCCCTGGTTTGCGCGACAAGCTCGCTAAGCAGGGGCAGTGGCGTTAACGTAGGCGTAGGTATGCTCCGAGGGGCGACGTGCGTTGCGCGCCACTAGTACATAGGGACTTTGCTTGACGGAATCTCCACCGGCTCAGACTAAGACCCACGCCAGCGCCGTTGTGCGCGCGCACAACGGTTCTCTCGCACGGCCCACCGTAGTGATCGAGCCCAGCAGGGGACTCTTTCACTTTGACTTTCGTTCTCTCTGGGCGTATCGGGAGCTTCTCTACTTTCTGGTCTGGCGAGACATACGCGTTCGATATAAACAAACGCTGATTGGCGCCGCGTGGGCGATTCTCCAGCCATTTCTGACAATGTTGATCTTTGTAGTGATCTTCGGCGTGTTCGCAAAGTTCCCGTCCGACGGGTTGCCCTACCCTATCTTCGCCTACACCGCGATTCTCGTCTGGTTCTGCTTCTCGCAGGCAGCAACGAATGCCGCGCAGAGTCTTGTCGCTGACGCGACTCTGCTCAAGAAGGTGTACTTTCCGCGACTGCTCATCCCACTTGCCGCGGTTATCAGGCCGGTGGTGGATTTCGCCGTATCGTTCGTATTGCTTCTTGGGATGATGGCCTGGTACGGCATCGTCCCCCAGTGGACGATGCTTGCGATACCGCTGTTCCTTCTTCTTGCCGTGCTCACAGCGTTGGCCGTCGGGCTCTGGCTCTCGGCGCTCAACGTGCGATACCGCGACGTCGGTCACACGTTTCCGTTCGTAATTCAGGTCTGGATGTTCGCCTCGCCAGTGGCTTACTCGATCAGTCTCGTCCCGGAGCAATGGCGGTTTCTTTATAGCCTGAACCCCCTCGTCGGAGTCATCGAGGGCTTTCGCTGGGCCGCATTAGGTACGCCGACTCCTCCTATTAGCGCGATTGCTGTAAGCGCGGCGGTCGTGCTCGCTGTTCTTGCCAGTGGGCTCGTCTTCTTCAAGCGTATGGAAAGAACGTTTGCGGACATCGCCTGATGAGCGACGTCGCGCTCAGGGTCCAGAACCTGTCGAAGGTATACACGCTCGGCGCAACCAAGCCTCGTCACGACACCTTGCGTGATCAGATCGCTCACGGCGTGAAGCGACTCGTTGGAGGCAAGCAACCGCAGCAACCTACGAATGCCCGGCGGCGTGCCTTGCATTCAACGCCCGAGAAGTTCTGGGCGCTGAAGGACGTTTCGTTGCAAGTAGCGCAAGGTGAAGTCCTCGGCATTATCGGAAGAAACGGCGCCGGCAAAAGTACGCTGCTGAAGATACTTTCCCGAATTACAGAGCCGACGTCGGGCCGGGCCGAACTGTACGGACGCGTGGCAAGTCTGCTAGAGGTCGGAACCGGCTTCCATCCAGAGCTCAGCGGGCGAGAGAATGTTTATCTGAACGGCTCGATTCTAGGCATGACGCGCAAAGATCTGGCGCGTCAGTTCGATCAGATCGTGGCGTTCGCCGAGATCGAGCGCTTCATCGACACAGCTGTAAAACACTATTCAAGCGGGATGTACGTACGCCTCGCGTTCGCCGTCGCCGCGCATCTGGATCCCGAGATCCTGATTGTCGATGAGGTCCTGGCGGTCGGTGATGCGATGTTTCAAGAGAAGTGCCTCGCGGCCATGCAGAATTCGGCTTCGAGCGGAAAGACCGTCCTGTTTGTGAGCCACAGCATGGCCAGCATTCAACATCTGTGCACTCGCGCCATACTGTTAAAGGACGGCCGGATTGTCGAGGATGGGCCTCCGCGCGATGTGGTGAAGTCCTACCTGTCGGAACTTTCACACGCACACGAAGGCGGCAGCGTCTCCGTCCGCGATTGGCCCGACCGAATGACCAACGGCCAGGCGCGCATCGTGCACTTCGAGATTGCAGACTCCAGCGGTGAGGTCTGTTCCAGTGTGCCCGTAGGGGGCACGGTTCATTTCAAAATCGTCGCAGAGTTCAACGAGCCCGTGACAAATCCGTGCTTCGGCGTGATCGTGCACGATCAGGAAGGCGAGCCGATTCTCGATCTCCGCTCGGTTCACGACGGCTTGCGCTTGGGACGTACGGATACAGTCGTGACCGCCTGTGCGTCGGTCGCAAGCCTGGGGTTGTATCCGGGAACATATTTGCTTAGTCCCTGGGTCACCGATGGCGTCGAAACATGCCTCGACTGGGCGAAGCTTTGCAGCAAGCTGCAGGTGTACGCCGCACCCGGCCCACACGGCGATCTCAAGCTCGACCCTCAGTATGGCAAGTACTGGATACCCTCGACCTGGAGCGCGAGACAGTAAGGCTCCATATGAGCGAAAGCCATACACGGGTGAACCTGGAGACCGAAGGGCCGCGTTGGCGGGAACGCGCGAAGCGCGGCGAACTGAGCGCAGTGTTCTCTCCCGATGGAACTGAACGGCGCAATCTTTTCCTCCATACCCTTAGCCTGTGCGCCGCGCACCGTGCCCTGGCACTAACCGAGCAGCGCGGAGTACTGCTTGATTTCGGCTGCGGTACCGGGCGCATGCTCCGCTTCTTCGCAGCGCATGGCTGGGCCGTAATCGGCACCGAGATAACTGCCGAGATGCTCGATGAGGCCCGCCGTTTCGGGTTACCCGACGGGGCACAGGTCTATTTGACCGATGGCGTTGCCATCCCGTTGCCCGACGAGTCGGTGGACATGATATGGGTGTGCGGCGTACTTAAATACAGCCTAT
>Ga0136612_10000846_pt1 | contig 12132 bp, 9 predicted proteins | sample AntDryUQ224A2306_2_FD_106644 | JGI IMG/M metagenome (GOLD analysis project Ga0136612, IMG submission 106644) | Polar desert sand microbial communities from Dry Valleys, Antarctica - metaG UQ224A (23.06) | ecosystem: Environmental > Terrestrial > Soil > Desert | place: Antarctica: Dry Valley...
ACGAAACGCTGCAGACAGTCGGTACCCCAGAGGCGATACGACGCGAGTATGACCTCCGTATCTGTCTGGCTGCGAAAGACGACGCCTCTGGATTCGAGCTCGCGACGCAGCTCGCGGAAGTTGTAGATCTCGCCGTTGAAGCTGATCTGGAGTGAGCCATTGTCGTAGGGCATCGGCTGATGACCCGCTTCGCTCAGATCGACGATGGACAGCCGCCGATGACCGAGCCCTACCCTGTCCTCCGGCGAGAACCAGACCCCGGCGTCGTCAGGACCGCGATGGCAAAGCGTATCCCGTTGGGCGATCAGGGTTTCGTGATTCAGATTGCCCCGTGCCGAGGCAACGCCGACTATTCCGCACATTTTTCTGCTGCTACCCCTGATCCCGGTGCACGCGAGGCCCCGAGATGACATTCACGTTGTGACGGGTTTCGCCTACACTTCGGGTTACCCAGTCAAGCGAAAGCGCCAACCGGTACACCCAATAGAAACCGAGTGCCGCCATGATTGCCCTGATGAACACCATGTCTCCGTACCAGAACCAGAAGAAGCCCCCGCAGAGAACCGATGCCCACAACAGGCGCGTCATGAGTGACGGGCGGATGTTACGCAGCTCCAGGCGGCCGGCGATCCAGCCGTAGAGAAAAAGAATGACCAGAGCGCCGGCCATGCCGAAGTTCTTGAAGGGGGCAACGACAACATGGAGGCCGCCGGCGGATATTCCGGCCAGATCTTCGTAAGCGATGCCCTGCCACGATTCGAGCGGCCGGGATATCTCCAACGCGCTGGTAATGACCCCCGGGGGAAGGGACAGCAGATACTGCAGGTACGTCTCACCAAGTCTGTAATGCAGCACCCCGTGTCTGTACTCCCACGCCAATCCGAGGTTCGTCCAGAGTACCGCGGTCCAGGTGTTCTCGGCGAGACCGAGCTGTACCATCGCCAAAGGACCTATCGTTCCCGCGCTGACGATGATCATGTATCGGGCTGCTCCAAGCGTGACGAATACCAGTATCACCAGGAAGAGCGGAAGCAGGAGGCTGAGAATTCGTTTCCGTATTATCCTGCCAGCCGAGCGGCCAGAAGCCGTTGCGAGCGGCGCGGTAAGGTAGAGAGAGCTCAACGCTACTATGAGTCCGCTCGACTCCCGGTCTCCGCGGAGTACCTGGAAAACGATGACGATATAGGCAGTGCCCAGCCCGAGAGCGACGAGCTTGGTCCTCTTCGCGATAACCTTTCCTTCGCGCTCGATGTCGATGGCGAGGCATACGACCAGTATGTAGGAAACCAGCGATGCGGCGGCAAAGTTGATGCGCGATGCGGCTGTCGCCGACTGGTCAATCATGTAGCGTTTTTCGAGGATCGTTTCCGCGGGCGCAGCGAGCCACGAAAGCCCGATCGCCAGAGCCACGAGCAGCATGAACGCGCCCAGTCCCAGCGTATTCAGCGAGCTCCCGTATCTGGCTGCTGACGGATCGATGGGGACAGCTTTGAGCCGCGCTGCGTGAATCCCCGCCGCGAGCCCGCACAGGCCGACTATTCCGATCGCAATCATCTGGCGGACGACGATGCTGTCCTTCATGATGTCGAAGCCGTGAGGCGAATAGACCCAGATGAAGTCCGGCGTGAACAGGTATCCCACGAGCGCAGAAAAGGGAAACGCATAGACCACGATCAGAAAGCGTGGCAGCAGCGAAAGTCTGGAGAGCCTGCTCGAAGTCACAGCGAAAATCGTCAGCAGCCAGAAGGCGATTACTCCCGGGACGATCTCCAGGTACAGGCCGGCGTGGAAGGCCGCACCTGTAACGACGCCCACCGTCAGGAACAACAGACTCGTCAGCGCGACCGAGAGGGAGCGAATTTCCGCCCCCGGGCGCTCAGCGTCGGATCGTATCAGGGTTTCCCCTCGTTGCGTTCCGTGTAGCGGGGGAAGCTCCCCGCGGCCGTCGTAGCCGCGCCATCAACCTCCGCAACCGCTCGCGCGCAGATCTCGGTAATAGCAGCATTGGTAATGTGTTTGCCCAGGAGTGGCTGTGTGGAGCCATGGCAACTGAGCGCATGATCTCCTTTAGAAAGTCCCTGGAGCTACCCTCCTCATAGTACATGTAGGCGACCATGAAGTGCACATTGGCCCTGATTTTTCTTTCGTCAGCGGCGATGAGAGACCGGAGGCTTGGGTCGGCGCCGAGCTGCGCGAACATACGGTCGTACAAACGGCGAAAATCCTCGGGGCCACGGGTGCGGGAGCCGCTGGTACCAATGACATGATAGTCCACCAGAACTTCCGGGCTGACGCATACTTTGCAAATCGCTGAGAGACGGATCCATAGCTCCCAATCCTCGATCGGAAACAGGTCAGAACGAAAGAGGGTGGACAATCGCTCCATGGAGGTGCGTCGCACCACCACCGAGCTGGTCACGATCGGATTTCTGACCAAGAGCTCCCTCGTCACATGGCCGGACAGAGCCGGGCGTGAAACACGAATTACTTCCCCCGACTGGTCGATCCATTGTGCCGCGCTGCTGGCGAGTCCCACCTCGGAATCGACGAACACGCCGATCTGCCGCTCCAGCTTCGCCGGATGCCAGGCGTCGTCGGCGTCCAGGTAGGCGATGAGATCGGTGTCGGCCGCACGGGTGCCCGCGGTTCTTGCCGGCCCGGTGCCGGCATTCTGCTGCCGTATGACACTTATTCTGGAACCGTACTTACGCAAGACCGCCGTAGTGTCGTCGGTTGAGCCGTCGTCGACGACGATCACACGGGACTGGATGGACTGGCTCAGCGCACTGTCGATTGCCCGCGCGAGAGTCTTCGCACCGTTATAGGTGGGAATGACGGTGCTGATCGTAAGCGTCACTTGACCCGGCCAGTCAGGCGATTGGCGTGACCCGCCTCCGAGCTTCGCTCAAGGCTCAGAGGACGAACTCCGACCCCGTGAGAATTCCGTCGCAAATGATATCCAGCGTCGCGTTTTCACCGACTTCGAGCTGTTTCAGATCCGAGTATGTGAGACGAGGCTGATCGGTCGTCGGAAGGTCAACGACCGCCAGCGGAAGCGTTCGGCGCAGGAAGAAAAGATGTGCGTATCTCCTCGCATTAGTCACGAAATCGTCACTCATCCTCGGAGCGCTGTTCAGAAACCCGGTCACCATGCTGTTGAAATCATCGCGGGTCACGGGGTCGTGAGTGAAGCCCTTTCCCCGGTAGTGTGCATCGCCCGCAACGACTACCGGAACGCTGTGCAGGGCGAGCTCGAGGCCCGCGGTCGATGCGTAAACGAGACCAATGCGCGCAAGCCGCATGAGATCGTAGGAGTCGACAGGCTGCTCGGGAGGAACGACCCGAATATTGCGCGGGGGGTCGGGGAACTGCTCCTCGATCCAATCCACGACGCGATCGTAGGACAGCCGTGCCTTGAGCTGGGTCTCCGCGGGGTGCACGCGGATGACAAGTGTCCACTCCGGCCGGCTGGCGAACAGGTTGATCGTGTGGCTTATCCACTCGAACATATTCCCGAAAACGACATCCCGGTCCTGCATCGCGGTGTCCCAGATCACGTTCGTGTAGAGCACTGCGAGGCGAGAAACATCCGGGATGTTCAGTACATCCTTGAGGGGAGTTCCGTCGCCCTCGCCGTTGCCCCAGTACGTCTCTACTACATCCTCCCCACGCGCTCGACGGCCGATCAGCTCCCCGATGGCCTTGTCCTCCTCGAGCGACAGCGGTATTTCGGCGCTTGACCTCCACGACCCGGTCACGTCGTAACGGGGTGCCGGGATCTGATGCGAAAGGAAAATCGTTCCGCGGTCACGTCCGTTCTCGAAGAATACGAGGCGGGAACCCATTCTGGACGCCAGCTCGGCGGTAATCCTCTCGGCCTGAAAAACACCGTTCAGCATCACGACCACGTCAGGCTGAAACTTGCTCAGGATCCGGCCGATGCCATCGGTCCACCGGATTCCGCTTCGGATGAAGTCGAGCGTAGTCTCACGGCCAAGCGGATGGCGGTCGGGGAAATGCGTGCGCAGCTTCCACCGCGCCGCACCAAAAGCTGCTCGCCCAAGCGCGATCCCTTTCCACTCGAAGCTCTCGATCGCCTCCCAATCCGCCGATCCGATTTCTGCTTCCGCCGCCAGTGTGAGTTCGGTGTCGACGTGCTCGGCGACCGTAGACGCTGGTATCCCCGCGTGCTTCGCCAAGTCGAGAACCGAGTGCGTGCAGCGCCGGCAGAGCGGAACGAGGGATTTATCGCGCCAATCGATCTCGCAGATTGGCTGCACACCGCCACAGGTTGCAATCGCACAGTCAGCGCCGCGCTTTATGAGGGCCTGCGCGACGGCAACCTGAAACAGAGTGAATGTGGACCAGTAGCGCGGGGAGACGAACAGCACGCGTTGCCTCGCGCTTCCGGGGGAATCCGGCACAGGGTGAATGCTTCCCACCCGTCGCATGTCGCCCATTTCCGGCAGCAGTATCTTTTCCAGCCTGAAGGCCCGGAGCACTGCATAGAGCAAAATCCAGAGTGCCCGCCGTATGGCGGTAGTAGCTGAAGGATAGGCAATCATCACGGGAAGGTTGCTTGCGACGCGCGCCGAGCCATAAGCTCCGGTGGAGAGGCGGGGCGGAGGCCGATTCGGGGGGTCAATGGCAGGCGCATAATATATGTCCTAACACTTAAGCCAGCCGGGAGGATTCTGTCCCGCAAAACTCCAGGCGGTTGTTCCGCCCTCCGGTATCGGGCGCGGGGGTGACGACGATTTTTTCTTCCGACCCTCCCAGCCACGCGCCCCACCAGCTGAATGTGCCGTTTGCGGTAATGAAATGCCTGCACTGGGTCATAAGCCAGAGGTCAGCATACGCATCCTGCATTCCCCGGTTATGCGTCACAAAAACAGCCCGATCGGCTGGCAACGTGAGCCTTTCCCGCGCCGTTGCGGCATCATCTGAAAAGACAAAGGATTGCGCATCGCTGACGTCCCGCTCAATCAACTCTATCGCCCGGCGATTGTACTCCAGCGGCAAATTGTACTGTGACGTCGCCTCACCTGACTCGAACCAGCGAACGTGCAGCGCCACCGATTTGCGCCCCCGGATTTGTTCGCCGAGTACTGGTTGGTCAGATCCGTCGGCGGGACGACGCGAAGGTCGTCACGAATCACGTCTTCCACTACTGGAGATCACGCGAAAATCCGGTAACATCGTCAATGACCAGGTCCGCATCGTTGACCAGGGAGAGTCTCCGTGCGGCGGCATAACAGAAAAGCTGATTTCCAAGGCCGCCCTTGATGCGGGTAATAACTTTTTTTTCTCAAGCAGATATCCAGGTAGGAATGCAATTTAACGTCCTGATGACTTCAAGTCCGCGTGTAAAGATACGGTCCCCGAGTCCGGTTCAGCATGTCGCTCGCTGACCTGTCGCCCAGCGCGCTCTACAGGCAGTTGCTTCGCCAGTCGGCCGTCTACACAACCGGCACGGTGTTACAGCAGGCCACCTCTCTTCTTCTCCTTCCACTTTACCTGCACCTGCTTACCCCCGCGGACTTCGGTATCACGGCGCTCGCGGGTGTGGCGACCTCGATTTGCGTGGCGGTCTTCAGCCTTGGCTGTCATGCTGCCGTCACCCGACTTTATTGGGAGTGGAAGAAGGAAAACGACGCCGAAGCTGCCGTTGCCACACTCTGGGTGACGGTAATCGTGTTCGCCGCCGCGCTGACGATCGTGCTCCAGTGGTGGGGTGCCCTCCTCTTCGGCTGGCTTCTATCCAGCGTCCCATTCCAGCCTTATATCCGCATAGTGCTATGGACGGCATTTCTCACCACCGTCAACCAGGTTCCACTCGCCCTGCTGCGTGCCCGAGAGGAAGCCGGCGTATTTGTGCGATGGTCTTACGCGACCGCAACGAGCGCACTTCTCCTCAGTATCTATTTCGTCGCCATTCAGCGTCAGGGAGCGCTGGGAGTGCTGCACGCAAACCTCGGCAGCACACTGCTCAGCACTTCCATCGCCGTTTTCCTGATGATCCGCCGGGTGAGGTTCGTTGCACGCCCCCAGCGCCTGCGTGGAGCTCTCCGTTTTTCACTTCCGCTTGTGCCGGGATCGGTCCTCGAGACCCTGACATTGGGGATTGACCGGCTGGTTCTGGACAAGTTCGTGCCTCTCAGTCAGATCGGACTTTACAGCATCGCGACGCGTATTGCCGATCTCGGCGTACGGACGCTCATGGTTACATCGTTCAAGACTGCATGGTTCCCGTTCGCCATTCGTCTCAACACGGACCGTCCCGACGGCAGGGAGCGCACGGCGCGCCTGGGGACGATGATCGTCGCGGCTGGAGCATGGCTGGCCGTGGCCACCGTCCTGTTTTCAGGGGTGCTGCTGCTGGCGCTGGGGAAGAAGGAATATCTGGTGGTGATACCGCTGGTGGCGGTCCTCGTCTTCGGAAACCTTGTCCACATCATCGACCTCCTGGCATGGGTCGGTTTAATGATGGGCAAGCGTACCAGTGCTATCTCTGTCACAACCGCTCTTCACGCGATCGTGGCGTTCTCTGCTTACATGATTCTCGTCCCCGCCTTCGGTATCGCCGGTGCCGCTTTTAGCGCACTCATCTCAATGGCGACCGTGGCTTTGCTGAAGGTTCGAATCGCCGGACGTGCCTATCCTATTCGGTACGAGTGGGCACGAATTTGCGCGCTGTTCGCTGGAGCCGCGGCCGCCGTCCTCGGCGGCCTGGCTTCCGATTCGGTTCTCGGCGCGGTGAGTTGGCAAGGCAACATTATCAAGCTCGCGCTGTTCGTGGCCTTTTCGTTTTGTCTCAGGATAATTGCGTTCAGGGGGCAGGCTGTCCGTGACCAGCTCGCCGCCGTTGCCGGTGACGGGCAGCTCAACGGCGGATAGCGAAGACCGCTCCGACAGACGCCCCCTTCCAAAGTCGCACTGTTCGCGATCTTCGCTATATGGCTGAAGGCGATAGCCCTCAGGGGGAGCCGATTCCGGGAACGGCTGATCTCGGTGATGCCGGCCGGAAGGTCGAAGGGCCCGCTTGCTCCTTAGCGCCCGGCGCCACGGAGCCGGCGGTGGTCCTGCTGAACCGCTAATTGATCACGGTCAGGAAGTCAGCCACCTGCTTCTGGGCAGGACTGAGGGCCCCCACCCGTTTGCGATCGATCTTGAAACCTTCCTGGGTTCCGCTGAACTCCTGGTGGAGCACATAGTCCACGGTCAACATTCCCCTATCCTGACCGGTGATCTTCGTCCCCCGATGAAAGCCGTTGGTGTCCGCGACAATAATGTCGCCCACCTTCGCTGTCAGCAGCAGGACGTTGTCCGCGCCGTATACAGGAGCGATCTCGTCGAGCTCCCACCTGTACTTCCGTTGCCAACCCGGGAATCTGCGACGATGACTGCCCCTGACGTAGCAGAACGGGCCTCCCGATTCGTCAACGTCATTAAGGTAGAAAAAGAACTTGAGAAACTTCGGGCTGTTTGGGTCAACGTGAAAGAAAAGAGTATCGAACTCGGGAAGATTATTGCGGAAGCTTTTACGCAGATTCAGCCCGCCGATGGCCGGCACACACTCCAGATACCCGCTGGCGATATCGATCAGCTGTTGCTCGAAGGCGAGTGGAATAGCCTGATCACAATTGAGGAGCGGCTCCGCCACCGCCGCATAATTGGTATGCGCACGCAGGTACTCCTGTCCTTTCTTCAACTCGGCGGCGGTGAGAAACTTGGTGGCGGCGGCGCGGTCGCCGGGCTTTCTCGCTGCATCGTCGGAAACTGGAAGAAGCGATTCACCGGAATCCAGGATACGCTCGAGCTGATCGCGCAGCGGCAGAACGCGTGAAGCGGGGACAGCCTGCTTCAAAATCGCAAAGCCGTCACGGTTGAGCTGGTCTACGACGGTGCGAGTCTCGCGCGACAGGTTCGCTGAGACGGCATGGGCCTGCTGGCGGACCTTCCGCTGGCGGTCAAGCTCCGCCATTCGGCGCTGCTCCCGCCGGTTCTCCATTATCGCGGTGAGGGGATAACCAAGCTTTTCATCCAGCTGATGCAAACTCGCGCGCAGCGTCATGTGATTTTTTCCAGGCTCCGGAGGGTGAAGTTACGGGGAATCTGGCCGGTCACGCAGATTCCCAGCAAATGAGCGTTGGATCATTGACGGGACGAGGCGCAAATGAGAGGCGCGAAACCTCGAGCACCCGCAGCCGGCCGCTGCGCTCGAAGGAGCGAAGCGTCGACAGGAGATTGTCTTGGTAATCGTGGCCGGCAATGTACAACTTGTTCGCTGCGTCGCCGAGACGCCACCACCTCAGCACCTCAGGCACGGGTTCGATGTGAATCGCGCGGCGGATGTTCGCCGCAAGAAGGTTCTCGATTATCGCGGCAGTGGAGTATTTCAGCTGCTCGAGGCACAGGTACGAGAACACCGTCGTTCCGCGCATCTCCCCGAAGGCGGGATCGCTGCGCGCGGTCAAATCGAGCTGTCGCGCGTGAACGGACGTTATCCCGAAATGCGCAGCCGCCTGGTTGGTCGCCGCAACGCCGTTGGAGGAGATATCGAACCCGCGCAGTGACTTCCATCTCCTGCTGAGGGCCAGGGAGAAAAGATTGTGGCCCCACCCGCAGCCAAGCTCAATGATGCCCTCACCATCGATCGTGCGCAGCGCGATGAGCTCCTGAAGCTTCGCGAGGCGGAACTCATAGTAATCGCTGGTGGAGATTCGTACGATCCTCCCATCAATCTTGGCGAGTCTCGGTCGCGAATCCTGCGGCACGACGTAGTCGTGCAGAGACGCGACTTTCTCCCAGCGGCGCTCATCGAGAACCCGCTTCCAGATGCTTCCGTCGTATTCTCTGGCGATACTCTCGCGACGTCGCCTGCCCCTTCTTCCAACGAGCTTCCCAGTGACGGTTCTTGCAGCCGCAACCGCCTCACGCAGAACGCTCAACGAAGAGGTAACGGAATCGAGAGCTTCCCCTCGCGCGGCGGCCAGTGTCACGCCCTCCGTTGCCCACGCCGCCTGCGTATTTTCACTCACCAAAAAGGTTTCTCCCGACGATCTGAATGAAGGCACCCCGCCTTGCGGCTCTGCACTCCTGCGCTCGTCGAATATACGAAGGGCTTTTGCGGAATTGAAGGCGCGCCGGCTGTTGCACACCTGTAGGGTCGGGCCCCGTGGTCAACCCTCTGGCGCGTGCTCAAGCGTGACCGAGCGGAGATCGTAGTTGAAAAGGGCCGGGCCTCCCTGTGCAGCCGGCGCCACGCGCAGCGGACGCATGCTGCCGAGGGGCGACGCGTTCGTGACGGCATTCGCTATTCGCTCCACCTCCGCGCTGCCGAAGGCCTTGATGCTGCCCGCCCAGTCGCTTCGCTTGTTGTCCCACGGGCGGAACGACTGCTCCGGCGAGAGTCCCAGCGACCTTCTGACGCTTCCCACCACGCGCTGTCGAATAGCCGCGTCCAACCCGTACAAGGCTCTCTTGCAACGCTTCTCCAGCGATTCGTCCCGGGTACTGGGCATTCCGGCAAGAATTGTCTGGGCCACCCGCTCGGCCGCTTTTCCGTCGATGGCCGTAAACCAGTCGCCCACTACCTTTGCCAGCGACTCTCTTTCGGAAGAAGGTGGAGTAAAATTGCCGGCAAGGATCTGCGCAAGCGTCGCCACCATTTCATCTGTCGTGCGGCACGGGTAGCTCACCGCGTTGACAACATCGATCTCCGCCGCGGTTGGGACCCAGGATGGCGAAAGAGGAATCGTTCCGGCCATTGCCGCTTCGATCGCGGTAGAGCAGCTCCGTTGAATGACCGCGGCGGAGCGGAGAATCCAGCCGGCAACGGTTCCGTCCCGCAGGAACTGCAGATTGGGCCTCGGCACGAGCAGGTTCTCGTACGCCTTGAGACCCTCGAAGGGATGAGGGCGATACACGAAGCGCACGTCCGGGAATCTTTCCGCCAGGTCATTGGCCAGCGTCGTCAGCCCAGTCATCGTGCTGCGCTGAGCGGACTGCCATTTCCCGACATCTTCCGCGGAATACCCGAACCCCTCAATCAGCTGCCTGGCTTCCTCCTCGGGCGTGTAGAACTGCGGATTGGCGAGCGGAAAGTTTCCATTGAACATCACGAGTGGCTTGCTGTCGTCACCTGGGACATCGGTGAACTCCAGCGCCGCCGGGCGCCATGTGTCGTGGTAGAAATCGTAGCGCGGGCTTCCAGTGATGGCGACCTGATCGCCAGTGAACCAACCCGATTGAACGGCGTACTTTCCGAGTACAGGGCCCCACGTCATGAACGACGTGATGGATGACCGGACCTCCATGTCGGATGCAAGCGTCTGGGCGTATGAGTCCAGGCTCGCCAGCACTCCGCCTTCCGTATCGAGAACGCCGACCCGGATCCCCGCAGAAAGCATTCGCGCGATCAGGACCTCGTTGTTCTTCCGGCAATAATTCACGAGCACATAGTCGGGCGCGAGAGCGAAAACCTCCCACTGCTGAAGATTCATCGGAACGAGATAAACCGTCGCTCCAGCGTTGGCCAGGTGGGCACCCACAAGGACGAGTCCCGGCAAGTCGCGCAGGGGATTGTCGACGACGAGGGCTATTTTCATTCGGCGAGCTGCTTCTGCACAACCTCGGAGTTGAGGCGGGAGACGTGCGGAGAACGTTCGAGGAAGGCAAGCACGTCCGCATACCCGAAATCGTGCGCCGGGAAGGCCTTGTAAACGGCGGTTACAAAAGCGAGGTCCTCGGGAGTATCTACCGTCCAGCGGTGGCCCGAGAGATCATGGGCGTGAGCGATGCGAAGCATCCGGAAGATTTCCGGGTGGCGATAGATATACGGTGTGACGTGTTCGCGAGAGCGTGGATCCTGGTCATCGACGAAGGCACGCTCGAGCGCGCTGATCGAGAATACTTCGACATCGAGCCCCCTGGGGTATGTGCGCGGTGGGAGCGTGCTCGCCGCATAGTCAACAGCGGGTTGGGCTTCCAGAAACCGCGAGACAACCAAGTCGAGCACATTCGGATCCATGAGCGGGCAATCCGATGTGATGCGGACGACAATGTCCGCGTCGAATGCGAGGGCTGCATCCCGATATCTGGACAACACATCTTCTTCGCTGCCACGACTGAACCGGCACGCGCGACTGTCACAGTATTCGGCGATGACGTCGTCCCCTTTTTGTGTCGATGTCGCGACGACGACTTCGTCTATCAGTTTGGAGCGGCCGACCCGGTCGAGCACCAGCTCGAGCATCGGCTTCCCCGCGATCGGAAGCATTGCCTTGCCCGGCAGGCGAGTACTTGCCATTCTCGCCTGAACGATCGCGACGACGCGCTGTCGATCAGCCAACCAGGTGTGTCCAGCTCAGGGGCGTACCCGCTTTCACGTCACTTTTCGCGCGGGAGAGGAGGGCAACCTGAAGGAAACGTGGCGAGAGGCCAAATCCGGGTCTGATCGCACGCACGTTGGTCGCGGAGAACGGCTCGCCAGCGGCAACGTCCCGCACGACGAACAGCGATCGGCGAAAGCGAACGTTGCCCTCTTCGGCAACTCCCGCCCCGAACGAAGGCGTGCCGATCATCGCCTCCGCCCGACGTATCTCCTCGGACATTTTCGCAAACTCGGCGGGCTCGACGGAGAAATGGCTGTCGACTCCGCCGTCCGCGCGCGCGAGGGTGAAGTGTTTTTCGATGAAGCACGCACCGAGTGTAATCGCGACGATGGGCGCGGTCGTTCCGACGCTGTGATCCGACAGACCTACCGGGCACTGCGTCACACGATTCAGAAGCGGAATCGTGGAAAGGATCATGCTGTTGTCGGGCGCGGGATAGCTGCTGGTGCAATGGAGGAAGATCACCCCTCCCGTCCCCGCCGCCGTGAGCACACCCCGCGCATGCGAGATCTCTTCGAGGCTCGCCATCCCCGTGGAGATGATTACCGGCTTACCGGTTGCGGCTACCGACTGCAGCAGGGCGTCGTCCGTCAGCTCGAAGGAAGCGATCTTGTAGGCGGGTGCTTCGAGCGACTCGAGCAGATCAACCGCGGTGGAGTCGAACGGGGTCGAGAAAATGGCGATGCCAGCGTTTCGCGCGGCGCGAAAGAGGGGCTCGTGCCACTCCCATGGTGTG
>Ga0136612_10000847_pt1 | contig 12127 bp, 10 predicted proteins | sample AntDryUQ224A2306_2_FD_106644 | JGI IMG/M metagenome (GOLD analysis project Ga0136612, IMG submission 106644) | Polar desert sand microbial communities from Dry Valleys, Antarctica - metaG UQ224A (23.06) | ecosystem: Environmental > Terrestrial > Soil > Desert | place: Antarctica: Dry Valley...
CGTAGCCGGCGGTATTCTCGTCGTAGCACAGGCCGGCACATTTGCAGAAGGCATGTCGGCGGGGCGCGGGTTCATCGCAATTGCAATCGTCGTTCTCGGACGGTGGCACCCAGTTGGTACTGCGATTGCCGCCACAATATTCGCTGCGGCCAGCGCTCTTCAGTATCTGTTCCAGGCCATGGGCTGGATTCTGCCTTACCAGGTATTTCTGGCCCTTCCATACGTATTGACCCTGCTCGGACTGGCAGGAGTGGCTGGCCGAGTCACGGCACCTGCCGGGCTGGGTAGGCGTATCACCGGCAATGAAACTTGAGATTCATCAGCAACCGGTGAACGCGCTCCTCCAGCTTACGTGCCAGCGTAGGGCACCGACACGATCGAGAAGAGCGATCCTGCCTCCGTCTTCGTAGTCGAAAGTAAACACGATTGCGAGCTGTCCAGTCTCGACAAACCTGACCATAGCGAGGATCTCGTTGGTCTGCACTGATTCTTCTGAACCGGCTGCTCTGACGTGGTAAGCCTCCTGATATCCCGCGCTGGACTTCTCGGCCACCAGTAGAAAATGCTCCGCTCTAGGATTGGCTTCTTCGTTGATAGTTCGAACGACGTTTGCAACAAACCCCGATCCTGGTCCGAGTGAAAACCGATACGCCTTCCTCACAGAGAAGGGAAGACCGCTGAAAGATGAGTCGCCTCGCTGCGAATGAACTGAGGCAATTCTGGCAATCTCGTTCACGAACGCAGCGGAGTCCCGGCTGCTCATTGCTTCGAGAGAATCCAGTGGAACTCCGACCGCACGGCCCTTTGAGAAACCCACTGCCCATGGTTTCAAAGGCGGATTGGATAAACGCGCCTGCGGCCACATCAGACATCTTTGCGTAACATCCTGCCGTGAAGCGATCTGAAGCGGCGATACACCAGCAGCGCCGTGCAATCCGAAAAGCTCGACGGATAAATCCACCATCGCTGCAAGGTCGAAATATTTCAAGTCCGTGAAAGCACTGTCGCTGAGATCTGGAAGCACGACTGTAACGGTCGCCGGATTCTGAGAGGTAGGCAGAATCATCACCGGTCCGGTTATCGTCGGTCGCCAGCCGGTGTTGACTACCGAGGCTGTATCCGGAAGTGATCGAGTAACAGTTATAGCCGAAGTGTCGGCTGTCGCATTCCGAGAATCGTTGTCGCACGCAGCAAGAATCCAGGACAGGGCTACTGCAGCGAGTATAGGACGGCGATACAATGTCATACGTGATAATTTGTAGTCCGCCAATGCGTTACGTCGAGGTATCAGGCCATCCAGCGATCATCCAATGTCACACGTTCCGGATAGTCCGCAGCTCAATCCAGATCGCATGAAAGTCGTTGTTTCGAGTGCGTCAGCTCGTGAACGATGGAGCTGGGCGCTCTACGACTTCTCCAATACGATCTTCTCGATGAACATCGCTACCCTGTTCTTTACAGTGTGGATCATCGACGATCTCGGCGGAACGAATACGATGGTCGCGATAGGAACAGGCGTTTCTTCAGCACTCGTCGTTCTCTCTATCCCGGTCTTTGGGGCAATCTCCGATGCGAGCCAGCGGCGCAAGCCATGGATAATGTGGTTTACGATCGTTGCGGTGGCGATGACGATGGTAATGGGCATAATCGGCCAGACCATTGTTCCGCTTATCGGCGAATTCGTGCGGGATCCAGCTGTCCAGAGTTACACTCTGGGCGGTTCAGCCGCGGTTGCGATTTTGACAGCATTCATTATCGCAAACTACGCATATCAGGGAGCCCAGCCCTTCTACAACGCGATGATGTTCGAGCTCGCACCCCCGCAGGAACTGGGACGGCTGTCCGGAATGGGCACAGCTCTGGGATACGTGGGAGCCATTCTAGGCGTCCTGCTTGTAACTCCGTTTTTCAATGGATCGATGCCGGTTGCCGGACAGATCCCGCCGGCTGTCATGGATTTCCTGCGAACTGTCGTTCCTTTCACAAGCCATGGTGGTCGCGTTTCGACTTTCGTTCCAACGGCTCTACTGTTTTTGCTCTTCTCATTGCCGCTGTTTCTCTTTTGCAAGGACCACAACACAAGACTCGGAAAGTCAGTAATCCTGTGGAGAGATGGGTTGAGGAACGTTACCCATACTATCAGGGACGCTCGTCAATATCCGGGTGCCGGCCGTTTTCTGCTGGCCTCCTTTCTATATCAGGACGCCATTGGAACCATTGTGGCGAACATGGCGCTCTACGCCGTTATGGCAATGGGCTTCGAACGGGGGCTTGAGACGACGCTATTCGTTGTACTTACAGTTCCTGCCGCCATTGGCAGCTATGCCATCGGCAGACTTGTGGACCGCATCGGTCCCAAGAGAAGCTTGATGTTCACGATCGTGTGCTGGGTCATTCTGCTGATCGCCATGATCCTTGTCCCCGACAGGACTTCGTTCTGGATAGTGGGTGCAGCAATAGGCTTGATCTTTGGTGGTGTTCCAACTGCAGAACGACCTCTTCTCTTGTCGCTCGTGCCGGAAGTTGAGGCAGGACGTTTCTTCAGTCTGATGGTTTTGTCGTCCCGTGCCGCGGCGATAGTGGGACCATTCATATGGGCCTTCACAGTTGACGGATTGCTGCCGTCATTCGGCACCGGATTCGCGTATCGCGCCGGAGTGGCTACCATCGCCGTTGGCATGATTGCGTCTCTCGTCCTTATCTGGCGCGTACCGGACAACTGGAGAGCCAAGACCGCGGCATGATCTACAAGCTGTTACGCTGGTTCACGGGTATTGCCCTCCATTGGTTCTATTCCAGCGTACGGGTGAAAGGACGGGAGCGTATTCCGGCGAATACCCCTGTTCTACTCGCAGCAAGCCATCACAATGCGCTTGTCGACGGTCTGATTGCGGGCTGGATCGTTCCACGCCGGCTCACCATCACCGCAAAAGCGACACTCGTCGACAATCTGGTCATCAGGTGGCTGTTTCGCGCACTGGGCGTGATTCCCTTGCGACGTAGAGCCGACGAGCAGAAGCAAAACGTTACCGCCGGCATCGATACCTCACGCAATGCCACCGCCTTCGAAAGCATTCTGGATACGCTGGCAAGAGGTGGAATGGTGCTCATCTTTCCGGAGGGAAAGAGTCATAGCGAACCTGCATTGGCACCGCTGAAAACCGGCATTGCACGGATTGCGTTCGAGGCGCGCGATACCAGGGGCATTCGGGGTCTTCAGATTATTCCACTCGGCCTCAGTTTTGAAGACAAGGGAAACCCGGGGTCGGCAGTGCTGGCCGAAGTCGGAGAGCCCATCCTCATGGATTCTCTCGAGATCCCGGATGTCGATACACTGACTGCTGAAGTCGCGGAACGCCTGGCAGCAGTATCACTCAGGCTGCTACCGCTACCGGATGAGGGCAAGAGCATAGCCGGAAGAAGCGCGGCTGCTCGTCCATTCGTGTCGGTTGCAGCGGCATGGGGAGAGCTGACGCATCGCTACATAATCAACATCGCCCGGGATGCTGCGCAGAAGCGGAGCCGGAACCTGGATGATCCGGCCATGCTGACAATAGTCTTCGGACTGATTCTTATCCTGCTGTCGTACATCATCCAGTTCGTCATTGTGGCTGTAATGTTCAACCCGTGGTGGGCAGCGTTTTACGTTGCGACTCTGCCGATTGGAGCTTACTGGGCGGCTTTCAAGGATCACCGCCGGGCTTCGGAGTAGCTGGTTGGGCCATCTGTTTCACAGCTTACTTGGCTTCCAACCAGTTGACGCCCTTCCCCATGTCCACAACAAGGGGCACCGACAGCTCTGCTGCATGCTCCATTTCGTGCCTTACCATTCGCTCAACTGCATTCAGCTCTTCGGGCGGCACTTCGAAAACGAGCTCATCATGAACTTGAAGGAGCATCTTCGCCGAGAGCTTGTCATGATGCAGCGTGTCATGAATCCGAATCATGGCAATCTTGATCAGATCTGCTGCCGATCCCTGTATCGGAGAGTTTGCTGCCGTACGCTCTCCAAAGGCGCGGGTGTTGAAGTTTCGCTCCCGTAGCTCCGGTATGTAGCGGCGCCTACCGAAAATCGTTTGCACGTATCCGTGCTCACGGGCGAATTCAACCATGGAGTCGAGATAATTCCTGATGCCGCTGAACCGCTCGAAGTACCGAAAGATGAATTCCTTGGCTTCGGCATGTTCGATCTTCAGCTGCCGGGAAAGGGCATGCGCTCCCTGTCCGTAGATCGTAGCAAAGTTGATCGTCTTTGCACGGCCCCGCATCTCCGCTGTTACGCCATCCAGCGCAACGTCAAAGATGATAGCCGCGGTCTGGCGATGGATATCACCCCCGGCATTAAACGCTTGGACAAACGCGGCGTCCTGAGAGAGGTGCGCAAGGAGCCGTAGCTCAATCTGAGAGTAATCCACAGCAAGCATCACCCAGCCTGTACGCGGAATGAACCCGCGCCTGATATCCTTTCCAAGTTCCCGCCGGATGGGAATGTTCTGGAGGTTAGGGTCACTGGAGGACAGCCGACCCGTTGCAGCGACCGTCTGATTGAACGAAGTATGCAGCCTTCCTGTGTCTGGATTCACCAGCTCCGGGAGTGCATCGAGGTATGTGTTCTCGAGCTTGGATAGCTCACGATACTCCATCAGGAAGCCGGGAAGCGCGTGCCCCGCGTCGGCAAGATCCTGCAATACGCTCGCATCCGTAGACGCGCCGGTGTTTGTCTTCTTCAATACTGGAAGACCAAGTCGCGTGAACAGGATTTCCCTCAGCTGCGGGTTCGAGTTGATGTTGAACTCTATACCTGCCGAGGCGTAGATCTCTTTTTCGACCGCTTCCCTATCCCTTCGAAAACGCTGTTTCAGCGAACGAAACCATGCGATATCGATTGAAATGCCCGTCCACTCCATTTCTGCCAGAACGTGCACCAACGGTATCTCGACATTGTCGAACAAGCTGCGAATCTGAGAGCTCTGCAACTGAGGCTCAAAGATTGCCCGCAGCTGGAGAGCCATGTCGGCATCTTCGCATGAGTAATCGCGCGCTGCCTCTAGAGGGCATTCGTCAAACGGGATCAATGATTTGCCTCGACCACATAGATCAGCATACGATGTCATCTTGTGATCGAGGAACTCGAGCGTCAGCACGTCGAGCCCATGGGATCTGCGAGCTGGATCGAGAAGATAGCTCGCAAGCATCGTATCAAATCCAGCCCCTGGAGGCGTATGCCTGCACGCCTTAACACCAGCAAATCGTACTTGGCGTCCTGTGCGGTTTTTCTGATACCGGGATCTTCAAGCAGATCCCGAAGTGGCTTCATTTCCGCCGAATCAATTGGCGGAAGGTTTTTTACGGGTGTTGATGCAGGCTTCCCTGAAGATTGCCCGGCCTGATCGGTACCCGGATCATCCCCGCCCCGTACCAGACCCCGTTCATCGGGCGCATCGGTTGCCGATCTATCTCCGGCAGCATCGATCAGAAGCTCTCCCTGAACGCCCCGCAGTCGCACATGGCGGAGCGGAAAGTAGTAAGCCTCTCCCGGCGCGAGTGCGATAGCGAGGGAAACGAGCGTCGAGCGCAGCGGGGCTGCCTTCTGGAGGCTAGCCATCACAACGACCGTCTCGGTGTCCACCGAAATGGTTCCAACCTGCCTTGCCTTTGCCACCACACGCTCCATCTCCTCGACGGTATCGACCGTCCGATAGGAGACTTCCCTTGCAGTCGGTAACACCGGCGACTTGACGGCAGACGAGACGCCCTTGACGAGTGAATGAAATTCGAGCTCTAGATACAGCTCACGAAGACGCACTTGATCGGGCTCGTGCAGCCGCATGCCGACGTCGTCAAATCCAATCGATAAATCGTCTCGTATTGTTACTAATTCCTTCGAGAGCCGAGCATTATCGGCAAACTGGAGAAGAGCCTCACGTGGTCGTTTCTTTGGAATTTCAGCGGCATGCTCCAGGATGGACTCCAGACTTCCATACTGCTTCACCAGTTCACACGCCGTTTTCTCTCCAATCCCGCGAACGCCTGGCACGTTGTCAGAGGAATCGCCCACCAGAGCCAGGTAATCGGTTACACGATCTGGCGGAACACCGAGACGCTCACTGGCATTTTCCACTCCGACCCAGTGTTCCTCGACTCCGGCTGGCCCTCCTCTGCCAGGGTTGAGAAGCCATACCCCAGGACGAACGAGCTGCTGAAAATCCTTGTCACCCGATACGACAACAACATTGAGATTCTGTTCGAGACCTTTGGTGACGAGAGTTCCGATTACGTCGTCTGCCTCGAATCCAGGTACAGCTACGATCGGAATTCTGTGAGCTTCGAGGAGCTGGCATATGCGCTCCATTCCACGGTTGAAATCCGCCTGAAGCTCATCTGTCAGTTTTTCGCGAGTAGCCTTGTAGGCAGGGTACCGTTCGTGACGAAAGGAAAGCCCTGAGTCATGCACCCACGCCAGATACTCCGGCTTATGGGTCTGAAGCAAACGTTGGAGAAAGCCCGAGATACCCCAGACGGCTGAGGTATTTTCCCCTTTACTGGTCGTAAGCGGTCGAGAAAGGAGGGCGTAGAACGCTCGATAGATTAGTGCATAACCGTCAACCAGAAACAACCGGGGAGAGGCCGGAGGGTGCATGGCTCAATATACAAACGCCGTCATCCGACAGTCATCGTCGGACAGGAGCAGGTCGAGGGGCGGATTCCGGTTCAGCGCACCAGTAAACGGGCGCTCAAGTTCTGAAATTCATTTTCGCTGGAGGGGGTAAGACGCCAACGACCGATTCCGCTTTCATCATAGAACACCAGGCGCACACGATGCTGGCCATACTCCCAATATTGCAGGCGGCCACGCTGCGTGACGGATGTTCTGGAGAGGGGAGCATTGGTGGTTTGCTCGTAGATCTGATCCGGTTCACCCAGGGTCACAAAAACCTTGCTCCGATCAGCCAGAAATCCAGTTCGAGTCGGGCCATCTTCCCGGAACCGCAGTGCGGCTTGTTGAATTCTCCCAAAATAAGCCTGTAATCCTTCATGCTCCGGGGTTCCAGGACCGGGATCGGTTGACTGAATAAATTCTGCCCAGGCAACTCCACGCCGGTCAGCAGGTGTATCACGAAGTGCTCTCAATCTGTCCGAGGAGGCATAGTACCGGAGGTACAACAGCAGATCTTCAAACGAGAGCAACGGAATATCACTTCCGAAGCTGACAAACACCGGCGTCCTGACCGTGTCGGTCGCATCACCGCGTGTAAATGTGATATTGGCTATTCCGATGCCGAGGCGGGATATAGGAATCCTCACCGCACCACTGAGAAGATTGCCGTGCCGCTGCAAGACGGTCGTATCCCTCAGGGTAATTGACCCCTTATCATTCCGGACAATGAACGACACGGGAAGTCGTGGTTGGTGTCCATATCCCTCGAGATAGACAGTCACGGAGCTGTCCTGGCCGAATACGGCGCTGGACCTTGGACTCGCAAGAATCACAGGTAGTGAATCAAGTGCTGCTCTTGGAGCGGCTTCATAGATCAGTACCGGAGTGGACAGCTGACCAGCGGTGAGCCGTGGAACCGTTATGGCACCTTCCTGGGTAGCGGTCCGATTGCTGGCTGCGTCTCTGACTAGAAATGAAACCGTATAGCTGCCGGGAGAGACTCTGAAGTAGTGCTGGAAAATGACGCTTTCATCCGTTCGATTGACTTCCTTGAACGTTGCCACACGCACTATTTCCATCGCATTCACCGATTTGACTTCAGATGTACCTCGGTTCAGTGTAAGCCGGATCTCGTAGGGTGCGCGATAGGTCTCTCCGTCACGAACGAAGCTGAGGGTCCGATTTGGTATTGAGACACTGGCCAGCATCATTGTAGAATCGGAAGATGCAGTCGCGAAATAGGCAATCTTTCCGACGTATGAGAGAGGATTTCCCGTCGCGATAAGTCCCATTTGATGATAGATGAGGCTCGGATCCTGGGGCACCACTACACCCGCTGCCGCTGATCGAACCGTCCTGACCGTTGTGTTGTCAACTGACTGGCGCGCGCAGGCAATACCAACGATCGCCGCGAGACTCAGTGAAGCTGATCCAGTAACTCTGATGAATTGCATTAGTGTATCTACCCTATCGACGTAATTCGGTTTCTATTACCTTCGCCGCGTGTCCCAACAGTCCCTGCTCGGCTCAAAAATAGCCGGATACACGATTCAGAGTGAAGTCGGTGAGGGCGGTACATCGGCGGTGTACAAAGCTCTCCATGCAAGCCACGGCACTGTAGCGCTGAAAGTGCTGCGGGAGAAGCTTCGCCATGATCGCACGGCAGTTGCCCGCTTTGTTCGCGAAGCGCAATACGGAACACGCGTGTTACACCCGAATGTCGTTCGCACAATCGAGATCGGCGAATCCGACACGGGGCTGCATTTTCTCGCAATTGAATGGGCACCTGGCGATCTTCTCGAGAAACATGCCCGGCAGTACGCACCTCTATCCTGCGAAGAGACGGCAACCATCATATCCCAGATCGGTGCTGCAGTCCATGCGGCACATTCAGCGAACATCATTCACCGCGATCTGAAACCCGAAAATGTGATGTACGACGCAGAAACCCAGCGGGTGAAGCTGCTCGACTTCGGCATCGCCACAGATGTAGAGTCGCCTGCTGACGAACGCCTCACTCGCGCCGGGTTTTTTGTCGGGTCTCTCATGTACATCGCTCCAGAGGCACTTTCGGGCGAAATCGTAACGCAGGCTGCAGATCAGTATAGTCTTGCTACTATGACGTATTATCTCCTGACCCGCTGCCTGCCATTTACCGCGAAATCGCCACGCGAGATGTTTACGCAGCTTCTCACACTTCCGCCAATACCACTCAACGCAGCTAAAGAGAGGTTGAAGTTCAGCTCCGCTGTCGAGAGTGTCGTGATGAAAGCATTATCAAAGGAACCCGCTAAACGGTTCGCTGATGTCATGGAGTTTGCCAAGGCATTCGAACAGGCAGTCTTCAACTCCACACAAACCAAGATACCCACACCGGACGAAGACAGAGGAATTCTAGCGAAGATGAAGGGAATTCTTCGCCGTAGCTCCTGAATCCAGATCATGAACAGGAAGCCACAAAGTGAACGTAGATCCTCTGCCCGGGTCACTCGTCAGAGAAAGATCACCACCAAGTAGTCGCGCAAGCCGTCGAGAAATCGAGAGTCCGAGCCCAGTCCCGCGGCTGGATATATCCCCTCGAGAGGCAGAATCAATCTGCTCGAATTCACCAAATATTCGTTCCTGATCAGCTGCCGCAATTCCGATTCCCGAGTCAATCACCTGAACTGACAGCCAGGAATTCATGTTCTTCTCTGCCACTTCAGTAATTTCAGGTAGTCCCGATGCTCTAGCCACGTTCTCTGCAAGTACGCGCGTCTTCACAACGATAGTACCGGTGTCTGTAAACTTGACAGCATTTCCAATCAGGTTAACCAGAATCTGCCGAAGGTGAGCGGGATCACTCCTTATTTTTGGAAGTGCGCTTCCCATCACAAGAGATAAGCTGAGATTTTTTTCATTCACAAGCGATTCAACCTCGCTCGTGACGTCCAGAATAAATGGCCGAATATCAAGAGTCTCAGTGTGCACATCAAGTCGCCCTGCAGCCATCTTGGCAAGATCCAGAATCTGATCAACCAGGTGTCTCAGATGGTTGGCTGATACTTCAATTCGCTCAACCGGTTTGACCTGACGTGGAGAGAGGTCCCCATACACACCCTCCCGCAGGAGATCGACAAAGCCCACGATTGCATTGAGGGGGGTACGAAGCTCATGCGATACATTCGCCAGGAAATCATTCTTCATACGATTCGAGCGAAGCAATTCCGAGGAAAGTCGCTCAAGCTCCCTGGAGCGCTCGACAAGACGAGCAGCTTGACGACGCTCGTGCTGGAGGACAAGCACAAGTCCTACCACGACAGCTCCAACAACCAGGTAAACGAGCGATTCCATCCATCCTCTTACAGCGAATGACTGCCATGATACCTGCCGTGAGCCTTGAACGCCATGAGTAGACGCAATGACCTGCTCCGACTTCTTGCAGATAAATCAGTCAGAACCGGTAATTTTGTTCTGGCGTCCGGAAAGTCATCAACTCTATACGTAGATGCCAGACTGACTACCATGAGCCCCGAGGGATTGAGCATGATTGGGCCACTGGCGCTAGAAACCATCAAGGATTGCCGATGGGAGGTAGATGCCGTTGGTGGCCTCACGCTTGGCGCCGATCCAATCGCATGCGCTATCAGTTATGCCAGTGCAAAACTGAACACTCCTGTTCGTGCATTCACCGTCAGGAAAGAACCCAAGAGTCACGGTACCGGTAGTTTGATCGAAGGTCCTTTTCGATCAGGAGACCGAGTATTGATCGTCGAAGACGTTATCACAACAGGAAGTTCCGCACTGAAGGCCATCAGCGCAGTCGAAGCAGCTGGTGGTCAGATTACCGGCGTGCTCGCCTTGGTTGATCGTGAAGAGGGAGGTAGAGAGGCCATCAGTACCGCCGGCTACACCATACTAGCCCTTGTCCGACTTAAAGAGATCCTCGATTTCAGGTCATAAAATCACCTTGCGATCTTCTTATCTGTCAGCACCATTATGCCGAAGATTCCGATTCCGCTGGCGGGTAACCCAACCCGGATAAGTTGCAGCAGGCCGGAAAACGCGGAGGACATCCACGTAAGGGAGTACCAACTGCCGCCGGAAGTACTGAAGCATTCCCGCACCGTCATATGCTTCACGAAAAGACACAGGAGATATGGCCATTACTGTCCTGATATGACGGCCAAAGCTCTGCGGAGATGAATAATCGAGATAATTCGAGACGCTTGCTACTGAAAGCCCAGGATTTTCAAACAGGCGTGCAGCACGAATGAGACGTGAAAGTGAGAGGTAGCGCTTTGGCGGTGGCAGGTGAGCACGAAAGAACCGACTCATCAAAGTACTTGGTAGAATATGAAGATGACTGGATAGCTGGCGTACTGTGTGAATCTGTGGCGTATGACTGAACAAGAGCTCGAAAAACCGCCAGCAATCAGCAGGCACTCCTGTAAGGTCGGCACTCAGTTGACCCAAGGCTGTTCGTTGAAGATCACTGGCCTTTTCCGCGGCAAGAATATCGCGCAGGGCCTGCCATCCTGAAGGCTGGCGAGCATCTATCAGAATACGCACACCTAATTGACCAAGTGAAAGTACATTTTGCGGAGTGGAATATTGAGTCTCAGTCAGTAAAGCCATGGCTGGTACACGTGGAAATTCGCGAACCATTGCTGCCATACGTGCACTGTTCTGAAGTCCATAGCGAGCTATTGAAATCAGGATTGCTCCAGCACGGCGTTCACGAAGATCAAGGAGCACTTCCTCGAGTGATTCCCGATGAAGTGCCGAGTAGAGGCCTTCGGCTGCTGCATCGACACGGAGTCTTTCACTGGGTGTCAGCATAGTTGAAACAGGCATCAGCTTTACAGAGGTAGTTGATTGACGCAACATGGAAAACTCCAAAGAAGAATAGCAGTTCTCAACCCATTGCAGTCAGTATAAGAAGACTCCGTCATTCTGCCGTCAGCGCTTAACAAGGACCACTTAGCATCCGACACTGTTTCCGTCATTCCAGAGCATTATATTTCAGCATTAGAGGGTAGCCAGTCGGACGGTCGCTGTTTAGTATCGACACGATATTAAATCGAGGAAAGTCCGGGCTCCTGTGAGTAGACCGCCAGATAACTCCTGGGCATCGGGGGAGTAATCCCCTGATGACGGAAAGTGCCACAGAGAATAGACCGCCTCTAGTCAGAGGTAAGGGTGAAAAGGCGAGGTAAGAGCTCACCACATCTCGTGGCGACACGGATGGTACGGCAAACCCCGGTTGGAGCAAGGCCAAGTAAGCAGCGAGAGCACTCACCTTGATTAAGACGCTGCGGGTAGGCTGCTAGAGGGTACGAGTGATCGTACTCCAAGAGAAATGACCGTCGCGGTGGTCAATACACACCAGACAGAACCCGGCTTACAGATTGGTTACCCCCCTGATAAACTATACAGCCCTTTACGGAAAATCCGTAAAGGGCTGTATAGCTTCCCCTGGATATGGAG
>Ga0136612_10000848_pt1 | contig 12126 bp, 7 predicted proteins | sample AntDryUQ224A2306_2_FD_106644 | JGI IMG/M metagenome (GOLD analysis project Ga0136612, IMG submission 106644) | Polar desert sand microbial communities from Dry Valleys, Antarctica - metaG UQ224A (23.06) | ecosystem: Environmental > Terrestrial > Soil > Desert | place: Antarctica: Dry Valley...
ATCGACGACGGCGTGGTGATCAACAATTTCTGCGTCATTACGGATTCGCACATCTCGCGGGGCGCGGTGGTCGGCCCGTTCGCCCGGTTCCGGCCGCAGTCCGACGTGGGCGAGGATGCGCACGTCGGCAACTTCGTAGAGCTCAAGAAGACGACGCTTGGGCGGGGGTCGAAGGTCGGCCACCTTGCCTACCTGGGCGATTCCACGATTGGCGAGAAGGTGAATATCGGCGCCGGCACGATTACATGCAACTACGACGGGACGACGAAGCATCCGACGATCATCGAGGACGGCGCGTTCATCGGCAGCGACTCGCAGCTGATCGCTCCCGTCCGCGTGGGACGGGGCGCGTATGTGGCGGCCGGGTCGTCCATCACGAAGGACGTTCCCGCCGACGCCCTTGCCATCGGGCGCGGCAGGCAGGTGAACAAGGACGGCTGGGTCTCAGGCCACAAGAAGCCCCAGGGCTAGCGCCACGCGCGGCGATCGCCCGCCGGCCCCCGGCTGGCACAGAAAAGGATCAACCAGCATGTGCGGCATCATCGGATACATCGGATCGAAGCAGGTCGTCCCGGTCCTCATCGACGGCCTGCGCCGGCTCGAGTATCGCGGCTACGACTCCGCCGGCGTGGCCGTCGTCCGTAACGGGGAGATCGACCTGCGCCGGAGCGCGGGCAAGCTCGCGCGGCTGGAGGAGGTCATCGCCACCACGCCCATCACCGGCGAGTACGGCATCGGCCACACCCGCTGGGCCACGCACGGTCGGCCGACCGAGGAGAACGCGCATCCTCACCGCGACTGCACGGGCCGCATCGTGGTCGTGCACAACGGGATCATCGAGAACTATCTGGATCTGAAGCGGCAGCTGCAGAAGGAAGGGCACACGTTCGTCACGGAGACCGACACCGAGATCGTGGCGCACCTTGTCGAGCGCGAGATGCAGGACGACGGGCTCGAGAACGCGGTGCGGCGGTCGCTGCTGTACCTGCGCGGGCTGTTCGCACTCGTGCTCATCTCGGCGGACGATCCGGACAAGATCGTGACCGTGCGCAACGGTCCGCCGATCGTCGTGGGGCTCGGCGAGGGGGAATTTTTCGTCGCGTCGGACATCCCCGCGATCCTGAGCCACACCCGCGACGTCGTGTTCCTCGGCGACGAGCAGATGGCGATCATCACGCGCTCCGGGGTCGAGTTCACGGACTATGCCGGCGCCGGCGTATCGGCCAAGAGCACGCGCGTGGCGTGGGATCCGGTCATGGCCGAGAAGGCCGGCTACAAGCACTTCATGCTCAAGGAGATCTTCGAGCAGCCCTGGGCGGTGAAGGAGACCGTCCTGGGGCGGGCGTCGCTCGAGACCGGCAAGGTCTTCCTGCAGGAGATCGAAATTCCCGACCAGGCGCTGCGGGACGTGGAGCGGATCGTCATCCTCGCCTGCGGAACGTCGTGGCATTCGGCACTCGTCGCCAAGTTCCTCTTCGAGACGCTTGCACGCCTGCCGGTGGATGTCGACTACGGCTCCGAGTATCGGTACCGTGACCCGATCGTCTCGAAGAACACGCTCGCGGTCGTGATTACGCAGTCGGGTGAGACGGCCGATACGCTGGCGGCGCTTCGCGAGGCGCGCCGAAAGGGGGCGCGCAGCATTTCCATCTGCAATGTCGTCGGTAGCATGGCGACCCGTGAAACCGAGGGCACGGTGTATACGCATGCGGGACCGGAGATTGGCGTGGCGTCCACAAAGGCGTTCACGACGCAGATTGTCGCGCTGCATCTGCTCGCCATGTACCTCGGGCAGATCCGAGGGGCGCTCACGCCGGAGGCGTCGAAGCCCCACATCGAGGGACTCCTGCAGATGCCGCTGCTGCTGGAGCAGACGCTCAAGTGCGATCCGATCGCGGAGGAGGTTGCGCGGCGGTTCTACCAGCGCAGCGACTTCCTCTATCTCGGCCGCGGAATCAACTACCCGATCGCGCTCGAGGGAGCGCTGAAGCTGAAGGAGATTTCGTATATCCACGCGGAGGGATATCCGGCGGGCGAAATGAAGCATGGCCCGATTGCCCTCATCGACGAGCAGATGCCCGTAGTCACGATCGCGCCGGACGATAACGTCTTCGAGAAGATGATTGGAAACATCCAGGAGGCGAAGGCGCGCGGGGCTTCGGTCATCGCGCTCACGACCGAGGGGCACGGGAAGATTCTGGATCTGCTCGATCCGGCGCAGGATTTCCAGATCGAAGTCCCGCGATCGCACCCGCTTCTCACGCCCGTGCTGATGGCGGTGCCGCTGCAGTTGCTCGCGTACCACATCGCCGTGCGGCGGGGCTGCGACGTGGACCAGCCGAGGAATCTCGCGAAGAGCGTGACGGTGGGGTGAACGGCGACCGTCGCGAAGCTGACTTCCGCGCTACGTCCGCGAGAAGCTTCGCGCCGTGGTGGCCGGCGCGAGCAGCGCGGCGACGATGGCCTCTGCCATCTCGCGCGTGCCGGCCTTCTGATCGGACGCGTGCGCCAGATCCGTCGTGCGCAGGCCGCTGCGCAGCACGGCACCGATCGCGTCTTCCACGGCTTGCGCTTCCGGCTCCAGCGTAAGCGCCTGGCGGAGCAGCATGGCGGCCGACCCGATCGCGCCGATTGGATTCGCAATGTTTCTGCCGGCGATGTCGGGCGCTGAACCGTGGACCGGCTCGAACAGGCCCACCCCGTCGCCGATGCTGGCCGACGGCAGCAGTCCCAGCGAGCCGACGACCGCCCCCGCCTCGTCCGACAGGATGTCGCCAAACAGATTTTCGGTCAGGATCACGTCGAAGCTCGACGGCGCGAGGGCGACCCTCATCGCGCATGAGTCCACGTACATGTGGTCGAGCGCGACATCCGGATACTCCACGGCGAGCCCGGTCACGAGGTCGCGCCAGAGGCGGGACGTTTCGAGCACGTTCGCCTTGTCGACCGAAGTGACGCGGCCACGGCGTGCCCGTGCGGCGTCAAAGGCGCGCCGCGCGATCCGTTCGATCTCGTGGCGCGAGTACCGCATGGTGTTGTGGGCCGACGAGCTGTCGGGGGCGATCCCGCGCGGTTCGCCATAATACAGCCCCCCTGTCAGCTCGCGGACCACGAGCATGTCCGTCCCCGCCACGATCTCCGTTTTCAGCGGACCGGCATCTTCGAGACCCGGCCAGACCCTGGCGGGCCGGAAATTCGCGTACAGCTGCAACTCGCGGCGGAGCGCGAGCAGCGCTGTCTCCGGACGACGGCTGGAGTCGCCGCGATCGAACGCCGGATCGCCCACGGCGCCCAGCAGAATGGCGCCGGACTCGCGCGCGGCCGCGAGCGTGTCTTCGGGAAGCGGTGGCAGGCCACGCCGGAGCGCCGCCCCACCGATGAGGCCTTCACTGAGATCGAATTGATGACCGTAGCGCGCGCCGACCGCGCGGAGGACCGAAGCGGCGGCGGAGACAACCTCGGGGCCGATGCCGTCGCCAGGCAGCAGGAGAATGGACGCTCTCATCAGGTTCTACGAGGTTCTACAGGGTTCACCCCGTAGAACCCCTGCTAAACGCCGTGGCCGTAGCCGACTTCCGCCGGGGTTGCAGTGAAGTCCGGGATCGATCCGCTCGCCTGACCCGGGGAGGAACCCCGACGGCCGCGGAGCCGACCGACGACCGCGGCGAGATCGTTGTCGTTGACGACCTTCTCGCGGTCGGCAATCGCCATGATCTCCCAGTAGACCGTCTCGAGTTCGCTGCGATCGAGCGTCAGGCCGAGCTGCTCGCACCGCCGCTGCACGGCGTGGCGGCCGGAATGCTTTCCCAGGACGAGCGTGGCCTGCGGAACGCCGACTTCCTCCGGGCGCATGATCTCGTAGGTCCGCCGGTCCTTCAACATGCCGTCCTGGTGAATGCCGGCTTCGTGCGCGAATGCGTTCCGCCCCACGATCGCCTTGTTCGCCTGAACGGATTCGCCGGTGATGGCCGTGAGGAGCTGGCTCGAGGGGTAGATCTCACGCGGGTCGATGCTCGTCGTGAACGGCAGCCGATCGGCGCGGACGCGTGTCGCCATCACGATTTCCTCCAGCGAGGCGTTCCCCGCGCGCTCGCCGATACCGTTGATCGTGCACTCGATCTGCCGGGCTCCACCGCTCACCGCGGCCAGGGTGTTCGCGACCGCCAGGCCCAGGTCGTCGTGGCAGTGCGCGCTGAACGTTGCGTGGCTCGCGTTCGGCACGCGCGTGAGGACGGACCGGAAGAAGTCGCCGATCTCGTCGGGTGTCGAATACCCGACGGTGTCGGGGAGGTTGACCGTCGTGCATCCCGCGGAGATGACCTCTTCGATGACACGGCAGAGGAAGTCGGGGTCGCTCCGGGTCGCATCCTCCGCCGAAAACTGCACGTCGTCCGTGTAACGGCGCGCGCGGTGAATCGACGAGACCGCGGCGTCGAGGCAGGCCTCGCGCGTCATGCGCAGCTTGCGCGCGAGGTGCAGGTCCGACGTTGCGATGAACACATGAATCCTGCGGCTGGCTGCGGGGGCGAGCGATGTGCCGGCGCGGTCGATGTCGGCTGCGCTGCAGCGGGCAAGGCCCGCGATCGTCACGCCCGTGATTTCCGTCGCGATCGTCCGCACCGCCTCCGCATCGGCCTCCGAGGCAATCGGAAAACCGGCCTCAATCACGTCCACTCCAAGGGCGGCCAGCTGCCGAGCCAGGGTCAACTTCTCCTGCACCCGCATCGAGAAGCCGGGCGCCTGTTCGCCGTCGCGGAGCGTCGTGTCGAAGATCGTCAGCCGGCTGGTAGACATGAGTCCTCCGTTGACAGTAGAACCCGAGGGAGGAGCCTGCGTCCAATTTATAGTTTTTGCATTTATATCAAAAATGCTTATGATGCCGGAGTGCAGCTGCAGGACCTGAATGCATTCGTCGCGGTCGCGACCGACCGGAGCTTCTCGAAGGCCGCCAAGCGTCTCCATCGCACACAGCCAGCCATCAGCCAGGCGATCCGGCGCCTCGAGGACGAGCTCGGCGACAAGCTCTTCGACCGGACCTCCCGGAACGGTGCGCTGACCGAGGCGGGCGTTCTGCTGCGGGAACACGCGACGCGGCTCCTCCGGCTCGCGACGGAGGCGGAGGCGGCCGTGCGCGAGCTGCAGCAGGTCCGCAGGGGGCGGGTTGTCGTCGGCGCCAACGAGGCGGCGGTTCATTCGCTGCTGCCCCTGCTCGAGGCCTTCGCGGTTCAGCACCCGCAGGCCCGGGTGGAGGTCCGTCGCGTCGCGTCGCGGCAGATTGCCACCGAGCTGCTGGAGCGCAGCCTCGATTTTGGCGTGCTGACCTTCCAGCCGCCCGACAAGGGCCTGCAGTCGATTTCGCTCGGGTCCGACGAGCTGGTCATGCTGGCGAGTCCGGCTCACCGGCTGGCGACGAAGAAGCGCGTCACGATCGAGGAGGTCGGCCGCGAGACGGTGATCGCCCACAACGACCCGTCACCCGCGCGCGACCGCGTGCTACGCGTGTACGAACGCCGCCACGCCGCCATCAACATCCAGATCGCGCTGCCGAGTCTTGACGGGATCAAGCGGGCGGTCGAGATGGGCATCGGCGTTGCCGTGCTGCCGCGTCGCTGCGCCCTCAGCGAGATCGCGCGAGGACAACTCGTGGCGGTGAAGGTCCCGGAGCTCAGCTCGCCGCGAACGGTCCGACTCGTCTACCGGAAGGCAGGCGAACTGAGTCATGCGGCGACGGCGTTCCTGGAGATGATCCGCCCGGCGGGCTCGCCGCGCGATCCCGGGTGATCAGGACCACTGCAGATAGGGCAGGCGGGCCGCGGTCGCGTCGACCTCCTCGAACCGGTCCAGCAGCAGCCCCGTCGCGTCCCAGGATCCGTCGAGGAAGGATTCACGGGAGCCGGGCGGCAGCGCCACCGGGTACGACGTTCCCGCGAGGGTCAGCGTCATGGCGTCGAGGTCGATCTCGGCATGCAGCGACGGATCGCTCTCGACCGCGGACATGAGCGTTTCGATCGTCGCTGGATCCAGCGTGACGCACGGCATGCCAAGCGCAACGGAGTTCCCGAAGAAGATTTCGGAAAACGACTGCCCGGCCACGGCGCGGATGCCGCTCCGCCGGATAGCCTGCGGGGCGTGTTCGCGGGAGGACCCGCACCCGAAATTGGCATTGACGAGGAGAATGGATGCTCCGGCATACCTGGGATCGGCGGTCGGGTGGCATTGTCCGTCCGCTTCGAGCTGGCGCCTGTCGTCTTCGAAGAGATGATCCTCGAGGCCTTCGAACGTGACCGAACGGAGAAACCGCGCGGGAATGATCCGGTCGGTGTCAACGTTGTCGCCCCGAACGGGGAGGGCGCGCCCGGCCAGCTGACGAATCCTCTCAATCCCCATCGGCCATCTCGCGCACGTCGACGATCTCTCCGGCGACCGCAGCGGCTGCGACCATTGCGGGGCTCATCAGCAGCGTGCGGCCCGTCGGGCTCCCCTGCCGCCCCTTGAAGTTCCGGTTCGACGAGGACGCGCAGATTTCGCGTCCTTCCAGCTTGTCGGGATTCATCGCCAGACACATCGAGCAGCCGGCTCCGCGCCAGTCGAACCCGGCCTCGATGAACACGCGGTCGAGCCCTTCGCGTTCCGCCGCCAGCCGCACGGGCTGGGACCCGGGGACGACGAGCGCGCGCACGTGCGGGGCCACGTGGCGGCCGCGCACGATGCGGGCGGCCTCGCGTAGATCCGAGAGCCGTGCATTGGTGCACGAGCCGACAAACGCCACGTCGATCCGCGTGCCGCTGATCCGCCTGCCGGCGGTGAAGCCCATGAACTCGAGGGCCTCGCCTACGCCCGCCCGGTCGCCACCGGTCGGAGCCGGCAGCGGTTCGTCTACATACACCGACTGCCCCGGATTGATGCCCCACGTGACGGTCGGACGGATCGCCGACGCATCGATGCTCACCTCATCGTCGTACGAGGCGTCGCGATCGGACGCGATTGAGCTCCACCACGTGCAGGCGGTGTCGAAGGTGTCTCCCTGCGGGGCAAAGCGGCGGCCGCGCAGGTAGTCGAACGTCACCTGGTCGGGGTTCACATAACCGACCCGCGCTCCTCCTTCGATTGACATGTTGCAGATGGTCATTCGCTCGTCCATGGTCATCCGCTCGACCGTGTCGCCCGCGTATTCGTAAGCGTACCCGACGCCGCCGTTCACGCCGAGCCGGCGGATGATCTCCAGGATCACGTCCTTCGCATACACCCCGCGCACGAGCGCGCCAGTCACGCGGATGCGGCGAACCTTGAGCGTGTCAATCGCGATGCACTGGGATGCGAGCACGTCGCGCACCTGCGAGGTCCCGATGCCGAACGCCACGGCGCCAAACGCCCCGTGGGTCGAGGTGTGGCTGTCGCCGCATGCGATCGTCACGCCGGGCTGCGTCAGCCCGAGTTCCGGACCGATGACGTGGACGATCCCCTGTGCGCCGCTCGCCAGATCGAACAGCCGGATGCCCGCCCCCCGGCAGTTGCGCTCCAGGGCGGAAAGCATGTCCTCCGCCATCAGATCGCGGAAGGGGCGACGCTGATCCTGCGTTGGCACGATGTGGTCGACCGTCGCAATCGTGCGCTCCGGATAACGGACGGTCCACCCGCGCGCGCGCAGCATGTCGAACGCCTGCGGCGTCGTGACCTCGTGAATGAGGTGTAGCCCGATGAAGAGCTGCGTCTGACCGTTCGGCAGCCGCCGTACGGTATGGGCATCCCACACTTTCTGAAGCAGGGTCGCTGACATGAACGAACGATGGTACTACATCGGGGATCGGGGATCCCTGATCCCCTACTCCGCTATAATAGGTATTCCCCCATGGAATTCCTCGACAAGTTAAATCCTGAGCAACGCGAAGCCGTGCTCCATCGCGACGGCCCGGTGCTCATCCTTGCGGGGGCGGGCTCCGGGAAAACGCGCGTCATCACGTACCGAATCGCGTACCTCATCGGTGACGGCCATGCCGAGCCGGACGAGGTTCTCGCAGTCACCTTCACGAACAAGGCGTCACAGGAGATGCGCGAGCGCGTCGAGGCGCTCATCGGTGCGGCCTCCAGCCGCGTCTGGCTCTCGACCTTCCATTCGCTGTGCGCACGCCTGCTCCGCCGCGAAGCGCCCAGGATCGGCCTGTCGCGTGACTTCGTGATCTATGACTCCTCCGACCAGGTCGCCGTCGTGAAACAGGCCCAGCGGGAGCTCGGCATCGACGACAAGCTCGTGCCGCCCCGCGCCGCGCTGTCCCGTATCAGCCAGGCCAAGAACCGCATGGAGGGCCCGGAGACCCTCCGCGGCGGCTGGAACATCCGCGACGAGCAGATCGCGAAGATTTACGAGCGCTACCTCACGGCCCTCAAGGATGCCAACGCGCTGGATTTCGATGACCTGCTCCTCAAGACCGTCGAGCTGTTCGAGACCTCGGAGCCAACACGCGAGTTCTACGCTCGGAAGTTCAAGTACGTGATGGTGGATGAGTATCAGGACACCAACCGCCCGCAATACATGCTGATCCGGCGTCTGGCCGAGGTCCACCGGAACATCGCGGTCGTCGGCGATCCGGACCAGTCAATCTACAAGTGGCGCGGCGCCGACCTCCGGAACATCCTGGACTTCGAGCAGGACTTCGGCGAAGCAAAGATCGTCCGGCTCGAGCAGAACTACCGCTCGACGCAGACGATTCTCGATGCGGCCACGGCCGTCATCAGCCAGAACCGGAACCGCAAAGAAAAACGCCTCTGGACCGATCGCAAAGGAGGGTCGCGCATCGTCTACTTCCGCGGCAACGACGAGCTCGAGGAGGCCGACTTCATCACGCGGTCGATCAAGCAGTATCGCTCCGAGGACGTCGACGCGCTCATGGCGGTTCTGTACCGCACCAACGCCCAGTCCCGGGCAATCGAAGATGCGCTGATGCGCGAGGGAGTCCCCTACAAAATCATCGGCGGCGTGCGCTTTTACGAGCGCAAGGAGATCAAGGACGCGCTCGCCTATCTCAAGCTGATCATGAACCCGCACGACGACGTGAGCCTGCGCCGGGTTGTCAACGTGCCCGCCCGGGGCATCGGCAAGGGTGTGATGGAAACGCTGCAGGGCATCGACCCCAACGCGGTGCGCGCCGAGGTCCTGCCGCTGCTCGCGGCCGGCGTGCAGGAGGTCACGTCGGCACGGTCGCTGTGGGCGAAGCTCGTGTACGCCATCGAGGACGGAAAGCTGGCGCCGCGCGCAACCGCTGCGCTCAGAACGTTCAGAGACCTGATTGCCAACCTCGCGGAGGTGGCGCGCCGGGAACCGGTGGCAATCACGATGGGCAAGATGCTCGACCAGTCAGGCTACCTGACGGACTTGCGGGACGAGAACAGCGAGGAAGCGAACGAGCGGATTGAAAATTTGATGGAACTGGTGTCGGCGGCGCGCGAGTACGAATCCCGCGAGGAGGAGGCGTCGCTCGGCGGCTTCGTCGATCGTCTGTCGCTCCTCTCCGAAGCGGACGAGGAGTCGGGCACGCGCGAAGCAAAGGTGTGGATGATGACCATGCATGCCGCCAAGGGGCTGGAGTTCCCGCTCGTTGTAATCGCCGGGCTCGAAGAGGGCTTGTTCCCTCACTCGCGATCCGCGGAGAGCGAGGAGGAGCTCGAGGAGGAGCGGCGGTTGTGCTACGTCGGCATGACGCGCGCCGAATCGCAGCTCGTGCTCACGAGTGCGGCACGCCGGCGGGTGTTCGGCGAGTATCAGGCCACCGACCCGTCCCGCTTCCTGGACGAGATCCCCCCCGAACTCATGGAGCGGATCGCCCCCGCCTACGCCGCATCACACCAGCGCGCCTTCAACCATGGCCACTACGAGTTCCGAACGAACCCGTACGGGCGCCAGGGTAAGCCGCCTGGCCGCGCGCGCGAAGCCGAGAGCACCTACAAGTACGAGGAAGAGGATCAATCAGGGGGGGGCTTGCGGTCCGGCATGCGCGTCCGGCATGCCCAGTTCGGAGTCGGGACGGTCGTCTCCGTCGAGGAACACAACGACGATCACAAGATCACCGTCCGGTTCAACCTGGTGGGCGTGAAGAAGCTCCTGGCCAGATACGCCAAGCTCGAACCGGCGTGACAGCGCGCTATTGCGCAGGAGGCTCGGGCACCGGGCCGCCTCCCTCCGCCGGCGCATCGGGATCGTCCTCCTTCTCCGCCAGCTTTGCGATCGCGACAACCTCGTCCCCCTCGTCCATCCCGATGAGGCGGACACCCTGTGTGGCGCGGCCGATCGATCGCACGTCCCCGGCCCGCATCCGGATGATCATCCCCTGCTGGCTGATGATCATCAGCTCGTCGTCTTCGCGAACGTAGGCGATTCCGACGACCTTCCCGTTCCGGTCCGAGGTCTGGATGTTGATGATGCCGACGCCGCCACGCGTCTGCAGCCGGTACTCATCGAGCTCCGTGCGCTTGCCGTACCCGTTCTGCGCGACGGTGAGGAGCGTGCCCCCCTCCCGGACGACTTCCATCGCGACGACTTCGTCGTCCTCTCTCAGCGAGATGCCGCGGACACCGTAGGCGGTCCGCCCCATGGGGCGGACGTCCGTCTCCGGGAACCGGATGGCCATGCCGGCGCGGGTGCCCAGGAAGACCTGCTCCTTGCCATCGGAAAGCTCCACGGCGATCACCGAGTCGTCTTCCTCGATCCCCATCGCGATGATGCCCCCCGCACGCGGGTTGCGGAAGAGGGACAAGTCCGTTTTCTTGACGACGCCTTTGCAGGTGCCCATGATCACGAACTGCTGGTCTTCCTGCTCCGGAAACTCCTTGACCGTCAGCAACGCGGCGATCTTCTCGCCCGGCTCCATGGAAACGAGATTCGCAATCGACTTGCCCTTCCCGCCGGGACCGACATCCGGAATCTCGTGCACCTTCAGCCAGTAGGCGCGACCGCGGTCGGAGAAGATCATGATGTACGCGTGGGTGGACGCGATGAAGAGATGGCTGACGAAGTCCTCTTCCCGCGTGCGCATCCCGATGCGCCCCTTCCCGCCCCGCCGCTGCATCCGGTAGGTGCTGATGGCCGTCCGCTTGATGTAGCCGGTGTTCGTGACGGTGATCGCCATGTCTTCGTCGGCGATCAGATCCTCGATGCGGAACTCCCCACTCTCTTCGACGATCACGGTTCGCCGCGCGTCGGAATAGTTCTCGCGAATGGCCTTGAGCTCCGAGAGCACGACGGCCATCAGGAGGTCTTCGCTGGACAGGATTGCCCGAAGACGTTCGATGACCTTGAGGAGCTCCGCGAGCTCGTCGAGAATCTTCTGGCGCTCGAGGCCGGTGAGCCGCTGGAGCTGCATGTCCAGGATGGCCTGGGACTGGAGCAGCGACAGCGCGAACCGTGTCATGAGACCTTCGCGGGCCTCTGCGGGGCTCTTCGACCCGCGAATCAGCTTGATGACTTCGTCGAGATGATCGAGCGCGATCCTGAGGCCTTCGAGAATGTGGGCCCGGGCCTCGGCCTTGCGCAGTTCGAACTCGGTGCGGCGGCGCACGACCTCGCGCCTGAACTCGATGAAATGATCGATGATGTCGACGATCGGCAGCACTTTCGGGCGCCCGCCGACTATCGCCAGCATGATGATGCCGAAGGTCGTCTGCAGCTGGGTGTGCTTGTAAAGGTTGTTGAGAATCACCTCCGGCACTTCGGCGCGCTTCAGCTCGATCACGATGCGCATGCCGTCGCGGTCGGACTCGTCGCGCAGATCGGAAATGCCTTCGATCGTCTTCTCGCGCACGAGGTCCGCGATGTTCTCGAGCAGGCGCTTCTTGTTCACCTGGAAGGGAATCTCGGTGATAACGATCGAGACCTTATCCCCCTTCTTCGACTCCTCGGTCGCGGCCTTCGCGCGCAGCGTGATCGAGCCGCGCCCGGTCGTATAGGCCGAGAAGATGCCGTGGCGCCCTACGATGAAGCCGCCCGTCGGGAAGTCGGGACCGGGAATCGCCCTGAGCACGGACTTGAGGCGCGTTTCGCGCGACTGCCCGCGATTCTCGATGAGCGCGATCACGCCGTCGATCACCTCCCCCATGTTGTGGGGCGGGATGTTCGTCGCCATGCCCACGGCGATC
>Ga0136612_10000849_pt1 | contig 12126 bp, 11 predicted proteins | sample AntDryUQ224A2306_2_FD_106644 | JGI IMG/M metagenome (GOLD analysis project Ga0136612, IMG submission 106644) | Polar desert sand microbial communities from Dry Valleys, Antarctica - metaG UQ224A (23.06) | ecosystem: Environmental > Terrestrial > Soil > Desert | place: Antarctica: Dry Valley...
CCGCATCACCCAGGGGACGATCGAGATGTTGTTGAACGACGCCGACTTGATCTTCACCCGGAACGGTCCGAGGTCGCCCTTGCTGACGACGTAGTAGCCCATCTCCCCCAGCGGGTTCTCGGTGGCCACCCAGGCTTCACCGGCGCTCACCTTGATGATCCTCGGCACCTTGGCCATGATCGGGCCGGCAGGGAGGCCGTCGAGCAACTGGTCGACGATGAGGGTGGCCTCGCGAGTCTCCTGGAGCCGGACCCAGTACCGGGCGAACGAGTCCCCGTCGGGGTGGGTCCAGACCTTCCAATCGATCTCGTTCCAGGCCAGACCGACGGGTTGGTCGCGTCGCAGGTCCCAGTCGACACCGCTCGCCCGGATGTTGGCGCCGGTGAGGCCGAAGGAGAGGCCGACATCGGCCGGGATGACCCCCACGCCGCGCGTCCGGGCCTCGAAGATCTCGTTGCCGACGAGGAGCTCCTCCATCTCGTCGCAGAAGTTGCGGACCTTGGCCATCACCGCCTTCGTCTCGGCGATCCAACCCTTGGGCAGGTCGTCCTTGAGGCCACCGATGCGGTCGAAGTTGGGGTGGAACCGACCGCCGGTCACCGCCTCGATCTGGTTGAGGACGTACTCGCGATCACGGAAGGCGTAGAAGACCGGGGTGATGGCGCCGAGCTGCACACCCATGTCGCCGAGGAACAAGATGATGTTGGCGATGCGGGACAGCTCGAACAGCGTGGTGCGGATCCACTGGGCTCGAGGCGGAGCTTCGATCTCCATGAGCTTCTCGGCGGCGAGGATGAACGGCACCTCGTTGGCGAAGCTCCCCAGCCAGTCGATCCGGTTGACGAGGGTGGTGACCTGGGGATACGTGCGGACCTCGGTCAGCTTCTCGTAGCCGCGGTGCATGTAGCCCATGATCGGCTCGCACGACACCACCTGCTCACCGTCGAGCTTGGCCACGATCCGGAGCGTGCCGTGGGTGGCGGGATGCTGCGGGCCCATGTTGAGGGTCATGCCCTCGGTCTCGATCTCGAGGTTGACCCGAGCGTCGGCGGCCTGGCCGGCGATGTAGGCCCGCTGCTGCGCCTCGGTCACCGTCACGAAGGCACCTCCTCGGCGACGACTGCGTCGGTCTCGGCCTCGGCTTCGGCGTCGTCCTCGCCGGCCGGCATGGGTTCGACGTCGACGATGCCCGGCCAGGGCTTCACCAGCCGGGCGAGCAGCGGGAAGTCCTTCCGGAGCGGATGCCCCTCGAACTCCCCCGGCAGGTACAGCTTGACGAGGTGGGGGTGGCCGGCGAAGAAGATCCCGTACATCTCCCACACCTCGCGCTCGTGCCAGTTGGCCCCGGCGAACACCGGGATCCAGCTGGGGACGCCGGCCTCGGGATCCGGTACATCGGCCTTGAGCGTGACGCCGTACCCCTTCTTCGGGTTCTGCACCCGGGCCAGCATCTGGAAGCGGGTGTCACCGCCGGCATAGCCGGAGGTCATCGGTGGCCTCTCGTCCGGGGGGATGACCACGTCGAGGGGACTGTCCTCGCTCCGTCCCCACGGCGAGGGCAGCCAGTCGATGGCTGACAGGTAGCAGAAGGCGGTGCAGCCCAGCTTCGCCTTCGCGATCTCGGCGACCTCGCGCCACGCCTCGGCGGTGACCCGGACCCACAGGTCGTCCCCGTCGCGGATGTGGGCGCCGACGACGCCGTCGCCGAGCTCCTGCTTCAACACCTCGAGCAGCCCGAGCCGCAGCTCGTCCGAGCTGTCCGGTGCGGTCGGATCGACCGGTACCTCCGGCTGCGGGGACGGGGACGGCTCCGGTTCGACGCCTTCAGCAGCGGCATCCATGGCGGCCGCGACCGGTGCGCCGGCAGGGTCCTCCTTCGCGGCATCGCCTGCACCCGAAGCCGTGCCCTCGGCGTGCCCTTCGGCCTCGGCCGCCTGTGCGGTGGCCTCCACCTGATCGTCGGTGACCTCTTCATCGGTGGTCGGCTGGCCCGAGGTGGACGACGGGGACTGAACGGCTCGCCCGCCCTCGTCGGCCGGGTCGGCGTCGTCCACCGGCAGACCCTCGGGCGTGTCCTCACCGGACGACAATGGGTTCACCTTTCCAGCGCTCGGCCATGTCCTCGTGCTGGATGCGCTCCTGGAGGAGCACGATCCCCTCGAGCAGCGCCTCGGGGCGGGGAGGGCACCCGGGCACGTAGACGTCCACCGGGATGATCTGGTCGACGCCCTTGGTGACCGAGTAGCTGTCCCAGTAGGGGCCGCCGCAGTTGGCGCACGAGCCCATCGAGATGACGTACTTGGGGTCCGGCATCTGCTCGTAGAGGCGACGGATGGCGGGCACCATCTTGTCGGTGACCGTGCCCGAGATGACGACCAGGTCGGCTTGGCGGGGCGAGGCCGGCAGCGGGATGACCCCGAGGCGCATCACGTCGTAGCGGGGGGAGCCGAAGGCTGCGCCCATCTCGATGGCGCAGCAGGCCAGACCCCACTGGTACACCCAGAGCGAGTAACGGCGTGACAGGTTGAGGAGGGAGGTCAGCGGCTTGGGCATCCTGCCGCTCTCGACGAGGCCCACGCCTAACCCGTCAGGTCCTCGTCCGCCGACCCCACCCGCCACCCTGAGGGGGAGCCGACCTGCGGCCGGCTCACTACGTCCACGTCCACCGACCCCACCCGCCACCCTGAGGGGGAGCCGACCTGCGGCCGGCTCACTACGTCCATCTGAGGACCCCTTTGCGCCAGGCGTAGAGGAGGCCGAGGGCGAGAACGGCGATGAACACCGTCATCTCCACCGCGCCGAAGGCCCCGTAGGCCTCGAGCCGGGTCGCCCACGGGAAGATGAAGACGGCCTCGACGTCGAAGAGCACGAACAGCAGGGCGAAGATGTAGTACCGGACCTCGGCCTGCATCCAGCCCGTGCCCACGGGATCGACACCGCTCTCGTAGTTGATGTACTTCTCCCGTTGCGGTCGTGTGGGCCGTACCAAGGAGCCCAGCCCGAGCACGCCGCCGACCAGGCCGATGGCGACCCCGGAGAAGATCGCGACGGTCAGGTACGACCGGAGGAAGTCTGACACGGAGCCTGAATCTAGTGATCCCGATCACACAGGGCCAAAGAGGGCCCGGTCACAGGATCCGTCCCCGTTCTGCGCACCGATCACGCCCGTTCCGGCCACCTTCTGTGCGCGGAACCGAGCCGCCTGGGCTCGCTGCGGTTCTGCGCACCGATCACGCCCGGCTCGGGCCTCGGCCGTGCGCAGAACGGTCACCGCGCTTCTCGCCGCAGAGCAGGCCTCCGCCCGCCTTTCAGTCGTCGCTGACGACCAATTCGGGTGTGGCGTCGCGGGCCGTTCGGCTGAGGGGCTCGGGCACGAGGCCGATGCCGACGGTGGCGACCACGGCCAGGACCAGAGCGATGGCCGCGGCGGCCGGCACTCGGAGCCGGGCACCGGCGGACGTCGGCTCGACCTCGACGTCGAGGCCGTCGACATCGCGGGCCGGCGTGTACATGGTCAGCACGATCCGGAGGTACAGGAACGCCGAGATGACGGCCGACACCATGGCCGCCAGCGCCAGCCAGAACGAGCGGGCCTGCACGGCGGCGTTGATCACGTAGAACTTGGCGAGGAACCCTGACGTGAACGGTGTGCCGGCCTGGGCCAACAGGAACAGCGCAAAGCAGCCGGCCAGCACCGGCTGCCGCCGAGCCAACCCCTGGTAGTCGTCGAGCTCGTGGTGGCCGTCTCCTCGCCGCCCGACGATGGTGACGATGCCGAAGGCACCTCCGACCATGAACGTGTAGGTGGCCAGGTAGAACAGCGCCGAGGAAACGCCCCGCGCCGATGCGGCCTGGACGCCGACGAGGATGAACCCGGCATGGTTGATCGACGAGTACGCCAACATGCGCTTCACGTCGGTCTGCACCACCGCCAGTACGGCCCCCACCAGCAGGGTGGCGACGGCGATCCAGTAGACGATCGGTTGCCAGTCGAGGCGGTACCCCCCGAACGTGACCACGAACACCCGGAGGAGGCCGGCGAACCCGGCCGCCTTCACCCCCGAGGCCATGTAGGAGACGATCGGGCTCGGTGAGCCCTGATAGACGTCGGGTGCCCAGGAGTGGAACGGCACCGCCGCCACCTTGAACCCGAACCCCACCAGCAACAGCGCGAAACCTGCCAGCAGCAGTCCCGAGTCCGAGAGGGTGGTGGTGGCGAGGAAGTCGGCGATCTTCACCAGGTTGGTGGAGCCGGTGGCTCCGTAGACCATGGCCACGCCGTACAGGAAGAACGCCGAGGAGAACGCCCCGAGCACGAAGTACTTCATGGCCGCCTCACCCGAACGGACCCGGCGCAGGTGCATGCCGGCCAGGATGTACACGGCGATGGAGAGGATCTCGAGGCCGATGAACATGACGATGAGGTCGTTGGCCGAGGCCATGATCACGCCACCCGAGGCCGACAGGAGCATGAGCACGTAGGCCTCCGCTCCCTCGAGGTCCTCCCGGCGCAGGTACCCGTCGGTCAGCAGGGCGGCGATCACGACCGATGCGCAGATGACGACGGTGACGAAGAGGGAGAACCCGTCGACCCCGACGCTGTTGGCGACCACGCTGAACGCACCGTCGTCGTGAACTCGGTTCCACTGGGGCACCACTGCGGCGATCGCGCCTACGGCGATGGCGACGGTGGCGATGGCGTGCCAGCCGACGCGCGACCGTCGGGGCAGCAACGAGGCCACCACCATCAACAGCACGGCTCCGCCGATCAGCACGAGCACCGGGGCGAGCGCCGTCCATGCGACGGTCGGTGTGTCGAGCTGGCGGACCGGCGTGTCGCCCGACTGGGCGAGGAGGTGCAGCATCAATCGCCCCCCTCGGCCTCGGCCTCGGCCTCGGCTCGGCGCTCCTCGCGAACGGTCTCTCCCTCGGTGTAGGTGTCGGTCCGGGCCTGCTTGCCGTCACCGGCGACCGGTGGCTCGCGATGGTCGGAGCCCCGTTCGACGTGAGCGACGAGCGCCTTCACCGAGGGTTCGATGCGGTCGAGGACCGGCTTCGGGTAGACGCCGAGAAAGACGATCAGGGCGACGAGCGGAGCCATCACCAGGCCTTCACGCAGGCGCATCTCGGCGAAGTCGGCGTTGTCGGCGTCGGGCTCACCGTGGAACACCCGCTGGTAGGCCCACAACAGGTACACGGCGGCCAGGATCACGCCGGTGGCGCCGACCACGGCCCACCACCGACGGGTGAGGAAGGAGCCGAGCAGGATCATGAACTCGCCGACGAACCCGTTGAGACCGGGCACACCGATCGACGACAGCATCACCAGGGTGAACACGCCGGCCATGACCGGAGCGGCTTTCTGGAGCCCTCTCAGTTGCGCGATCTCGCGGGTGTGGCGGCGCTCGTAGATCATGCCGACGAGCAGGAACAGGGCGCCGGTGGAAATGCCGTGGTTCACCATCTGCAGCACGGAGCCCTGCAGGCCCTGGGTCGTGAGCGAGAAGGTGCCGAGGGCGATGAAACCGAGGTGGGCGACCGAGGAGTAGGCCACCAGCCGCTTGAGATCCTTCTGCATGGTCGCGCACACGGCCCCGTAGAGGATGCCGATCACGCCCAGGGTGACGAGGAGCGGAGCGAAATAGGCCGACGCCTCGGGGAACAGGTAGAGCCCGAAGCGCAGGAAGCCGTAGGTGCCGAGCTTGAGCATCACGCCGGCGAGGATCACCGACCCGGCGGTGGGCGCCTCGGTGTGGGCGTCGGGCAGCCAGGTGTGCAGGGGGAACAGCGGCATCTTCACGGCGAAGGCGATCGCGAACGCGAGGAACAGCCAGCGGGCCGTGACCGCGGCGATGGCACCCTGATCGTTGGCGATGGTGACCAGGTTGAAGGTGAGGTCACCGTCGGAGCCACTGGCGTGCAGCACGGCCGTGGCGACCAGTCCGACGAGCATGAACGCCGAGCCGAGCATCGTGTACAGGAAGAACTTCAACGCTGCGTAGCGCCGGTTGGCGTACCCCCACCCGCTGATGAGGAAGTACATCGGCACCAGCACGATCTCGAACATCAGGAAGAACAGGAAGAGGTCGAGGGCCAGGAACACGCCGATGCAGCCCGCTTCGAGCAGGAGCAACCAGACGTGGAACGACTTGTCGTCGTGGTGGGGCGGAGCGCCCAGCATGGCCAACGGGAAGAGGACACCGGTCATCACGACCAGGAACAGCGAGATGCCGTCGACGCCCAGGTACCAGGAGATGTCGAGGTCGCGGATCCAGGTGTACTTCTCGGTCATCTGGAACCCGGCATCGTCGGTCTTGAAGGCGACGAGGACGGCGACGGTCAGTGCGCCGGTGGCGACGCTGAACAGGGTGGCCACCAGGCGGGACGACTCAGGGCGCCGGCGCGACACCAGTGCGGTGGCGACGGCCCCGATGGCGGGCAAGGCGACGGCCGCGGTCAGCAGCGGGACACCGCTGGCGCCCTCGATCGCCAGTGCTCGTGCGCTCACAGTGCGACGCCCCTCAGCACGAGCACGCCGACGAGGACGATCGCACCGAAGGCGACACCCAGTGCGTAGTTGCGCACGAACCCGGATTGCAGCCGGCGTACGGTCCCGCCCCCGCCCCGCACCAGACCGGCGACACCGTTCACCGCCCCGTCGACGACGTTGCGGTCGAACCACGCCAGCGCATCGAAGCCGCGGCGGCCGGGGCCGCCGACGAACGAGGAGATGGCGGAGTCGTAATACCAGCCGCGAGCCAGCACGTCGGCATCGGCGGGGCGATCGGAGAACCGGCGCCGCAGGTACGTCACGACGGCGGCGGCGATGCCGATCAGGGCTCCGACGGTGGCGAGGGCGGCCAGGACCACCTTGGTGCCGCTGGGCACCGTGACGTGTGTCTCCCCCGCCAGCACCACCGGCTCGAGCCAGTGTTCGAGGGTCTTGAGCCGATCGAGGAACGGCAGGTTGAGCGCGCCCCCGACGAGGGCCAGCACGGCCAGCACCACCAGCGGCAGGGTCATCGTCCACGGGCTCTCGTGGGGGTGGACGTCGAGTTCACCCGAGGAGGTGGCGACGTTGGCGGGATCGCTTGCGGCGGCCTCGGCATCGCCGGCCGTCCCGTCGTCGGCCACCTCGGCCGCAGACTGCTCGGCCTCACCGCCGGAATGGGTTCCACCGTCGGTCCATCGCGGCTCGCCGAAGAAGGTCAGGAAGACCTGGCGGCTCATGTAGTAGGCCGTGAGCAGCGCGGTGACCAGTCCGACCGCCCACAGCACCTGACCGATCCCGCCCCCCTTGTTCCAGGCGGAGAGCAGGATCTCGTCCTTCGACCAGAACCCGGAGAACGGCGGCACGCCGGCGATGGCCAACCAGCCGACGATGAACGTGGCTGCGGTGATCGGCATCAGCTTGCGGAGGCCGCCCATGCGACGCATGTCCTGCTCGTCGGCCATCCCGTGGATCACGGAGCCGGACCCGAGGAACAGCAACGCCTTGAAGAAGGCATGGGTGACCATGTGGAAGATGGCGGCGACGTACGCCCCGGATCCGACGGCCAGGAACATGTAACCGAGCTGGCTGACGGTGGAGTAGGCCAGCACCTTCTTGATGTCGTTCTGGGCGACGGCGATGGTGGCTGCGAACAGGGCGGTGGCGGCGCCGACGCAGGCGATCAGGGTGAGCACCCATGGCGATGCCACGGCCAGCACCGGGTTCATCCGGGTCAGCAGGTAGACACCGGCGGTGACCATGGTGGCCGCGTGGATCAGGGCCGACACCGGGGTCGGGCCGGCCATGGCGTCGGGCAACCACACCATGAGCGGCAGCTGGGCCGACTTGCCGATGGCTCCGATGAACAGCAACACGGCGATGGCGGTGGCCGTGGTGGTGGCCAGCCCACCGGCGCCGGCGAAGATGTCGGTGTAGCGGATCGAACCCAGGGCGAAGAAGCAGAGGAAGATCGCGACCATGAAACCCCAGTCACCGATGCGGTTGGTGACGAAGGCCTTCTTGCCGGCCGCGGCGTTGGCATCCTTGGTGAACCAGAAGGAGATGAGGAGGTAGGAGCAGGTCCCCACCCCCTCCCATCCGAGAAAGGTGAGCAGCAGGTTGTCGCCGAGGACGAGGACCAGCATCGAGAAGACGAACAGGTTCAGGTAGACGAAGAACTTCGAGTAGTCGGCGTCGCCGTGCATGTAGCCGATGGAGTAGAGGTGGATCAGCGCAGCGATGCCGGTGACGAACAGGCACATGGTGATGGACAGCGGGTCGACGAGGAACCCGACGTCCACGCTGAACCCGCCGGTCGGCAACCACGTGAACAGGGTCTGGGTGAACTGGTGCTCGCCCCCTTCGGACCTCAGGCCCAGGAGCACGAGGACGGCGGCGACGAAGGATGCCGCGACCATGGCAGTGGCGAACCATCCGGCCAGCGGTTCACCCAACCGCCGCCCGCACGCCACGAGCACGAGGAAGCCGAACAGCGGAAGGGCAGGGATCAGCCAAGTCAGCTCACGCATCAGGATCTCGCACGGGGGGCTGGCCCCCCGTGGACCCCCCGAAGCCACGCGAGGCGGTCGGAGATGAGGCGATGGACTGCGAAGAGCGTCCGAGGAAGCCGGTCACGGCTTAACCCTTCATCAGCGAGAGGTCGTCAGCGGTGGCGCCGGGTCGACGCCGGAAGATGGCCACGATGATCCCCAGGCCGACCACGACCTCGGCGGCGGCGACCACGAGTACGAAGAACACGACCACCTGGCCACCCACGTCGTCGAGCTCGTGGGCAAAGGTGACAAAGGTGAGGTTCACCGCGTTGAGCATGAGCTCGACGCACATGAACATCACGAGAGGGTTCCGCCGCACCAGGAGCCCGACGGCGCCCACGGTGAACAGGATGGCCCCCAAGCCGAGGTACCACGACGTGGAGACCGTGGAGGCGACGGCGATCATGGCCGACCCCCGATCGGTTCGTCCGAGATCGTCTCGTCGTCGGCCGGGTCGTCGCCGGGCACGACCGGGCGGCTGAGGTCGGTGACCGGTTCGTCGGCGTCCACGACATCGCCCTGGCGGCCCTTGGCCAGCATCACGGCCCCGACGACGGCGATGACCAGGAGGACCGAGGTGACCTCGAAGGCGAAGAGGTGCTCGGTGAAGAGGAGCCGCCCGAGATCGGCCACGTTCTGCGATTCGGCATCGGGGGCGGCGCCGCTCGAGGGCAGGCCGGTGATGGTGCTGGTGACGAGTACGGCGACCAGCCCACCGCCGATGACCAGGCCGGCCAGGATGGCGGCCGGTCGTTGGCCGGTGAGCGATTCGGACTCGAGGTTCTCGGAGCGGTCGACCCCGAGGAGCATGATCACGAAGAGGAACAGCACCACGATGGCGCCGGCATAGACGATGACCTGGACGGCGGCGAGGAAGTGGGCGTCCTGGGCGATGAACAACACGGCGATCCCGAACAGCGTCGCCACCAGGCTGAGGGCGGAGTGGACCGGGTTCTTCGACAGGATCACCCCGAACGCGCCGGCCAGGACGATGACGGCGGAGACGGCGAAGACGGCGGCTTCCATCTAGGTGTCGCCGCCCTCGGGCACGGTGGCTGCCGGGGTGGGGTCCGCCGCCTCGCTGGCGTAACCGCCTCCCACGGTGCCCGTCTCCACATCGATCATCTGGCCCTGCTCGGGCGCCTTGACCCCGAAGCCGAGCTCACCCGACCACGACACCCGTCCCTCGTAGGAGGCGTCGCCGTTGGCCGCGGTGGCGCGCATCCATCCCGACGTGAGGGGCACGACGGCGTCGGCGTCGGTCCAGTCCTCCCACGGCATCTGCTGGGGCCATCCCTCGTCGTCGACCAGCAGCTCGTCCCGGGTGTAGATGGCGTCGGAACGGTTGGTGAAGGAGAACTCGAACAGCTTCGACTCGGTGATGGCCTCGGTGGGGCAGGCCTCGACGCAGAGGTCGCAGTGGATGCAGCGCAGGTAGTTGATCTCATAGACGAAGCCGTAGCGCTCTCCCGGGCTGACCGGTGCATCGGGCGGGTTGTCCGCACCCCGGACGTAGATGCAGCGGGCCGGGCAGACACCGGCGCACAGCTCGCAGCCGATGCACTTCTCCATGCCGTCCTCGTACCGGTTCAGGACGTGACGGCCGTGGAGGCGTTCCGGCTTGTCGCTCTTTCCGCCCTCGTCCTTCACGTACTGGCGGGTGACGCGCTGGCGCTTGCCCATCTGTCGCAGCGTCACCAGGAACCCTCCGAGGTACCCCATCAGGGAGCCACCTCCTCGGCCATCCGGTTGCGCTCGGCGGTGCGCATGGCTGCCACCAGCAGCGCGTACGACGCGATCAGCACCGCCACCGACGCGGCGACGACGAGGACCGGGTTCCAGTCCTGGTCGTTGCCGACCCGGATGGCCACGAGCAGCAGCAGCCACCCGAGGGCCAGCGGGATCAGCGCCTTCCATCCCAGGTCCATGAGCTGGTCGTAGCGGAAGCGGGGCAACGTCGCCCGGAACCACACGAAGATGAAGAGGAACACGAACAGCTTGGCGAAGAACCAGACCATCCCCCACAGCCATCCCGGACCGATCAGCACGGGCCCGTTGGGGCCGCCGAGGAACAGCGTGACGATGATGGCCGACATGGTGACCGTGTTCATGAACTCGGCGAGGAAGAACAGTGCGAAGCGGATCGAGCTGTACTCGGTGTGGAAGCCACCGACCAGTTCCTGCTCGGCTTCCACCAGGTCGAACGGCGGTCGGTGCAACTCGGCGGTGCCAGCGATGAGGAAGACGACGAAGGGCACGACACCGGTGGCCCAGAGGTTCCAGTTCCACGTGTGCTGGTTGGCGACGATGCCGCTGGTGGTCAACGTGCCCGAGACGAGGACGACGGCGAGGACGGAGAGGCCGAGCGCGGCTTCGTAGGACACCATCTGCGCCGACGCCCGCACCGAACCGAGCAGCGGGTACTTCGACCCCGACGACCAGCCGGCCAGCATCACCCCGTAGACCGCGATGGACGACATGGCCAGGACGAGCAGGATCCCGATGGGAGGATCGGCCAGCTGCAGGAAGGTGTCGTGACCGAAGATGCGTACCACGCCGCCCCTGTCCCCGAAGTCGCCGCCGATGGGTATCACGGCAAAGGTGATGAACGCCGGTACCAGCGACAGGAAGGGCGCCAGCTTGAACACGAACCGGTCCGCTCGGTCGGGGATGAGGTCCTCCTTGAAGAAGAGCTTGACGCCGTCGGCCAGCGTCTGGAGGAGACCGAACGGCCCGGCCTGGTTGGGCCCGATGCGGTTCTGCATGTCACCGATGAGCTTGCGCTCGAACCACACCATGAACAGCACCGACACCATGAGGAAGACGAAGACGAGCACGGCCTTGAGCACGACGATGAGCACGACGGCGAGGCCGACATCGCCGGCCAGGAGCGGATCGGCGGCGAGGACGTTCACAGCGTCTCCAGCCGGATCTCGGTGACGGGCCGGCTCGCATCGATCATCTCGGCGGCCGCCGCACCGAAGAGGTTGAAGCCCACCACGGCGGAGCCTCGAGGGACCGACGGGTCGGGTTCGACCTCCACCTGCTGGACGCCCCGGGAGGTGATGGCCCGGATCGTGGCTCCGATCTCGATGCCCAGCCGCCCGAAGTCATAGGGGCTGATCCGCACGCCGGTGGTGCCGGCCAGGCCGGCGATCGACGGCGAATGCTGCAACAAGGTGCCTGCGTCATAGAGCTTGCGGGTCGTCGCCAGTCGGAGGGAGTACGCATCGAGGACGGCCACGGCGGGCGCGCCGACCGGAGCGTTGAAGCGAAGCGGCGCCGGCTTGGTTCCCGGGGTGGAGGCGGAAGCGTCCCCACCGGAGCTCGCGGCAGGGCGGTCGGCATCGGTGTCGTCGTCCGCGGCCCTGTCCTCGGCCGCGGCGGCCCGAGCGCTGTGCCCGGCCGCTTCGGTCACGGCGGCGTCGCTCGCCTCCGGGGTGTCAGCCGCTTCGCCCTCGGCGGCGGCCGCCGCCGCTTCGCCATGAGCCTCCTTGGCTTCGGCACTCGTCTGGTCGCCGGTGATCGACACGTCGGTGCCACCGATGGCGGTGCCCTCGATGTTGACCTCGGTCGCGGTGA
>Ga0136612_10000850_pt1 | contig 12124 bp, 14 predicted proteins | sample AntDryUQ224A2306_2_FD_106644 | JGI IMG/M metagenome (GOLD analysis project Ga0136612, IMG submission 106644) | Polar desert sand microbial communities from Dry Valleys, Antarctica - metaG UQ224A (23.06) | ecosystem: Environmental > Terrestrial > Soil > Desert | place: Antarctica: Dry Valley...
CAGTCGGTCCACAGCGCTCGTGCCCCCCGATTGGCGGCCAGCACGTCCCAGTAGCGACCGGTGACGTAGGTCGGGTGCGGGTCGAGGTGTTCGACGAGCGCGGCGACGGCCGGAGCGAGGGTCTCCACCGTACGGCGGTCCGTGGGAGCCGGGACGTCGCGGACGAGCGTGTGCAGATGGGCACGTTCGGCGGTTCTGAGCCGCAGCGCCCGGGCGAGGGCGTCCAGGACCTGTGTGGACGGGTGGAGGTCTCGACCCTGTTCGAGACAGGTGTAGTAGGTCGTGGAGATCCCGGCCAGCTGGGCAACTTCCTCTCGGCGCAGGCCCGGCGTCCGGCGTCGCTCGCCGACCGGCAGCCCGACATCCACCGGCTGCAAACCGGCGCGGCGGGACCGCAGCAGGTCAGCCACCTCGCGGGCACTGGCCGTACGCCCGGCGGAGATACGAGCACCAGCCTCGCGTCCGCCGCCGATCACCCTGGTACCTCCTTAGCCCGCGGTCACTGCGCGCCTGGCGCAAACTCCGCGCAGCGCCGGGCCGTTATCGCCGAGTCCTCGCACCTGGCCGAGGCGCCACCAGAGGAACGCTCCCTTTCCGGGATGGAGACCTGGTTCGCCAACCCCGGCGAGGGCGTCGTCGGTCCACCGGCTCGCTGGAAGATGTGGCTGCTCTCGACGTGCGGCATCTACCCGATCATCACCGCGATCTCTCTGGTGGCCGAGCCACTGCTGGACCGGCTGCCGCTGCTCGCTGCATTCGCGATCGTGGTCCCGCTGCTGAGCGCCATCATGACCTGGCTGGTGATGCCAGCGCTGAGCAAGCTCCTCGTGCCGTTGCTGTACCGCCGCTGATCATCGGGACTAAATGGTCAGTTGCCGCAGGTCCGTAATGCGGCAACTGACCAGTTAGGCGAGGGCAGCCTCAACCGCGTTACCTCGTCGGCCGTAGAGACGGCGTATAGAGTTCGTGGAGGCCCGCGGGCAACAGTCCACAATGGACTGCTCAGTCCGCAAAAAGTCCGCAGGAGGTCCGTCAGTTGCCAATCATGTTCAGCAACGGCAAACGGTATCGTCGCAGGTCAGGAGCCGAATTGGCGGAAGATGTGCGGATCCTAAGTACGCGCGCCTACTGGGAGGCCAAGAAAGCTGCCTGATCACCCGACGAGTCCGCCCCCCTCAGGTCATTCCGCACGGATGAGGATCGATACCGCGGGGCGCCCGTTCATCGCCGCCTTCGCTGTCCCTGCCACGCTCTTCGCGGTGGCTGGGCGGCGTTGGCTGGCGCTGCCGTTCGCAGCGGTCGCCGGCTTCATGACGCTGTTCTTCCGCGATCCTGACCGAGACTGCGATCGCGTACCGGCACCGGCCGACGACGTTCTCGCGCCGGCGGACGGTCTGGTCGTCGTTGCCGGCGATCCGGAACCAGATGTCGCTCCCCCTGGGGACTGGCAGCAGGTGAGCATTTTTCTGTCGCCAGCCGACGTGCACATGAACCGCTCGCCCTACCGCGGCTCGGTGACCCGCTGCGAGTACCGGCCCGGTTCCTTCCTGGCCGCCTACCGGGAGCGGTCCTCACTGGACAACGAGCGCAGCGAGATCTGGCTCCGCGACGGTGAGCGGCAGATCGTGTTCCGCCAGATCGTCGGTGTGATGGCCCGCAGGATAGTCACACGGACCCAGGTGGGAGCCCACCTGGACACCGGGGAACGGATGGGTCTCATGAAGTTTGGCTCGCGAATGGACGTGTTCGTGCCGCGAGACTGTACGGTTGTCGCAGCACGTGGGGACCGAGTCCGAGGCGGCGAGACCGTCATCGCGCGCTGGGATGACATTCCCCGCTGATCCGGCCACAGACCGAGCCGGACAGCCGTCCACCGATCGGCAGGAGGTTGCCGCGCAGATGCCGCGACGCACCGATCGCCCCGAGACGCCAGAGCAGCAGGACGGGCCACGCCTGCGGGCGCGCTCCAGCCTGGTAGCCCGAAGGATGGGCCTGCGGTCCAACCTCGAAGTCACCACCGATCCCCGTCGGCGCCTGCTCGGACTGCTGCCGAGCCTGTTCACGCTGCTCAACATGGCCTCGGGATTCCTCAGCATCCTGATGGCCATCACCGGACGACCGCAGTTCGCCGCCGTGCTGATCGGGATCTCGGTCGTGCTCGACATCACCGACGGCGCCGTGGCCCGGCTCGTTCGCAGCGTCACCCCCTTCGGCCTGCAGTTCGACTCTTTGGCCGACCTCGTCTCCTTCGGTGTCGCCCCGGCCATCCTGTCCTTCACCGTGCTGTCCGGGACCGATCTGAACATCGCCCCGGTTGGCTGGTTGGCCAGCTTCCTGTGGCTCGCCTGCGCCGCCATCCGGCTGGCTCGGTTCAACGTCACGATCGATCCAACCGCGGACAAGAAGTTCTTCAACGGGTTGCCGAGTCCTGGCGCCGCGGGGGTCATCATCGCCTCGGTCTTTGCCTTCCCGATCCCTGAGACAGATGCTCAGCGCGCCCTCGCCGTGGTGATCGTGGCCATCCCGGCGCTGCTGATGATCTCCTCCGTCCGGTACCGCTCGTTCCGCTCGCTGATCAGCCCCAAGAGCCGAAGGCCCTACGGGCTCATCGCGTTCACCGCACTCCTTGCCGTGGGATTCGTTCTGGACCCCGCGATCACCGGCTGCATCGTTGCCTACAGCTATCTGGCGATCCCGGTGCTATTGCCGGCTCGGATGGCCCTGCCGTCGGCGTGAGCCCAGCGAGCAACTCGGTACGACGAGTCCGTCCCGACGACGTCCCTCGCATCTGCCAGCTGGTACGTGATCTCGCCGAGTACGAGCGCGCCTCCGCAGAGGCGCAGATGACCGACGAGCAACTCCACGAGGCACTCTTCGGCTCGCATGCCGCCCTGTACGGCCACGTCGCTGAAGTGGATAGGAACGTCGTCGGCTGCGCCCTGTGGTTCCGCAACTTCTCGACTTGGCGCGGGCGGCACGGGATCTACCTGGAGGACCTCTTCGTCTCACCCGAGCACCGCGGCTCAGGGATCGGTAAGGCCATGTTGGCCGCGCTCGCCCGCGAGTGCGTGGCCCACGGCTACCAGCGCCTCGAGTGGTGGGTGCTCAACTGGAACGAGCCCTCGATCGCGTTCTATCGCTCGCTGGGTGCGGTCGCGATGGACGACTGGACGGTGTTCCGGCTGACTGACCAGGCACTGAGCGATCTGGCCGGCAGTGCCTGAGACTCAGCGCTGCTCGTGGAAGGCCAGCTGTGCGGCCGGGGTTGCCAGCAGGTAGAGCACCCCGCCCGCAGCGGCGAGCACAGGTATCCCGTACAGCGGTTGCTCGGACGGGAAGGCCAGTGAGTAGCCGACCGGTACGGCAAGAATCTGGATCACGATGACCGGCGCTCGACTCCAGCCGGCCACCTTCGACAGCGTGCGAGCCAGGAACAGGATCAGCGTCCCCGCCGAGATCGCCACGACAACCTCGGCCCAGGCCCGGCCCAGACTGTCGGGACGGCTCATGAGGATTCCCCCCACCAGCAGGATGGGACCGAGCGCCAGCACTGCCAGCCCCTCGAGGGCAACGATCGCGGCCGCGCCGCGCACCTCGGTCGGGACAGGCGGACGACCTCCGGCTTCCTCGACCACGACGCGACCGTACGCCGCGCCCGCGGCCCGGGCCGGAGGTTGGGTAGCCTCACCCTTCGTGCGCGCGATTCTGGTGGTCAACCCGGTTGCCACCACCACGACGGTCAAGACGCGCAACGTCCTGGCGCGAGCCCTGGCCAGCGAACTGAAGGTCGATGTCGTCGAGACCACCCACCGCGGACACGGCCACGAACTCGCCGAGCAGGCCCGCCGCGACGGCTTGGATGTGGTGGTCGCCCTCGGTGGCGACGGCACGATCAACGAGGTCGTCAACGGACTGCTCTCGGCCGGTCCCGGGCTGGACGTACCCAGGCTCGCCGCAGTCCCCGGCGGTTCGACCAATGTGTTCACCCGGGCACTTGGCCTGTCGCGCGACCCGATCGAGGCCACGGCGGAGATCCTCGACCTCCTGCGCGCCGATCAGACCCGGCTGATCTCATTGGGCAAGGCCGACGAGAGGTGGTTCACCTTCACCAGTGGGTTGGGCTTCGACGCCGATGTGATCGCGCGGGTCGAACGCCGCAGGGCCGCCGGTCATCCTTCCTCAGCGGGCCTCTACGTGCGGGCGGCCGTGACCGAGTTCCTCACCGGTCCTGGACGCCGCCATCCGCACCTGACCGTGGAGGTGCCGGGACGCCCGCCGATGTCGGGGGTGTTCCTGTGCCTGGTGAGCAACGTCAACCCGTGGACCTACGTACGGTCCTGGCCGGTGGCCCCGAGCCCGGAAGCCAGCTTGGATGCTGGGCTGGATGTCATCGCGATCCGCAAGGTGGGCGTCGCGCGCATGCTCAGCCATGTCCGCCAGAGCATGCGACCGGGCCCCGGCCCGAGGGGCTCACGACTGCTCAGCGCGCATGACGTGGACTGGATCCGGCTTCGGGCCGAGTCGCCGCTGGACTGGCAGGTGGACGGCGACTGGGCCGGCCACCGTCAGGAGATGACCCTCCGTAGCGTCCCAAATGCGCTCCGTGTTGTCGCCGCACCTGCGCCGCTGAATGGGTAAGGCCGGCTGAACCAGCTCCCACGGGGCCAACATCGAGCGTGAAATTGAGCACGGTGACCGGATCTAGGCCTGTAAAGCCTTGACATCGGGCCTACTCGTGAAAGCATTCACAAAGAGCACGTGCAATTGCGGGCTGGTCGGACGGCTATCGGGTGAGCGACACCGCGCCGTATCGAACGGGCCGTAGCGCGTTGTCAGCATGTACCTACGTGCAAGTTTTCAAGGCGAAAGTGAGTGTTCCCGATGGATTGGCGCCACCGCGCCCTGTGCCGCGACGAGGACCCAGAGCTGTTCTTCCCGATCGGGACGACCGGCCCCGCGCTGTTGCAGGTCGAACAGGCCAAGGCGGTCTGCCGTCGTTGCCCCGCGGTCCGGGAGTGTCTGGATTGGGCGCTTGCCACTGGCCAGGATTCCGGTGTGTGGGGTGCTTTGTCCGAGGACGAACGCCGCGCCCTCAAACGGCGTAGCGCACAACCCCGCGCACACACCGCTTAGTCCCCCTCGACTCAGTCCAAGAGAAGCCGCGTCAGCGCGGCAGCGGGACGGTCAGCACAGCCTCAGTGCCCGATTCGTTGGGTTCGCCACGTCGGCGGGCCAGCCGGATCGAACCCCGCATCTCCGATTCGACCAGGGTTCGGACTATCTGCAGGCCCAGCGAGTCACTGGCCTCCAGCGAGAATCCTTGCGGTAGGCCTCTGCCGTCGTCACTGATCCGGACCGTCATCAGTCCTGCTCGGCGATCGGTCGCGATCACCACACGGCCCTTGTCCCGATCGCCGAAGCCATGCTCGACAGCGTTGTGCAACAGCTCGGTCAACACCATCACCAGCGGGGTGGCCAGCTCGGCCGACAGCTCTCCCAGTCGGCCCTCCCGTTCGATCCTGACCCCGGGACGAGCAGCACAGACATCGCTGATCATCGGGATGAGTGAGTCCAGAATGCCGTCCAGGTCAGCTGCCCCGTCCCGCGACGCGGCGAGTGTCTCGTGCACGAGTGCGATGGAGGACACCCGCCGAACCGATTCAGCCAGGGCCGCCCGGGCGGCCGGGTGATGCATCCGCCGGGCCTGCAGGCGCAACAGTGCCGCGACGGTCTGCAGGTTGTTCTTTACCCGGTGATGGATCTCGCGAATCGACACGTCCTTGGACTGCAGCGCGAGATCGCGGTGCCTGAGATCGGTCATGTCCCGCAGCAGCACGATCGAGCCATGGGAGGCCGACCGACGACTCAGCGGGATCACGCGATAGACCAAGGTTGCCGATTGGGCCGAGAGCTCACCGGTCTGCGGGGTCTGGGCGGCCAGAGCGCTGCGGAGTCGGCCGATCGTCGCGCCGGCCGACTCGCCGCCATCCAGCTCATCGGTGCCCACCAGTGATTGACCCACTTCCGACAGATCACGGCCGCGCAGGTCCGCAGTCATTCCCATCCGCCGGAACGCGGAGAGACCGTTCGGGCTGGCATAGCGCACGACTCGCGACGTATCGAGACGAAGAAAGCCGTCGCCGACCCGTGGTCCCAGCGGGTCAGAGTTGCCTTCCTCAGGCGGTGGATAGCTTCCCTCGGTGAGCATGTGGAGCAACTCCCCGGCGGCATCGAGATAGGCCAGCTCCAACTCTGACGGCGCGCGCGGGGAGTGCAGGTTGGTGTCGCGGCCCACCACGGCGATCACCTCGCCTGCAAGCTGTACGGCGATTCCTTCCGGACGGATCGGGATCCCGCTGTCCCACTCCGGATCGCGGTCCCGGATCATGCCGCCCTCGGCGAGGGCTCGATCGAGCCAACTCAGCTCACCGGCGGCGACGCGACGCCCCACTTCATGCTCGGGGTGCGAGGTCGGCGCGGTGGTGGGACGCACGTGGCCGACGCACAGCAGGCCGCCATCCAGGGTACGGACCCACAGCAGGAGGTCGGCGAAGGCCAGGTCGGCGAGGATCTGCCAGTCACCCACCAACTGCTGCAGGTGCGCGGCTGCGGCCGGCCGGAGGTCGGTTTGCTCATTGAGCAGATCGGAGAGCGCGGACATGGCCTGGCAAGCCTAGGTGTCCGCGGCAAAGGTCGCGGGCGTAGGTTCAGCCGTCGTGACACCGCCGACCATTCGCCCTGCTCGACCGGACGAGTTGGCCGCGGTCGGTGCGCTGACCGTCGGTGTCTATCGGGCCGAGCGGCTTGCTCCCGAGGACTACTCGGCCAGCCTGGCGGACGCCGAGAAACGCGCCCGGCACACGGAGGTCCTGGTCGCCGTCGATCAGCAGCAACGGCTCATGGGAGCGGTGGCTCTGGTTCTGAACGGGGGTCCGTACGCCGAACTGGCCCTGGCCGACGACGAGGCCGAGTTCCGAATGCTCGCCGTGGCGCCGCAGGCACGTGGCAGGGGTATCGGTACGGCGCTGATCCTCGAATGCCTGGTCCGTGCGCGAGCGGCCGGAAAGAGACGGATGGTGATCTCGACCGGAGACAACATGACCGCCGCTCACCGCCGATACGAGGCCCTGGGCTTCAGGCGCGCCCCTGACCTCGACTGGTCCCCCCTGCCGGGAGTCACGCTGCTGGCCTATCTGCTCGATTTGTCCGTGACAACGGGCTGAGCGCTGTCGATGACGGCGATGAGGTCGCCCTCCTGGATGACCTCGCCCTCGTGGACTGCGATCTCGGTGATCAATCCACCGGCCTCGCACACAACCGGTATCTCCATCTTCATGGACTCGAGAATGACCACAGTGTCGCCCGGCGCGACCTGGTCACCGACCGCGACCATGATCCTCCAGACGTTTGACACCATCTCGGCCTGGATCAACTCCACCACCCTGCTCATGACTCCTTCGCGGCGAAGAATGCGTCGTCGGTCCTCATCCAAGCACGGTCACGGTGCGGCGGGGGCCAGCCGCGCAGCGACGTCTCGAGCCCGGCCCCGAAGCTGGTCGAGGTCGTGCGGAACGGGAGCGATGCCGATCCCTGTGACGGTGTCGAGAAATCCGGCCACGGCCCCGGAGAGGTCGTCGCCGGGGACGCCCACGACCGCAAGAACTGGTTCGTACCAAGGCAACAGAGAATCTCCGACGGCATATCCCGGATCCCACCGAACATCTCCGCCCGCGGGAGCGGTCAACTCGGTGATGATGGCGCGCTGGCCATCTCCGGGCACCGCAGTCGCGCGAAGCGTGCCGCCGACCGCTGCTGGGAAGCCAGGCCCGCCCGCGGGTGACGTGCTGTCCTCGGCGAGCGCAATTGCAGCCAAGAGGAGATCGCGTCCGGCCCGGAGTTCGACCAGCCCGAGTTCGCCCGGTATCCCGCCTCGGATCGCCAATGGGGCGCCGTCCGGCCCGAAGGCGACCGACACCAACCCTCGCCAGCCCAGGCCCACGACAACGTCCGAGATCGAAGCGAGTAACTCGGCCGCGGGCGGAAGGCCTTCGATGGCCAGTCCGACCGGCTCCTCAGCGCTGGTCCAGCACAGAGCTGCCCCGGCGGCGCGCGTACGACGGACGACCAGACCGTCGATCCGGAATCCGTCGGCTACCCCGGTCACCCACCCCGGCGTCTGCGCCGGGTTGGCCATTTCGCTTCCCCAACCCGCCCGCTGGACAGCGTCGAGGGCTTCCGCGTCCGCGCCGAGCCAGAGCAGACCGGCGGCGGTGCTGGCTCGAGCCAACTCCGGCGATCCGGCCAAGATGGCGTGCACGGGCAGGACTGCTTGTGCGCCGCTGACCTGAGCCGCCTCGATGAGGGCAGCGATATCCAGGTAGGAGGACTCCGGCGGTGGCGCCCCCAGCAGGACCGACTCGTCAGCGATTCGCACGTGCAGGGCGTTCGGGTCAGCTTCGGAGTGGACGGCGACGACCTTGCAGCCGGCCCGCTGACACGAGCTGATCGCCCGCGCAGCCATCGGGCCGCGCCCAGCGACCAGGACGACCTCTGGCACTAAGCCCTTCCCGCCCTCGCTGCGATGCTCACCGGCTGTCGGCTTCCGTACACACTTGTCGCCTCCGCGCCGGCTCCGCTCCTCGCTCGCTGGCGCTCGCTGCGATGCTCACCGGCTGTCGGCTTCCGCCACCACGGATCTGAGGTGCTGCAGAACCCGCTGTTTGAGCCCGTCCGGCGCCTGGTCGCCGCCGCACTTACGCGCGACGAGCTCTTTGATCTGCTTCTCGATGCCGAACTCCTGCAGGCATGGCCCGCATTCCTCGAGGTGTTCGGCGATCAGATGCCGGCGCGGCTCGTCGCACTCGGAGTCGAGGAAGAGAAATACCTCGTTGAGGACCTCCGAGCAGGGCAGGTCGTGGTGATCTCCACAGCTCATACCTGCTCGCCTCCAGTCCCGGATCGGACCATGCCTCGATCAGCGGCGTAGGAGGCCAGCATCTTCTGCAAGCCCCGACGGCCACGATGCAACCGAGACATCACAGTGCCGATCGGCGTGCCCATGATCTCGGCAATTTCCTTGTAGGAGAAGCCTTCTACGTCGGCGAGGTAGACCGCCAGGCGAAAATCTTCCGGCAGCGCCTGGAGTGCTTCTTTCACATCGCTGTCCGGGAGCTGGTCCAACGCCTCCATCTCCGCCGACCGCAGGCCCGTGGAGGTGTGTTGCTCCGCGGCGTAGAGCTGCCAATCCTCCACCTGCTCGACGGAGTTCTGCTGTGGCTGGCGCTGCTTCTTGCGATAGGTGTTGATGTAGGCGTTGGTCAGGATCCGGTACAGCCATGCCTTGAGGTTGGTGCCCTCCGAGAACTGGTGGAAGGCACCGAACGCCTTCGCGAAGGTCTCCTGGACGAGGTCTTCGGCATCGGCTGGATTGCGGGTCATCCGCAGGGCCGCGGGATAGAGCTGATCAAGGAAGGGCAGGGCGTCTCGCTCGAACCGAGCGTTGCGTTCTGCACGGGTTTCCTCAGCCACCAACGATCCCTTCCTGGATGCGCCTGAGGGCAGGAAACCCCGGCGCGACGAGGATACGCGGCCATCTCGAGGGCGCCCGGGCGGACGGTCGGATCGCTGCGACGTCCGGGGCGGGTTGGCAGTGCTGAGACCGTTCACGGATGCCATAACACCGACGACCCGGCGCTGATTCCGACGCTCAGCCGGTGCCGTCCTGGCCGGTCCGGGACTCGACGATGGTCAGGGCTACCTGGGCAAGGAGCCGGTCGTCGGCGTCGGTGAGGTCCAGCCCGGTGATCGTCTCGATCCGCTGGGCCCGGTAGGCCACGGTGTTGGCATGCACCCGAAGAACTCGGGCGCTCTGCTTGGGGCTGCTCTGGTGACGGAGGTAGACCGAGAGCGTGGTCACCAGCTCCCCGCCATGCGCTGCGTCGTAACTGATCAGCGGCCCGAGCACCTCCTCGGCGAAGCGCCACAGCTGCCCCATGTCCCCGATCCGCAGGAGCAGCCGATAGATACCCAGCTCGTGATAGTCGATCAACTGCCCGCCACGGCCGAGGCGCAGCCCCAGGTCGACTGCTTGTTCTGCTTGCCCATAGCCCACCGGGGCGAGTTCCGGCCGGTCGAGGCGTTCGCTGAGGCCGCCTGTCAGCCCTCCGTGGAGGGACAGTCCGCGCCAGATCTCCGGCCAGGTCCACGCCGAGAGCGGGACACCGCCCATTCCGGTCTGGGTGGTCTCTCGATCCGGCTCCGGGACGATCGCCACCACACCCAATTCCCGGACCGTGGCCCTGGCCCCAGGCAGTCCCACGGCCAGAGCCGCCAGGATCTGCGCCGCGCCGTGGTCGTCGGTGCCGACCAGCCCGGGGTCGCGCCACCTGATCACGCAGACCCGGAAGCCGCCCGAGTCGAGCAGTCCAAGCGACTTCGCCTTCTCCCGGGCATCCTCGGCATCCAGGAAGTGCCCCGATACGAGCGCGTCCACAACGGTGCGCAGGTATCGCAGTCCCAACTCGGTGCTGGTCCGCTCATGGGCCAGCGTCAGCGCGAACAGGGTTGCCGCATAAGTGGCGGTCAGCAGATCCACGTCGTCAGGGTGGGAGTCGTCGGGCTCTTCCAGGACAAGTAGATAGCCGAGGGTGTCCTCGGCGATGACGATCGGCGTCACCAGACAGCCTTGCGCGAGAGATGACCCCGGTACGGACGGGACGCGTAACGGTCGGCGCTGCGTTTCGAGGGCGTGGAGCAACCGCTCGACACTCGGATCAGAACGGTCCCAGTCCGGGCTCGGCGTCGCGTTGTCCCCTCCGGCGCGGGCTCGAGGACGAAATGTCGGGTCCATCAGCACGATTCGCTTGCCGACCAGCTCGGCGAAGACCCGGGTGAGCTCGGTGGGGTCCACGCCCCTGAGCGCAGTGTCAGCGAGCTGATCACAGACGGCAATGGTGCGGCGGTATACCGAGTTCTGCCGTGAGAGTCCGGTAAGGACGTCAACGAGCTCTGGCGTTGGCTCGCCCGCGCCCTCCGGCGCGTGGGCGGGCCTGCGCGGCAGCGAGCGTGGCCGACTTGCCGGTTGCGAGCGGGAACGTGATCGCGTCACGAGCGACTCCCGAGCTCCACCAGACGTTGCAACAGACCGATCGCCGGGCGCTGCGATCCACGTGGAACGTGGACGAGCACTCCGCAGATCAGGCCGCGCAGTTTCTCGATCAGCTCGAGGGATGCCTCGAGCGCCTCGCCGCGGTCGTCGCCGACGCGGGCAGCAGCTCTGGCAGCGGTGGACGTCGCCGACATCTCCGGCACCTCGTTGCGCAGCCGTTCCAGCGCACGGAAGCCCTCGAAGGGGGCGATCGACGCGATCACCGGAATCTCCATGCCACGAGCCTGCAGCGCGGCCAACAGCAGGCTCGCCTCGTCCGCGTCGAAGATGGCGTCGGTGATCAGGAAGTGGGCCCCTGCCTGCGCCTTCGCCTCGGCTCGGTCGACCTCGTGGTGCACATCCGCAGCGGCGGTACTGATGGAAGCGCCGATCACGAACTCGGTGCGTTCGCGGGTCGCGACACCTCGGTAGTCCGAGCCCTCGTTGAGACCGCGCAGGGCGGCGATGAGCCGTACGGAGTCCACGTCCCAGGGCTGGGCCGCATCTGGGTAGTCGCCGGCCACGCGAGGTGACCCGGTGCGGCAGACCACCATACGAAGACCGAGCGCGTGGGCGCCTAGAAGGTCAGCCTGAAGGGCCGGAAGCGTGCGGTCAGCGGTCTCCGCCGGGAGCAGCACCTCTGCCCCGACCCGCTCGTGGAGCACGACTGCCGCTGCGACGGGTCCGACCCGAGTCGCCGGCGGCGCCGGCTCGGTGATCGAGAGAACCCCCGCGCCCGCCGCCTTGAGCGCACGCGCCTGATCGACGAACCCGTCCACGTCCGGACCCTGTGGTGCGCCGAGTCCAGCGATGATCACGAAACCCGCATCCTGAGGCCAGGTCGGTGCTCGGGTGGGCGCGTCGGCTCGTGGATCCGCGACCCGTACGGGTTCATCGTGAGCCGGCGACGAAGACGTGGACCGGCGACGGGGAACAAGTCCGACAACCGTCTTCGCGATCGCCCGGGTATGTGCTGGG
>Ga0136612_10000851_pt1 | contig 12123 bp, 15 predicted proteins | sample AntDryUQ224A2306_2_FD_106644 | JGI IMG/M metagenome (GOLD analysis project Ga0136612, IMG submission 106644) | Polar desert sand microbial communities from Dry Valleys, Antarctica - metaG UQ224A (23.06) | ecosystem: Environmental > Terrestrial > Soil > Desert | place: Antarctica: Dry Valley...
CCGAGGCCGCGGCCTCGGTGGGCCGAGCGCGTGGCTACGTCCTCGATCTGGCCGCTGCGCCCGTCCGAATAGAGCTCGCAGACGCTGACGACCGCCCCATCCAGCTCGTGTGCGAACAGCCGCAGCTCGGTCGCCCGCGCCGTCGCGAGCACGCGGTCCGCGAGCTGTCTCACAGCGTCGGCGTCCACGCCGATGCGGGCCTCGCCGAGGAAGTCGTGGCGCTCGGCGCGCAGCCGCTCGGGGTCGATCTCGATCACGCGCGTCCCGTTCGCGGCCAGCTCGCTCGGCCGGCGGTGGGCCATCACGAGGTGGCGCTGCACCGACCAGCCGAGCTTGCGAAAGCCCGGCAGCAGGGCGAGAGCTGTCTGCTCGTGCTCGACGGTGATGCGGCGGTGCCAGAGCCCGGCGCCTCCCTGCACGCGATCGGCCTCGAGCGCCAGCTCGTCGGTGCTCGGGAGGTCGTCCCAGCTCTCCAGGCGCATGAAGTTGAGGTCCCAGACCCGCGGCAGCGAGAGGTTGAAGAGCGCCGTGCCGTGCGAGAAGGGGACGCGGTGGTCGCAGCTGCCGTCGTGCACCGAGCGCATCAGCTCGACGGCGTGGCGCAGGTCGGAGTCGGCCGGCGTCACTCCCATCGAAACGACCACGCCGCGAGCGCCAGCCCGGCCGCCGCCCAGGCGAGCAGCGTGAGCGTCGCAGTCGGCAGCTCGAGCGGCCCCTGGCCCGTCACGATCGCCCCGGCGAGCCCGTCGATCACGTGCTTGAGTGGCAGGACCGCGGCGAGTGCCTCGAGCGGACCGGGAAGCGCCGAGGCGGAGTAGAAGACGCCGGAGATGAAGATCGCCGGTAGGAAGACGGCGTTCACGTAGGCGGGCGCCGAGTCGAAGTTCGGGATCGCGTGTGAGAAGGCGACCCCGAGGGCCCCGAACACGAGCACCCCGAGCGCCGTGAAGGCGGCCAGCGCGAGCGGCTCACGGGGCCAGGGCAGCCCGTAGACCCAGTGGCCGATCGCCACCACCAGCAACACCTGCACGGCGGCGTTCATGACCGAGGAGGCGAGCAGTCCCCCGAGGTATGAGCCGGCGGGCACGGGCGTGCCGCGCATGCGCTTGAGGATGCCCTGCTCGCGCAGGAAGGTGATGTTGAACGCGAGGGCGGTGAAGGTGGTCGACATCACGGCCATCCCCGCTATCCCCGGCACCAGAACGTCGAGCTGCTCGCGATCGCCACGCGCGAACACCGACGCCACCAGCAGCAGGAAGGCGAGCGGCAGCATGAAGTTGAAGAAGGCCGCGCTGGGGTTGCGCCAGAACAGGCGGCGCTCGAAGCGGAACTGGCGCCATGCCAGCAGCGCGCCGCTCACCTCACGGGCTCCTCGGCCGTCAGCTCGAGGTAGACGTCCTCGAGCGTCGGGCGGTTCACTTCGAGCCCCTCGAGGCGCTCTCCGCGGGCGAGCGCCTCGGCGGTCAGGCGGTGCAGCAGCGTGGTCGGGTCGTCGGTCTCGTGCTCCGCGCGGCTGCCGTTCGAGCGGTAGGAGACGCGGTAGCGATCGCGCCCGGCGCCGAGCTCGCCGGGCGCCCCTTGGGCGACCAGCACGCCATCCTTCACAATCGCGACGCGGTCGGCGAGCGCCTGGGCCTCCTCGAGGTAGTGCGTCGTCAGCAGCACGGTCTTGCCGAGATCGCGCAGCGAGCGCATTGCCGTCCAGGCTGTCCGCCGCGCCGCGGGGTCGAAGCCGGTGGTGGGCTCGTCGAGGAAGACGAGCTCGGGATCGCCCACGAGCGCGAGCGCGAGGTCGAGCCGGCGGCGCTGCCCGCCCGACAGCTCGCGCGCGAAGGCCTCCTCCTTGCCCTCGAGACCGACGAGCGAGATCGTCTCCGACGGGTCGCGCGGCGAGGGGTACATGGCCGCGAAGTGCGCGACGGCCTCCCGCACCCGCACGCGTGGGTAGAAGCCGCCGCCCTGGAGCACGATCCCGAGCCGCCGGCGCAGCTCGGGCTCGGCCCGCTCGGGGTCGTGGCCGAGCACCCGCACGACGCCTCCCGAGCGGCGCCGGTGCCCCTCCAGGATCTCGACAGTCGTCGTCTTGCCGGCGCCGTTCGGCCCGAGCAGACCGAAGACCTCGCCGCGGGCGACCTCGAAGGACACGCCGCGGACCGCCTCCACCGAGCCATAGCTCTTGCGCAGGTCGCGCACGGCGATCGCCGTATCCGTCACGGCTGAGACTATGGCACTCGTGGAAGGCTCCTCCTCTGCCGCACAGGTTCCGCCCTCCGGCTCCCAGCGCCCAGCCGAGGCGGTTGCCCCGGCGCGTATCCGCGTGCCCACCCGCGGCAACCGGCGGCTCGAGGGGCTGATCGAGGCCGTCAACGAGGACGCCCAGGTGAAGGCGTGGTGGCACATGGCGCAGGTCAACGCCAATCGCCTCGGGATGTCGGATCACTCGTGGGTGCACGTCCAGATCGTCTGCAACATCGCGCTCCGGCTCTACCGGCTGCTCGGGCGCCGTGGCGTCGAGCCGGCGATGGTCTCAGACCACGCGATGAGCGCCCGCGACGCCGAGGTCGTGATCGTCGCCGGCTGCCTGCTGCACGACGTCGGCATGTCGATCCACAGGTCGGACCACGAGGCCTACTCGCTCTTCCTCGCCGCCGACAAGCTCGGCGACCTGCTCGCGGACACCTACGCGGAGCCCGAGCGCACCGTCGTGGTCGCGGAGTCGATGCACGCGATCATCGGGCATCGCCGCAGAGGCGAGCCGTTCACGCTCGAGGCCGGAGTCGTGCGCGTGGCCGACGCGCTCGACCTTGCCAAGGGGCGCTCCCGCGTTCCCTTCGAGGCTGGGCGGATGAACATCCACTCACTGTCGGCCGCGGCGATCGACGAGGTGCGGATCGAGGCGGGCGAGGAGCGCGCGGTGCGGATCGAGATCGCGATGAACAACTCCTCGGGGATCTTCCAAGTCGACGAGCTGCTGGCCACCAAGCTGCGCGGGTCTGGGCTCGAGCAGCACGTCGAGGTGATCGCCCGGATCGACGCTGAGCACGAGAAGCGGCTCGTGCCGGTGTTCAGGATCTAGCTGCCGCGCGCTCGTGCTCGCGCATCGCCGCCGCCTTGCGGCGGTCCTTGCGACGGTCGAGCCGACCCTGTACGACGGTGCCGATCAGCGCGACGAGCGGAAAGAAGGCCAGCACGCCGAGCGCGAAGAAGGTCACGACGCGGTCGTCCGTCTCGCCGAGCAGGCCCTCACCGTTCTCGGCCAGCGCCGGCGCGGCGACTGCAAGCGCCGTCGCGAGCGTGCACAGGATGGATATCGACAGCCGTGCGCGCACCGTTGCGAAGGGTATCGCCGGCCGTGCCTCTGCGACGCCGTTAAGCTCGCGCATCGTGGACCCGGAGACGCAGCGCAGCGACGAGCCGCGCGTGCCCCAGGAGCCGCTCACGTGCGTGGTCGAGATCCCGATGGGCAGCCGCAACAGGTACGAGTGGGATCACGAGCTTCAGGCGATCAAGCTCGATCGCCTGCTCTTCTCATCCGTCTCCTACCCGACCGACTACGGTTTCATCCCGGACACGCTCGCGCTCGACGGCGACCCGCTCGACGTGATGGTTTGCGTCGCCCAGCCGACGTTCCCGGGCTGCCTGATCGAGGTCAAGCCCGTCGCGCTGCTGCGCATGGAGGACGACCAGGTGGAGGACGACAAGATCCTGTGCGTGCCGCTCGAGGACCCTTCCTGGAGCTGGCTCGAGGACCTCGACGACCTGCCGAAGACCCTCCGGGACGAGATCACCCACTTCTTCTCGATCTACAAGGACCTCGAGCAGAAGGGCGTGACCGTCGACGGCTGGTACGACCGCGACGAGGCGATCGAGGAGATCGACGCCTCGCGCGCCCGCCACCGCGAGCGCGCGACGAGCACCGAGTAGGGACGCCGTCGGGCGAGCCGGGGCCCGCCGCTAGGGTCCGCGGCCGTGTCCGTGCTCGAGGCAATCGTGCTCGGGATCGTCCAGGGCCTCAGCGAGTTCCTGCCGATCTCGAGCACCGCACACCTGCGCATCGTGCCGGCCGTGCTCGGGTGGGGCGATCCCGGCGCGGCGTTCACCGCCGTCACGCAGCTCGGCACGATCGCGGCCGTGCTGATCTACTTCCGCGCCGACCTCTGGCGCATCTCGCGCGCCTGGCTCGGATCGCTGCGCTCGCCGCGCGGCGACCACGGGATCGACGCTCGCCTCGGCTGGTACATCATCGCGGGCACGGTGCCGATCGCGGTGCTCGGGCTCCTGCTCGAGGATCAGATCGAGACGAGCGCCCGCTCGCTCTACGTGATCGCCGCGGCGCTGATCGCGTTCAGCGCCGTGATGACGCTGTCAGAGCGCGTCGCGACACAGCACCGCAACGTCGACTCGATCCGCCTCCGCGACGGGGTGCTGCTCGGCTTCGCCCAGGCGCTTGCGCTCGTGCCGGGCATCTCGCGCTCGGGGGCGACGATCGCCGCCGGGCTCTTCCTGGGCCTCGACCGGGCCGGGGCAGCGCGCTTCTCGTTCCTGCTCTCGATCCCGGCGATCGTGCTCAGTGGCGTCTTCCAGCTGCTGTCGATCCTCGGGGGCCCCGAGGCGGGCGAGACCGCCCTCGTCCCGCTGCTGCTCGCGACGGTGCTCGCCTTCGTGTCGGGCTACCTCTCGATCGCGTTCCTGCTGCGCTTCCTGGTCAGCCACTCCGTCAACGTCTTCGTCGGCTACCGGGTAGTGCTCGGCGTGATCGTCGTGGTGCTGGTCTCGACCGGGCTGATCTCCTAGCCATCTAATCTCTGGGGCGTGAAGACCGCGCTCAAGTTCGGGGTGGTCGCGCTCGTGGCGCTCGTCTTCGTCGTGCTGCCGGGGGGAGGGCGGGCGCTCGACGTCGCGGCGATGCTGCTGACGGTCGTCTTCTTCGCCGCTATCGCGCTGTTCGGCTTCCGGCTCTACCGGGAGAACCAGCTCACGCTCGACGCGCTCGAGCCGCGCCAGCGGGCGATCCTGTACGGCTCGGTGGCGCTCGCCTTTCTGGTGTTCACCGCCACGAGCCTGCTCTTCGCCGTCGGCCTGCCGGGCGTGTTGATCTGGCTGGCGCTGCTCGGAGGCGCCTCCTACGGCGTCTTCTGGGTGCTCGTGCGCTCGCGCCGCATCGACTGACGAGCCCCGACTGTCACGAGCGCGGCCCGGCGGCGTAACGCGCGGGCATTGAGCCGTCACGCAGCGCGCGGCAGCGTGTGGCGTCATGTCGCCGCGCCCGTCGATCGTGTCCTGCCTGCGCTGCGAGCGCGGTCAGGCGTCCGTCGAGCTTGTCGCCACGCTGCCCGCCGTCCTGCTTGTCGGGCTGGCCGTCTGGCAGTTTGCGCTGGCCGGTCATGCCGCCTGGCTGTGCGCTCACGCGGCGCGCGTCGCTGCGCGCGCCGAGGCGGTCCACGCCGACCCGGAGTCGGCCGCTCGTAGCGCACTGCCGCGGTCGCTTCGGCCGGGGCTGACCGTGGAGCGCAGCGGCCGAACGGGCGCCGTGCGCGTCGAGGTGGCGGTGCCGGTGCCGCTCGACGCGGTCGGGTCGCCGGCGCGTGTCGGCGCGACCGTCGCGCTCGAGGGGGCCTGAGCGTGGCCGAGCGCGAGCGTGGGCAGGCGAGTGTCGAGCTGCTCGGCGGCCTGCCGGCGATGATCGTGCTCGGGCTCTTGTTGCTTCAGCTGCTGGCCGTCGGCTACGCCGCCGTGCTCGCCGGCACGGCGGCCGAGGCCGGCGCGCTGGCGCTCGCGGGCGGAGGCGACCCCGCCGGAGCCGCCAGGGGCGCATTGCCGGGATGGTCGCGGGCCGGCATGCGCGTCACCGCGGCGGGCGGCCGCGTGCGGGTCGCGCTGCGCCCGCCGTCGCCGCTCGCCGTGGTCGCGCGACGGCTCGAGGTCCGAGCGGACGCGGCGGTTGCCCGGTGACGGCCGCGAGCGTGGCGGTTGCGGGCGTGCTGGCGAGGCTCGAGCGGCGGCTGCTGCGCTCGGTCGAGCCGGGCTCCGCCGGGCGCGGCTCGGAGCGGACGGCGCAAGACGCGCGTCCGGTGGTCGCCGTCGTCGGCCTGCGCAGTGGCTCCGGCGCCACGACGATCGCGCGCGCGCTCGCCGGGGAGCTCGCCGCTCGCGATCCCGCGGGCGCGGCGGCCGTGTGCGGGCGCGCACGCTCGGGTGCGGGCACGCTTCGTTCGCCATCCGCCGCTCGCCTGGCCCGCACGCTCTCCCGTGTCGCCCCGGCTGGGACGCGCGCCGTCGGGCGCCTGTGCCTGGTCGAGACCGAGCACCTGCTGGCTCTCACGGCGGCGACGATGGACGTGGCTCCGCTCGTGCTCGATGCGGCGTCGGGCGCGCAGGCGGCGAACGCCGTGTCGCTCGCCGACCATACGCTGCTCGTCGTCTCGAGCGCCGTCGAGCCCGCGCTCGCCGCGGTCGTTGCCGCCTCTCTCGCCTGCGCTGGGCCACAGCCCGTGTGCGTCGTCAATCGCGTGCGCGACCCTGGCCGTTGGCACGGTCGCTCGGCCGTGCTGCTACCAGAGACGCGGCTCGGAGCTCGCCTGGCGGGCGCGGGCCACAGCACCCGCGGCGCCTTCGGCCCGGGGCTGCGCGACCTCGCCGATCGCTGTGGGATGTTCCCGTGCGAGTAGATGCGCGCGGCGTCGCTCGAGCGCTGGCGGGGGAGTCCGGACAGGCGTTGGTGCTGCTGCTGGGGCTCGCCACCGTGCTCGTCGCCGGCGCGCTCGTGCTCGCGGCCTTCGGTCAGGCGCTCGGCGTCAAGGGACGGCATCAGCGCGCGGCCGACCTCGCGGCGGTCTCCGCCGGGCACGCGATGCGCAAGGTGTACCCGCGGCTGTTCGAGCCGCGCGTGTTCCCCTCCGGGGTCCCCAACCCGCATCATCTCTCGCGGCGGCGTTACCTCGCCATCGCGCGCGCGGTGGCCGTTCGAGGCGGGCGGCGCAACGGCGTCGCGGTGCGCGCGCTTGACGTGCGCTTTCCCGTGCTCTCGTTCGCGCCCACCAGGGTCACCGTAGCCGTGCGCGGAAGCGACCCGATCGAGGTGCCGGGGCGCGCGAGCCCCCATCGGCTCGAGGTGCGCGCCCGCGCGAGCGCGGAGCTCGCCCCCGGCATCGGCTCCTCGCTCGCGCTCCCTCGCACGGCGTCGGGCGGAGGCTACGACGGGCCGCTGGCCTATCGGATGGGCAGGGCGATGCGACCCGACGTCGCGCTCGCCTTCGATCGGCTGGCGGCCGCGGCGCACCGCGAGGCGGGTCTCGCGCTGTCGATCAACAGCGGCTTTCGCTCCGACGCTGAGCAGGGCCGTCTCTACGCTGCCAACCCGAACCCGCGCTGGATCGCCCCGCCCGGCACGAGCCTGCATCGCTACGCGACCGAGCTCGACCTCGGCCCGCCGCGCGCCTACGCCTGGCTCGCCGCGAACGCGCGTCGCTTCGGCTTCATCAAGCGATACGCCTGGGAGCCGTGGCACTTCGGCTACGGGGCCAACCCGCGCGACGTGCCGGCCCAGTACGAGCGCGGCTCGTGGGAGCCGGACGGGGGCGACCACGGGCGCATCCATCACGGCCTACCTGCGTTCGTGCCCGAGCGCTTCCACGACCCGATCGCGCGCGCAGCGCTGCGCCACAACGTGCCGATGAACCTGCTCGCCGCGCAGCTCTTCGCCGAGTCGAACTTCAATCCGTTTGCACGCAGTGCGGCCGGCGCCGAGGGCATCGCCCAGTTCATGCCCGCGACCGCGCGTGCGTACGGGCTGCGCGATCCCTTCGACGCGGAGGCGGCGATCGAGGCGCAGGCGCGCATGATGCGCGGGCTGCTCGACCGCTTCGGGAGCGTGGCGCTCGCGCTCGCCGCCTACAACGCAGGCCCCGGGGCGGTGGCTGCGCACGGCGGCGTGCCGCCGTTCGCCGAGACGCGTTCCTACGTCGCCAAGATCCTCGGCCTGCTCGGCGGCGCCGGGGACCTGACGGGATTGCTCTTCGACGTGCGCCTCGTCGAGTGAGCTGGATATGCTGGCATACACGTGCGCCGCACGACCGTGAAGATCCCCGACGAGCTCGACGCTCGCCTGCGCCACGAGGCCGCCCGCCGCGCGACGACGATCTCGGCGATCACGCGCGAGGCGCTCGAGGCGCATCTCGGGGCCGTCGCGGGCAGCCGCCGCCGGATCTCCGGAGCGGGAGAGTTCAGCAGCGGGCGATCCGACGTCTCCGAGCGGATCGAGGAGATCCTCCGAGAAGAGTGGGGCGGCCGCCGCTGATCGTCGACGCCGGGCCGCTGTACGCGATCTTCGACGTCCGGGATGCCCATCACGGGGCCTCGCGCGAGCTGCTCGAGAACCATCCGGGCCCTCTGCTCGTTCCGATGCTCGTGGTCGCCGAGGTCGCCTACCTGATGTCAACGCGTCTGGCCCCAGCGGCGGAGATCGCGTTTCTCGGCAATCTTGCCGGCGGCACGTACCTACCGGAGCCCGTCGACGCCCCGGATTGGCTGCGTATCGCCGAGCTCGTCGCCCGTTACCGCGACCTACCGCTCGGAGCCGTGGATGCCTCCCTGGTTGCTGCGGCTGAGCGTCTTGGCATCACGACGGTCGCCTCGTTTGACCGACGCCACCTGTCCGTCGTCGTGCCGTCCCACGCGACCGGCTTCGAGCTCCTTCCGTGACGATTCTCACGCTCAGGGTCCGGTAGGCCGCCCAAGACTCGAGCGGCGATCGCCCGCAGGGAGCGGGGTGTCGTTCGGGCCGCCCGCCTGCCTGCGTATCCTCGATCCATGAGGGCCCGGGGCGCTTCTGCTGCCTGGCGCCCCCATCATGAGCGCCACGCATACAGAGCAGATCGAGCAGCAGGCCGGCCGCGACGAGCGCCTCGCCGAGCAGCGCCGCGGCCTCCCCGACGCTCCCGGCGTCTACCTCTTTCGCGACGGCAAGCGGCGCGTCATGTACGTCGGCAAGGCCAAGTCGATCCGCAAGCGGGTGGCCTCCCATTTCTCGAACCCGTCGACCCGCGGGACGCAGGAGATGATCGACACCGCCGAGTCGATCGAGTTCGTGGTCACCCAGAGCGAGGCCGAGGCGCTGCTCGCGGAGCAGAATTTCATCAAGCAGTACAGGCCGCGCTTCAACGTGCGGCTGCGCGACGACAAGTCGTACCCCTACATCGCGATCTCGCTCGACGAGGACTTCCCCCGCGCCTACTTCACACGCGAGCGCCATCGTCGCGGACGCGCCTACTTCGGTCCGTTCTCGAACGCCAAGCGCGTGCGCGAGACGCTCGACCTGCTCGGCAAGGTGTTCCAGTACCGCACCTGCGACGGCGCCGAGCCCGGGCGGGCGTCGGGCAGCCCCTGCCTCGACTACTTCATCAAGCGCTGCCAGGCGCCGTGCGTCGGCTACGTCTCGCAGCAGGAGTACCGCGCGAGCGTCGAGTCGATCGTCGCCTTCCTGTCGGGCCGCTACGCGCAGATCGAGCGCGACCTCGAGCAGCAGATGGGAGCCGCCGCGGCCGAGCAGGACTTCGAGCAGGCCGCGCTGCTGCGAAACCGCCTCAAGGCCGTGCGCTCGCTGCTCGAGCGCCAGCGCATCGCGAACGCCGGCGTCGGCACGCTCGACGCGGTCGCGGTGGCGGCGGAGGGGACGGACGCGAATGCGCAGGTCTTCCAGGTGCGCGACGGCGTTTTGGCGGACCGCCAGAGCTTCTACCTCGAGAACGCCGCCGCGCGCGACGAGGCCGAGGTCGCCGAGGAGTTCCTGCTCCAGTACTACGCCGCCTCGCCCGCCATCCCGCCTCAGGTGATCGTGCCCCGTGGGCTCGAGCGCACGGAGGCGCTCGCCGAGGCCCTGGCCGAGCGCCGCGGCGGGCCGGTCGAGCTCCGCCACGCCGAGCGCGGCGACAAGCGGCGGATCTTCGAGCTTGCCGAGCGCAACGCGCGCCTGGCGCTCGACCAGGACCGCCTGCGCTCCGAGCACCGCCGCTCGCAGCGGATCCAGTCGCTCGAGGGCGTGCAGCGCGCGCTCGGCATGGAGGCGATCCCGATGCGGATCGAGTGCTTCGACATCTCGAACCTCGGCGAGACCCACACCGTGGCGTCGATGGTCGTCTTCGAGGGCGGGGCGCCGAAGAAGGCCGACTACCGGCGTTTCAAGATCCGCGACGCTTCACAGGACGACTTCGCGGCCATGAACGAGGTGCTGGCGCGGCGGATGGCCCAGTACGTCGCCCAGCGCGAGCGCTCGCCGCACGAGAAGACCTACGACTCCGCCTTCGCCGCGATCCCGGCGCTGATCGTGATCGACGGTGGCAAGGGCCAGCTGTCGTCGGGTCTGCGCGCACTCGAGCCCTTCCGCGACCTCGGCGTCGTCGTCGTCTCGCTGGCCAAGCGGATCGAGGAGCTCTTCCTGCCGGGACTCCCCGATCCCCTGCTGATGCCGCCCGGCTCGCCCGAGCTGCAGCTGCTCCAGCGAATCCGCGACGAGGCCCATCGCTTCGCGATCGAGTTCCACCGCGGTCGGCGCGACCGGGCGATGACGCGCTCGATCATCGACGACCTGCCGGCCGTGGGAGCGGCGCGCAAGCGCCTGCTGCTCAACCACTTCGGCTCGCCCGAGCGCTTCCTGACCGCGAGCCGCGAGGAGCTCGAGGCGGTGCCCGGCCTCCCGGGCAAGGTTGCTCGCGACATCCACTCCCACGTCCACAAGACGGGCTAGCGGAGAACCCGTCCTGGCCGCGCTCTAGAAAGGTCGGACACATCGAGGACTTCGTCGTCATCTCGGGCTTCTCCGGCGCCGGCAAGTCGCAGGCGATGGCCTGCTTCGAGGACGCCGGCTACTTCTGCGTCGACAACCTGCCGCCTGAGCTGATGCGCTCGATCACGGAGCTGTTCGCGCACGAGGGCCACCGCGTCGAGCGCGCGGCGATCGTCTGCGACGTCCGCGGGGGCCAGTACTTCGACGAGCTCGAACGGGCGCTCGAGGAGCTCGGCCAGGCCGGCACCCCTCACCGGCTGCTGTTTCTCGAGGCCGCCGACGACGTGCTGATCGACCGCTACAAGGAGACCCGTCGCCGCCACCCCTTGGCCCCCAACGGCCCGGTCAAGGGCGGGATCGAGGTCGAGCGAGAGCTGCTCGAGCCGCTCAAGGAGCGCGCCGACGTGCGCATCGACACCACCGACCTGACGGCGCAGCGGCTGCGGCGCGTGATCGCCGACAAGATGCTGCCGCGCGGCGATGCGGGCAAGATGGCGATCACCTTCCTGACCTACGGCTACAAGCATGGCGCGCCGCGCGAGGTCGACCTCGCCTTCGATGTCCGCTTCCTGCCGAACCCCTACTACGAGCCTGACCTGCGCTACCTCACCGGCCAGGACTCGCCGGTGATCGACTACGTCAACGCCACGAGCGGCATCGAGGCTTTCTACGAGCGGCTCGTGCCGCTGCTCGACTACCTGTTGCCGGCCTACCTCTCCGAGGGCAAGGCGCACCTGACCGTCGGCATCGGATGCACCGGCGGGCGGCACCGCTCGGTCGTGATCGCCGAGCACCTCGCCGGGCTCTACGGCGAGCGCGACGAGTTCGCGATCGAGGTCATCCATCGCGATGTCGACAAGCCGCCGCGACGGCCGTGAGCGGGGCGGTCGAGCGCCGTCGCCGCTGATACATTCATGCGCCCCGCCTCCGCGAAAGGAACTTGCCATGGCCCTGAGCGCCGGCATCAACGGCTTCGGCCGCATCGGCAGGAACGTCTTCCGCGCCGCCCACGCGCAGGGCGCCGACATCGAATGGGTCGGCGTCAACGACATCACCGACACGCAGACGCTCGCGCACCTGCTCAAGTACGACTCGCTGCTCGGTCCGTTCCCCGGCACGATCGAGGCGACCGAATCGGGCATCGTCGTCGACGGTCGGGAGCTGCCCGTCTTCTCCGAGCGAGACCCCGGCGCGCTGCCGTGGTCGGACGTCGGCGCCGACGTCGTGATCGAGTCGACCGGGCTCTTCACCGACCGCGACAGCGCCGCCAAGCACCTCGCCGCAGGCGCCCACAAGGTGATCATCTCGGCGCCCGCGAAGGGCGCCGACGTGACGCTCGTACC
>Ga0136612_10000852_pt1 | contig 12121 bp, 9 predicted proteins | sample AntDryUQ224A2306_2_FD_106644 | JGI IMG/M metagenome (GOLD analysis project Ga0136612, IMG submission 106644) | Polar desert sand microbial communities from Dry Valleys, Antarctica - metaG UQ224A (23.06) | ecosystem: Environmental > Terrestrial > Soil > Desert | place: Antarctica: Dry Valley...
CGCGTGTCCGGCCTGCACCTCGTGCACGACGATCCCGACCTCGCCGTGGTACGGGTCGCCCGCAGGGCCGGTGCCTCCTCGGTGCACATCGCCGCCGACCGCGGACCGTACGGCAGCGCCCGGGACGACCGGGTCGAGCAGGCATTGGCCGAGCACGACGTCGCGTTGGTACGCGCTGGCTCGGCGTACGCGGTCACCCCGGGCCGCGTGACCAAGGACGACGGGAGCCCGTACCGCGTCTACACGCCATTCGCGCGAGCCTGGCACCAGCACGGGTGGCGCGACCCGGCGCCGACGCCACGGAACGTGCCATGGCTCCGGCCCGGGGGACGTACCCGCGCCATCCCCGCGGTGCGGCTGCCCGACGGCCTGCACCTACCACCGGCCGGTGAGGCCGCCGCCCACACGCGCTGGCGCGACTACCTCGAGGCCGACCTTGCGGCGTACGACGACGTCCGCAACCAGCCCGGCGCCGACCGCACGTCCCGCATGTCCGTGCACCTCAAGTGGGGCGAGATCCACCCGCGGACGATGCTCGCCGACCTTGCGCAACGCCCTGGCAGTGGCACCGAGGCGTACGTCCGCGAGCTGGCGTTCCGCGAGTTCTACGCAGACGTCCTGTGGCACAACCCCGACTCCGCGCGCGACTACTACGACCCGTCGTTCGCCACCATGCGGTACGACCGGCCGGCCGCCGACTTCGACGCCTGGCGCGAGGGGCGTACGGGTTTCCCGATCGTCGATGCCGGCATGCGACAGCTGCGGGCCGAGGGGTGGATGCACAACCGGGTCCGGATGATCGTCGCCAGCTTCTTGGTCAAGGACCTGCACCTGGAGTGGCAGCTCGGGGCCCGGCACTTCCTGCACTGGCTCGTCGACGGCGACCTTGCCTCCAACCAGCACGGGTGGCAGTGGACCGCCGGCTCGGGCACCGACGCGGTGCCGTACTTCCGGGTCTACAACCCCACCACCCAGGGCAAGAAGTTCGACCCCGACGGGACGTACGTGCGCCGGTACGTGCCCGAGCTGGCCGACCTGGGCGCCGCCGACGTGCACGAGCCGTGGAAGCAGCCGGACGGCCCGCCGGGCGGCTACCCCGCGCCGCTGGTCGACCACGCCGAGGAGCGTCGGGAGGCGCTGGACCGCTACGCGGCCCGATGAGCGGCGTCCTCCATGATGGGCAGATGAGACTTGAGCCCCCGGTCATCATCCCCGCACAGTTCAACGGCCCGTCGCGTTCTGGCAACGGCGGCTACGTCTGCGGACTGGTCGGCAGCCGGCTCGCCAATCGACTCGGTGCCGACCGGCCGGTCACCGCGACGCTACGGGTTCCCCCACCCCTGGAGACCGTGCTGGCCTGGCGGGACGAACCCGGTGTAGTCCGCCTGGTCGCCGGTGTCGGCGCCGTGGTCGCCGAAGCCACCGCCGGGACGTACGCCGGCACGCCGGTCGAGCCGGTCCCGCCTGACGTCGCCGCCCAGGCGTACCGCGACTACGAGGGGTACGTCGACCACCCGTTCCCGCACTGCTTCGTGTGTGGATCGGCCCGTACGCTCGGTGACGGGCTCCTGGTGTGGGCCGGGCCGGTCGGCGACGGACGGATGGCGTGCCCGTGGTCACCGCCGGCGGCGTTCTGTGCCGACGACGGCTTGCTGCGCCGGGAGCTGGTCTGGGCGGTGCTCGACTGCCCCGGGGGATGGGCGGCGGGGATCAAGGTCAACCCGATGGTCCTGGGCCGGATGACGGCATCGGTGGCGCGCCGGCCGAAGGTCGACGAACCGTGTCTCGTCGTCGCCGACCGACGCGGGACGTCCGGGCGCAAGAACCACGCCGCGACGACCCTCTACGGGGCGGACGGCGACATCATCGGCCGCTCCGAGCAGACCTGGATCACCATCGACATCGAGGCGTTCTCCTGAGACCTGCGACCGCGCCGTGGTGGCGCGACGCCACGTGCTACCAGATCTATGTGCGCAGCTTCTCCGACGCCGACGGTGACGGCGTCGGCGACCTCCTCGGCATCACCGCCCGCCTGCCGTACCTCGCCGACCTCGGGATCGATGCGGTGTGGTTGACGCCGTTCTACCTGTCCCCACAGGTCGACCACGGCTACGACGTCGCCGACTACCGCCAGGTCGACCCGTTGTTCGGCACCCTGGAGGACTTCGATGCGATGTCGGCCGCCGCACACGACCTCGGCATCAAGGTCATCATCGACATCGTCCCCAACCACTCCTCCTCCGCGCATGCGTGGTTCGACGCCGCGCTCACCGCCGGACGCGGAAGTCCCGAACGCGCGCGTTACGTCTTTCGCGACGGCCGCGGCGAGGGCGGCGACGAGCCACCCAACAACTGGCGGTCGGTGTTCGGCGGTGCGGCCTGGACCCGGGTGGAGGACGGGCAGTGGTACCTCCACCTGTTCGAGGAGTCTCAACCGGACTTCGACTGGGACAACCTCGAGGTCGGCGACGAGTTCGAGTCGATCCTGCGCTTCTGGCTCGAGCGAGGCGTCGACGGCTTCCGCATCGACGTCGCGCACGGCCTGTTCAAGGCTGAAGGACTGCCCGACGTCGAGGGACTCGACGCGGGCGGCGGGACGCTCGACGTCGTCATGGCCGACTGGAACCGCCCGTACTGGGACCAGCCGCGTCTGCACGAGGTCTACCGGCGCTGGCACGAGGTGCTCGCCGAGTACGACGGCGACAAGATGGCGATCGGTGAGGCGTGGGTCGGGAGCGCAACGGCGATGGCGCGGTACGTCCGCGCGGACGAGCTGCAGCAGGTCTTCAACTTCCACTGGCTGGATGCGCCGTGGTCGGCACAGGCGTTCGCCGACGTCATCGGTCAGACGTTCGCCGCAGTCGGACCGGTCGGTGCGTCGCCGACCTGGGTGCTGTCCAACCACGACGTCACCCGTCCCGTCACGCGGTACGGCGGCGGCGAGCTCGGTCTCGGCCGCAGCCGGGCGGCGATGTTGGCGATGCTCGCCCTGCCCGGGTCGGCGTACATCTACGCCGGCGAAGAGCTCGGGCTGCCACAGGTGGACGTACCTGCCGACGCCCGGCAGGACCCGACCTGGTTGCGCGGCGGCGGTGTCGGACGTGACGGCTGCCGGGTGCCGATGCCCTGGTCCGGCCACCTGCCGCCATTCGGGTTCGGTCCGGACGGTACGCACCCGTGGCTGCCGCAGCCCGAAGGTTTCGCGTCCTTGACCGTCGAAGCGCAGAGCGCGGACCCGGCGTCGACGCTGGCGTTCTTCCGTGCCGCGCTGACGCGCCGTCGCGAGCTGCTCAGCACGTTGTCCCAAGACCTGGAGATGCTCGACCGCGGACCGGGAGTGCTGGCCTTTCGGCGCCGCGGCGTCGCCGACGGTGCGGGTTTGGCCTGCGTGCTCAACTGTGGGGAGACCGACCACCGGGTCTCCGACCTGGGCGCGCCGCTGATGCTGTCCGGTCCACCGATCGACGCCGCGGGGAAGCTGCGGCCCTCGGCCGCCGCCTGGTTCGGCGCCTGAGCTCCCACGCCGGCTTCCTGTCATGGGAGAGCGCGGCCACTAGAGCGTCGGCTGGCGGGCATCGAAGCGCAGGAAGCGCCGCTGGGCGACCGCCGCCACCACGACACCGGCGACGCAGGCGCAGCCACCCAGCACCATCGCGGTGCCCTCGGACGTGGCCGAGGCGACGCTGCCGGCGAGGAAGTCCCCCAGGCGCGGACCGCCGGCGACCACGACCGTGAACACCCCCTGCAGGCGCCCGCGCAGCTCATCGGGCGCCGCGCTCTGCAGCATCGTCGAGCGGTAAGCCGCGCTGACCATGTCGGCGGACCCGGACAGGGCGAGGAACACCACTCCGAGCCACAACATCCCCGGCAACCCGATGGCGCTGAACCCGGCCAGTGCCACCGCAATGCCGTACGCGATCACGGCCACCGCGATGGCCATTCCGTGACGGTGGACCCGGCCGATCCACCCCGACACCGCGAACGCGACCAGCGACCCGATCGCGGGTGCGGCCTGAAGCAGCCCGAGGGTGGAGGCGTTCCCGGCGTACACCGTCAGCGCGAGGGCAGGGAACAGCGCCCGCGGCTGCGCCAGCACCATGGCGCACAGGTCGAGGATGAACGTCATGCGCAGGTTGGGGGCTCTACCGAGGAACCGCATGCCCTCGACCACCGAACGCAGTCCGGGCACCCGGCCGCTGGCATTCTCCGGTGGTAGCGGGGGCAGTCGCAGGACCGCGTACAGCGCCGCGGTGAACGTCACCGCGTCGACCGCGTACGCGACCTCGACCCCCTGCCACCCGATCACCACGCCACCGAGCAGCGGGCCCAGGGTGAAGCCGAGGTTGAACGACGCCATCGTCAACGCGTTGGCAGGTGCCAGCAGCTCGCGCGGCAACAGCTTGGGGATGATCGCCTGGCGCGCTGGGTTGTTGACCGCGAACAACGCGGACTGCACCGCGACCACGGCGTACAGCAGCCCCACCGAATCTAGGCCGACGCTCGCCTGGACGACCAGCACGCCCGAGCACACCCACAGGCCCAGCGCCGTCGCGAGGATGACCGTGCGCCGGTCGAAGGAGTCGACGAGCGCGCCACCGTACAACCCGAACGCGACGAGGGGCACGACCGCGTAGAGCCCCACCAGCCCGACCGCGAACGAGGACCCGGTAAGCACGTAGACCTGGTACGCGATCGTCACCGCGGTCATCTGCTGCCCGAGCTGGGAGACCGACTGGCCGAACCACAGTCGCCGGAAGTCCGCAGAATGGCGCAGCGGCCTCAGGTCGGTCAACACCGAGGCAAACCCGCGTCCTGCCGCCACGGGCAGACATCCTCGCACCTGTCAAAATTGTCTTGTCCGCACCCCGGTCCTGACGTACGGTTCTCGGTACACGGATAGGAGGTGGTCCAACGGATGTATGACATATGGACATGTGAGGTGGCTGCTCGCTAGCCGCTGACGCTTTGGGCCACGCTGGTACGAGGTTCAGTCCTTGCGGCGGCAAATCCCAAGCAGTCACCCGACCCGTAGGGTGCCGAGACAAGTCCCCTCGGCTGGTGCGAATCCCGCGCCGACCCTGCGGGTCGTTCCACGTCCGGAGGTCACCTGCGTCTGCGGCGAGGTGGCCGGTCCCGCTGCTCAGGGTGCGAGCCGCTCGCGGGTCCAGCCGTCGGCGGCCCGCGCGAACCTGATGCGGTCGTGCAGCCGGCTCTGGCGACCGTGCCAGAACTCGACCACCTCCGGCTCGACGCGGTACCCGCCCCAGCGCTCAGGTCGCGCGACCTGCGTCGGGTACGCTGCCGCTGCCTCGGCGTACCGGCGGTCGAGCTCGGCCCGGTCGCGCACGACATCGGACTGCGGTGAAGCGACGGCGCCGAGGCGTGAGCCGTACGGCCGGGTCGCGAAGTAGGCGTCGGACTCCTGCGCGGACACCTCGTGGACCGGGCCCTCGATCCGGACCTGTCGCTGCAGCGGGTGCCACAACATTGCCAGCGCCGCCCGCGGATCAGCCGCCAGCGCCCGGCCCTTGGCTGAGTCGTAGTTGGTGAAGAACACCGCACCCCGGGCATCGAACCCCTTGAGCAGCACGATCCGTACCGAGGGGGCGCCGTCGGGTGTGACGGTCGCCAGCGCCATCGCGTTGGGCTCGTGCATGCCCGAGGCGACCGCGTGCTCGAACCAGGTCGCGAACAGCGCGATCGGATCCGCACCGGCGGCAGCCTCGTCCAGCCCGACCGCTGCGTACTCGCGCCGAAGTGCCGCAAGCTTGTCCCGCGCGTCCATGGGCGTGAGCCTAGTCGCGCGGAGGGGGAGCACAATGACGTCATGAGTGCTGAGCCGATCAACGTCGTCCACCACGGTCTCGAAGGGGTGGTCGCGTTCGAGACCCACATCGCCGAGCCGGACAAGGAGGGGTCCTCGCTGCGGTATCGCGGCGTCGACATCGAGGACCTCGTCGGGCGCGTCCCCTTTCAGAACGTGTGGGGGCTGCTGGTCGACGGCGCGTACCAACCCGGCCTGCCGCCGGCGGAGCCGCTCGCGATCCCGGTCCACTCCGGTGACATCCGCGTCGATGTCCAGAGCGCGATCGCGCTGACCGCACCGGCGTGGGGACTCACGCAGCTCTACGACATCGACGCCGAGCAGGCGCGCGACGATCTTGCTCGCACCGCGGTCATGATCCTGTCCTACGTCGCACAGGCCGCACGCGGGATCGGACAACCGATGGTGCCTCAGTCCGAGATCGACAAGGCGAGCACGATCACCGAGCGCTTCATGCTCCGGTGGCGCGGTGAGGCCAACCCCGACCACATCAAGGCGGTCGACGCGTACTGGGCGTCGGCGGCCGAGCACGGCATGAACGCCTCGACCTTCACCGCGCGTGTGGTGGCGTCCACCGGTGCCGACGTCGCTGCGGCGTTCTCCGCGGCGGTCGGCGCGATGTCAGGTCCGTTGCACGGTGGGGCGCCCTCCCGCGTGCTCCACATGATCGAGGAGGTCGAGCGGACCGGAGACGCGAAGGCGTACGTGCGTGCACTGCTCGACCGCGGCGAACGGCTGATGGGATTCGGGCACCGCGTCTACCGCGCTGAGGATCCTCGCGCCCGCGTGTTGCCGGACCGCCCAGGAGCTCGACGCACCGCGGTACGAGATCGCCGAGGCGTTGGAGAGGGCCGCCCTCGCCGAGCTGCGCGAACGTCGACCCGACCGGGTGCTGGAGACCAACGTGGAGTTCTGGGCGGCGATCATCCTCGACTTCGCCCAGATCCCGCCGCACATGTTCACCTCGATGTTCACGTGCGCCCGCACCGCCGGGTGGAGTGCCCACATCTTGGAGCAGAAGCGCACCGGCCGTCTCATCCGGCCGTCGGCGAGCTACGTCGGACCCGACACCCGTTCCGCCGAGGCGGTCGACGGTTGGGACCCGGAGTGGACGAGCTGACGTCACACGTGCGCGGCTGCCCGGCACGCTCATACGTGGATGGTGGCGCGCCCATACGTGGATAGTGGCGCGCTCGTAGTGGGTGCTGGCACGCCCGACGTGGACCTACCCTGGCTTGCTGTCGCTTCTCCGAGGTTGCGACCCAGGTGCAGTGATGCCGTACCAGGAGAACCTGGTGCAGATGTGGCCGAGGCGACAAGATGGTGGCATGGATCCGGTCGTGGCACTGCGCGAGACGGCGTTCTGGCTCGAGCGGTCCCGGGCCGAGACGCACCGCGTCAAGGCGTACCGACGCGCCGCCGATGCGGTCGAGGCGCTCACCGAGGAGCAACGCAGCGAGCACGCGCGGACGGGCGACTGGACCACCCTGTCCGGCGTAGGTCCGAAGACCGCGAAGGTGATCGCCGAGGCGTGCGCGGGGCAGGTCCCGGCGTACCTCACCGAGCTGCAGGAGGCGGCGGGACCGATCGGCGACGGCGGCCGCGACCTGCTGGCGGCGCTGCGCGGCGACCTGCACACCCACTCGAGCTGGTCCGACGGCGGCAGCCCGATCGAGGAGATGATGCGGCGGGCGGCGACGATCGGGCACGACTACTGCGCGCTCACCGACCACTCGCCCCGGCTGACCGTCGCCAACGGCCTCACGGCCGAGCGGCTGCGCGAGCAGCTCGACGTCGTCGCCGGTCTCAACGCCGAGCTGGCGCCGTTCAGGGTGCTGACCGGCATCGAGGTCGACATCCTCGAGGACGGGACGCTCGACCAGGACGAGAGCCTGCTGGCCGAGCTAGACATCGTCGTGGCCAGCGTGCACTCCAAGCTGCGAGCCGACGCCAACGCGATGACCCGGCGGATGGCGGTGGCGGTCGCCAGCCCGCACGTCGACGTGCTCGGCCACTGCACGGGCAGGCTGGTCGAGGGCGCGCGCGGCGTGCGCCCGGAGTCGCAGTTCGACGCCGAGCTGGTGTTCGAGGCGTGTCGCACGTTCGGCACCGCCGTCGAGATCAACAGTCGTCCCGAGCGCCGCGATCCGCCCCGCCGTCTGATCACCCTTGCGATGGAGTCGGGGTGCATGTTCTCCATCGACACCGACGCACACGCCCCCGGACAGCTGGACTGGCAGGGGTACGGGTGCGAGCGCGCCGAGGCTTGCGGTGTCGAGGCAGAGCGCGTGATCAACACCTTGTCCGTCGACGACCTGCTGGCGTGGACGCGCGCGTAACGACTCTGCTCGGCGTGCACGCCGGTCCTAGGCGCGTCACGATGAACCCATGCCTCGTCTGCGCACAATCTCGCCCAACGATATGGGATGGACCCGCAAGGCGTCCGGCCGAGGCTTTGCGTACCTCAACGAGACCGGCGAACGTCTCCCTCCCGAAGCCGTTGCCCGCTGCAAGGCTCTGGTGATCCCGCCGGCGTGGAAACAGGTGTGGATCTGCCGGGACGACAACGGGCACCTGCAGGCAACCGGTGTCGATGCCGCCGGTCGCAAGCAGTACCTCTACCACCCGCGATGGCGGCTGAAGCGCGACATGGAGAAGCACCAGCGGGTCCTGCAGGTCGCGCGACGGCTGCCCGCTGCTCGTCAGAAGGTGTGCGCCGACCTCGATCTCGCCGGCATGCCCCGCGAACGCGCCCTCGCGGCGGCGTTCCGGCTGCTGGACCTCGGCTTCTTCCGGGTGGGCAACGAGACGTACGCCGAGGAGAACGGCAGCTACGGGCTCACCACGCTGCTCAAGGAGCATGTCGTGGTGCACAAGGACAGTCTCGAGTTCGACTTCCTGGCCAAGTCCGGCAAGCGGCAACAGATCGAGCTCGTCGACGAGCAGGCTCACCGGGCGATCGCGACGATGCGCCGCCGTCGAGCACCCGGTGCTGAGCTGCTCGCCTACAAGTCCGCCGGGGCGTGGGTGGACGTCACCAGCGAGGACGTCAACGCGTATGTCCGCTTGGTGATCGGCGACGAGATGTCGGCCAAGGACTTCCGCACCTGGCATGCGACGGTGCTCGCCGCTGTCGCACTCGCGGGCTCGGCCGAGACGGCCACCAGCGGCGCGGCCCGGAAGCGGGCGATCTCCCGAGCCATGAGCGAGGTCGCGGACTACCTCGGCAACACCCCCGCGGTCGTGCGCGCATCGTACGTCGACCCACGCCTGATCGACCTGTACGACGACGGCGTGACGATCGCCGAAGCGTTGGACGAGCTGGGCGCGGACACCGACTCCGGCAGTCCCGCCACCCACGGGGCCGTCGAACGTGCCGTGCTAGACCTGCTCGCCTGAGCGCGTGACCGCCGCCGACCTCCCCTCGACTTGTGAGCACATGGTTGGTTCAGGTGATCAAGACCAACCCTGAGCTCACAAATCGTGGAGCTCGCGGTGTTGAGGCGGTGCTGAGTCGTAGGCGGCGAGGATCGCGTCGGCGGCGTTGGCGGCCGGCATCTGGCCGGAGAGCACCGCCGCGCTGACCTCCTCGCGGACCGCCCGCACGGCATCGGACCGCTTGAGTCGCTGGTCGAGCTCCTCGCGCACCAGCGCCCAGGTGAAGTCGAGCTGCTGGGCGGAGCGCTTGTCCTGCAACCCCCGCACACCCAGGAACTCCCGGTGCCGCGCGACCCGACGCCATACGGTGTCGACATCGACGTCGTACAACGCCGAGCAGGTCAGGACCTGGGGGGCCCACGAGCTGGTGCTGGCGTGCACGAGGCGCAGCGCGCCCGCGAGGTCGCGCGCCGCAGCCTTGGCCTCGGTCTCGCGGTCGCCATCGGCCTTGTTGACGCAGATGACGTCGACGATCTCCAAGATGCCCTTCTTGATGCCCTGGAGCGCGTCCCCCGTACGCGCCAGCGTCAGGAACACGAATGTGTCCACCATCGCGGCCACCGTGACCTCGGACTGGCCGACACCGATCGTCTCGACGAGGACCACGTCGTACCCGGCCGCCTCCAACACGATGATGGCCTGCGTCGTCGCCCGCGCCACCCCGCCCAACGTCCCCGCGCTCGGGGACGCTCGGATGTACGCCGCCGGGTCGGCCGCAAGCGTGGCCATCCGGGTCTTGTCGCCGAGGACCGAGCCGCGCGTACGCACGCTGGAGGGATCGACGGCGAGTACGCCCACGCGCTTGCCGTCGGAGGTCAGCCGGCCCCCGAGGGTCTCGATGAAGGTGGACTTGCCGACCCCGGGAACGCCGGAGATACCGACCCGCCACGCGCCGCCGGCGTGTGGCGCCAGCCTCGCGAGGAGCTCCCGTGCGGCGGCGCGGTGGTCGGACCGGCTGGACTCGACCAGCGTGATCGCTCGGGACACTGCGGAGCGTCGGCCCGAGCGGACCGCTCCTGCCAGTGCGGCGACGTCGACCGAAGGCTCGTCGGCGGGCGTCCACACCGAGGACCCCATCAGTGTGACAAGCCCGAGGAGAGGTCCTCAAGGAGACCCAGCGCGGAGTCGGCGATGACCGTACCCGGTCCGAACACCGCTGCGGCACCCATGTCCAACAGCGTTGCGACGTCGTCGGGCGGGATGACCCCGCCCACGACGACCATGATGTCGGGACGCCCGATCTCCTCCAGGGCTTCGCGTAGCGCCGGCACCAGCGTGAGGTGTCCCGCGGCGAGGGAGGACACGCCGACGATGTGGACGTCGGCGTCGACCGCCTGCTGGGCGACTTCCTCGGGCGTGGCGAACAGTGGCCCGACGTCGACGTCGAAGCCCATGTCGGCGAACGCGGTGACGATGACCTTCTGCCCGCGGTCGTGCCCGTCCTGGCCCATCTTGGCCACCAAGATGCGCGGCCGCCGGCCTTCGGCCTCCTCGAATGCATCGGTGGCGGCGATCACGCGTTGGATGGTGGCGTCGCTGCCGGCCTCGGATCGGTACACGCCCGAAATGGTACGGATCACCGCCGAGTGGCGTCCGTACACCTTCTCCAGTGCGTCGGAGATCTCACCCACCGTCGCCATGGCCCGGACGGCGTCGACCGCGAGCGCCAGCAGGTTGCTCTCGAGTGAGCCGTCGCGCCGAGCGCCGCGCTCGGCCGACCTCGTCAGCGCCGCCAACGCCTCGTCGACGGCACCCTGGTCACGTTCGGCCCGCAGCCGCTCGAGCTTGGCGACCTGCGAGGCGTAGACGGCCCGGTTGTCGACCTTGTGCACGTCGAACGGCTCCTCGTCGGCGAGACGGTAGGTGTTGACGCCGATCACGGCCTGGCTGCCGGAGTCGATGCGTGCCTGGGTGCGTGCCGCCGCCTCCTCGACCCGCATCTTGGGGATGCCGGCCTCGATCGCCTTGGCCATTCCGCCGGCCGCCTCGACCTCGCCGATGTGGGCCCACGCCCGCGCGGCGAGGTCGTGCGTGAGCTTCTCGACGTAGTACGAGCCGCCCCACGGGTCGATGATCCCGGTCGTACCCGACTCCTGCTGCAGCAGCAGCTGGGTGTTGCGGGCGATGCGCGCGGAGAAGTCGGTCGGCAGTGCTATCGCCTCGTCGAGTGCGTTGGTGTGCAGCGACTGGGTGTGTCCCTGCGTGGCGGCCATCGCCTCGATGCAGGTGCGCTGCACGTTGTTGAAGGCGTCCTGCGCGGTCAGCGACCAGCCGGAGGTCTGGCAGTGCGCTCGCAACGACAGGCTCTTGGCGTTCTGCGGCTCGAAGTCGGCGACGAGTCGCGCCCACAGCGCACGCGCGGCCCGCATCTTGGCGACCTCCATGAAGAAGTTCATGCCGATCGCCCAGAAAAAGCTCAGCCGGGGGGCGAACGCGTCGATGTCGAGCCCGACCGCCCGACCGGCCCGGAGGTACTCGACGCCGTCAGCCAAGGTGTACGCCAGCTCCAGGTCGTTGGTCGCCCCGGCTTCTTGGATGTGGTAGCCCGAGATCGAGATCGAGTTGAACCTCGGCATCTTGGCCGCGGTGTAGGCGAAGATGTCCGAGATGATCCGCATCGACGGCGCCGGCGGGTAGATGTAGGTGTTGCGGACCATGAACTCCTTGAGGATGTCGTTCTGGATGGTCCCGGTGAGCTTCGCCGGGGGTACGCCCTGCTCCTCGGCGGCCACGATGAACAGCGCCAACACCGGCAACACCGCACCGTTCATGGTCATCGACACGCTCATCTGGTCCAGCGGGATCCCGTCGAACAGCTCGCGCATGTCGTAGATCGAGTCGATCGCCACACCGGCCATC
>Ga0136612_10000853_pt1 | contig 12117 bp, 9 predicted proteins | sample AntDryUQ224A2306_2_FD_106644 | JGI IMG/M metagenome (GOLD analysis project Ga0136612, IMG submission 106644) | Polar desert sand microbial communities from Dry Valleys, Antarctica - metaG UQ224A (23.06) | ecosystem: Environmental > Terrestrial > Soil > Desert | place: Antarctica: Dry Valley...
CCCGCCCAGCGGCTGTCGGTTCCACACGCGCTGCCCGTTCGTGATGGACGTGTGCAAGACCGACGTTCCGCCGCTTACAGTCCAGTCGGGCGAGCACTCCGTGGCCTGCTGGCTCTACCCGCTCGACGCGCCGAAGACGACGACGAGCGCCGCACAGCAGTAGAGCCTGTTATGCAGATGCGGGCCGCATCGCATCGCAATGATGAAGGGACGTTCCATTTGAACGCCCTCGTGGGAACGCCCTCCCGGGAACACCCTCCCGAATAGCGGGCCGCACCCGGCGCCGATAGAAGGAGCAGCGAGCGCCGGCCCGACGCCGACGCTCGTTGTTCACGACTTGCTATGCAGATCCGCGCGGCCCACACCCGCTAGCAGACGGTCAGGGAGGCGCTCGCGCTCGCCGAGGCGCCGCGGCCGTTCGTGGCCGCCAGCGTCAGGGTGTAGGCGCCGCGCGGGAACTTACGGTCTATCTTGAAGCTCACGCTCCGGTTCACGGTCTGCCCCGCAGCCAACTGGAGCTGCAGTGGGACCGTCACGCTCTTGCTGCCGTTGCTCCCCGTGTAGGCGAGCGTCGCCTTGACGGAGACGGTCTGCGCCGTCGCGGTGTTGTTGCTGATCGCCACCCGCACCGTGACCACCGAGCCAGTCACCACCGGTCCCGCCGGGCTGCTCGTCACGCTCAGGGCAACCGCGAGCGGCGCCGGAGCGATGGTCAGCGTCCCAGTCGCGCTCCCCGTGTAGTTAGGATCGCTCACGACGGCCGCGACGGCGTACGTGCCCACGGCTGTCGGAGGGGTGGGGAGCCGTCGTAGGTGACGGAGACGGCCAGACCGGACGGGTCGGTAGCGACGCTCGCCGCCTTGGGCGTCCCGTCGTACGTGCGGTTCAGGTCGCCCAGCGTGACGGTAGCCTTCGCCGGGGCGATGTCCACCGTTCCCACGGAGAACTCCTCGCCGATCGCGTTGCGCGCTCTGACGACGAAGTCGTACGCGCCCACTGTTGTCGGCGTCCCGGATATCACGCCGTCTGTAGCGCGCGGCGGACGGGCAGCCGTCCGCAACCCTGCGCGGCCACTCCAGCTTCGTGCGTGCGGCCGCCTTCGGTCCGGACGGCGCGACGCTGGCGAGCGGCGGCGCGGACGGCGCAGTGAAGCTGTGGGAGGGAGACGAGCGCGCTGGGTGGCGGGAGCGCGCGACACTCACCGGCCACGACGGCTGGGTGCGGACGGTCGCCTTCAGCGGCGCCGCTATCGCTAGCGGAGGCGACGACGGGCTCGTCCGACTGTGGGATGCGCACGCCGGTCGGCTCCGTCGGACGCTCGGCGGCGGCTCCGGTGTCATAGACGCGGTCGCCTTCGACGCCGAGGGCGACCTCCTGGCGAGCAGCAGCGATCGGGCGATTCACCTGTGGGACCCGCGCACTGGGTGCGCGCACAGTACGCTCCCGTCGCCTGAGGGGTCCGTGCAGTCCCTCGCGTTCAGCCCCGACGGGACGCTGCTCGCCAGTGGCGGTGAGGACCGCGCGGTCCGCCTATGGGACGTGGCTACCGGTCGTACGCGCTGGACCTCCGAGGGGGGGGCCAGCTACGTCCACACGGTTGCATTCAGCCCCGCCGGGACGCTGTTGGCGAGCGGCGGCGACGACCGGACCCAGCGCGTATGGGATGTGCGTACAGGCGATGCGCTCCACGTGATGGGCGGCCATACGGGCCCCAAACGCGCCGCCGCCTTCAGTCTGGACGACGCGCTCCTGAGCAGCGCAGGACACGACCGAACGGTCCGGCTGTGGGACCCAAGGAGCGGCGAGGCCGTCCGCACGCTCCACAGCCGGCACGACGCGGTCTACACCGTCGCGTGGCGCCGCCCCGACGATGCGACGCTGGTCAGCGGTCACGGCGACGGAGGCGTGCGCGTGTGGGAGCCGGAGGGGGGCGGGGAGGCCGCGCGCGTGCGCCGCACCTTGCCCCACCCGGAGAACGTCTTCGCCGCAGCCGTCCACCCATCAGCGCCGCTGCTCGCCACCGGCTGCGACGACCAGCTCGTGCGACTGTGGGACCTGCAAACCAGCGAGGTATTGCAAACGCTGAGCGGGCACACCCACAACGTGTGGTCGGTCGCGTTCGCCCCGGACGGGGCGCTGCTGGCGAGCGCCGGCGCCGACGGCACGGTGTGGGTTTGGGAGGTCGCCGCAGGGCGGCTGCTGCACACGCTGGAGGGCGGGCGCCGGAGAGTCTGGTCGGCGGCCTTCAGCCCGGACGGGCTGCTCTTGGCCGGCGCCGGCATGGACGGCGAGATTCGCCTCTGGGATGCGCGTAGCTGGGAGCAACTGGGCGCGCTCTCCGGCCACTCGCGCGAGATCGAAAGCATCGCCTTCAGCCCAGATGGGACGCTGCTGGCGAGCGGCAGCGAGGACCGGACAGTGCGCGTGTGGCCCCGCAAGGTGCGGAGCGGTCGGACCGTCCGCACCTTGCGGGGCCACACGAACGGGATCTGGTGCGTTGTATTCAGCCCGGACGGAGCGCTCCTGGCGAGCAACGGTGAAGACCAAACCGTGCGACTCTGGGAGGTCGCCGCAGGGCGGGGCGTGCTTACGCTCCTCGGGCACACCAACGAAGTGGTCTCGGTCGCATTCAGCACCGACGGGCGGATCGTCGCCAGCGGCAGCGGTGATGGGACGATCAAGCTGTGGGACGTGGGGACGGGGGAGTGCCAGGAGACGCTGCGGGCCGAGGGCCCCTACGCCGGCATGGACGTAACGGAAGCGACGGGCGTCACTGGGGCGCAGCGTGCGGCGATACTCGCGCTCGGCGCGGTAGAGGAGCCCCCGGAGTCAAAGTGAGGCAGGGCGTCCCCGTAGGAGCGTTCAACGGGGTGTTCCCGTCCGGGCGTTCAATTGAACGTCCCTGCATCTGCGCGCGTCTCGCGGCGCCCCTAGGGCGACCAACGCTTGCAGCGCTTCTGCTTCGGCAGCTATAGTTGTGACTGGACGGCGACCGGAGCACACCCGTCCCCTCGAAACTCGACCGCTTCGACTCTAGACGAAACCCGCACACAATGGAGGAGCAACACACCGCATGCCAAAGATCACGTTCATAGGCGCCGGCAGCACGGTCTTCGCAAAGAACCTACTCGGCGACATCCTCAGCTTTCCCGAATTGGCCGACAGCGAGATCACGCTGTTCGACATTGACGAGGAACGGCTCGCCACATCAAAGGTCGTCGCACACAAGGTCGCGGACGCCGTCGGCGCGAAGCCGAAGATCAAGGTCGCCACCGACCGCCGCGCCGCGCTCGACGGGGCGGACTACGCGCTGAGCATGATTCAGGTGGCGGGCTACAAACCAGGCACCGTGGTTGACTTCGAGATACCCAAGAAGTACGGCCTGCGGCAGACCATCGCCGACACGCTCGGCATCGGCGGAATCATGCGCGGGCTGCGGACCATCCCGGTGATCCTGGACGTTTGCCGCGACATGGAGGAACTCTGCCCCGACGCGACGTTTCTCAACTACGTCAACCCAATGTCCATGCTCTGCTGGGCTGTGGACCGGGAGACGAGCATCAAGACCGTCGGACTATGCCACAGCGTGCAGGGCACCGCGCGCGAGCTGGCGCGCGACATAGGGGTTCCAGCGGACGAGATTGACTACCTCTGCGCAGGCATCAACCACATGTCGTTCTACCTCAGCTTCCGGCGCAACGGCGAGGACCTCTACCCACTCATCCGCCAGGTCGTCGAGGAGGACCGCATACCTGATTACAATCGAGTGCGTTACGAGATGTTCAAGCGGCTGGGCTACTTCGTGACCGAGTCGAGCGAGCACTTCAGCGAGTACGTACCGTGGTTCATCAAGCGCGACCGGCCCGACCTTATCGAGTCGTTCAACATACCGATCGACGAGTACCCCCGCCGGTGCGAGGCGCAGATCGCCGCGTGGAACTCGATGCGCGCGAAGTACGAGGGCGACGAGCCGATAACGGTCCGACGCAGCGCTGAGTACGGCTCGCTCATCATACACAGTATGGAGACCGGCATCGAGAGGGTGATAAACGGCAACGTGCCCAACCGAGGTCTGATTGACAATCTGCCCGAGGGTTGCAGCGTGGAGGTGCCCTGCCTCGTGGACAAGAACGGCGTGCAGCCCACCCACGTCGGCTCGCTGCCGCCCCACCTCGCCGCACTGATGCAGACCAACATCAACGTGCAGGCGCTGACGGTCGAGGCCGCCGTGACGCAGAAGCGCGAGCACATCTACCACGCGGCGATGCTAGACCCGCACACCGCCGCAGAGCTCGACCTCGACCAGATATGGTCGCTCGTGGACGACCTGATCGAGGCTCACGGCGAGTGGCTGCCCAGCTACCACTGAGGCGGCCGGGTCCGACCCTGGTCGCGCCGCCTTGCGCTACCTGACCGTCACGCCGAACGCGGCGATTGACACTACGTACATCCTCGACACGTTTCAGCCGGGCGGCGCCAACCGAGTGTCGCAGAAGCTGGAGGCTCCCGGCGGCAAGGGGAACAACGTCGCCCGCGTGCTCGCGCTGCTCGGCTGCGACGTTACAGCGACGGGCTTCGTGGCAGGGCGGGCGGGCGAGTACATCGAGGACGGGCTGCGCGCGCTTGGGATCGAGCCCCGGTTCGCGCGCGCGCCCGGCGAGTCGCGCCGCTGCCTGACGCTCGTCGAGCGCGACACCGGCACTATAACCGAGGCGCTTGAGCCGGGGGTGAAGATTCCCCCGGACGCCGCCGAGGAGTTGATCGCTCAGGTCCGCGCCCTCGCGGAGGGGATGGACGCCGTCGCCCTCTGCGGCAGCTTGCCTCCCGGCCTGCCCCCAAACTACTACGCGCAACTGCTCGACGCCGCGCGGCCCGCAGGCTCTGTGCTCGCGCTCGACACCGGCGGCGACGCCCTACGGCGCGGCCTTGCGGGACGACCGACCGTGATCAAGCCGAACCGTGACGAGCTCCGCGAGCTGATGGGGCGGGAGGTCGGGATGGGAGAGACTGCGGCCTTCGTGCGCCGCGAACTGCTCGGCGCGACGATGGGCGAGGGCGGCGTGGTGCTCGTCAGCCTGGGCGCGGAGGGCGCGCTGCTCATCGCGCGCGACCAAGGGTACAGGGCAGAGGCGCCGCCCGTGTCCGTCGTGAACACGGTGGGCTGCGGCGACGCGCTGCTCGCAGGCTACCTCTCCGCGCCCACGCGTCACGACGACCCGGCTGCCGCCCTGGCTCGGGCGGTCGCAACCGGAACCGCCGCAGCGCTCCACGAGACCGCAGGCGTCGTCCGCCGTGAGGACGTGGAGAGCATCCTGCCCCTCGTCGAGTGCTCGCCGCTGGAGGCCTGACCGCCGCGCAGTCAACTGCCCGCGAGCGGCGTCCGACGGAGCACGCCACGCATCCTCTCCATCGCTTGCGCGCTGCCGCGCCGAGGCGCTCAGCCTCTCACCTTCCCACTCATCGCCAACCCCCGTCCGCAGGTTTCGCGGACGCACACCCTCTTCCGTCGCCAATAAAGCTTGCACTGATTTGCGTGCTGTGTTACCATTATGGTAGCATACATATGTATGAATTCATACATAGAGCAGCGTCGGTGCTCGGGCCGCTCGAAGCGAAAGGAAAGGAACACACAGTGACCTACCCTGCCACGTTTGAAGTACCCACCTCAGACCCGACCACCGGCCTGCTCACTTCCGCTTACTACCGGCACGTGCTGCAAAACGAGCTGATTCCTCAGGCGCGCGAGACCGGCGAACCTATGACTGTGTTCATGCTCGACCTCGACGGCTTCGCCGCAGTGAACCAGATCCACGGCCGCGCATCCGGAGACGAGCTGCTCGCGGCGGTTGCCGCGCTGCTCAGGGAGATCATGCCGTCGGGCGCCGTGCTCGCTCGCTACGGCGGGGACGAGTTTGCCGGGGCGCTACCCGACACCCGTCTCGACGATGCCTTCACTCAGATGGAGGAGTTCCGCCGTCGGGTCGCGGCGCAGGCGTTCGACGAGTATCCCGACCTGCGCACTACCTCCTCCGCCGGGCTCGCGGCCTACCCCGCGAACGGCGCAACCGACGTCGAGCTAATGCGCGAGGCCGACCAGGCACTCTACTTCGCCAAGTCCACCGGGCGCAACAAGGTGTCGCTGCCGCTCACCGACAGCCGTATGGTTACCAAGACGAGCCACTACACCGCCACACAGCTAGAGCGCCTCAGTCGGCTCGGCAAGACCCTCAAGCGCAACGAGGCCGGTCTCCTCCGCGAGGCGCTCGACGACGTGCTCAAGAAGTACAACGACCAGCTCGGCCAGGCGCCGAAGGAGTAAGGAGTGCTACAAAGCCGCGCCCCTTCACCCCGCTGTGCTCGTCCTCGACGGCTCCCGTGGTCGGCGCCAGGTCGCCATGTTCGCCGAGGTGGGCGCGGCGGGAGCGCTCGTCAGGTGAACCGCGCAGCTTGCCGAGATTAGGGGCGCGGTGAGGGAGGTCGCCGGACGATCCCTCGTCATGCCAGGCAGGCCCGAGGAGTTGTGGCCGCCGGCGGGAGGCGCCGGGGAAGTGCGCACGTCGGGCATAGCCTCCGCATGCTCGGGGCGGCTCGAGGCGCTCGTCCTGGGAAGCGGCTGGACGAGGTTGAGGCGGACGGCGTGCGATCCGCCTCCGCCCATAAATCAGGCTGCTGTCGTCGGCACTTAACGCTAGTCGCATCAATGCAATTGCCGCGCCGACTTGGTATAATGGTTTAGTCGAGAGAAGGCGACGAATACCGGTCGGCGGGATGTTGGCGACCGGACTCCGGGCCCAGGGAAGGGATACACGGCAGTGGATATCTGGTCCAACACTGATTATCCGTACCAATGCCTGATCGACCGCGCGCGCACCCTCGCGTTCCGCGAGGCTATCCGCTCGACCGTACGGCCGGGCGACACGGTGCTCGACGCCGGCGCCGGTTCCGGCATCCTCTCCTTCTTCGCCGCCGAAGCGGGCGCCGCCCGGGTGTACGCCGTCGAGGTAGATGAGTTTCTGGCCAGAATCCTCGCTATGAGCGCCGATGCGAACGGACTCGGGGGCGTCGTCGAGGTGATCCACGGCGACGTACGGCGCGTAACGCTGCCCTCGCCGGTCGATGTGTGCGTTATGGAGATGATCGAGACCGGTCTAATCGACGAGATGCAGGCGCCGGCGCTCAACAGCCTACGTCACCGCGGGATAATCGGCGCCGATACGACGCTCATCCCGTTTAGATATGACACGTTTCTGGAGCTCGGACGGACGAACACCGAGTACTATGGCTACACTGTACTGGTACCCAAGCACGACTGGCCGCACTACGGCCGCGATGGGGAGGGCTGGGAGCCGAGCACGTTCGAGCCCTTCGGTGAGCCGCGCCTCCTCGAGTCCACTTCATTCGAGGGCTACATTGATCCACGGGTGCGACGCCGGGTTGTACTCAGGGCAAAGCACGGCGGCGTCGCGAACGCGGTGCGTCTAACTTCGCGCGCATACCTTACCTCGGATATAAGCCTGGGCGCGACGAACGCGCTCAACGGCGACAAGATACTCTCCATCGCCGATTTCCCAATCGCAGCGGGGACGGAGGCGCCCGTGGACGTCGCGTACGAGATGGGCGGAGGGCTGGCATCGGTCCACGTCGAGACCTCTACCCGGCGCAAGGATCGGCAGGGACGTGGGTAACGTGCGGCTCGCTGCGCTCGTGGTCGGGCTCATCGTGCTCTCCGGGGTAGGGGACGCGCAGGGCTTCATCCACGCGTCGACTATGTGGCGGGATGGACGCCTCCAACTGCGGGAACTGATCCTGTCGGCGCTCGGCTTCGCCGTCGGCATCGGGTGCTACTGGGTAGCGGTCCGGTACCTATCGGAGGCGGGGATCGTATCGGCGGAGCTGCAGACGCTGCTCTGGTTCGGTGTGACGTTAGCGGGGGTAGCGCTACTTGGCGGCGAGATAGCCTCGTGGCGACGCATCGATCAACTCGTCGCGCTGGGTGTGATGCTCGGCATCGGGTGGCTCCTGGTCGGCACGGGGGCGAATCCCTCGGATGGACGATAGTCGCGCCGCCGCCGGCGCCCTGACGCCTCGCAGGTTCTATAGTTCTCCATTTCTCCTACAAGGGCAAGGTACCTATTTGCTATTTGGGTTGGACGAATCACTTGGTACACTGGCTGCAGTATGCGCGATTGGTCGCATGTCTTATGAGGTCCCCGCAGTGGGAAAGGGCTTGGATAGATGCGAGTGAGTGAGCACGAAACTCTCCTCCCAGCGACGCAATGGCCCGCACAGAGATTATGGGGTGGATTGCGCTCGTTTCTCGTTCCCACTGGTCGTCGCGAGGACGTAGCGTCGCGGGCGTCCCGGCTATATTTGCTCTTGGGCGTCGTCGTCATCCCATTGTACTTCCTCCTTTCGGGCGCAGTGCAGCAACTCACGTACCACGCTATCGCCCTCGCCTCCGTCGCGGCGATCCTTATCGGCGTTCGGCTGAACAGGGGTGGGTACACGCTCCCATGGCGTCTCTTCGCGCTCGGGCAGTTCCTCTTCTTCACAGGCGATCTCGGTTTGAGCTACTACGAGATCGTACAGGGGACAGAAGTGGCCTTCCCCTCCGTGGCGGACATCTCTTACCTCGCCGGGTATCCCTTCATCATCGGCGGCCTCGTGCTGTTGATCCAGGCCCGCGCCCCCAGGCGCGACTGGGCGGGCCTGCTCGACGCGACGATCATTGCCTCGGGTGTGGGCGTACTGGCGTGGGTATTCTTGATGGCGCCGTACGCAAGCGATCCCGGGCTGACGATAGTGCAGCGGCTTATCTCGATAGCGTATCCCCTCGCGGACGTCTTGCTGCTGGGGGTCGCGGCCCGACTGATGGTCACTGCTGGCGCTCGCGCTCCGGCTTACTACTTACTCGCCGCGAGTCTCGTCGGCCTTCTCATCTCCGACCTGTTCTACGCCGAGCAGGTGCTAACCATCGGCGTCGAGACAGGCAGTCCGTTGGACATCGGCTGGTTGCTCTCGTACGTCTGCTTCGGCGCGGCCGCGCTACATCCTTCCCGCCTGACCATCTCCGAACAGGTGCGCGGCAATCCCGAACGGCTCGGGCGGCTGCGCCTCGGATTCCTCGCGCTCGCGTCGCTCACGGCTCCGGGCGTGCGCGCCGTGCAGGCGTTGCGCGGGGAACCCGTAGATTGGCAGGTGATCGTGATTGGCTCGGCGTTCCTATTCCTCCTCGTGATCGCGCGCATGGCGGGGCTGGTTGGAGCACTCACCGCCGCCGTTGCTCGACACGAGCGCGCCGTCGCGCGCGAGCGGATTCTGCGCGGAGCGGGAGCGACGCTGGTGGGAGCACTCGACCGCGAGCACATCTACGCGGCGGTGGTACATTCAGCCCGAGCGCTCGTGGCCGACCGGCCGGACGCGCAGGTGCGCCTCGCAGTCGGATCGGCCGACGCCTTGGCTCTGGTCGATGCGTGGGACGCCCCAGAGGCCGGCTGGCGCGACTCTGCGGCGGCAGTTCCCTTCGGTGCGGGGCGCGTCGTCCCGCTCGTTGATGCGGGAGCACTGTCCACTCCCATTAGCGCTATGCTCTCTGCGGGTCGCTCCACCGCGCTGTTGGGCGACCCGGTCGCGGTGGTGGGTCCGGTGTTCAATCTGCCCTCCCACGCGCGAGCACTCTGCGCCGTGCCGCTGCTCGTGGGCGAGCATCCCGCCGGGCTGCTCATCGTCGGAAGCGCCGTCCCGCTTCCGGAGGAGCACACCGACGGCTTAGAAGCGCTCTGTTCGCAGGTGATGCTCGCGCTCGAGAGCGCGAGCCTGACGGAAGACTTACACAGGAAGCAGAGCGAGGCGCGCTTCCGCTCGCTCGTCCAGAACGCATCCGACATCATCCTCATCCTCGAGGAGGATGCTCGCATCGCGTACGTCAGCCCCTCGGTCGCTCGCGTGCTCGGGTTCGTCGGGGAGGAGATCATCGGTCAGAACTACTTCGATCTCGTACACACCGACGACGCTCCGCAGACGCGCCAGGCGCTCAAGCGGGTCTTGGAGGAGCGAGGCATCGGGCCGGCGTTCGAGTTACGCGTGCGACGCAAGTACGGGGGCTGGAGCCATCTAGAGGTTATCGCGAACAATCTCCTGCACGATGCGAATGTGCGCGGCATCGTCCTCAACACCCATGACGTCACGCAACGCAAGGCGCTCGAGGCACGGCTCGAACACCAGGCGTTCCATGATGCACTCACCGCACTGCCGAACCGACTGCTCTTCATGGACCGCCTCGGCCACGCGCTCGCCCGTGCGACTCGAAGCGGGCAGCGGGTCGCCGTGCTCTTCCTTGACCTCGACCGCTTCAAGGTCATCAACGACAGCCTTGGGCACGAGCGGGGCGATCAGGTGCTCGTGGCCGTGGCAGAGCGGCTCGCGTCCTGCCTCCGACCCGAGGACACGCTCGCTCGACTCGGGGGGGACGAGTTCACCGTTCTACTCGAGGACGTACAGGGCGTCGAGGATGCTGCCCGCGTCGCCCGACGCATGACCCAGGTGTTGCTCGCGCCGCTCCAGCTCGGCGCCCACGAGCTGGTCGTTACGACGAGCATCGGCATCGTATTCAACCACCCCCCAGATGCGTTGGGTGGAAGCCCCGAGGAGGCGGCCGACCTCCTCCGCGACGCGGATACGGCGATGTATCAGGCGAAGAACACAGGCCGAGCCCATCATGAGCTCTTCAATGTCGAGATGAACGCGCAAGCGATCGAGCGGCTCGAGCTGGAGGCCGACCTGCGCTCCGCCATCGACCGCGCGGAGCTGAAGCTGGTCTACCAGCCGCTCGTCTCGCTCGACACAGGGCGGGTCGTAGGTATCGAGGCGCTGGCGCGGTGGCGCCACCCGACGCGTGGCGTCATTCCACCGCTGAAGTTCATCCCGCTGGCCGAGGAGACGGGGCTAATCCTACCGATCGGCCGGTGGGTGCTCCATGAGGCTTGTCGGCAGACGAGGGCGTGGCAGCTAGCCTACCCGCCTTCGGAGGCGGAGGCCGCCCTCTCCGTCAGCGTTAACCTATCCGTGCGGCAGTTCGCTCAGCCTGCGCTCGTGGAGGAGGTCTTGGGCATACTCACCGAGACGGGATTGAACGCGGATAGCCTGCGTCTCGAGATCACGGAGAGCGTACTTGTGGAGGACGGAGAGGCGACGATCGAGACTCTCGGGCGACTCAAGGGGCTCGGCGTTCAGCTGGCGATCGACGACTTCGGCACAGGCTACTCCTCCCTCTCGTATCTGCAACGCCTCAAGGTCGACGTGCTGAAGGTGGATAGGAGCTTTGTCAGCGGACTTGCCACCGATCCGGAGAACCTGGCGATCGTCCGGGCTGTTATCGACCTGGGACACGCGCTGGGTGTGGACGTCGTCGCCGAGGGCGTCGAGACGGCGGAGCAGGTAGCGCGACTGCGCGAGCTCGGCGCGGATTTCGCGCAGGGTTACTACTACGCGAAGCCGCTCGAGCCGGAGGCGCTGGAGGACGTGCTCAGTTCCGATCCCTTCATACTCTCGAAAGTGGGGGGCCGAGCGTGAAGAAGGGAGCCGCGATCCAGCGAGCCCGAGAGGACGCCGATTTGGAGTGCGCGACGCGGGCGAGTGATCTGACGCTCTCGCGGGAGGAGATGCGGTCGCTCGGCTACGCCGTGATAGACTCTCTCGTGGACCACTTTGAGGGTCTGCCCGCGGCGCCCGTCGCGCGTCGACACCCCGAGGCGAGCTGTCTCCAAGGCCGACTGCACGAGCCCGCCCCCGAGTTCCCTACGCACCCGGAGCGCGTGCTCGAGCAGCTCCAGAGCGATGTGTTCGCGAGCATGATGCACTCGGACCACCCGCGCTTCTTCGGCTACATTCCCGGCCCGAGCAACTTCGTCGGCGCGATGGCCGACGCGCTCGCCGCCGGCCTGAATGTATTCGCCGGCACGTGGGCGGACGCGTCCGGACCCGCCGCGCTGGAACTCGCGACGCTTGATTGGCTCCGCGTGCTCTGCGGCATGCCGCATTCGACTGGGGGCGTCTTCGTAAGCGGCGGCTCAATGGCGAACCTCACCGCCCTCGCTGTCGCCCGCGAAACCCTCCTAC
>Ga0136612_10000854_pt1 | contig 12116 bp, 8 predicted proteins | sample AntDryUQ224A2306_2_FD_106644 | JGI IMG/M metagenome (GOLD analysis project Ga0136612, IMG submission 106644) | Polar desert sand microbial communities from Dry Valleys, Antarctica - metaG UQ224A (23.06) | ecosystem: Environmental > Terrestrial > Soil > Desert | place: Antarctica: Dry Valley...
GCAGTCCGGTCAACGAGCGGATCATGCGCGTCTTGGCCTGGCCCCGTTCACCCAGGAAGATCACGTCGTGGCCGGCGATCAGTGCGTTCTCGAGCTGAGGAAGCACGGTGCTCTCGTACCCGAGCACACGGGTGAACAGGGGCTCGCCGCCACGGATCCGGGCGATGGCGCTGCGCCTCACCTCTTCCTTGACGGGCACGGACTGCCAGCCCGATTCGCCGAGCTGGCCGAGGGTCGCTGGTCGCGAAGACATGGCGGCCAACCTACCGTCCGACCTCCCGTTCTGATCGCAGGTCTGCACCCTGGAGGTGCACCCCTGCAACCCGAAACGATCTGCGCAGTCAGTTCTCGCCGCCGAGCCGTTCGTTGTCCCGCTCAGCGCATGTCCGGTTGCGCTCATCCCAGCGCTCCAAGATGCCCACGAGCGGACCGTGACCGTGGGCGCGACATGCCTGAGCCCGTGCCAGACGCCCGGAACCGCCGCCAGTGGCTCCGGTACGCCCTCGCCGTCGCCCCGTGCTTGCAGGCAGGGCATGATTTCGAGATGCCGCCAGCGGCCGGGCTCGGAGGCCCAAAAAGGCGCTGAGCCCAGCTCCGGTAGCGTGCGGTGCCCATGGAGCTGTCGGCAGGCTGGCGGGCACTCGTCGCCGACGAGGACGTGCGCCGCACCTGGCTCGACGGCGAGCCGGGCGGACCCGCCGACGAGCACTGGGAACCGGTGGACGTACCCGGTCATTGGCGCTCGACGTCAGCCTTCGCCGACACTGACGGTCCGTTGCTCTACCGGACCTATTTCGACCACGAGCGTCCCGGGCAGGACGAGCGACTGTGGCTGTCCCTGGACGGCCTCTTCTACCAGGGCGACGTGTGGCTCGACGGCACCTACGTCGGTGACACCGAGGGCTACTTCTTCACGCACAGCTTCGAGGTCACCGCCGCCCTCTCGGAGCGCGACCAGCACACCCTCGGCGTGGAGGTCGCCTGCAATCGCCAACACGACCGCACCGCCAAGCGCAACATCACCGGCGTTTTCCAGCACTGGGACTGCCTCGACCCCGACTGGAACCCGGGTGGGATCTGGCGCCCGGTTCGGCTGGAGCGCACCGGAGCGGTGCGCATCTGCCACCTGCGCGTCCTGTGTCGGGAAGCCACTGCAGAACGGGCGGTGGTGGCCGTTCGGGCGGTGCTCGACGCCACGGCGCCCACCGTCGCGACCATCCGCACCCTGGTCGGCGAGTGCGAGCACAGCCAGGAGCTCACCCTGGCCGCAGGTGAGAACCAGCTCGAGTGGACCGTGACCGTCACCGACCCGGAGCTGTGGTGGCCCCACGTCCTGGGTGACCAGCCCCTGCACGATGTCGTGGTCGAGGTCGTGCCCGACGGCAGCGAAGCGCCCAGCCACCGGCGGACGCTGCGGATCGGGCTCCGCCAGGTGACGATGCGAAACTGGATCCTGTCGGTCAACGGCGAGCGACTCTTCGTCAAGGGCTCCAACCTGGGACCCACCCGCATGGCGCTGGCCGAGGCCACCCCGGCGGACATGGCCACCGATGTGCGGCTGGCCAAGGACGCTGGCCTCGACCTCCTGCGGGTCCACGCCCACATCACCCGGCCTGAGCTGTACGACGCCGCCGACGAGGCCGGGCTCCTGTTGTGGCAGGACCTGCCGCTCCAATGGGGGTACGCCCGCGGTATCCGCAAGCAGGCGGTGCGCCAGGCACGCGAGGCGGTCGACCTGCTCGGTCACCATCCCTCGGTCGCCGTGTGGTGCGGCCACAATGAGCCCTTCGGCCTCGATCTCGAACCCGGCGGCGAGGTCGATGTGGGTCCGATGGTCGCCCGCTTCTTCGCCGAGCAACAACTGCCGACGTGGAACAAGACCGTGCTCGATCGGTCGGTCAAGCGGGCCCTCGAGAAGGCCGACCGGTCCCGTCCGGTGGTGGCGCATTCCGGGGTGCTGCCCCACCCGCCGCTGCTCGATGGCACCGACAGCCACTTCTACTTCGGCTGGTACCACGGCGACGAGCGCGACCTTCCCGAGCTGGCCCGCAGGATCCCGCGCCTGGTCCGGTTCGTCACCGAGTTCGGTGCCCAGGCCGTCCCCGACGACGCCGAGTTCATGGAACCGGGACGGTGGCCGGACCTCGATTGGGATCGGCTGGGCAGGACCCACGGGTTGCAGAAGTGGCTGTTCGATCGGCGGGTGCCTCCGGCCGATCACGCCACCTTCGAGGCATGGCGCACGGCGACCCAGGCATACCAGGCCACCGTGATCCGTCATCATGTCGAAGCCCTTCGCCGACTCAAGTACCGCCCCACCGGCGGGTTCGCCCAGTTCCTCTTCGCCGACGGTCACCCTGCGGTCACCTGGTCGGTGCTCGATCACCGGCGCAACCCCAAGGCCGGCTACGAGGCCCTGCAGGACGCGTGCCGACCCGTCATCGTGGTAGCTGATCGGCTGCCGGCCACGGTCAACGCCGACGACGCACTGGCGGTCGACGTCCACGTCGTGAGCGACCTCCGCATCGCAGTGGGAGGCGCCCGCATCACCGCCACGCTCTCCTGGCCGGGCGGCGGCCATTCGTGGCACTGGGGGGGCGACATCGCCGCCGACTGCTGCGTGCGAGTGGGCACCATGCAATTCGTGACCCCTGATGCCCTCGGCGAGCTCACCGTCGACCTGGCCCTCGAGGCCGGGGACATCTCGGTCCGCAACCGCTACTCCACGACCATCGTTCCCCGAGCTGCCGGTGGTCCGAGCAGCGTCAGGTCCAGGCATGGCCGCCGACGAGCCTGACCGCATGGCGGCCACGATCGCCCCTCTCGATCAGGCGATGGCCATCATCACCACCGCGACCAACGAGGAACGGGCCGGTTGCCTCATCGGGTTCCACGCCCAGGGCAGCATCGATCCGTTCCAGTACGCACTGTGGATCTCGAAGGCCAACCACACGTACAGGGTCGGGCTGCACGCCGAGCACTTCGCCGTGCACTTCCCGTCCATCGAGGACCACGATCTGGCCGAGCTCTTCGGAGGTGAGACCGGTGACGAGATCGACAAGTTCGAGCTCGTCGACTGGGAACCGGGGCCGGGAGGGGTGCCGCTGCTGCAGCGGCTCCCTCACCGTCTTCTCGGCCGCCGCGTCGAGCTCTTCGACGCCGGCGGTGATCATGTGTGCGTGCTGGTGGAGGCGATCGGCGGCAGCGGTGGCCCGACGCCGCCCCTTCGTCCGCTCCGCCTCAGCGATGCGACCGACATCACGCCCGGCCACGAGGCCGAGGAGCGGCCCGAACCGCAGGAGCCGGCCGCCGCCGACTGAGCGGAGCGACCGCCGCCTCCATACGACAACAACCAAGACAAGTTCGCCTACGTTCGCCGAGATGCGCCACGCGATCATGTTGCCGATCTTCGGCGAGCTGTCGGAGCCGGCCGCCGTGGCCGCACTCGCGACCCGGGCCGAGGCCGCAGGCTGGGACGGCGTGTTCGTCTGGGATCACATGGCGTACCGCCCTCCCGTCGTCGACATCGCCGACCCTTGGGTGACCCTCGCCGCCATCGCCTGCGCGACCCAGTCGGTGCGCATCGGACCGATGGTCACACCGCCGGCCCGCCGTCGCCCGCTCAAGCTGGCCCGGGAGGTCACCACCCTCGACCGGCTCAGTGACGGGAGGGTGATCTTGGGGGTCGGCTTGGGTGGCGATCCCGGCCGGGAGCTGTCGGCGCTGGGTGAAGAGACCGACGCCGTTGCGCGAGCGCAGCGCTTCGACGAGGCGCTCACCGTGATGGAAGCGGCGTGGCGAGGCGGTGTCGTCGACCACATCGGGCCTTCGTTCGTGGTCGACCGGCTCGAGATCGGCCCTCCACCCCGTCAGCGGCCGCGACCCCCGATCTGGGTCGGGGCCAGGTACCCGAACCGTCGACCGTTGCGGCGGGCCGCCCGCTACGAGGGCCTCTTCCCGGTACAGGTGACGGCACCCGAGCAGCTCGCCGAGATGGTCGCCGCCACCGACGCGCTGCGCGCCGACGATGCCGGCCCGTTCGACGTCGCCATCAGCTTCCCGGACGGCACGGATCCACGTCCGTACGCCGATGCCGGAGCGACGTGGTGGCTGGTCGGCTTCTCACCCTTCGACGTCGTTGTCGACGAGGTCTCCGCCGTGATCGAGAACGGCCCTCCCCGCTGAGGTGTTCCAGTGGGTGGAGCAGGTAGCGTCGATCGCGATGGCGAGCACCACGGCCCCCCGGAGCGTTGCGACGGCGCCTCCTCCCACCCGTCGGCGAAGGACTCCGTTCCCCATCGAGCTGTACCGGTCCGCCGTCGGCAAGAAGTACGTGATGGCGGTCACCGGGATCCTGCTCATGGGCTTCGTGTTGGCCCACATGATCGGCAACCTGAAGATGTTCCTGGGGCCGGCCGAGTTCAACGAGTACGGCGAGTTCCTGCGTGAGCTGCTCGTGCCGATCCTGCCGCATCACGTCGCGTTGTGGCTCATGCGCGGAGGACTGATCGTGGCCTTCGGGCTGCACATCCACGCCTCCTACGGCCTCACTCGCATCAACCATGCCGCCCGGCAGATCAAGTACGGGAGTCGGCGCGACTACATGGCCGCCAACTACGCCAGTCGCACCATGCGGTGGAGCGGTGTGATCGTCGGCCTGTTCATCGTCTGGCACCTGTTCGACCTGTCGTGGACCGGCACCGGCTACACCTTCTACCGGGGGGCTGTCTACGAGAACGTCGACGCCAGCCTGAGTCGCATCCCCGTGGCGATCCTCTACGTGGTCGCCAACATCGCACTCGGCTTCCACCTCTTCCATGGCGCCTGGAGCCTGTTCCAGTCGATGGGGTGGAACAACCCGCGCTTCAACCGATGGCGACGCAACTTCGCGGGCGCGTTCGCCGCCCTGATCGTCGTCGGCAACGTGTCCTTCCCGATCGCCGTGCTCGCCGGCGTCGTGGCCGTCGGCTGAGCGGAGGATCTGTCATGCCATCCGTGTCACTCGACGCCAAGATCCCCGACGGCTCGATCGAGGAGAAGTGGGACAACCACCGGTTCTCGGTGAAGTTGGTCAACCCCAACAACAAGCGCCGGTTCGAGATCATCGTCATCGGCACGGGTCTGGCCGGGGCTTCCGCAGCCGCCACGCTCGGCGGCCTCGGCTATCGGGTGAAGGCGTTCACGTTCCACGACTCCCCCCGTCGGGCGCACTCCATCGCCGCCCAGGGCGGCATCAACGCGGCGAAGAACTACCACGGCGACGGCGACAGCATCTACCGCCTCTTCTACGACACGGTGAAGGGCGGCGACTACCGGAGCCGTGAAGCCAACGTGTATCGCCTGGCCCAGGTCTCCAACGACATCATCGACCAGTGCACCGCCCAAGGCGTGCCGTTCGCCCGCGAGTACGGCGGCCTGCTCGACAACCGCTCCTTCGGCGGGGCCCAGGTGAGCCGCACGTTCTACGCGAGAGGCCAGACCGGTCAGCAGCTCCTGCTCGGCGCCTACCAGGCCATGGCCGAGCAGATCCGGTTGGGATCGGTGACCCTCCACAACCGCACCGAGCTCATCGACGTGGTGCAGGTGGATGGACGGGCTGCGGGTGTCGTCGTGCGCGACCTGCTCACCGGGGAGATCAGCTCGCACTCGGCCCATGCCGTGGTGCTGGCCACCGGCGGCTACTCCAACGTGTTCTTCCTGTCCACCAACGCCATGGCGTGCAACGTGACCGCAGCGTGGCGGGCCCATCGCCGGGGAGCCCTCTTCGCCAACCCGTGCTTCACCCAGATCCACCCCACCTGCATCCCTTCCAGCGACGAGTTCCAGTCGAAGCTCACGCTGATGTCGGAGTCGCTGCGCAACGACGGGCGCATCTGGGTGCCCGGGCAGGCCGACGAAAGCCGAGCGCCGGGCGAGATCCCGGAGCAGGAGCGTGACTACTTCCTCGAGCGCAAGTACCCGAGTTTCGGCAACCTGGTCCCGCGAGACGTCGCCTCCCGCAACGCCAAGATCATGATCGACCAGGGTCAGGGCGTCGGCCCGCTGGGCAACGGCGTCTACCTCGACTTCGCCGACGCCGTCGGCCGCATCGGGGAGCAGACGATCCGTGAGCGCTACGGCAACCTCTTCGACATCTACGAGCGCATCACCGGCGAGAACCCGTACGCCGTGCCCATGCGGATCTACCCGGCACCGCATTACACGATGGGCGGGCTGTGGGTCGACTACAACCTCGAGACCACCGTGCCGGGCCTCTACGCCATCGGCGAGGCCAACTTCTCCGACCACGGGGCGAACCGGCTCGGTGCCTCGGCGCTGATGCAGGGTCTGGCCGACGGGTACTTCGTGTTGCCGTACACGATCGGTGACAGCCTCGCTCCGCAACTCGGCCGCGAGCCGGTCGAGGTCAGCCATCCGGCGTTTCGGGCCGCCGAGCAGGAGGCACGCGACCGCTTCGCCGGCTACCTGGCCATCGGCGGGACCCGCACCGTCGACTGGTTCCACCGTGAGCTCGGCAAGATCATGTGGGACTACTGCGGCATGGAGCGCAACCGCACCGGCCTGGAGAAGGCCATCTCGGAGATCCCGGCGCTGTACACCGAGTTCAAAGCCGACCTCAAGGTGCTCGGTACGGCCACGTCCGTCAACCAGTCGCTCGAGCGGGCCGCCCGCGTCGACGACTTCTTCCAGCTCGGGTTGCTCATGTGCGAGGACGCGCTCGAACGCGAGGAATCGTGCGGCGGCCACTTCCGCACCGAGCACCAGACCCCCGAGGGGGAGGCGCTCCGCGACGACGACCACTTCGCCTATGTGGCTGCGTGGGAGCACGCCGGGGAGATGGCGGCCGGGGTCCTCCACAAGGAGGACCTCGTGTTCGAGAACGTGAAGCTGACCCAGCGGAGCTACAAGTGACCGTCACCGACCCCGAGCAGCAGGCGCCGTCTCTGAGCACCGGGGAGAAGCACCACGGCAAGATGCTGCACCTCACCCTCCAGGTGTGGCGCCAGGACGGCCCGCACAGCGGTGGCCGCTTCGAGACCTATGACGCACCCGGCATCAGCGAGGACATGTCGTTCCTCGAGATGCTCGACGTGGTGAACGAACGGTTGGCCGAGGGGGACGCCGAGCCGATCACCTTCGACCACGATTGCCGGGAGGGCATCTGCGGAACCTGTTCGCTGATGATCAACGGTCAGGCCCACGGCCCCCAGCGGGGTACCGCCACGTGCCAGCTGCACATGCGCCAGTTCGCCGACGGCGACACCATCGTGGTCGAGCCGTGGCGGGCGACCGCCTTTCCGGTCATCAGGGACCTCATGGTCGACCGGGGCGCCTTCGATCGCATCGTGGAGGCGGGTGGCTACATCACGGTCGCGGCCGGCTCCGCGCCCGATGCGAACCTGATCCCGATCCCGAGACCCGTGGCCGAGGCGTCGATGGACGCGGCCGCCTGCATCAGCTGCGGGGCGTGCGTGGCCGCCTGCCCCAACTCCGCTGCTCAGCTGTTCACCTCGGCCAAGATCGCCCACCTCAACCTGCTGCCCCAGGGCCAGGCCGAGCGCTACCAGCGCACCGAGGCCATGGTCGACACCATGGAGCAGTACTTCGGTTCCTGCACGAACCACGGCGAGTGCGAGCTGGCATGCCCGAAGGAGATCTCGATCGACTTCATCGCCACCATGAACAAGGACTACCTGCGGGCCAAGCTCAAGAACCGCCGGTACCTCAGCCGCACCACCTAGGAGCCTGCTGCCGGCGCTCCCGATCCGGCCGCCCTCGGGGCTTCCGATGGCGGGATGTCGGCAAGCGGCGCCCCAGCCGGTACCATTCGCTCGCCGCACCATCCGGGTGCGCGCGCCACGGGCCCGCACTTCGTCGCTGCCTCTGGCACCTCGATCAAGTGAGAGCAGTCCCGTGACCACGTCCTTCCTCGACCTCGGCGTCGCGCCGCGCGCCGCCTCCGACCTCGCCGCCCGCGGCATCGAGTCCCCCTTCCCCATCCAAGCAGCCACGCTGGGCGACGCCTACGCCGGCCGCGACATCGCCGGCAAGGCTCCGACCGGCTCCGGCAAGACACTCGCCTTCGGGCTTCCTCTCGTCGAGCGCTGCGGTCGTGCGCTCCCCCACCGGCCCACGGGCCTGGTGCTGGTGCCAACCCGTGAGCTCGCCGGCCAGGTGACCGACGAGCTGCGCCTCCTGGCCCGGGCCCACGGCCATCGGGTCGCCTCGGTGTACGGCGGGGTGGGCTTCGGCCCTCAGCGCCGAGCGTTGCGGGAGGGGGTCGAGATACTCGTGGCCTGTCCCGGTCGTCTGGCCGATCTGATCAACCAGGGCGACGTGCGGCTCGATGACGTGGGGATCGCGGTCATCGACGAGGCCGACCGCATGGCGGACATGGGCTTCCTCCCCGAGGTTCGGCGCATCCTCGACCAGACAGCGAAGGACCGCCAGACGCTGCTCTTCTCGGCCACCCTGGACGGCGACGTCGACGTGCTCGTCCGGCTCTATCAGCGCAACGCGGCACGACACGAGCTCGAAGGCGCCGACGGGAAGCTGCCCGACGCGACGCACCTCTTCTGGCGCTCCAGCCGCGACGATCGCACGGCGGCCTGCGCTGCGGTCATCACCGCGGCCGGTCCCACCATGGTCTTCTGCCGCACCCGCCACGGGGCCGACCGCCTCACCAAGCGCCTGGGTCAGGCCGGGGTCGACGCTGTCGCCATCCACGGCGGTCGCTCCCAGGCCCAGCGGGACCGGGCGCTCCAATCCTTCGTCGAGGGTCGGGTCCTCGCCCTGATCGCCACCGACGTGGCGGCCCGGGGCATCCATGTCGATGATGTAGCCGCCGTGATCCACTTCGACCTGCCCGCCGATCACAAGGACTACGTGCACCGCTCCGGACGGACCGCCCGCGCCGGGGCCGACGGCATCATCGTGTCCCTGGTGGCCGACGGTGAACGGGCAGCGGTAGCCAAGATCCAGCGGGCCCTCGGCCTGCCCACCGGGATCACCGACACCGACCTCGCCCTGGTCCCGGCGGCCCCGCCGCGGGTGGTCAAGGCGGTCCGTCCAGCTCGCCGCGAACGTCCCGACCGCCCGGCCCGGAACGACCGTCCCGCCCAGAACGACCGTCCGAGGCACACCCGGTCGGTCGAGAGCCCGCGTCGCGACAACAACCCGGTTCGTCCGGCCCCCGTCGGTTCGGGCCGGGCCGGCGGCGACGGCACGCTCAAGTTCTACGATGCCCGCAAGGGGTACGGGTTCATCGCCCGAGCAGGCCAGTCCGACCTCTTCGTCCACGTCACCGCCCTGAGCGACATCGACCCCGACGATCTGGCCGACGGCCTACCCGTCTCCTATCGGGTCGAGCCGGGCCGGCGGGGCGAGCAGGCGGCGTCGGTGCGGGTCAAGCGACCCACCGGCTCGCACCCCGGCGCGCGCCACCCCGCCCGTGAGCGTCGCCCGGCTCGTGGACGGTCCTCGGCCCGCTAGGAGCCGAGCCGGTGGGACAGGCACGGCGCTGGTCGCGAGCGAAGCGGCACGGCTGTCGGCGGCGACAAGGCGCGAGCCATCCGCAGACCTGAGCGGGTCGACCGGCGCGTCGCCCTTGCGGCGACGGCACGATTTGTAGTAGCGAAGAGAAGATTTTCGGCTCCCAAAAAATCAGTTCCGACCCTGAAAATCCGGTTCCCAGCGCCACGTCCGCCCAACAGAACAAGAGGGAAGCTGCATGCACCACGTACTGGCCGCTGAAGGTGGCTATCAGCCGTTCGAGCTCCACGGCGGTGAGTGGGTGGTTCTGGCCCTGTCCGCCGTGGCCGCCCTGCTCGCCCTGGCCGTGGGCTTCTTCCTCCGCAAGGACGTCCTGGCCCAGGACCAGGGGACCCCGAAGATGATCGAGATCGCCACGGCGATCCAGGTGGGGGCGCTGGCCTACCTCAAGCGCCAGTTCCGCACCATCATCGTCGTGCTGATACCGCTGGCCGTGATCGTGTTCCTCACCTCGGTCGAGGTGAAGAACCCGGGGGCCAACCTGGTCAGCATCGAGGACGACTCCGTGTCCCTGTCGTTCTTCCAGTCCGGCCTGTTCCGGACCCTCGCCTTCGTCGCCGGCGCCGCCTTGTCCGGGCTCACCGGCTACATCGGCATGACGCTGGCGACCCAGGGCAACGTCCGCACCGCAGCCGCAGCGCGCACCGGCTCGCTCCCGGCAGCCCTCCAGGTGGCCTTCCGGACCGGCGGCGTGGCCGGCATGTTCACCGTCGGACTCGGCCTGCTCGGAGCGACGATCATCATCGTCCTGTTCCAGAACACCAGCTCGGCCATCCTCGTGGGCTTCGGGTTCGGTGGCTCGCTACTGGCCCTGTTCCTGCGCGTCGGCGGCGGCATCTTCACCAAGGCGGCCGACGTGGGCGCCGACCTGGTGGGCAAGGTCGAGGCCGGCATCCCCGAGGACGATCCCCGCAACCCGGCCACCATCGCCGACAACGTGGGAGACAACGTCGGCGACTGTGCCGGGATGGCGGCCGACCTGTTCGAGTCCTACGAGGTCACCCTGGTGGCCTCCATCATCCTCGGCGTGGCCGCCTTCAACGCCGTCGGGGCCAACCCCGCCCTCGGCCTCATCTTTCCCGTCGCAGCTCGGGCCATCGGCGTGATCGCGTCGATCGCCGGTGTCTTCGCAGTGAGGGCCAAGGAGGGCGAGACGAACGCCCTGAAGCCGATCAACCGGGGCTTCCTCACCGCCGGCATCCTCACTGTGATCGGCGTCGGCGCGGTAGCCCTGCTCTACGTGGGGAACGACGCCGACAACCTGTCGAACGTCGGTTGGCGCTGCTTCGGCGCCGTCGTGGTCGGCCTGGTGCTGGCGCAGGCGGTCAGCCGGCTCACCGAGTACTTCACCGGAACGGAGTACGGCCCGGTGCGCGAGATCGCCGAGTCGAGCCGTACCGGGCCCGCCACCGTCGTGCTCTCGGGCACCTCCTCGGGGCTGGAGTCGTCGGTGTACGCCATCATCGCCATCGCCATCGCCATCGGCGTGTCACTGGCCCTCGGCGGCGGGAACCTGCAGTTCTCGCTCTACCTGGTGGCGTTGTGCGGTATGGGCATGCTGGCCACCACCGGTGTGGTGGTGTCCGAGGACACGTTCGGCCCCGTGGCCGACAACGCCGCGGGCATCGCCGAGATGTCAGGTGAGTTCGAAGGCGAGCCCGAGCGGATCATGGTCAGCCTCGACGCCGTGGGCAACACCACCAAGGCGGTCACCAAGGGCTTCGCCATCGGCTCGGCCGTCATCGCCGCCGTCGCGCTGTTCGCCTCCTACATCGAGACCGCAGCCAACGAGCTCCTGCCGGCCGAGGAGGTCGAGCGGCTCAACAACACGGCGCGCGGCGTGTTCGACGCCATCCCCATCAACGTGGCCGACCCCAAGGTGTTCATCGGCTTGCTCATCGGCGGCGCCGTGCCGTTCCTCTTCTCGGCCCTGGCCATCCGGGCCGTGGGGCGCACCGCCGGCGTGGTGGTGCAGGAGGTCCGCAGCCAGTTCGCCGACGGCAAGATCATGAGCGGTGAGAAGCAGCCCGAGTACGGGCCGGTCATCGACATCTGCACCGCAGCCTCGCTCCGCGAGCTGACCACGCCGGCGCTGCTGGCCGTGCTCACCCCCGTCATCATCGGCTTCGGGATCAACTTCCTGGCCCTGGGCGCGTTCCTCGCTGCGGTGATCCTGACCGGCCAGCTCATGGCCAACTACCTGTCCAACGCCGGTGGCGCGTGGGACAACGCCAAGAAGTTCATCGAGGACGGCAACGAGGGCGGCAAGGGCTCGGAGGCCCACAAGGCGGCCGTCATCGGCGACACCGTCGGCGACCCGTTCAAGGACACCGCCGGCCCCGCCCTCAACCCGCTCATCAAGGTGATGAACCTCGTCTCGCTCCTGATCCTGCCGGCGGTCATCAACCTGCAGGACAACGACGGCGCCCGCTTCGCCATCGCCGGCGTAGCGCTGGTGATCCTCGTCGGCGCCATCGCCTACTCGAAGCGCTCCGGCGCCGGGATCAGCGACGTCGAGGGCACCTCGGCTCCTGCCGCCGCCGTCCAGGACGTCATCAACTGAC
>Ga0136612_10000855_pt1 | contig 12115 bp, 7 predicted proteins | sample AntDryUQ224A2306_2_FD_106644 | JGI IMG/M metagenome (GOLD analysis project Ga0136612, IMG submission 106644) | Polar desert sand microbial communities from Dry Valleys, Antarctica - metaG UQ224A (23.06) | ecosystem: Environmental > Terrestrial > Soil > Desert | place: Antarctica: Dry Valley...
AGCGAAGGTGGGGGAGTTCATCGAGTACTACAACCGGACGATGGCCAAGCCCTTCAAGTGGACCTACCAGGGCAAACCGCTCCAAGCATAACTACCGGACCACTTAAGCCACGCTGTACTAGTGCATAGCCATTCGGGGCGGACGCGGTAAATGATGTTTTCAATGCGGTAAGCGATATTTTCAGTATGGGTATGAGAACACCCGGGATTGTGCATCCGCCAAAGGTCGCACGGGCGTTCAATTGAACTCACCTACATCAGCGCAACGCGCTAAGGCGTGGATTCGTCGTCGGTGGAACCACCCGCTTCGCGACTGGTAGAATGGTAACACACGTATCTAAGTGCGGCATTGCCGCAGAGAGGGGAACTGCTGGTGCACGAACACGAGTTGCACATCGAAGAGGCCGACATCCGACGGCTCATCGAGCGAATGGTCCAGACCGGCACGCCGCAGACGCTGGACTCGCTCACCGAGTGGTATGTAGAAGCAGTGTTGGATCGAATCCGCTCGGACGAATAGTGTCGCCGTATGGCGTCGTTGGAGGTAGCAAAGCACAATGGCAATTAGAACCGAACTTGAATGGCGTGGTTCCGACGAGGAGCAGCGCGTAGCACGCACGGTCTTCGAAGTGATGATGCTGCGCGGCTTGTTCTTCGCGGACACCATTCCCATCAACCAGTCGCTCGAAGCCCTCGCCGAGTACTTACGCTCGCAGAAACTCGCCGACGGCGATGCTGCGGAAGTGTTGCACCGCAGCCTCGCAGCCAACTCGCAAGTCTTTGCACTTGATGGGGCCGAGGACGGCGCGACGGTCTCGACAACGCGCGCAGGAGTCCCACCCGTCGTCCTCGACGACGTGCCGAACGTGCACACCTACGCGAATCGGCTCTTCGAGAACTCCCGCGAGCCAACACCCGACGACCTTATTTCGGTACGCGGCATCCTCCGCGACATACCGGATATGTACGGCGACGATTCGGACTTCGACCAGATCATCGGCGCGTCCATGATATTCACTCCCGACCTGGAGGACGAAGTCGGAGCACTCACACCCGAGACAGACGTCGAAGTCGGCTCGACACTTCGCGTGGGCGACGCGGTACTCGACGTCTCGCTCGGCGCCGAGGCGCTTTACGTGGAGCACGGCGACGCCTTCAAGGAGTTGCTAGGCGCCTACCTGCGCGAGGACTTTCGCTTCGTGCAGTTTGGCGATGAGTTCTACGTCGAGGACCGGCTCGAACGGTTGAGCAAGGGCCAACTTCGCGACATCAAGGACTACATCGCCGAGCGCAACCAGCCGCTCACCGACGAGGAGATCCTCTCCGACGCGCTCCGCAGGCCGTTGGCGAACGCCGACTACAACCTGTGGCGCTTCACGATCAACTACCGGCTGAGCCGCGAGAAGAAGGACTTCCGCTTCGTCGGCGCCGGCGACGACCGCCTGTGGACCGCCTCGTCGCTGCCCGCACTCGGCCAGTCGTACCGCAAGCCCGCCGAGATCGCGCAGGACTATCGTTATCAGGCCGACCCTTCACTCAGCGACCAGGACGTTGTGATACCCGCCGGCGGCGCGGGCGCGTCGGGCAAGCTAGAACTTCGCCACACGCTCACCTGGTACGAGAGCGAGAACGGCGTTCTACCCGTCGGGTTGTCCACCCAACTGCTGGTTCCTGATCCACTACTCGAGGACCAGTCAGTCGTCGTGCTACGTATTCAGGATCCACAGAACTTCGCGAGCTATCTCGCCGAACTGCGCATCGGCGCCGGCAGCCGTGGGTCGTACATCGCCGGATTGGACGAGATGTTCCAGAGCACTCTCGTGCCGGGCGCCGTCTTCTCACTGGTGCAGGGCGACGGGAGCAACCAGTTCACGATCGAGTACGACCGAAAGACGGCTCAGGAATCACGACTCTTGCAGTGGGATCTGCGGCGCGAGCGATGGTTCTTCGCACCCATCGTATACGAGTGCCCTGTTGACCCCGCATATCTGCTTACAGAGGACAGGATCGGCAAGCTCGACGGTGCGAAGCGCGCCGTCACCAACGACCAGAGGCGGCCCGAAGCGCTGCTTGCGGGCGCGTTCGACGTGATCGGCGAACAGGGGGACGACGGCGCACTCACCGCGCTGCTCGACGATCTCCTGCCGGTGGTCAACATCGAAAGGCCCTTCTCCAAGCAATACCTCGAGTCGCTCATAGACAGCCCGCAGTACCCGCAGTTCGGCTTCGAGGACGATTCCGTCGGCCTCGCGTACTATAGGAAGTAGGCGACCAATGGCCGACAATGGCTTGACAAACGACCACGCGTCGAACGACAACCTGATGGTGTTGATGGACGAGGAGTTGGATCAAGACGACGAGTTCGATCTTGAGTACTATTTGGCTGCGGCCGACCAGGCGCCGCTGACCTCGGAGACGATGGCCGCGGTCGTGAGCGACGACGGTCCCACCGCAGCCGACGAGCTGGCTGCGCTCTCGAATCTGCCCACCGCGCTGCGAAGCGAGTTCGCAGCGCGGTGGGCTCGCCTCGCGCTCGCCAGGCGGAGGGAGCTTATCAACGCTCTAGGGCGTCTGGAGGACGTCGAGGTCGTCTACACGTTCGGCCCCATCTTCTACGTGGCGCTCGACGACCCCGACCCCGCCGTTCGGTGGGAGGCGATTCAGGGCCTCAGCCACGACACATCCCAAGAGGTGCTCGAAAAGTTACTGCCCCTCGCGCGGAAACCCGATCCCGAGGTGCAGCCCGCCGCAGTCGAAGCGCTCGCAAGCTATGCTTACCAGTCTTCCGTCGGCTCGCTCGACGGCGCCGCAGCCGAGCGGCTCACCGAGACGCTGCACCGGCTGGTTCAACACGAGCCGTTTGGCAGCCGGGTTCAACTTCGAGCGATCGAGTCGCTTGCCTACCTACCTGACGACCCCGTCGCGGACGAGTACACTGAGCGGCTTTACAACGAGGGCGGCGAAGAGGAACAGGTCGCCGCACTGATTGCGATGGCCCGCTCACTTTCGCCGCGTTGGGAGGCCGTCGTGCTGGACGAGCTCGACAGCGAGAGTCCACGTATGCGTTTTCACGCCGCCGCGGCCGCCGGAGAAATGGAGCTGGCCGACGCGATCGAGCGCCTGGGCGTCGTGGCTGCACAGGACGATGACGGCGAGGTGCGTCTCGCAGCTATCTGGGCTCTGGGCGAGATCGAGGACCCGCTCTCGACTCACATACTCAATCGGCTGCTCGACACCGACGACGAGGAGACGCGCGAAGCCGTCGAGGAAGCGCTTTCCCACAGCCACTACTGGGGCGCGCCGATCATGAAGTCCGCGACGGGCGAGCGTGAGGCGCCTGAATGACGACTGCGGCGGCGACCAACCAACGTACACTCAGCGCGCGCACAGTGGGCCCGGGCGAGAGCGCGGAGTGGGACGACTTCGTCTCGGCGCACCGGGCCGGCCACCTGCTGCAAAGCTGGGCCTGGGGCGAGTTCAAGTCAGAATACGGCTGGCGTCCGTACCGCGTGGCCGTGACCGACAGCGACGGCTACGTGGCGGCCGCACAGGTGCTGATACGCTCTGTCTCGGGCCTCTCGCTCGCCTACGTGCCGCGCGGCCCGGTCGCGAGCGCGGACGACCCCGAGGCGTATAAGACGCTGCTAAAGGCCGTTCACCGGCTGGCCAAGCAGCGACACGCCTTCTTTCTGAAGATCGAGCCGAACGAGACCACGCCATACTCAGGTCCGCTCCTTAGCCTGCTCCGGCGGCGCGGCTTCATCCGCAGCACCCACACCGTGCAGGCCCGGGCCACGCTGATGCTCGACCTCGAGGATGGGCGAGAGGCGGTGCTCGCCCAGATGAAAGGCAAGACCCGCTACAACATCCGCCTCGCCGAGCGTCGCGGCGTGACGGTGCGGTCCGCTGCGACGCCGGAGGACCTGGAGCGCTTTCACGAGCTGATGGCGCTCACCGGCGAGCGCGACGGCTTCCCCACCCGCTCGCTCGCCTATTATCGCGACGTGCTGGAGGTCTTCCGCCGTCGCGACCAGGCAGAGCTGCTGCTCGCCGAGTTCGACGGCAAGATCGTCGCGGGAATCATGGTGTTCGGGTATGGTCCCGAAGGTCTCTACATGTACGGCGCGTCGAGCAACGAGCACCGTCGCGAGATGCCCACGTACCTCCTCCAGTGGCGAGCCATCGAATGGTGCCTCGACCACGGCTGCACGCGCTACGACCTCTGGGGCATTCCCGAGCAGGCGGCGGACGGCGCCGACGAGCGCGACGAGCTGGCCGAAAAGAACGTGCGCGCGGGGCTATGGGGGGTCTACCGTTTCAAGCAGGGCTTCGGCGGCGAGCCGCTGCGCTATGTGGGCGCCTACGACCGCCCCTACGTGCGCCCGCTCTATCTGCTGTGGTCGCGGCTGCGAAAGAGCAAGGAACTCTGATCCCGCCCGAACCGCGCTCGACGCTCGGCGCGCTCGCTCAGGAGCTCGGCGCCGGGTGGGCGAACGGCCTAAGCTCGGACCAGGCGGCGGCGCCCGTATTCGGCGTCTCAGCCGACACCCGCACACTGCAACCAGGAGAGCTCTTCGTCGCGGTCCCAGGGGACAAGGTGGACGGCGCAGACTTCGTCGAGCGAGCAGTCGAGCTCGGTTGCTCCGCCGTGGTAGTGGAGTCGGCGGACGTGCACGCCGGCGGCTGCGTCCCCGTCCTGCACACCGACGACGCTCGCCTCGCCTTGAGCAGGCTCTCCGCAGCCTACTGGGGTCGGCCCAGCCGCGAGCTCAAGGTCGTGGGCATAACCGGCACAGACGGCAAGACCACCACAACCTACATGACGAGCGCGGTGCTAGGGGCCGCCGGAGGCGCGACCGGCTTCATAAGCACAACGGGCGTCAAGATCGGCGCGCAGTGGTCGCCTAACGCCGTCCACATCACGACTCCCTTCCCACCCGACCTGCATCGCGCACTCCGAGCTATGGTGGACGCGGGAATCGAGTACGCCGTCGTGGAGAGCTCGTCGCACGGCCTACGCCTGGCACGGCTAGCGGACGTTGAATACGACGTCGCTGTGCTCACAAATGTGACGAGCGAGCACCTGGAGCTACACGGCACGCTTGAACAGTACAGGCTCGACAAGGCCAAACTCTTCGCCATGCTCGGCAGGTCGGTGGAGAAGGGCGTCGGCAAGACGGGCGTTGTAAACGCCGACGACCCACACGCCGATCTGTACCTGCGCGCGACAGCCGGTCGAACGCTCACATACGGCACGTATCGCCACGCCGACGTCGTGGCGGAGCGCGTCGTCCAGTCGGCAGACGGGCTGCGATTTAACGTCTCCTACGACGGCTCCGATCCCGCGCCGGCTACTCTGACGATGCTCGGCCCGTTCAACGTGTACAACGCGCTGGCCGCTCTCTGCGCAGGGCTGGCGTTGGGCGTGCCGCTCGCGGACGGACTCGACGCGCTGGCTCGCTTTGAGGGCGTGCCGGGACGGATGCAGCGCGTGGACGAGGGACAGCCCTTCGGCGTGGTGGTGGACTACACTCACACGGCAAAGTCGCTCGAGGCGGCGCTCCGCACGCTCCGACCGCTGACGCTTGGGCGGCTCATCGTCGTGTTCGGCAGCGCGGGCGAGCGGGACACAGCGAAGCGACCGGAGATGGGCCGCGTCGCCGCAGTTCACGCCGACGAGCTCTTTCTGACCAACGAGGACCCCCGAGGCGAGGACGAGCGGCAGATACTGCGTGAGATCGCGGCAGGCGCCCAGCTCAACCGCACACCCACTTTGATCCCATCGCGTAGAGAAGCTATTTACGAAGCCTTCCGAAGCGCCGTCCCAGGCGATATGATCTTGCTAGCGGGTAAAGGACACGAGTCTTCAATAGAGTTTAGCGACCATACCGAACCCTGGAACGAGGTGGAGGTCGCTCGCGAGCTACTGCGCTTGCTCTGAGCTCAACGACCGACGCGCGATTTAGGGGCCGCACTCGTTAACGGGTCGGCCCATACCACGGGTCGTCTGGTTGCGCCGGTGCGTAGCTACGGACGCGCTGCGAGGGCCGAAGCGTCCGACCGCGCCGTCCTCAATACGTAGTTTGCAGAACCGCTGCGATAGGCGAGCACAGAAGGAGAAAGTGGAGTTGTTCTCACCCCAGACACGGACCTTCGTGGCAGGCCTGCTCGCGACCGTTGCGCTGTGCATAGCTACGTCGGCGTGCTCTCAAGTCAAGTCGGCGGGCGAGGCGGAAGTCGCGCCGACCCCAGTCGCAGCCAACCCCGGACCTGCCACTTTGGAGCTCCACGAGGAAGCGCGGGAGCTGCCCGGCAAACTGGCACTCTCGGTGGGCGGCTCAATCTGGTCGTTCAGCGGCGGCGAATGGTCGATGCTGACGCACGGCAAGACCGACGTTCAGCCCGCATGGAACCGCCGCACAGGCCGACTCTACTTCATCCGCCGCAGCGCCGACCACTCGGACGTCTACACACGCTCGGCACGAGGCGACGTTCGGCGGCTGAGCGCGAACCAGGGTAGGGGGAAGACGGGCACGAAGCGGCGCGCCCTGTCGTCATCGTGGGCCTGGCAACCGTCGGTCGGGCCGAAAGACTCGCTCGTCGTGCTCACCGACCGTGGAGGCGAGCTCCGTGTTGCAGAGATGCGGGCGAGCAGGGAACTTCGCACCCTCGCCGGAGGGAACAACCTGGTGCAGGACCCGCAGGTCTCGCCGGACGGACGACGCGTCGCCTATGTCGAGTACGTCGGGGGGGCCGCGCGGCTGATGGTTCGACAGCAGGTGGAGGGCGGTGCGGCTGCGCCAGTAGCCACGTTCAAGCGTGGGCTGTACGACCCCGAGTGGAGCCTCGACGGTCGTTCGATCTACTTCGTCGCGCCGGCGGGCGGCTCCACCCGGCTCTATATAGTCGCGCCTGGCGGCAAACCCCGCGCGCTTACAAACGGCGACGCGGCTGTACGCCAGCCGACTGCGGTCGGACCCAACCGGTTGGTCTATCTCCAGCGCAACGGCGACGCCTGGCGGCTTGCCGCCGCCAAAGTCGAGCGAGACGACGGCGGCGCACGCCTGGTTGACGAGACGCGACTCAGCACCGGCGAGGGGCTCGACCCGTCCTCAAACCTAGCCTGGCGACCGTAGTTAATCGCCTCCTCAACGCGCAATTGGCTCTGCCCAACGGGCGCAGCTTGGCCTCCCACCAGTGGCGTGCACCGACGCATCAGGGCGGCGATAACACACTAACCAGCCCTCTCTCGCACCTCGCGGTGTGGGCTGCGTTTGACACCCGTCGCGATTGGTACCTATAATTCGGCGTGAGATATACCGTGTCGCGGCGCCCGAGCCGTCCTCGTGAAGCTCGTGGCGCAGCGGCTATTCTTGGGCGTTCACATTCTCGGCGGGGGTTAGCGCCTCCGCCTTTCGTGTGAACACCCCCTGGTTTAGGAGTATACATGCGACGACGTTCCACACTCTACATGTTTCTCTTCATCGTGGTACTTACCGCGCTGGCGTCGTGGGTTGCCTGGCCCGGTGAGAGGAGCGTGCTCGGTCGCCAAGCCCGGGTGATCGAGGGACTCGACCTCCAGGGCGGCCTCCAGGTATTGCTCGAAGCGCGACCCGGGCCCAACCAGCAGTTCACAAGCGCGAACCTTGACGACGCCCGTCAAATCATCGAGCAGCGCGTCAACGCTCTCGGCGTCAGCGAGCCTTTCGTACAGCGACAGGGCTCCAACCGGATCGTCGTCGAGTTGGCAGGTGTACGGGACGTGGAGACCGCCATTCGAACCTTCCAGGGAACGGGGCAACTGGAGTTCGTTGACGCCGGCGACACTCCCCTTGATCCGGAGACGCTCGTGAACACGACGCTCGGACCCGCCAACCTGGCGGCGGCGCCCTCGCCCACCTCCGGGCCGCAGCCTGCGGGGACCGCACAGCCGACTGCCGGCGCAGGCGCGGTCGGAACCCCCGAGTCGGCGGCGACGCCCAACGCCACACCGGCGCCGGGCCAGACATCTCCCGCCGGCGGCGCCGCTCCAGGGTCGCAGGGGACGGCTCAGGCGGCCGCCACAGCTCCGCCGATACCTACTACGGACCCGGCACTTCAGAACACACCGCCCGAACAGCTACAACGCACGTTCACCACTGTGATGACCGGGCAGGACATTGACAGCGCGACGGCCGGCTTCAACCCGCAGACGAATGCGCCCGAGGTGCAGTTCTCGCTCACCGGCGAGGGCAGCCGAAAGTTCGGCGCCTTTACATCCGCCAACGTGGGGCGGTACCTCGCTATCATCCTGGACAAGAAGGTCGTCAGTTCACCGCAGATCAACAGCGCCATCACACAGGGCGAGGGCGTCATCACCGGCGTCACCCGCAGCGAGGCCGCGAGCCTGGCCATCCAGTTGCGGTACGGTTCACTGCCGGTGCCCCTCCAGGTCGTCAGCTCGCAGACCGTGGGAGCGTCGCTTGGGCAGGACTCCGTGGAACGCAGCATCGTCGCCGGGCTCGTCGGCGTGCTGGCCGTGGCCTTGTTCATGATCTTGTACTACAGGCTGCCGGGGCTGCTGTCCGTCGTGGCGCTCGGCGTCTACTCGGTGATAGTCTTCGCGCTCTTCAAGCTCATTCCCGTCACGCTCACGCTTGCGGGCATCGCCGGCTTCGTGCTCTCGATCGGTATGGCGGTGGACGCCAACGTACTCATCTTTGCTCGGATGAAGGAGGAGTTACGTCGAGGTCGAGGTCTGCTCCAGGCCGTTGATTCCGGCTTCCGCAATGCCTGGACCTCGATTCGCGACAGCAACATCTCGACGCTGATCACGTGCGCCGTGCTGATCTGGTTCGGGTCCACGTTCGGTGCAAGCATCATTCGCGGTTTCGCCATCACGCTGGCAATCGGCGTGATCGTGAGCATGTTCTCCGCAATCATCGTTACTCGCACGCTGCTCAACCTACTGGTTGGGTGGAACGCTGTGCGCAACCTGTGGCTCTGGGGAGTCCGAAACGACGAGGGACCCGTGCAGCCCCAGCGACCCGGCTCGGGCCCCGCCCTGCGCGGCACGCGCGCAAGATAGTTACACACATAGGAGCTAACGCAAATTGATTGACATCGTAAAGTACCGATACTGGTTCTTCCTGTTCTCGCTGCTGCTGATCGTGCCTGGTGTGATCTTTCTCATAACACCGGGGCTCCGGCTCGGGATAGACTTCCAGGGAGGCACCCTGTGGCAGGTCGAGTTCCAGCAACCGGTGAGCGCAGAGCAAGTACGGGAAGTCGTGCGCGGCGTCTCGCCCGAGTACTCCGACGCGTTCGTCCAGTCGCTGGGGGCGCAATCGCAGAGCGGCACGGCGCAGGGCGTCTCGTTCCGACTGCCTACAATTCAGCAGGGCTCTCCCGAGAAGATACGCATCGAGCAGGCGTTGCGTAGCCGCTTCGGCCCGTTCACCAAGGAGCAGTTCACCACTGTTGGAGCTGCGGTAGGTACCGAGATAGCACAGCGGTCCGTCTTCGCCGTTGGGCTCGCGGCGCTCGGCATCCTGGCCTACATTGCGTTCGCGTTCCGCGGCGTTCGTCACCCCATCAGATACGGAGTTTGCGCCATCATCGCGATGATCCACGACGTGATCGTCGTCCTCGGTGTATTCGCAATCCTCGGCGTCTACTTCGGTATCGAGGTGGACGCGCTCTTCATCACCGCGCTGCTTACCGTCATTGGCTTCTCGGTGCACGACACTATAGTCGTGTTCGACAGAATCCGTGAGAACCAGTTGCGGCGGTTCGGCGAAAGCTTCGAGAGCGTGGTCAACTTCAGCTTGATCCAAACGCTTGTGCGATCGATCAACACCTCGCTCACGGTGCTGATAACACTCTCCGCACTCTACCTGTTCGGCGGCGTGACGATCCGCAACTTCGTGCTCGCCTTGCTGATTGGCATCGCCAGCGGCACCTTCAGCTCGATCTTCAACGCCAGCCTGCTGCTGATCGTATGGGAGAACCGAGAGTGGAATCGGCTCTTCAGGAGGGGTGCGACCGCTTGAGTACACCGTAGGCGGTGCGCTTTCGGCGCCGGTATCGCTATCGGGCAGGTGTGAAGCCTGCCCTTTCGCGTGCTCGGAATGCGGGCCCGGCGCCCTGTGGTAGAATCGATGCAGCAAACCACACATGGTGCGACACTCTGGCGCGCTGCGCGGCATTACTGGAATAGTATTATTTGAGGAGATGGATGGATAACGAGACATTATGGGCCGTAGTAATCTTCGGGTCCGGGGCGCTGGGTATAATCTTTGCACTCTGGATGGCGCGCTCGGTGCTCGCACGCGACACCGGCACCCCCGAGATGAAGGAGATCGCCGACACGATCTACGAAGGTGCGACGGCCTACCTTGCTCGTCAGTACCGGACAATCGGGCTCATCGCACTCGTTACCGCAGTGGTGCTTGGAGTTATTATCTACTCCGTCGGCCTCGGTGAGGGCGTCGAAATAGGACGTGGCACAGCGGGAATAATGACCGCAGCGGCGTTCCTCGCCGGCGCCCTCGCCTCAGGTATCTCCGGCTACATCGGGATGCTCGTGGCGGTGCGTTCCAATATCCGTACAGCCTCGGCGGCTCGCCGGAGCCTCGGCGAAGCGCTGACGGTGGCCCTCCGCGGAGGGGCGGTCTCAGGCTTCCTAATCGTCTCGCTCTCACTCATGGGCGTGGGCGGAATCTACTACCTGTACAGCTCGATTGCGAACAGCGTGGAGCTGGCGCCGCGCCTCATCGTCGGCTTCGGCTTCGGCGCCTCGTTCGTGGCGCTCTTCGCACAGCTCGGCGGCGGAATCTACACTAAGGCCGCCGATGTGGGCGCCGACCTGGTGGGTAAGATCGAGGCCGGCATCCCCGAAGACGACCCCCGGAACGCCGCCGTTATCGCCGACCTTGTGGGCGACAACGTGGGCGACTGCGCGGGCCGCGGGGCGGACCTCTTCGAGTCCACCGCCGCCGAGAATATCGGCGCGATGATACTCGGCGCCGCGATCTTCGCGTCGCTGCCCGCCGCCGCCCAGGACCCCGCGTACATCCTCTTCTCGCTCGTCGTCGGCTCGATCGGGCTGCTGGCCTCCATCGTCGGCGTGTTCACCGTTCGGCCCGGCGCGAACCCGGACCCAATGGGCGCGCTCAACCGAGGCTTTATAGTAACTCAAGTGCTCGCGGTCGTCGGCCTCGCCGTCGCGGTTGCGTGGATGCTTCCCGGCGAGTGGTGGCTCTTTCTCGCAGGGCTCGTCGGGATAGCGACCGCGATCCTCTTCTTGCTCATCACACAGTACTACACCGGCACGAAATACCGGCCGGTGAAGAACATCGCCGAAGCCTCGCGCACCGGCCCGGCCACAAACGCGATCACCGGCCTGGCGATGGGATTTGAGAACACCGCCGCCCCCGCGATCGTTATCTCGCTCGCGCTCGGCTCGGCGTACTACGCGGGCACACAAGCGGCGATCATACCCGCCAACGTCGCCGGCAGCTCCTTTTTGAACGGCGTGTACGGCACGGCTGTCGCCACGATGGGCATACTAATGAGCGCGGGCTACGTGCTCGCGATGGACGTGTTCGGTCCCATCACCGACAACGCCGGCGGAATCACCGAGATGAGCGATCAGCCCCAGGAAGTCCGAGACCGGACCGACGCGCTCGACGCCGTGGGCAACACCACAAAGGCGCTCACGAAGGGCTACGCCATAGCGTCCGCAGCCCTCGCGGCCTTTCTGCTCTTCTCGGCCTACCTCGCGGAGGCCGACCTGCTGGTTACCGGCGTGAACATCGCGCGGTTGCCCGTGTTTATCGGCGGCTTCCTGGGCGCGATGCTTGTCTTCCTGTTTACCTCGCTGGCCATACGCGCCGTGGGACGGGCGGCGGGCGACATGATCGAGGAGGTCCGACGCCAGTTCCGAGAGGAGCCCGGCATCATGACGGGCGCCGTTCGGCCCGACTACGCTCGCGCCGTCAGTATCAGCACCAGCGCCGCCCTACGCGAGATGATGCTGCCGGGCCTGCTTGCGGTCAGTATGCCTATCGCCGTCGGCCTCGTCCTGCGCGCCGAGGCCGTAGCAGCCCTGCTGATCGTCGGCACCATGACGGGC